>WLWD01001605.1_pt1 | contig 184021 bp, 151 predicted proteins | sample 6712731 | NCBI WGS metagenome assembly WLWD01 (sample SAMN12718690, study PRJNA576275) | sponge metagenome | isolation source: marine sponge | host: Mycale hentscheli | place: New Zealand: South Island, Marlborough, Capsize Point | collected 2014-11-01 | reverse complement strand
GCCGGAAGTCGATGCCTTTGACGCCGTTTTCACAGCGGTAGAAGAAGCGCTAAAAAAGGTATCTGAAATTGAGTTAATGTATAGTAAGCCGGCAGATGGGTCGGGCCATCGACAGAAATTTTACCGCCTGAAAAACGCCTCGCCGCACCATTTTATCGATTTCGTCCTCTTTCGCGAAGAAGGCCTCGAACCGTTTCTGCACCCAGAAAGAAATGGCCGCAGCCTAGTGCTGTTCGACAGGGCAGGAATCGTCGCAACGGATCCAGATAACAACCAGAAATTGCGGCCGGAATTTGCCGCCAGGATCAAAGATATCGAGTTCAAATTCAAAATGTTCGGGCGCGTGCTCGTCGAAAGATCAGTCGCGCGCGGCCATTTTACCGATGCCGTTTTCCAATACACGCACCGGATTTTATACCCCACCATTGAAGTAGTCAGAGCGGTGCACTCGCCGCTGCGTCAGGATCTTGGTCCGCGCTATCTGGTCTGGGATGTGCCCGAGGATATCCGCATGGAAATAGAGAATTTGCACAAAATAAAAGATACCGACCATATCCTGGTGCTCCTGGAGCAGGCCGAAAATCTATTCGCCCGCTATATCGATATCTATAAAAAGAAATCCTCCATGCCGTCGTTGGAGCGGGGAGAAAGATAATTCCCAACTCAAAAGGAAACGGATGGATTTCGACTTGCAAGAAGATATGGTCTACGGCTATAAAGACGGCATGGGCCTCATCATAGGTATTTCCGCCGCAACTCGCCCATCGAACACCTGGGCCCCGAGACCCCGCCCATCTTAGTGCTCTAGGGCGACCGAGAAGAGCCCGCATTGCAGCGACAAGCCCAGCGCTTGGCCGCCGGCATGGAGGCACTGGACCTGGTCCACAAAATCGTCGTATTTCCCGGGGAACACGCAATGCCCGAGCCGCCGGGAAAAGACCAGGAAGAAGCTTTAGCCTGGTTCGGGCGCCATTTATTCTAATCCAAAGGAGGTTCCACCATGTATTCTATGGGACTGGCCATGACCATCAGACCGGGTTGTTACGACGAATATAAAAAGGCCCACGACGAATTGTGGCCCGAAATCGCCGAGGGTATGACCGCCAACGATATCGATATGGTTATCTACCGTCTGGGCAACCGGCTCATCATCCACGCCACGGCGCCGACTCAGGCCCATATGGAAGAGCGCACCGAACAGACAGTTACGGCGCGCTGGAACGAATATATGGGCAAATTGCTGGAGACCGACGAACAGGGACAGATCATATTCGAGCCCCTGGAAGAGGCCTTCGCCTTTGGCCGCTTCAAGACGGCGTAAATACGCTCTCTCGCTACGCTATGACAGAGGCGTCAATAGGTACGCTCTCAACCAGCGCGGCGATAGTATAACTGGCGCCTAAATGCCTGTAGAGCTTGTATCGTTGGCTGCCCCACAATCACCAGTGCCGCCGGTATGTCCACATCGGCCCCATCTCATTCTTGTCCTGGTCCAGCCGTGGCACATCGCCGCCGCAGCGGGGGCAGGTGGTCACCGTGCGCAATACCGGTGCCTGACATTTTGGGCAGGGTTGGACCAGCTTAAGGGCCAGATAAATGGCTACCGGCCCCATGAATAGTCCATACATCAGCCATTGGATGCCGCCCCCGCCGCGGCGAAACCCCATATAAAAAGCAATCGCCGCCAGGACCAGCCAGATGCCCAATAAGGCAGCCAGCACGCCCCATATTATTGTCCAAATCTCCATTAATTTCTCTCCCTTAGCGCATTTGACGCCAGGAGAAAATCCCCTCCCGCCCCTTTTTTGTCAACAACCCTTTTCGACCCGCCAATAGCTATTGCCAAAGGCCGCTGTCTATAATTAATCCCAGATTGATTTCAAGCTATCTGGATGGTTGCGCGTATATCCGGAATGCCTTCTGTTAAACACCTGGACATCAGTACTCCAAATTGGTATAACTAATGCGCCTACCCTCCTTGGAGAATACCCCATGCCCCTCAGCCAAGCCAAAATAGACCAGTACCACCGCGACGGCCAGATATCGGTCCCCGACCTGCTCACCAGCGACCAACTAGACACCCTGCGCCAACGCATTGAGGATATCGCCGAAAACCGCCTCGACTTCCCCGAGGACTGCCTGGAATACGAACCCGGTGTCGAACAACGACGCAGCCTGCTCACTTTGCGCAAAATAAATGGTCCGGCCGATCACGACCCCTTTTTCGTCGAGCACGCCGCCGCCCCCGCCCTACTCGAAACGGTGCAGGCCCTTCTTGGTCCGGATATCAAATTATTCGGCGACCAGATCTTTATGAAGCCGCCCGGCGGCCTGGAAAAAACCTATCACCAGGATTCGCCCTATTTCAAAATAGAGCCCATGGCCCTGGTCACCGCCTGGGTAGCCCTGGACGAAGTAACCCTGGACAACGGCTGTCTGTGGGTAGTCCCCGGTAGCCACAAAAACGGCCCCCTCGAACATTCCGAGCCCTGGATGGTGGGCGACCGCCAAGATATGAAAATTCCCGACAACGCCTTCCAGCGCCACCGGGAAATCCCCATCACCCTGCCCGCCGGCGGGGTCTCTTTCCACCACAGCCTACTGCTGCACCGCTCGGGCCCCAATAAGACTCCGCACCACCGCCGCGGCATGGCCACCCACTATATGAGCAGCCAATCGCGCTGGACCGGCGAGCCGGCCGACAAACCCAAGTACCCCTTGCTTACGGGCCAGGAATTCGCCGACTGCGTTTGAAGTCTGCCACGTCCAGGAGTCTCCGATCTTTCATACCCTTTTCTAGCGGACAAGCGCAGGGCCTGGTGGGGGTGGCCGGCGGCGTTTAGTGGGGGTGTGGTGGCCGGGAAGCTGAAGGCCGGGTAGGCGGCGCAGCCGGGTGGGGTGGGGAAGGCCGCAAGCGGGCCTCACTAAACGCCAGAGGCCGCCCCCACCAGACCCGCCCTCACTCCACTTCCCCTTCATCGCGAATTGCCCGCCAATTATACTGCTCCCGCCACCCCAACTCACCGCGAATAGCCGACGAATCGTATAGGCATTGATGCGCTTCAAACTCGCAGCGCACATCGCCCATATGGGAATAGTATTGCCCCAATAACTCTCTCGTCGGCGTCTCAACACATACGTCGAAAGCCGCCAGATTATAAGCCCTGAACCCCTCGACATCCGCCTCCAACCAGGCCTGGCAGGCAGTACCCACATCGCGGCCGTCGATATACCCCCACAGCACCCCGGCGGCCGAGTCATCGGTCTGGGTATGCGGCTGCAAACGCCAGGGATAGGAGCCCTCGTAGACAATCCGGTTGAGCCGCAGGGCCGCCACCGGCAAGCCGTGCCAGCGGCTAAAATCGGCAGCGACGCTTTCCAACGCCAATTTGGCCGAACCATACGCGCCCGGCGGCGCGGTGGGACTTTCTTCGCTAATCGGCAAATGCGGCTGCTGAGCCAGATCGCCGTATACTTCCATACTGGAAGCGTAGACCAAACGCTGGACCCCGGTATTGGCACAGGCCTGCAAAACGTTGTACCCGCCCATCATTACATTGCGGAAAGCGGCCGTGCGTGAAGACCAGACATCGGTGGGCACGCTGCCAAAATGCACCACCCCGTCGGCCCCGGCGAATAAATCGTTGAGGCCGTCGCCGTCGACCAGATCGTGCTGGGCATAATCGGCGTCCTGGTGCCCCACCGGCTGTATATCCAGGCCCAATACATCATAGCCAGCTGCCCGTAGAACCGCCACAATACTGCGGCCCGTGCCACCCTTGGCGCCCGTTACGACAATACGCTTCATTCCGCGCTCTAGTCTTTCACCCAAACCCGCTCTCCGTCCGATCCGTTATTTTTGCAGAGATCAAGAATCCTGCGGATAGACCAACCCTATTTCGGCCCGCCATTGGTCCAACAAGCGCATATTGCCCAGACTGTCGTCCCAAGATATGGCCGGGGCCTGGCGGTCCTGGATATGAGCGGCGACCGTATCGGCCTCGTAGGTAAACAGATCGCGGTCGACCTCAACGACGACTCCCTCGACCTTGCCGCCACGCTGCAATTCGATGGTACTGGGCGCAAACGGCGTATCCAGCGGCAGCGGCTCGGCCGCCGTGCGACAAGGGGAGGAAGGCAGCCACGGCTGCGGCAGGGACAGTATCCCATCGTCGCCGTATACCGTTAGCTCACTGCCCAGATTGGCGGCCACCGCGGTGCTTATTTGGGCGATAATATCGCCGTCAAATTGCAGCACCGCCGCCGTATAGTAGTCGACCCCGGAATCACCGACCAGGCCGCTGGCTTTGACCACCGTGGGATCTTGGAAAATTTTGCCCACCGCCGCCCCGGCCACTCGGCGCGCCATGGATGCCGGATAGCAACCCACATCCATAATGCCGCCGCCGCCCAGTTCGCGGTTGTAGGTGCGCGAATTGGGGTTGAAGCCGGCCTTGAAGCCAAAAGCCGAGCGAATGACCCGCACCTGCCCGATGGCCCCCTCCTGGATCAGTTCGGCCATCCGGGCTATCTGCGGATGGCAGCGGTACATGAAGGCCTCCATCAAAAAGACGTCGTTATCTCGGGCCGCCGCGATCATCGCCTCGACCTGACTCGCGTTCATCCCCATCGGTTTTTCCACCAGGATGTGCTTGCCGGCCCGGGCTGCCGCCGTCACCACGTCGAGATGAACCGGATGGATAGTGGCGATATAGACGGCGTCGATACTCGCGTCGGTAAATAATTCTCCGTATGAGCCGTAGGCCTTCTCAATGCCGAATTTGGCAGCGAATTGCGCCGCCTTGTCCAGATCGCGACTGGCCACCGCCGCCGCCTGTCCAGTTTTGGAGAAACGCAGCCCATTGCAAAAAACGCGGGCAATACTGCCGGGTCCGATAATACCCCATTGTAGCATGTTGAATGTCCTTTTGTATAAGTAGCACAAGTAACCCCGTCGCCCAGACGGCCAACGGGTGCCCCGTCAAAGTCCCAGGCGCTGGTACTGCTCGGCCGGGGCGTCATACGATTCCATCAAAGCCCGCATTTGTCCGGCCAGCCGTTGTTCGACCGCCTCGTCCTGCACGGGCTCCTGTTGCCCCGGATCCCCTTGCAGATCGTACAGCGCCGTATCCCAACGGGCGATATCGAAAGACCCCTTGCTGGGAATTTTCATAGTACTACAACCCTTGGTAAAAGAAAAGGGCTCGGCCAATTCGATCTGACCAGCCAGCTCATCGACACTGAAAGCCTCGCGCATACGCGTCGGCATCAGGGTATAATCATACAGCGGCGCGTTGTCTTTGCTGGCCGGAGAGCGCATATAGACATAGCGCCCGTCGGTGATATTGACCTGATGGCCGTGCTGCCCAAAAATGGCCGCTTCGCGCACCGGCCGGTCGGCGGCTATAACATCCTGCAGCCCGTGGCCGCGCATATCCGGCGTCGGCTCCAGCCCGAAAAAATCGAGCAAGGTCGGTCCCAGATCAATAGAGGGCTGCACCAGACTATCACGGCGCTGGCCGGCCTGCCCCTGGCGCGGGTCCCAGACAAAAAAAGGCGTATGCGCCACTTCCTCGTAAAAGGGCATCCAGCACTTGGCCCAGCAATCGTGCTCGCTGAGCAAAAAGCCGTGGTCGGTCCATACTACCAGCATGGTATCGTCCCACATATTCTGCTGGTCCATGGTATCGAGCAAATCGCCTAATTTGGCGTCGCACATGCTCAGCAGCGAGGCGTAGTGGCCGCGACACTGGTCGATCAGCGCCCGGCTTTCCTGCACGTGTTGGTATTGGGGCCAGTCGAAGAATCCATCGGCCCCATCGCCGACCAGCTCGCGATACATATCCTGATAGTGCCGCTGGGTGAAAAAGGGCTCATGCGGATCAAACGTTTCAATTTGCAAGAGCCAGTTGTCCTGGTCGCTGTTGCGACGCAAAAAGTCGATGCCGGCGTCAAAGGTCTTGGCCTGCGGTTGGTCGGCCTCGCGCTGCATATGCTGCCGATTGACCCGGTCCTGCCGGTGCCAGGGCCCGTCCAGATCGTTGCTGCCGTGGGCCCGGCCCTTGGGCGGGTCTTCGACTTGGCCAATCCAAGGATCGCCCTCCTGGCCGCGGAAGAATTCCCAGGTATTGTACTGGGTATGGTAGGTGGCCCCGCCGGCTTCCCAGTAGTGGTAATGGTCGCTAATCAAATGGCTGCTGACCCCGTTTTGGCGCAGCAGGCGCGGCACCGAATCGTCGAAGGGCTCCAACGGCCCCCACGAGCGGTGTAAAAAATTGGGCCGCCCGGTGTGCAAATCGCGCCGGGCCGGCATGCAGGGCATGGAGCAGATATAGCTGCGGTCGAAGGTCAGGGTGCGCTCGGCCAGGCGCTGGAAATTGGGCGCGTGGGTCCAGTCGCAGCCGTAGGGCGGCAGCATATGGCGGTTGAGCGAATCGAACATCAGCATGACGACTTTCATGGGTGCTCCTCAATTTGGTAGTGCATTGTCTGTAATGGGACGGTCTTCGGGGGGCTGGCCTCTGGCGGTATATGAGTCCCGCTTCCGGCCCTCCCTACCCCACCCGGCTGCGCCGCCCGCCCGGCCTCCAGCTTCCCCGCCCCTCTCCCCCATATACCGCCGCCGGCCACTCCCCGAAGACCTGCGGTGGTACAGCGGTATTGCCGCATCTGGAAGGTCATCGCATAAAGCGGATAGGGCCGACTAAATCGATCGCTTTCTGTCTCATTCAGGTAGGTCAAATAGTCCAGCTTCGATAATCAGCGCTCTTTCAGCCAAACGTTCGGGATGATTGAATTGCAATAATCGAGTGGTTATTCGGCCTGTGGCCGTTCGGGAAGGTCCTATCGATCAGGCAATATTCACACCGCCCCTTAGCCCTGTCGATAACCTGCTGCCTCAATAATGCGGGTATATACTCCCTGGGCAAAACCGGCTCAAGCCGCTTTGAGCTTCATAGTCGCTCGCGCTTTGGCAATGCGGACCAGATGCTCTAATAATTGGTATTGTGCCCATTCTGTTTCCTCTGCGGCGGACAAACCACCCGCCCTACTCTTATCCAATAACTCATCTACGCGCTTCTGCAGGGCTGCAGAGGGGCGCAATTGGACTATCTCCTCCGGTCCGGGCAGCGAGGCAAGTATTTCCAGAACTTGGACGATGCCGTTGTATTGGGGCTTGGCCGCTAACTGCACGGCACGCACGCCCAAATCCAGTATCTGGGGGAGCTGGCTTTCCAGATCGTGCAATTGAAGGGCAAGCTCTTCGGGGACTTCAACAGAGATTTTCATAAATCCAACCTTCCTGCAACAGCGTTTCGGATTGCTTCATTTCTTTAAAATATATCCTGCTACCCCACAGGCCGACTCTGCACCCGCCGAATCATTACTTCTGGCTTAATATAGGACCGGGGATTTTCTATCACCACCGATTCAATGCAATACAGGCACTCCACCAGGCGATCAAATGTCGCTTTCAAACGCCCCAACAGCGCCTCTTGTTCGGCATTTATCCGAGGTTTAATGATAAATTCTTTAGTCATATTTTCTTATTTCTTGTCTTCAGTTTCAGTTCTTTTCTTCTGCACGTATAATGCCTCTGTAATCATTTCCCTAATTTTACGCAGTTTCACTGTCCACCAAGGCGGGTGGGGGATGGTCCCGAAGCGGATTCCACCCGACCCGGGTGCCCGCGCAGCGGGCGGGTCGGAGTGGCCTCGGAGCGCGTAGCGCGAGAATGAGCGTAGGGACCGTCCCCCACCCGCCGTAGCTAGCCAGTTAATCAAGTCATCCCAGTAGCAAAAACGACTTGCTGCACCCCTCTTTAAAACGTAACCTTAGCCCCGTATCCCCCACCACCGCACACAATACCCCATTCCCCCACCCCTGTCAAAACACACAGGAGACCACATGACCACCTACCGCGCCGCCGTTATCGGCCTGGGCCGCATGGGCAGCACCTTCGACGACGAAATGACCGAGGGCGGCTCGATTTTCCTGCCCTATTGCCACGCCCCTTCCTACTGCGCCTCGCCGCGCACCGAATTGGTCTCTGGGGCCGACCTGCACGACGAACAACGCGCCATTTTCGGCGACCGCTGGGGCCTGGACCAAGACCACCTCTACAGCGATTACCGGCAAATGCTGGAACAGGAAAATCTAGACATCGTCAGCATTTGCACCACCGCCCGCATCCGCTCGCAAATCGTCCAGGACTGCGCCCGCGCCGGGGTCAAGGCTATCTGGGCCGAAAAGCCCATCGCCCTAACCTTAGCCGAAGCCGATACCATGGTCGAAGTCTGCCGCCAACACGGCACCGCCCTGGCCATTAACTGCGCCCGCCGCTGGAATCCCTTTTTCAGCGAAGCCCGCCGCCTAATAGACGCCGGCGAATTGGGCCAAGTGCTCCAGGTCACCGGCTACGCCCAATGCGGCCTGTCGCACAACGGCAGCCATCTCCTAGACATCGTCCGCTATATGGCCGGGGGTCAGGTGGAATGGGTTTTTGGTGAAATGGAATCGGACGAGGCGGCCCAGGGCGAAACCGACCCGCAGGGCAACGGCTATCTCAGTTTTGACAACGGCGTCCGCGCCTTTATCCGCGCCACCCCCACCGGCGTGGCATCCTGGGAAATAGACGTTATCGGCACCGAGGGGCGCATCCGCTCGACGGCCAATAGCACCCAGATGGAGTATATCCGCACCGCCCCGGGCGGCAATCGCGGCCGCGGCGTGCCGGCGCACGTGCCCTTCCCCTACCCCACCCATATCCAGGGCATGGGCCTGACCATTATCGACGACCTGGTCCAGGCCATTGAAACCGGCTCGGCGCCGCGCTGCTCGGGCGACGACGGCCTGGCCGCCCTGGAAGTGGCCATCGCCCTGCGTCAATCGCACCGCGACGGCTTCACCCGCGTCAATCTACCGCTGGCCGACCGCTCGCTGGGCATCCTCTCCTCGGAAATTGGCCAGGACCATATCCCGGCCCGAGTAAGAAGACAGCAAGCTGCCCAAAGCTAAACCATACTTGCCGGCCAGCCCCTTTTATTAAGCGGGCTACCCAAGGGTCTGGAGGGGCGGCCGGCGGCGGTATGTGGGGGCGGTGGGCGGGGCAGTTGGAAGCCGGGCGGGCGGCGCAGCCGGGCGGCAGGGGGAAGGCTGGAAACGGGCATCACATACCGCCAGAGGCCGCTCCCCCAGACCCGCCCCAGCCCAGTTACCCCACCCACCATACAGCGGCATCAGCGCAGATACTCATCCGGCTTAGCCGCATTGGGCGGCCAGTAGCCATCCCTGGATTGTTGCCACTGATTGCCGCACAGCCCGCTTATCACGCTCCATTCGGCGGGACTGGGGTCGGGATCGGGATGGAAGAGGAAACGACTGCCCCCGGCTTCCTGGGTGGCCCGGAGAATACCGGCCAAATCGCGCCCCGGCATGGCATCGCCGGCGTGCGGGGCACGGCCGGTCGAGACCCAGAAGATGACCTTGTCGTCGTCCTGGATGGCGGCTAAAGCCCGCTGCGTTTCGCTGTAGACGAATTCACTGAAAAATTCGTCTGGGAATCCCATCTCCATATCCAGCAGCGACTGCACCCCCGGCAGGCGCAGGCCGAAGAGCGACTCGACCAGCAGGAAGCAATCGGCTTCGCTCAGGGAAGGGTTCCACTCGGCAAATTTCTGCACCCAGCGGGCAACGGTGCCATACAGGCCGTCGAAGCCGCGGTGCCAATAGTAGTGCTTGGGGAAAATATAGTCGAAATACGCCGGCATCTGCTGGTAGTCCTGGCCGGTCAGCGACGAAAAGGTGGTGATGCGCGGAATACCGCCCAATTCGACATAACGGTCGACTCGGTCGAGATCGGCGCGGGCCTGCACCCAGGTATAGCGAGATCTTTCCCGCCGCGCCCTGAACCAGTAGAGGGCATCCTCGTTGATATCAAAGAGATTCAGCCCGGCCAATGTCCCGCCCGGAGCCCAGTAGCGCACCAGATCGGGGGTGAGATTGTGGAAGCGCTGGTGCAGATGGGCGATGCCGCGTTCCAACCGATCGACGTCAAAACCCATCTCACTGAACTGGGCCCCTTCGCCTGGGCGCAGTTCAAAGAGTTCGCCGCCGTGGTGCCAGGCCAGTTCGTAGTGGTTTTCGCCCGGCCCATCGATGATTACGCCGTTGACCTGGGGATAGCGGTTGACCAGGCTCTGCACGTGGGCCGTGCTGCCGCTGTCGAAGACCATTATATGCCAACCCCGTCCAGCCGCATCGTCGAGCATGGCGCTCAATGCCCGCTCCTTCTCGACATCGCGGGGTGTCTCTGCGGGCGGCTCCAGGCCCAGGTCCGCATAGGCTTGAGGATCTTGTGGAAAGGCGGCGACCCGACCGCCGTCCTCCCCCGTAAAGAACATGCGTCCCACGACAATGCCGCGCACGCCGCCGTCTTCCCAAGCGTCGAAGATAGGCTTGTAGTTGGCCATATAGCGTTCCAGCGGATTAAAGGCGAATATCCAGCATTTCATATACGGCTCCTATGGTTTCCCGATTATTGCGTCCTGCAAATCAAAAGGTCTAGCACCGGGCGGTTTCCTTGGGTGGGCCGGCTTCCTGGCGGGCAGTAAACTCGGGGCCTGCGCCCCCTCAGACATCACTGCCCGCCTTCCAGCCGACCCACCCAAGGAAACCTCAAGTAGTTGCATCTCCTGCGTATCACAGTACCGGCCTTGCACAGGGAAACTAGCCGCTTTGCAAAACCGGCTTTATGGCTTTTCCATGGTGCATATCGTCAATCGCCTGATTGATATCCTCCAGCTGGTAAAACGAGATCAGACGATCAAAGGGAAAACGCCCACTCAGGTACAAATCGATAAGGCGGGGAATAAAGATATCGGGGACACTATCGCCCTGGACAACGCCCCGCAGGGTCCGTCCCAACAGTAGGTGGCGCATCGGCACCTCCACTTGGGCGTCGGCCGCACCCCCGCCAATATGGGCGCACGAGCCCAGAATTGCTAGACATTCGACCGCCTGGCGCAGCAGCGCCGGCACGCCCGTGGTGTCCAACGAATAATTGACGCCCCCCGCACAAATGGCCTGCACGGCGGCTACCAGATCATCCGTTTCGGCCCCGTCAATTGTATGGGTGGCGCCCAACTCGCCGGCCAAGGCCAGCCGTTGCGGATTGATATCCACCGCAATAATGGTGCTACAGCCGGCGACAACGGCCCCCATCAGCGCACTCAAACCGACCGATCCCGTGCCAATTATGAGGATTGAGGAATCGGCCTTGGCAGCCAGTGAATTGAGGACCGCCCCCGCACCCGTCTGTATACCGCACCCCAAGGGGCCCAGCAATTCAAGGGGTACATCCCGATCAACCTTGACAACGTTGCGCTCCGTCGCCATCGCATAATCGGCAAAAGACGACTGGCCAAAAAAACACCCGTGGACGACCTCTCCATTTTGACTGAGAGGCGAGGAGCCATCCGCTCTTTTGCCGCCAAAAGTTAGTTCCACCACATCGAGGCAGTAGGCGGCCTGGTCATTCTGGCAATTGGGGCAAATTCCGCAGGAATTATACGTCAGCACAACCCGATCGCCCGGCTGCACTTTGGTCACCGCCGAGCCGACCTCTTCGACGACGCCCGATCCTTCGTGTCCCAGGACAATGGGATGAGGAATAGGCCGCACACCGTGCTGCACTTTTACATCTGTATGACATACCCCCACGCCCTCGATCCGGACCAAGACTTCGTTTGCCCGGGGCGATTCCAAGTCGATGGATTCAAGACTGAATGGAGCCGCTTCTCCGCGCAGGACGGCAGCTTTAATACGCATAGATTCTCCTGTGGATCAAACGGATAGACATTTAAGTAAAACAGGCAAATCATAGGAGGGCCGATGGGCAAAACGCGTCAATCCCAGATGCAACCGCACCTGCGCCCCCGGCCCCAATTGCACCTGCAGATGCCGGCTGTCGATATCAATGGCCCGTTCTCCTTGTGTATCGCTTTGCAGCTGGCCCCCGGTAAAATGATGCTCGCCAAACGAACCAGCCTGCAGCAAGACGGGATGCCCCGCCACCGGATCGGTATTCACCAAGGTCAGTGAAACAGATTCGGCGCCGACCCCATCGACCAGGGCAGCGACGTATTCGGGCAGTCCGGCACGCCGCCGCTGCGGATCGAAATAGCGCACGTGACTCTGCAGCAGCCCGCCGTTATAAAGGGCCGCCGGGGTCCCCATGGCCATCTGGATAAGCGCCTCTGGCACCACCGGATTCATATTTTGAAAGTGGTAACACTCGCGTGTCTCGGGGTCGCTATCGTCGGCTTCTAACCGCTCCAGGCTGCGGCAAATGCTGGAGTCGGTCGAATTGAAAACCTGGTCTAGATAAGCCGAATTTTGCCCCTGCTGAAAGGCGAACCAGGCCTTGGGCGGACAAATCCCGGCCTTGCCCGCGCCCCAGTCTGGGGGCAGGCCAATAAAATCGGCGCGGTCGGGGAAGATTTCGTCAATGCGGGCCAGATCCTCGGGACTCTGACTCAAATAGTGAAGATGGATATATAAATACGGGTCGGGCGCCCGAAAATCGAACCAGCCGCCGTCGCCGCGACGGGCCGGGACCTTTATCTGGCCGTCCTCTTCACGCCGGTTTTCCCACAGCATATCCAGCTGCGAACGAGCCAGATCCAAATGCGAGAAATCGCCCGTCATAAGCAGGGCGCAACTGCCGGCCACCAACGCCGGCTCGACGATATTGCGGGCCCCGTGCGGCCAGCGCCAACCGTAGTAGCCGCCCCACCATTTGCCCTCCATCAACTCGCCGATAGTCCCCGTCGGGCCAATATTGTCGGGCATAATGCCGCCGTTGGCCTTGCAGCGTTGCTCCCAGGCCCCCAGATAATCGAGCACCCACTGCTTGTAGCGATCTTCGCCGGTGTACAGATAGGCGTTGGTAATCAGACTGGTCGAACTCAGATTGAGGGGCACATCACCGCGGGTCAACCGTTGGTTGATGCGTTCGAGGATCTGGGCAAAGGTCTCGTCGTCGCTCCAGGCGACCCGGGAGTGGGGATCGGCCGGATCAAAACCGGGCAAATCCTCAAATGGGGCCAGGTAGTTATCCAGAATGGGCCGGTGATAATCCCAATCAGTTAAAGTAGTGACAAAGCGGGGCCCGCGGCTGCCGTTGAGCGGCGAGCGCAACATTTTTCGTGCGGCGTCCCAATTGTCGGCCAACGGATCTTCGCCCATATACATAGCGGCGTAGCGCAGCGCCCGGGCCCGGTCTATATGGTGCTGCGGGTCGGCCATCCCCAGATAGTAGATATAGGTATAGCTCTCGGAGTGGTGGAACCAATCAAAGCCGGTGACGAATTCGCGCTCGACAGTGCCGTAATTACCGTATTGCCAGGTAATGGCGTCCCATTCCTTGCGGGCGATCTGGTGGATATGCTCGCTACCGCCCAGCAAATAGAACAGAGGGAACGACAAAAAGGCCTCGTAGCCGTTGTCGGTGCCATCCATGCTGGTCCACTCCGTACGCTGGATTAAGGTGCCATCGGGGCGCGTACTGTGTTCGACAAAGGGCTGTGCGGCCCGGTCCATTACCGCCATTAGTTGGCGTTGGCGCACGGCCCATTCGGGCGGGCTCTGGCGCTTATCGACTGTAATTGTTGTAGCGGCCATTTCTTCCTTTCTCTCTTCGGATGACGGCCCAGGGCCGACCGTTTATACCAAATTGACCTCAAGATGGCCGGGTACTTTAGCTGTTTCTCCGGAAAAACACCGCCAAACATCCAGCCATCAGTACTGCAAATTGATTCAAGTGGGACGCAAATCTGTATACCTGCCTCCCCGCTCGCCGCCTTCCCCGCGCACCAGGAAAACCGGGATCGGATGCTGGTCCATATCGACCCAAGCCGTATCGGTGCTGCAATAGCGTATGGTATAGCCGGCGCGGCGGCGCGGGCTGGTGTTGACCTGGCTGCCGTGGAGGATATACGAATCGTGGATCGATACGCTGCCAGCCCGCATCGCCATAAGCACCGCCCGCTCTTCCATTTGCGGCGTAACCACAATCTTCTTTGTCAACATCTCCGTTTCCCCCGCCGGCACCGTATCCAGTGCTCGGTGCCCCCGGTGCGAACCCGGTATGATGCGCATAGCGGCGTTGTCGGCGTCGGCCTCGTCGATGGCCAGCCATACCGTGGCGACATCGGTGCCGTGGACACTGGGCCAATAGGTATTGTCCTGGTGCCAGCCGACGCTGGTGCCATCGCCCGGCTTTTTAATGAACATGCTCGAATAGACCAAAATCAGATTAGGCCCCAACACAGCCTCCACCGCGTCCAACAAACGCGGCTGGGTGCAGATCTCAAGCCAGAATACTTCCCTGGTATGCGGTTCACCGTAGTACTGATCTCGTTCGAGAAAATCGGCCCGCTGGGCCACGGCAAGAGTATGCTGCATGGCCGTCACTTCTTCACCGGTGAAGATATCGGCAAAGAAGCAATAGCCTTCCTCGGCATACAGACCGGCGTCGGTGTTGAGCACTTTCCTCTCCTTTTTTTGGGTCCGACCTACCGTCAAATCCCGTAGACCCGGGCCGCGTTCCCCCCCAATATCTTGGTCTGCTCGACCGGGTCGAGGTCGGCGGTAAAAATCCGCAGCGTTTCCAGGCTCTGGCGATAGGTGAGAAAACGCCCGACCGGCATCCAATCCGAGCCCCACAGCAGGCGATCCGGCCCCAACCCTTCGAGCAGGCGGCGGAAATAGCGCCGCGCCTGGGGACAGCGAAAATCCCATTGGTTGGCCGCCGCAGCGTAAAACCCGGAAGCCTTTACCGCTAGATTGGCACAATCCGCCCCTTGCAATAACCCACCGTACGTCTCATCGTCCGGATCGGGTCCTCCGGGTAGAGCGGGCAATCCCAAGTGATTGGCGACAAAGTCGATCTGCGGGTATCTCCAGGCCAATTCCACCAGGGGGCCGTAATTGACCGGAAAGAGCTGCAAATTGCACGCTAGGCCAGTATCCTGGTAGGCTTGCCACAGAGGCTCGCAGGGCTCTTCCAGCAGCCATTGCAGACTTTCATTGGGATTGGGCGCGTAATAGCTGGTGCCCACCGCGCCAAATTCTTCCCGCGCCCGCAGGACCTGCTCGGCCGCGGTGGATTCGTGCAAGGGCACATCGACCAATACCGCCAGGCGGTCTGGATGGGCTCGGCCCCACTGGGCGCAGTCTTGGTTATTAGTAGCAGAATACTCTTCTACCGACAGCACCACGGCTTTTTCTACTTCGCATTGGTCCATCAGGTAGAGCAGTCGGTCGAGCCGGCCAATATCGGCAAAGGGTTCCATAGGAGCAAAGTTGGCAAACAGGTGGACGTGAGCATCGATAATGGGCATTGCGGCCTCCTTCTGGTACTAGAAACGGACGTCTGACAGAAACAATTAACGCCCATTGAATACGCCATAACCCAGCGTCCGGCAAATCGACCGGCGGCACGGCCTGCCTCGGCCTATCAGGCGCTCAAGAAAACCTGGCCCTCTCCCGTGCCGTTGACAGACAGAGCCGCTCCGGCCATAATCAGGGCTCGACAGCCGTTAACGCAACAGAGAAAGGCAAGCCCATGTCCAATCCACCGCTGGTCCGCGTCGGCGTCCTCACCTGCTCCCGCTACGTGCATATCTCCGGCATCTGGGGCCCCATTATCGACCCCACTTGTAGCCAACCGTTTAAAGGCTGCACCACCCGCATGACCGGCATGGTCATGACCCACGTCTGGGATTTCGACAAAGAAGGCGTCAAAGATTTCTGCGCTACCTACAAAGGCGTCGAGGCGGTAGACAATTATTGGGATATGGTGGGCAAGGTGGACGGGATTATCCTCTCCGATTTCGATTCGGCCCTGCACTTCGTTGAATTGGCCCGCCCCTATCTGGAAGCCGGCGTGCCCATCTTTATCAACCGCCCGTTCGCCCTCAATTTGGCCGATGCCCAGGAAATAATCGAGCTGTCCAAAAAGCACGATACGCCCATCATGTCGGGCTCGTCCTTCGGCTGCGCCCCGGAAATTGAACATATCAAATCGGAAGTGGCCGCCATTGAACCAATTAGGGGCTTCGCCACCGCCAATTCCATGTCCGATTACCCTACCCACGGCATTCACGGCCTATACATGATCTATGCCTGCATTGGCGGCGGCATCAACAGCGTCGCCTACCAGACCCCCGACTGGCGCACTCCCAACGGCCACCTCACCTTTGAATACGCCCCCAGAGGGGTAGACGGCAAGACCTTTTACGGCTCGCTGCAGGAAATATCGGGCACTTGGGGCTGGATACGCGTATTCGGCGAACGCACCTTTGAGCAATTCCTCCACAGCGGTATCCACTTCTGGGTACCGCTGCTGCTGCAAATGCAGCAAATGTTCGAAACGCGGGTGATGCCCGAGCCCCACGAAGCCATTTACGAGAAGGTGCAAATGTTTCTGGCTGGCTTCAAATCGCATATCGAATGCGGCGGAGCGCCAGTCAGACTGGACCAAGTCGGCGACTGGACGGCCCCCCTGCTCAATCCCGATCCCTATCCCGATAGTTTTTTTGGCTAGACGCTAAAAGCACTGTAACGACGGTATGGTAGTTGATTTCTCTTGCATAAGGAGCCCGCAATGGTCGAGCAAACCGCCCTGTCAAAACCGCTTTATAATACCGTCATAGAGAAAGACCTCGAAATCCCCATGCGCGACGGCACCATCCTACGCGCCAATATCATCCGGCCCGACAGCGACGGGGCCTATCCCGCCCTCTTGGAACGCACCCCTTACAATAAGGACGGCGGCTCGGAAAACTCGGTGGGCTCGCCCGAATTCTTCGCCCAGCGCGGCTATGCCGTGGTCATCCAGGACGTCCGCGGCCGCTTTGCCTCGGAGGGCGATTTCTACCCCTTTAAAGACGACGGGGACGGCCTCAACCGCGACGGCTACGACAGCGTCGAATGGATCGCCGCCCAACCCTGGTGCAACGGCGGCGTCGGCATGTTCGGTGGTTCCTACTCGGGGGCCACCCAATACCGAGCGGCGCTCAGCCGTCCCCCCCATCTGAAAGCCCTGTTCGTGCGCGAGTCGTCGGCCGATTTCCAGCGTGAATGGGTCTACCGGGACGGCGCCTTTGAATTGGGCTTTAGCCTGTATTGGGTCCACACTGTGACCCAGTCCAATCTGGCCCATTTAGCCCAAGGGGAAGAATACACCCGACAAAAGGAACTCCTGACCCGCGTCCGGGCGGATATGGACGACTGGTACGAACAACTACCCCTGTACCCCTGTCCTTTTGTAGAGGGCCTGAGCGACTGGCACAATACCTGGCTTGAACAGCCTGAGGACGGCCCCTACTGGTGGCAATTCAACATCGAGAAATTCCACCACCAGATCGAAACACCCACCTACCATCAGGGCGGCTGGTTCGATATTTTTCTGGGCGGCACGTTGAAAAATTATATGGGCCTAAAACGCCGCGCCCGCACAGACCAGGCTCGCCGGAGCCAGAAACTTATTATAGGCCCCTGGGTCCACGGTTCCGGCAATATCAATAAGCAGACAGCGGGCGAATTTGATTTTGGCCCAACGGCGGCCAAGGATTTCAACGCCATGCGTCTGCCCTGGTTCGACTACTGGCTGAAAGGGATCGACAGCGGCGTTATGGACCAAGCCCCGGTGCGCATTTTCGTCATGGGGCGCAACCAATGGCGCGACGAGGCCGATTGGCCCCTGCCCGATACCCGCTACACCAACTACTATCTGCACGACGGATCCAGCGGCTCCATTGCCTCGCTCAACGACGGCACCTTGGCTACAGAGCCCCCGGCAGGCAGTGAAAACCCGGACAGCTTTGTCTACGATCCCTACCAGCCGGTGCCGACTTTGGGAGGCAATACCCTGGGCATCCCCGACGGGGTCCGTGACCAGCGGCCCGTCGACGAGCTCTGTCTCACCTTCACCAGCCCACCTCTCAGCGACGAATTGGAAGTAACCGGTCCGGTGCAGGCGGTATTATTCGGCATGTCCTCGGCCCCCGACACCGACTGGATAGTACGGCTTGAAGACGTGCACCCGGACGGCTATTCGCGCATTCTTTGCGACGGCATTCTACGGGCCCGCTACCGCCAATCCTACGAGCGACCCGAATTGCTCGAAGCCGGTAAAATCTATCGCTTTGACGTCGATTTGTGGGCCACCAGCAACGCCTTTCTGCCGGGCCACCGGCTGCGCGTCGCCATCACCAGCAGTTCGTTTCCCCGCTTTGACCGCAACCTCAATACCGGCGGCCCCATCCATCGGGAGGCCGTTGGACAGGTCGCCGTCAACACGATTTTTCACGATATGCTCAGACCCTCCCATATCGTCCTGCCGGTTATCCAGCGCTGACCGAGGCCTTGGCCCAAAATACCCATCCTCTCTAACCCAAAAATGACGGCATTGGGGCCGCTAGCCCCTTTGCCGTTCTATCTAATTATTTACCAGTCTCTGCGTCCGAATCGACGCCCTCCATATAGAGCCGGCGTTGCCACAGGGCTATTTTTTTGCAAAAAAATCTCTATCGCCGTGGTGTTTTGACCGTCGCCGCGTGTCTTTAAAGACGAGAGGCCGCTAGCCCTGCACCCACAGCCAAAAGGCCACCATGCCCGCACGAACCGCCGAATTAGTCCTGCAGACCCGCCGGGGCGACGACCGCGCCTTTTCCGACTTGGTGCGCCACTACGAACAAGCGGCCTTGGCCACCGCCCTGGCTCTGATACCCAGCTCCGAAGAAGCCCGCGATATCGCCCAAGATGCCTTTGTCGAGGCCTATTGCAAATTGCCCCAACTGCAAGAGCCAGCCCGTTTTGGCGGCTGGCTGCGCACCATCGTGCGACATCGGGCCCTCAACTGGCAACGACACCGCCGCAGGGCGCCCTTTACCCCATTGGAAGCAGAGGAAGTACCCGCCGCCGTGGCTGGTGCCGCCGCCCAGACCAGCGCCGACCAACAGCGTCACCGGGAGCTGTGGAACGCGGTCCAGGAACTGCCCGAAAGTCAACGCGAGATCGTCCTGATGTACTATTCGCAACGGGCTTCGTACCGGCAAATAGCGAGTACCCTGGATCTGTCGGTGTCCACCGTCAACGAGCGTCTGCGCCGAGCCCGCCGGCAATTGCTCGACCGGCTTTCACTGGCAGACAGAGAGGAGTGGAGCATGCCCCCGACCAGTCTGGAAAAAGCCGTCGAGGAATCGATCTACCAGATCGCCCGCCAGGAAATCCACCAGATTTTGCCCCTAGACGGCACCGACCATATCGCTTTCTTTTGCGGCGTCGATACCAATCTGGAAATTTGTCGCACCGACGGCACCGAAGTAGTCCTTAGCGGTAGCCGCACCGCCATCGGCCATTCGGCCGCGGCGGCGCAAGGCAATTTACAGGCCGTGGGTGTGCAGGCAGACCAAGTCGACGACTTTCTGGCCAGTGGCCCCCACCCGGTTGAAATTGGCATTGGCACCGACCTCCAAAATGACCAGTACCATTCCACTACCATGACTTCCCAATGGTGGCGCGATTTACTGACCCAGGCGACTACTTCCTTCAACCCGCAAGACACCCCGGATAATTACCGCACCTGGGGCAGCCAGGCCCTGTACGGGGAAATGACAACGCGAGAGGTAGCTATTTTTCAGCGCTTGCGCCACGACCTGGGCCGGCGCCTCACCCGCCTCACCCTGGGCAGCGAAAAAGCCCGTTATATCCTCATGTCCCAAGAGCACTACACAGAATCCATCCGCCGTGTCTTCGCCCGCGCCAATAACACCTTCGATCCCATGGTCCACGGCGCGGTCGGCCGGGCCGAGCTGGTCGTGGCCCTACCGCCCGGCGTCGGTATCACCGTCTTTCGACCGGCCAATCTGAAAGTAGCCGACCTGCACAGTCCCTTGAATATTATCCACGGCCAGGAGGTGGATATTGAAAATGTGCAGGGCGATATCCACCTGCTCAATACCCACGTGGCCCGCGCGACAGGGACCCGCGGTATCTACCGCCACAGCCAGACGACTTTTGCCGGAGCCAATCTGCCACACCCTTTTGAATCAGTGCGCGAACCGGTCCGGCAGACCCACATGAGCAATATGGTTGGGACCATCCAGGTCGATCTGGCCCGCGTCAATCTGGATGCGGCCGACCTCCACGGCGATATCGAGATCCGCAACCGCTTTGGCGACACCCGCTTTAATCTGAGCACCCACCGTCCAGACAGCCGCTATCTGCTCGAGGCCGATTCAGGGGCGGTGCAGGCCTCTGTCGCCGCCGACCGAATTGGCACCTTGCAACTGGCCCTACATACACTGTGCGGCCCGATCAATGCCCGACCGCTACAAACCGACGCCCAACCTAGTTGGAATAATTGGACCACCCCGTCCCTGGTCAGTTTTACTACCCGGACCGACCAGAGCCCGGAAGCGGCCCTATGCATTGCCACCAGAGATGGCGCCATAACTGTCTCCAGTCATTAGCCCGAGTAATTTTTTCCCGACGAGACAAAGAAATCGAACATCTGCCCAGCCCCGCTCGTCTTACTAATAGCGCCACAGATTATACCAGATTGAATTCAAGCTTCCGGGTATTTTTGCTGCTCCTCTGGGGGAATACCGTTAAAAATTCGGATATCAGTGCTTCATATTTAAGAGGGCCCGGGAGGACGGGTACAAAAAATATGCTACCGTTTTCGGCTTGGCCGTCACTAATGAGGTAGAAACAAAAGAGTAAGTCTAATGACCCGAATTCTGCCAAATTTTAGATGTAGAAGGCATTTTTCTCAGGGAATATCTAAATTCTGATTAAAAATTAAAAAATTTTGCCTATTTTATAATTTTTTTTAATTTACTAAGTAAATATTACTCTATTTTATCAATTTTATAAAAAAATTACCCTTGACACGGTTAATAAGAAAAAATACAATGATGAGTAGCTTTTGAGACCAACAGGAGAAACCTCATGACCGACAGACACGCTCCCTCGTGGCACCGCGCCGTCCGTCCAAGCAAACAAGACCTACTCGTCCAGGCCAAGCTATACGGCCTGACTAGCCTGGCCGTAACCATTGTCGTGACCCTGATCTATTTATTCGCCTAAACCAACCCACCGCCGCAGGAGAAATACCGTGCATAAAACCCGCCTATTACAGTGGTTAGGCCCCTTGGCTCTACTGCTGGCACCGCTGCCTGGAAAGGCCCACCAGGAAGCCCAGACCGATCTGCCCGCCATTCGGGCCGTCCGCCTAGAAACAGGTGAATTGGAATTGGACGGCCGCCTTCAGGACCCCGTCTGGCAGCGGGCCCCCAAGGCCAGCGGCTTTACCCAGCGCGATCCGGACGAGGGCCAACCCGCCAGCGAAGAGACCACCGTGCAATTGGCCTACGACGACGAGGCCCTCTACATCGGCGTCATGTGCTACGACAGCGAGCCCGAGGAAATAGTCTCGCGTCTGGCCCGCCGCGACCGCTGGGTCGAATCCGACCGCATCTCGGTCAACCTCAATCCGCACCACGACCATCAGACCGGCTATTTTTTCTCCGTCGGCCCCTCGGGTTGGATGATGGACGGTGTACTCTTTGACGATACCAGCGAAGACGATACCTGGGACGGAGTCTGGGAGGTAAAAACTTCGCGCAACGACGAAGGCTGGTGCGCCGAATACCGCATCCCCTACCACGTTTTGCGCTTCAGCCCGCAGGCCGAATACACCTGGGGCATCAATATCCTGCGCGATATCGTCCGCAAGCAGGAGCGCGATTTTTGGATTTTGGTGCCCAAAGCCGAAAACGGCTGGGTCTCGCGCTTTGGCCATGTCGAAGGCATTGCCGGCATCCACCCGCCCGCCCACCTCGAAATTTTGCCCTTTGGCCTGGGACGCTCCACTTTCCAAGGCAGCACCGACGGCGGCAACGATCTATTTTCCACCTTTGGCCTCGACCTGCGCTACGGCTTGGCCTCCAATATATCTCTCAACGCCACCGTAAACCCCGATTTCGGTCAGGTCGAGGCCGATCCGGCAGTTTTGAATCTGGGCGTCTTCGAGACCTTTTTCCGCGAGCGCCGCCCCTTTTTCGTCGAGGGCAGCGCCATTTTCAATGCGCCCTGGCCCGATATTGTCGGCATTAACGGCCCGGCCACCCTCTTCCATTCGCGCCGCATTGGCAAGCAGCCGGGCCGCTTTGAGCCCGAATCCGGTGATTTGGGTACCCGTCCAGACGGCACCACCATTTTAGGCGCCACCAAACTCACCGGCAAGACCGCCCGCGGCATGTCCTTCGGACTTATTACCGCCCGCACCGGCGCCGAACACGCCCCCTTGGAGCAGATATTCACCGATCCCATCACCGGCGAAGAAACTAGCGAGACCACTCGTTTCCGCCTCGAATCGCCGACCAATTACCTGGCCGGCCGCCTGCAGCAGGACCTGGGCGCCCATTCCACCGCCGGCTTCACCCTTACCGCCGTCCAGGGCAGCGCCTTTGAATCCTCGTACGTGGGCTCCATGGACGGCCATTTCAAATGGCGCGACAACGCCTACCGGGTCTACACCCGCCTCAGCGGCAGCCGCACCGGCCAGGAAGGACGCCAAAACGGCTACGAAGGCTTGGCCTACTTTTCCAAATTCTCCGGCTGGTTCGGTGGCCAGGCCTATGTCGATACTCGCTCCCCCAATTTCGACACCAATGAATTGGGCTTTATGAATCGCAACGACCGCATCCAGACCGGGGCCCATATCTACGCCCAGATCCAACAGCCCTGGGCCCTGGCCCGGCGCTCGGGCTTCAATATCAATACCTGGAGCCACTGGAATTACGACCGGGTCGGCATTTACCGCGGCGTCAATTTCAATAACTGGCACAACCTCAAAAATTACTGGTGGCTCAATTTCGGTATCAACCGCGCCTTCGCCGCCCAGGACGATTTAGTAACGCGCGGCGGCCCCCTCATGAAAACCCCGGCCAATATCAATTTCTGGTTCAATATCGGCACCGACGACAGCAAACCCTTCAGCCTCAGCCTGCACACCGGCGGTAGCCGTGACGACGGCGGCAAAAGCTACAATCGCCGCATCGGCATCAACCCCGAGTGGCGGCCGGCCTCCAATATCGAAATCGATATCGAGCCTTCCTACCGCATCGAGCGCAATTACGCCCAGTGGATTGAAAATGTTGACAGCGACGGCGACGACCAGGACGACCGCTATATCTTTGGCGATTTGCGCAGTCAGGTTCTCGACGTAACCATCCGCACCACCTGGAGCTTTACCCCGGGCCTGAGCCTGCAACTCTACGCCCAACCCTTTGTCAGCGTCGGCAATTACCGGCAAATCAAAGAATTGGCCCGCCCAGAATCTTATGCCTTTACGCCCTACGACGGCCTGACCGACAACCCCGATTTTAGCAGCCGCTCGCTGCGCAGCAATCTGGTCCTGCGCTGGGAATGGCGGCCGGGCAGCACCTTTTACGCAGTCTGGTCGCAGTCGCGCAGCCGCTCCTTTGACCGGATCGACCCCGATTTTGATCCCTGGGGCGATGCCGCTGGCAGCTTTGGCGACAGCGGCAAGAATATTCTGCTCATCAAATACAATTACTGGCTGGGGTTATAGAGCTTATACGCCGGGCGAATTGCAGCAAAGGCAAACTAATTGAGACTTTGTCATAATTCGGGTTGCTTGCCCGTGGACGGCTGTTGTGGGGCGACGAGTCTGACGCTCATTCTCGCGCTACGCGCTCCGAGGCCATTCCGACCCGCCCGTCCCTTCGGGATGTGAAGCACGCGCAGCGTGCGGGCCGGATGGAATCCGCTTTCAGCCTCATCGCCCCCCAACGGCCTTGGCACAAGTATCGGTAGGACAACAAATTAGACGGATCGCTAATTATGGCCATGTATCAACTAACCGACTAGCTCTGTAGACGATAATAAGTCCCTGCACAAAAGGGGCCTCAACAGCTTATATTAAATGCTCTTGAGGCCCCTTTTGTCAGGAGACGTCCATGTTCAAACGCCCTGCCCTAATCCTGCTAATCGCCCTAATCCTGAACGCCTGCTCCGATCCTTGCAAAGAGGGCCTCGACCAGGCCTTTCTGGACAAGGCCGCCGCCGAAGAAGGCGCCATCGTCACCGAGTCGGGGCTTATTTTCAAGGCTATCACCCCCGGCTACGGCCCCCATCCCAATCCCGGCGATCGCGTCTCTGTGCACTACGAAGGCCGCTTTACCGACGGCACCGTCTTCAACGATTCGCGTACCCTCAGCGGTCCTTCGTCCTTTTCCCTGGACCAGGTTATTCCCGGTTGGCGGGAAGGCCTGCAATTGATGAAGGGGGGCGGCAAGGCGCGGCTGGTGGTGCCGCCGCATTTGGGCTACGGTAAAAGCGGCAATATGCCCGATATAAAGCCGTGCGTTATTCTGGTATTTGAGATCGAACTGTTGGGGATTAAAGCAGGTTAGTGTCTCATTGGTTCACCACCGGACGAAGCTCATAAATTCGGCCATAGCGAACGGCTGAGTCCAAATCGCCTTGACGCAACGCGGCTCTTACGTCGTCCAATTTGTAGGCGTCCTCGACGCTCAAGTAGGGAGCCCAGCCTGTTTCGTCCTCGATTAAGGCGACTTCAACCTCGGCTACATACTGCCCTTCATGTACGTATTTCGTTTTCTTCCGGTGTTTCCTAATCAGCGTCTAGCCCCTCCCCTCAAAACATCGTCGTCTGCACAGGCCCGATATCCACCGCCTGGGCCAACTGGTCAAAGCTGGCCTTGAGCAGCCGAAAACGCACTTCTCCGTGCGCCGGATCGTCCCACAAATTGTCGAATTCACCTGGATCGGCCTGCAAATCGAATAACTCGCCCTGGGCCCGGTCGTGGTATACCGACAATTTGTAGCGCTGGTCGCGGATCATGGTGCCATAGGTACCCTGCAAATGCTCGCGGCCTGGAGCATCCGGGTTGAGAGCGCGGTAGTATTCGCTGCGCACATAGGGTCGATGTGCCTGGTCATTGGCCTGACCGGTGAGCAGATCCCACAAACTGCGCCCCTGCATGCGCGACGGCGCTTCCACCCCGGCCAACTGCAGCAACATCGGGGCGATATCAATCAACTCCACCAGCGCCGCGCTCCGGACTCCGGCCCGCACCTGCCCCGGCCAACTGCAAATAAGCGGCACCCGCACCAAGGGCTCGTAAAAGCGGCAGCCCTTGCCCATTAAGCCGTGGTCCCATAACATTTCACCGTGGTCGCTCATAAAGATCACCAGGGTATTGTCGCGCTGGCCGGTCTGCTCCAGGGCCGCCAGCATACGCCCGACATTGTCGTCGATCAATTCGATCATGGCGTAGTACGCCGCCTGGTCCTGTTTGGCTTTTTGGTCGGGCCGGCGCGGAACACCCAGGCCGTCGACGCGTCCCAATTTCTCGTGGGCTTCCAAGTCCTCTTGGCCAAATGAAGGTCCGGGCAAAGTCGCCGGGTCCCAGCCTTTAAGCACCTCGCCGGGCGGGTCCAGGGGACTGTGCGGATCGAACATATTGACGCTCATCAACCAGGGCCCGTCGCGTTCCTCCGAGAGAAAATCAATCGCCCGGTCGGTACACCAAGTGGTCTGGTGCAAAGCCACCGGCATTTCCTCGGGATGGGCATTGAGGTGTTTTAAATCGCCGCCCTGAGCGTGGACCCAATTGGCGTAGGCATGGCCCTGGGGCCAGATATCGCGCGGATCGTGGCTCCAGTGAAATACCCGGTAGCCGTCGTCGCCGCGCGGCTCAATGCGGCCGTGGGCCCCGGCCAGATGCAATTTGCCGGCCAGACCGCAATCGTAGCCGCCCTCGGCCAGCAACCGGGTCACTAGCGGTGCCGCATCCGCCCAGTAGTCGTTGCCGTTGGTGCAGCCATGCACACTGCTGGGATACATGCCAGTGAGGAACGAAGCCCGACTGGGCGTGCAGATGGGACTTTGGCAAAAAGCGTGGGTAAAGGCGGTACCCGCCGCCGCCAGGGCATCGATATGCGGCGTGCGCACGTGCGAATTGCCCAGAGCGCCAATGGTATCAAAGCGCTGCTGATCGGTGCAAATCCACAGAATATTGGGTCGCTGGTCGGCCATAGGGCGAATTTCTCCTTGGCTTTATACTTAATTGAGTCCTGCAAAAATAGGAAAAGGACCACCTTGGCAAAAACGAAAAAAAGGCCACGCAGCCCCTTGAAGATATCCGCTTGGCCCGCCTTGGTTGTGGGCCTCCTACTCATTCTTTCCCCGCCCCAGGCCAGCGCCACCGTCGACCCGGCCATTGTCCAGGGGATCACCATCTCCACCCACGGCAGCGGCCGCGATTGGGGCTCGGACGCCATGGCCCCCACCATGGAATCCATCCGCCAGGTCGGGGCCAATTGGGTATCGATCCATCCCTATGCCCGCATTGGCGCCGACGGCTCGGTTCGTTTCCGCCCCATCGACCCCGAAAACCCGCCCGCCTATCTAGTGCGCCCCATCGCCGAAGCCCACCGCCTGGGCCTCAATATCTGCATTAAGCCGCACCTGGCCTATTGGGGCTCGCCCTTTTCCTGGCGCGGCGAAATCACCTTTGCCACCGACGCCGAATGGCAGCGCTTTTGGAGTGAATACGAAAATTGGATTGTCCAGGTAGCCCGCGCCTGCCGCAAAACCGACGCCTTTGTCGTGGGCACCGAACTGGACCAAACGCTACACGACGAAGACCGCTGGCGCCGTATCATCGCCCAAGTAAGAAAAGAGACCGACGCCCCCTTGACCTACGCCGCCAATTGGCCCGACTACCAGCGCGTGCCATTTTGGGACGCCCTCGATATCATCGGCATCCAGGCCTATTTCCCCCTGGTCAAAGAAAAGGACCCTTCGCGGGAGGAATTGCGCCTGGGCTGGCAGCGCCTGATGGGCCAGTTGCGCGCCTACGCCCAAACCCAGAACCGCCGTATCGTCTTTACCGAACTGGGCTATAACCAGAGCCACCTAGCCCCGGTTGAGCCGTGGGATTACCACGTCGACGGCGAGCCGGCCTCACCCATCCAAGAGGCCTGCCTGGAAATGGCCCTTGAAGCCATCGCCGCCGAAGAAACGGTAGTGGGTACTCTATTGTGGAAATGGTTTCCCCATCCGCGTCCGGTGGGGCGCAATTTTCAGTTGGCCACCCCGCGCCTAATGCGCATTATTTCCGCCGCCTGGCAACCCCAACCCTAAGAAGCGTTGTTAAAATTCCTGATGAGCCACGCGACGGCCGCCAGAAATTTTAACAACGCTTCTAAGCCGAAATCCCTCCGGTGGCGCGCAACAGCGTCTCCTGCACCAGCACCTCGTGGCTCATTGGCCGATCGGGCGCCTGGTCGCCGGCAATGGTGGCCAGAAACGCCTCAAGCTCGCGCTCGTAGAGCAACTGGCGACCGTTGCCCTCTAATTCAATGACCTGCTCGCCCGCAGCATAGCCCTGCCCCGCCTCTTCCAGACACAGCCGCAGCCGCTGCCCCGGCTCGAAGGGCTCCAGGACGATAACACTGCCTTTGTCGCCGTAGACTTCAAAGCGCCGCGCCATAGGCTTGGGCTCCATGGCGGCGATATCGATAAAGGCCAAGGCCCGGTCAAATTCAAAAACGCCCAGACAATTATCCTTGAAAGCCGGCACCTGGCCGCTGTCGTTGCGCAAAAAGGACGTCACCGTATGCGGCCGGCCCAAGAGCCACAGCACCTGGTCGAGCATATGCCCGGCCAGATCGTAAAAAATACCGGCGTCGTGGCTAGCCGCGATTACCTCTCGGGCGGCGAGAGTGAGATTGGTCGACATATGGGCGCGCACCGAAAAGATATTGCCCAACAGGCCCGATTTGGTCCAGCGATCGAGCAATTGGAAGCCCTCGTGATAGCGCAGCATAAAGCCCATCTGAATGAGTAAACCCTGCTCCTCGGCCCGCTGCGCCACCTTTTGCCAGCGGGCCCAATCGTCGCCGGCCGGCTTGTCGTACCAGACGTGCTTGCCGGCCTCGACAATGGCTTCAGTCTGGACCAGGCTCTCGTTGTTGAGCCCCTCCGAGGCTATGGCGACGATGCTATCGTCCCCCAACATTTCGGCCTCTTCGTCGTACCAGCGGACTTCGGCATACGGTCCACTGTTCTGCAACACCTGCCGCCGCGCCTGGTCGGGCTCGTACAGGCCGGCGACCTCGACATGTTCGTTTTTTAGCATCGCCTGCAATTTGCCGCCGGCGTGACCGTGCTTGGTGCCGTACTGGGCCATGCGGATGGGTGCCATACAAGATCTCCTAAATTTGGGGGCTACCGTAGAAGCCCTTTGGATGGGTCCGCTAACGCGGCCTGCGACACCTTAGCATCCTGCGGATGCAGGGTCTGCGACGGGCTGGAAGGCAGGACCGTGTGTCTGAGGTGTCGAAGAGGCCGAGTTTGGGTCCACCTGGAATCCGGCCCACTCAAAGGATGCTCAAGCACTGCGTTATTTTTTCCAAACCTGATTATTGCCCTAATTCAAGCGCAGACCGGATGGTCGGCGCTCCAACGATTGAAAGGCCGATTCTCCCGCGCCGCCAAACTAGCCCGGGCCTCGTGCCAAAGACGGTTCCATTGGCCGGCGTCGTGCAATTCGGCTTCCGGGTGCTTGCGACTGCGGGCGACAAAGCCCGGGAAAACACCCCGGCCGGTGGGCTGGCCGATAGGATTATAGCGCAAGTCGAAACTCCAGCGAACCGTATCGCTTTTATTGGGCAGGGCCGAGTGACAGGTGAGCCGGGTCATAAACAATACATCGCCCCGTTTCATCGGCAACGATACCGCCGAAGCCCTATCCTGTACCGCCTCGGGCACTTCCAGCCCCCATTTTCCCGGACAGTGGTGCATTAGCCCCTGTTTATGGCTGCCCGGCAAAACCTCCATACAGCCGTTGTCCACCGGCACATCGGCCAGGGGGAACCACACCGTCAGGATATCGGACTGGTCGGCCTCCTCCAATACCACGCCGTTGTCCTGATGCCACGGGGTAATACCCAACTGGATGCGCCCAGTTTTGGGGTTGATCGGGGTCAAATGCTCGGGCGGCTTGAGACGCACATGCTGCACCGGATTGGAATAGATCTCGGGGCCGATAAAACATTCCACCGCATCGAGCAGACGCTCGTTGCGCAGGGCCGCAAATACCGCTGGCCCGGCCCAGAAAGGCGTATTGTCCTGGACCCCGTTCTGGGGCAGAGAGAAATCGAAATACTGGGCGTGGACCTGACCGCTGGCCCTGCAGACTTTGGTCAGCCGCTCCCCGAAAGGCAAGTCGGCATAAGTCGATTCAATGCGGCCGTCGCGGTACAGCTCCGTCGCCAGCCGATCGAGCACCTCGTGGTATTCGGCCACCACCGGATCGAGATCGCACTCGGGGTCAAAGAGCCCCTCGACAACCAGATAGCCCTGCTCTTCGAATTGGGCGAGTTGCTCGCCGTTTATGGCTGCCACAGTTTTCGTGCTCCTGTAGTTTTCACTGCGCGTCTATTTCGAGGTGCAAACCCAGCCCCTGTAACCCCTGGTGCTCCCGCAGGTCTTGGGAGTGCGGCTCATTATAGCCCACGGATCTCCCCCAGACCCGCCCTCGGCAGCTAACCCGCCCCCTCGCACCGGCATCACATACCGCCAGAAGCCGGCGCCCCAACGACCGTCCTTAGCGCCCCATCCAACCGCCGTCAACCGTAAAAATAGTCCCGTGGACATAATTGGCCGCCTCCGAACAGAGAAAAACCAGCACCCCTTTGAGATCGTCGGGGGCGCCCCAACGACCGGCCGGGATACGCACCAAGATCTGCTCGTTGCGGGCAGCGTCCTCGCGCAGGGCGGCATTATTGTCGGTGGCAATATAGCCCGGGGCAATGGCGTTGACATTGACCCCTTTGCTGGCCCATTCGTTGGCCAGGGCCATGGTCAACTGCCCCACCCCCCCTTTGGCGGCGGCGTAGCCGGGCACCGTAATGCCGCCCTGGAACGTCAGCACCGAGGCCGTGAAGACAATTTTGCCCCCTCCGCGCTCCAGCATCTGGCCGCCAAATTCACGCGCCAACACGAACTGCGCATTGAGATTAATCTCCACAACCTTGTCCCAATACTCGTCGGGGTGCTCGGCCGCCGGGGCACGCATGATGGTGCCGGCGTTATTGACCAGAATATCAATGCGGTGCCCGTCGGCCCGCACCTGGTCGATAAAGCCGTGCAACGCGGCCCGATCGGCAAAATCGCAGGCGTAGCCGGTAAAAGAGCGACCGCGTTCCTCCACTTCCTGTTGCACGGCACTGCCCGAGGTCTCCTGCGAGGCGCTAACGCCGACGATATCGGCCCCGGCCTCGGCCAAGGCCTGCGCGAAGGCCCGGCCAATACCGCGGCGGCAGCCCGTCACCAGCGCCGTTTTACCGTCGAGCCGAAATTGCTCGAGAATGCCCATGATTTATCCGTCCTCTCTATTGCTGCGTATCGATTAACACTTTCATTATATCGGCACCGGCGCCAATCTCTTCAAAGACGCCTTGGAGACCTTCGAGGGAATCGCGCCGGGTGATCAGTTGGTCCAGCGGCAATTTACCCTGTTGGACCAGGGCGATGGCCTGTTCGTAATCCTCGGGCTCGTAGACCCGCACGCCAATCAATTGCAACTCGCGCCAGAAAAACTGGAACAGGTCAACTTGCGGCGGCTCGGCGAAAATAGCCACCACCACAATCCGCCCCCGGGTGCGGACCAGCTTGGTCATCACTTCGGCACCGGCCTTGGAGCCCGAGACTTCAAACACCACATCGGCGCCGCCGCCCTCGGTCTGCTCCTCGACAAAGGCCGGCAAATCGCCGCTGCTGGGATCAAAGGCCTCCAACCCCACCGAGCGGGCAAAATCGAGCCGAAACGGATTGACCTCGGAGACCACCACCCGAGCCCCGGCCTGCTGCGCCACCAGCGCATTGAGCATGCCGATGGGGCCGCCGCCGATAACCACGGCGAAATCGCCCCGCTGCACCTGGGCCAAGCGGACATCGTGGCAGGCCACCGCCAGCGGCTCAATAAGGGCGGCCCGATCCAGTGGCAAATCCGCCGGCAAGCGGTGTAGGGTATGGGCCGGCACGGTCCACGAGGTCTGGAAGGCCCCCGGTGTATCGATGCCGATAAAATTGAGGTTCTGGCAAATATGACCGTGGCCCCGCCGACACGCCGCGCACTGACCGCAGGAATCGATGGGGCGCACCACGACCCGGTCGCCGGAGTGCCAATCCGCGACATCGGGGCCGACCTGGACAATGGTCCCCGACATTTCGTGGCCGATCACCTGGGGCATGGCCAGACGCTGGTCCATATGGCCGAGAAAAATATGCATATCGGTTCCGCAGACCCCGCAATAGGCCACCTCAATGCGCACCTGGCCCGACCCCGGCTCCTCGATCTGACAGGGCCCCACTGCAATAGTCTGATCGCCGCGATAATAAGCCGCTTTCACGGGCTTTCTCCTCTTTCTTAGTTGGTAAAAATTGACCGCGGCAAATGTACACCACCGGGCCCGGCCCAGCAATAACCCACCGTCCCTTCTCTTGCCCGTCGCTCCCTCCTTGCCTACACTAACTGCGCCGGTCCGCCGCCTTTCTCCATTGCCCGCCACACCTGCCCATGCTGCGACATCGACATTTCGACGCCCTGGTAGAAAGGGCCCTGCGCCGCATCCCCCAACCTTTTCAACAGGCCCTGGAAAATGTGGCCATTGTCGTGGAAGACTGGCCCGACCCCGAATTGGTGCGGGAAATCACCGGAGATCCCCGAGATGCGCTCTACGGCCTGTTCACCGGCACGCCCCTGACCGAGCGCTCGCTTGAATACAGCGGCGACCTGCCCGCCCAAATCCATCTCTACCGCGGCCCCCTCGAAGAGGATTTCCCCGACCCCGAGCAATTGGCGCAAGAAGTCGAAGTGACCCTGGTCCACGAAATCGCCCATTTTATGGGACTCGACGAAGAGGCCGTAGAGCGCTACGGCTACGAATAATATCCGTTTGAGTTCAAGTTGTCCGGATGTCTTTGCCCTGTACCGGAGAGCCAGGCGCAAAACATCGGGCCATCAGTGCTTCTCATATAAGGCCGACTATGGATACCCTTTATTATATTGGCGACCCGATGTGCTCGTGGTGCTGGGGTTTTGCCCCCGCCTTAGAAACCATCGAGGCACAACTGCCCGAGACCATTGCCTGCCGCTATGTGATGGGGGGCCTGGCACGAGATACGGACGAGGCCATGCCGGCGGATACACGCGCTTATGTACAGGAGAATTGGCGCGCCGTCCAAGAACGCACCGGCGCTTCCTTCAACTGGGATTTCTGGACCCAATGCCAACCCCGGCGTGCCACCTATCCGGCCTGTCGCGCCGTACTGGCCGCCGCCGAGCAAAACGCCGGACCGGCTATGTTCCGCCGCATCCAACAGGCCTATTACCAGCAGGCCCGCAATCCCTCCGACCAGGATACCCTGATCGACCTGAGCGCCGCACTGGGCCTTGATCAGCCGCGCTTTGCCGGCGACCTGGTATCACCCCATATCGAGCAGCGCCTGCAGGACGATTTTATCCTGCGCCGCCGCCTTGGGGCCAGTAGCTTCCCCAGCCTCATCCTGGAAGTGGACGGCCGCCCCCACTGGTTGGTGCGCGGCTACGACGACGTGGAAATTGTACTTGAGCGCCTGCGGGCGATTCTCCGATAAGCAAAATTCGCCACCGGTCCTAAAGGCCATCGCAAAACCGGCTGGCCGTCGCAGGGTAGCAGCTCCGAGGTATTTGCCGGCGCCTGCCTTACTTCAGTCCAGCGGTTGTAGGCGTATTTGCCGGTAGCCCCCTTCAAAACCGGGCTTGGTGACATATTGGAAGCGCCCCGGGGCAAAGGCATCGGCGTGAACAAAATGTACGTGGCCACAGAAGATACCGGCCAATTTGGCAGCCCGCTCACTCTGGATCAACTCCATAAAGGCCCGGGTAGCCGGCTCGACCCCGTCGGTCAACCACTTTTTGCGACTCTCTTCATCCCATCCGTCTTCTGCCCCCATCGCGATAGGCGCCTTCCAGCGCTCCATTATATCCGGCCGCAGAGTGGGTATATCGACGGGAATATGGATGAAGAGAAGACAGGCCATACCCGTATCCAATTGCTGCCGCAAAAAATCAACCTGGGCCTCACCTAGCTGATAGGTGCTATTGTCCAAGGCCACTAAGAGCACATCACCCAACCGCCGGGCCTGGGCTGCCGGGCCCGGGTCGGTCAAGCCAGTAAAGCGCCGGTAGTGGTCCGCCCGGGTCACCGGCCCCCAAGGTTGGTGGGCAAAATGCCAGTCGTGATTGCCCAGCGTATAGAGATAGGGGGCCTGCAAAATTCCGATTTCGGCTTCTAGGGCTTCGATACCCGCCCAGGCCGGGAAGTGGATAATATCCCCGGTCAGGACAGTGGCATCCACCCCCAGGGCATTGCTGCGGGCCAGCGCCTGGGAAAAAACTTGGCGCGGCAAGGCCCCCTCTGGGGTGCGGCTCTGAAAAATTTCCAACACCCGCTCGCCGTCGGCCTGGGCCTCCTCGCTGTCGCGCTGGTCCCACTCGGCGAAATGGCTATCGGTGATATGCATCAGGTGCAACGCCTGCTCCAATCCCTCGATACCGATGACCGTCTCGACCGGATCGTCCGGATTTAAATGCCTGATCTGCATAGCCCACTCCTTTTCCTGAGTTTCTTATACTAATTTGAAGTACTGATGGCCAGATAATTAGCGGTATTTTCCCGGAACTACAGCAAAAACAGTCGGACAGCTTGAAGTCAATCTGGTATTATACACCTTCAACCCAATGTCGGTACAGGGGCTGTACCGCCTTGGGCAGGTCGGCAAAAACCTCGGCCTTGAGCGGCGGCGATTCGTAATTCTTACCGCCTGTTTCCACGACCATGGCGGTGTGCTCGGGACGGCCGATTTGCGTCGGGTTAAGATTGAGCCACCAGGGCGCGTAACGCACAATAAGCCCCACCCGTTGCTGGTCGCTGCAATTGGGCGCCACGGCGTGCCACAGGCGACTGTCGTACACCAGCACGCTGCCGGCGGCGCCGATGGCCTGGATTTCGGTGGGATAGGGCGCCTCTTGGTCCACCTGGGCCATATGTCCGGCGGCCGGATTGTCGGCCATGCGGTGGCTGCCCGGCACCAATAGGGTCGCCCCGTTGTCGGCGGTAAAATCGGTCAGCATCCAGATAGTCGCCATATGCAGCATGGTGTCGGGATAGGGCGGCGGCAGGTGCGAGGCATTGGTGCGGTTATAGGGCCAATCGGCGTGCCAATAGCCGCGTGTAGTACCCGGCTGGGTGACAACGCAATCCGTACAAGATATGCGCACATAGGGGCCAAAAACGGCCTCGGCCAGACCCAGTACCCCGGCATCGGCCAGGAACGGCGCAAAACCCTGAGTATAATTGATAACTTGCCGGAGACTGCCGACCCCCGGATTGCCAATACGGTGGCCCCGGGCCCGGGTTTTGGCCAATTCTGCGTCGGTCCGAGCCTGTTGCGCCGCCTGGGCAGCGACGACCTCTCCACAGATAGCCCCGACCCGATCGCTGGGAATAACTCCCTCGACCACACAGAAACCGTCCAATTGTAACCGCTGCAATTCTTTTTCGTCTACCATCCGTCTCCTCATACCTATTTGGATACTGATGACCGGATATTTAGCGTATTTTTCCCACAGATACAGCAAAAACAGCCGGACAACTTGAATATCAGTCGCCCCAGAACTGGGTCCACCACCGCTTGAGAGCGGGCCATAGACCGGGTCGAATAAAAGCTTCCAAAAGCTCGAGTCGCACCTGGGAAAAGTGTTGCTCGTCGCGGCTAAAATCGGTCGGCGAAGAGGCCAATTGGGCTGCCAGGGCACGACTGTGAAGACCGCCATCGCCGCGCTCGACGGCCAACATATGGAGCAATTGATGATCCTCGATCCCATCGCGAATATTCTCCAATCGAATACTGCTCACCGGCCCGTCCGCTCCGGCATAAAACAAATAACCATCGCCGTTGGCGGTGCCAAAAGAAGCCGGGTTCCAATTGGTCCGGTTGCCGCCGCTAAGCTGCAACAACTGGTCCTGTTGCCGCCACCTGTTCATCGTATAGTAGAGGAATCCATCGATATCCTCCTGATAGGCCATCCACCACAACAGGCGCGCCTCTAAGGCCGAATATTCTATAAACCAATTGGCGTAGGGGCGCAGCGGCGCAATGCATATATACCACCAGATCTGGGCTCCCCGAGCCCGGGCCGCAGCGGCGGCGGCCCGTTCGTACGCCGCCGTTAAGGGCACCCAGATATCGACGACGTCGTCGAGCCCGTTGGTCTGACCGTAACTGGGGTCGCGGGCCGTAGTCATGGTCTGGATCTGGGGATAGTGCCTTTTGATAAAACTAAATACCTGCTGTATTTGGGCAAAATGGGCCGGACCGACTTCGTCAAAACCGTATATATAGGCTTTTTCAATCAAGCCCGGTCGGCCTCTAGCCAGCAGCGAATCCAGCCTGGCTCCTAGACGCCTCAATTCCACCGGCCCGTATTTCGAGTTGGCGGACAAATACCCCATATTGAAGGCATTGAGCCGACCGGCCCGCTCGAGACTGTCCAGGGGCGCCAACAGCGGCGGCGAACGACGGTAGATATTGTCGACATTGAGGCGGCGCGCGGCAATAAAGGCCCGGTATTTAGGGGCCATAAAATCGGCCTGGTCCCCGTAAAGACGCCGCACTTCGCTGTCGTAAAAGGAAAATGCCGTGCGCATACGGGTACTGTCGGGCAATACCGCCTGGTGCACTTCCACTTCCATCGGCAAAACGCCAACGGACACACCGTCTACCTGCACCCTCAGGCCACCGCGGTACAGCCCCGTTGGCGTGTCACTGTGGGTTTGCAGCGCTACCCACACTGGGGCACACTCCCCCGGCAGGACCTGCAGCGAATCGGTTGCCAGCAAGGGGTCGGGCCACCAGCCCACATGGTCCACCCCGTACTCCTTGGGAGCCTTAGTGCGCACGTAGCCCACCTGATAAATCCGGCTTTGACGCAGAGGGAACGGCGCACCGCTATCTACTTGATACAAAGAATCTAACTGGAGACGAAATTCGGCACCGCGGCGCCGCGTCAATAGGACCACCTGCAGCGCTTCGCTTTCGTTGCGCCCCATATGCAGACGCAGGGGAGGGCCCTGGCCCCCGGCCAAGGCCGCCGCATCGTAGACCACCTGGTCGACCCGCGGCTGACTGTGGTGCAAAATCTTGCGCGTCGAGGGCTCGTGCCACAAAACCCAATCGGGCTGCTTCTCGGACTCGACGACATTGAAACGCCCCAACGGGCGTTGGCTGTGTTCCCCGGTCCAGGTGGTATCCCGAACTTGGAGGTCGACCCGATACTCGCCCGGTTCCAGACGAGTGCGCAGGCGCCACTGCAACCGGCTGGCCGCCTCGGCGTGTTGTGCCACGACCTGCCCGGCTGCATTGGCCACTTCTATATGCCACAACACTCGCCGCCTCGACCGCGCCTGCAGGGCTACACGACCGCGCAAAAAAGGATCGTTTAGCAACTGCGCCGACTCCACCGACAACGCTCCGGCCTCCAAGCGGATAGGCCCCAAGTGCAGGGTATAATCCGCCGGCGGGCGGCTCATGAACAAATTGAAATGGACGACCTGGGCGGCGTTTATGCGTCCCTCCAATTCGCCGATATCGACCTGGCAAGTATAATCCTGCTGGGCCGGAACGCTGAAGGTGCGGGTAAAACGCTGGCCAGCGGCATCGTCGAGCCGCAGGGCGAGTTTGGCCGACTTATCGGTTTCGTTGCGGACTTGAAAGCGGAGTGTATCGTACTGGCCCCAATCGCGCTCAACAAAAAGACCCTGGCCGTACTCGAGCACCGCGGCCGGCCACTGATATTGCCCCGGGGCCCAGACTGGAAAATGCAGCCGGGCCGTCGCCGTTAGCGAGTCAACTGCGGCCTCGATCCGAACCAGCTTCCAGGCCTCCAGGGCGACGGGGCGGGAGAAATCTTCGAGAAGGGTGGAAACCACCGGCTCGCTCTGGCTCCAGGCTACTGCCGGGTACAACACCAGCAATACAACCCGTAGCTTACCTGGTAAGTTGGCCATTATAGAGGCGACAACGGCAATTGGCTTATCCCTCCAATTGCTCGGCCAATTCCTCCCATTCCTTCCAGAGGGCCCCCATCTCCGTTTCAAGGGCCCGGTACTGGTCGCCCAATTGGCGCACCTGATCCATATCCTGCGCCTCGCCGGCACTGCCAATGCGCGTACTGAGGTCGGCCAATTGAATTTCGTATTGCTGAATCTCCCCTTCAACCTGCTCCTGGCGTTGGCGGGCCTGTTCCAGTTGTTTGCGCAAGCGGCGGGATTCTTTCTGCGCCAGGCGCTGACGTTGGCGGTCTTCCTGCCCGACACCCAGTTCCTGGGGCCGGTTCGTCTGTTCTTCGCGCCACTGCAGATAGGCGTCCCACCCCCCTTCCCGACAGTGAATCTGTCCCTCTGCGGCAACCCAGACATGGCTGGCCAGCGCCTGGATGAGGTAGCGATCGTGGCTGACCAGGATAAAGGTCCCGTCAAAACGCCGCAGCACTTCCTCCAGCACTTCCTGCGAGGCGATATCTAAGTGATTGGTGGGCTCGTCGAGAATGAGCACATTGGCCTCCTGCAGGGCCAGTCGGGCCAGGGCGACGCGGCTGCGCTGACCGCCGCTTAAATCGCCGACGGCCTTGAACACATCGTCGCCTTTAAACAGGAAACTGGCCAGCAAGGGCCGCAACTGATCGGGCCGCAACTCGGGCTTGACGGCACGCACGGCATCGAGCACGTCCACATTTGGGTCGAGATAGTCGTGCTCCTGGGACAGATAGCCCACTTCGACATTGGCCCCGTAGCGGATGCCGCCGCCCAATAGCGCCAATTCGCCCAGGATACTCCGCACCAGCGTCGTCTTGCCCTGGCCGTTGGGCCCCACCACGGCAATGCGCTGCCCCCGCCGCACCTCTAAATCGGGTACCTGCAGAATGGGCTTGTCCGCTTGATAGCCCACCGCCAAATCGCGCAATTCCAATACCATATCGCCGGTGCGCTTGGGCGGATTGAGCCGCACCCGAATGCGCTGGGGCAATTGCGGCCGCTGAATGGCCTCCCGGCGCATAAAGCGTTCCAGCCGGGTACGGCGCCCCTGAGCCTCCTTGGTGCGCTGGCCGGCGATGAAACGGCGGATAAAATCCTCGGTCTTGTCGATATATTCCTGCTGCGCATGCCATTGCTTGAGCCGCTGCTCATAGCGCTCCCGGCGCTGTCGGACATAGGCCGAATAGCCGCCGCGAAAGGTCTCCAACCCACCAAAGGCCATTTCCCAGGTGCGGCTGGTCGCCTGATCGAGAAAAAACCGATCGTGAGATACCACGACCAGGGCCCCCTCGTAGGCCCGGGTCCAATGCTCCAGCCATTCTACCGCTTCCAGATCGAGATGGTTAGTCGGCTCGTCCAAAAGCAGCAAATCGGGCTCGTCCAATAGCAGGCGGGCCAGCAGGGCGCGGGTGCGCTGACCACCACTGAGTTGTCCCAGCGGCTGCTGGTATTGCTCGGGGCCAAACCCCAAACCCGCCAAAACTGTGCGGATGCGCTGTTCGTAAGTATAGCCTTCGGCCCGTTCAAAATCGGCCTGCATGGCGCTGTAGCGCTGCAGGATATCTTCGCCGCCTTGGCCCTCCAATTGGCGGGCCAAGGCGGCCAGTTCGGCTTCGAGCGCCCGCAGGGCGGCAAAGACTTCGAGCATGGACGCCCACAAACTGGTATCGGCGACGGCCGGCGGATCCTGGGGCAGATAGCCCACTCGCAATCCGTGTTTGCCCTGCAACAACCCGTCGTTGGCCTCTTCCTCGCCCGCCAGGATGCGCAATAGGGTGGTCTTGCCCTCGCCGTTGGGGCCCACCAGTCCGATGGCGTCCCCGTGCTCTATGCTGAAGGATACCTGCTTGAATACTTGATGAGCCCCGTAGTATTTGCCCAGGGCATCAGCAACAATCAACGACATCGGCACCTCGGAGGGGAAAAGAAACGGGCGGGCGCCCTTTGGAGGGCGCCCGCCCACTGGTGCTACAGAGAAAAATAAGGCATCCAGACCACTTTGACGAGTCCGGCTAGTGTCGACCTATCCCAATCGCGCCTGGAAATCCAAAACTTCCTCCAACTCCTGCAATTCCGTGTCGAAGGAATCAAAGCCGTCCTTTTGCTGGCGGCATTCCTGGCGCTTGCGACGACGGCGGGCATAGGGGGTTTCAATGCCGTAGAGGCGGCAAAGTCTGCTAAAACTCCCCGGGGCAATGCCCAGGGCCTGGCTGGCGTCCTCGTTGCTCCGATACATTCGGGCGGCCATTTCAATACGCTTAGGTTCAATCTTTCGCATGATCTTTGTACTCCCACTAATGCGCTGTGCAATAAAAAAACGCCGCGGCATTTATGTGCCGTGGCGGCTTAAAAAACCGTCCACTCGGGACGGCCTCTACAGCGCTTAGCGGTAGCCAGTTCCCAGGACACAAAAATGCCTGTACTTCTTTGCAGGCAAAGTCCTGGAAGAAACTGACAGGGCTCGATATCGTCTTTAGCGATAGGCGAGCCTAGACGGAACTACAGGGCGGCCCAGCATTAGGTCGGGGCCGTGACAGCGGTTCCGCAGAGGAGATTACAGGCGACGGCTCAGTTTGCTCCGCCGCTGTCTCTACAGTTTATAAACCAGGACTAAGGCCTGTTTCTTCGACGCTTACGCCTACGTCCCCAATTACTGGGACGAGGCCCGTCGTAGACCTTGTCATGCTCATCCCAATCTCCCGTGGTGAGACGGCCATTTGCAAGATGGCCAATGTACTGACAGCAAAGCGACAATGCCGCTCCATGGGTAAATCCTCCTCGATAGAATAGCCATAGACCGAGTCGACCTCGGCCCAATTCAGCTTTTGCCCACCCCAACAGGTGGGCTTCTAAATTTTGTTGCCCGGTCAGGATAGGATCTCTAAAGGCCCAGCTCCATTCCAAGCTATTATTAATGGTTAAAAGACATGGTGAGATAATGTCAAGAAAAAAATGCATCGCTAATGAAAAAAATGCCGCTGGTCGGCGTCTTGACAGATTTAGGCCCATCGACGAAAATCCCAGCGAGGACTCGCCTAATATGCTAGCAGCACAGCAGGGCCATTCCTCTGGGCACCCCTTTTCGCTTCTAATTCCTCTGGACACTGCCGTGCCGCAAAGCCGCATCCTGCACCGCCCAGGCGTGGGCTGGACAGTCAACCTCGAGCCCGTCCTGGCGGCCTATTCCCATCGCCTGCCCATCCCGCAGCTGGTCCTGGAGGAGGGCCTCCTAGCTCGCCTCGGGCCCCATCTCGACACCCTGTTTCCGGCGATGCCCTGTCTTTTGGCCGCCGATCCGACGACGTGGTCAGTGGCCGGCCCCACCGTCGAGGCCAGCCTGCGGGCCTGCGGTCGTAGTGTCCAGCGCCATATCCTGCGCCCCTCTCGCCCAGGGGCAACAGTGCAGGCCGACGACGACCAGGTAGAAGCCCTGCGCCAAACACTGGAACAATTTCCCCACGCTCTGTTGCTGGCCCTGGGCTCGGGAACGGTCAACGATGTGGCCAAACTGGCCTCTTTCAAGATGGAGCGGCCCTATATCACCATTCCCACCGCCCCCTCCATGAACGGCTATACTTCGCCGATTGCCGCCATACGGTCGCAAGGCCTTAAGACCACCCAACCTTGTCATTTGCCCCGAGCCTGCTTAGTCGACTTGCAACTGGTCGCCCAGGCGCCCTACCGCATGCTCGCCGCTGGCCTGGGCGACTCCCTCTCCAAACCGGTAAGCCACGCCGATTGGCTCTTGAGTCACTATTTGCTGGAAACATCGTACAATACCGTTGCTCTACCTTTAATGGAAGAGAGCGCCCGGCTATTACAAGATGTACCGGGTCCGCTGCCGACCCGTTCTCTCCGGACTGTCGGCGCCCTAATGGCCGCCTTGTGCCTGTCTGGGTTGGGCATGGCCCTGGCCGGCTCATCGGCCCCGGCCAGCGGCGGCGAACACCTCATTAGCCACTATCTGGACATGACCGCCGGGCCCCAGGGCGCCGATTTGCACGGCTGCCAAGTCGGCGTCGCGACGCTGGTCACGGCCTCCTTTTACCAGTATCTCCTGGGGGATACCGCCGCGGCCATAGATATCGAGGCGCGCTTGGGCGCCCTTTCGACCTGGTCCGAGCGAACCGGCCAGATAAAGCGCCATTTTGGCCCCCTGGCCACCGCCGTCCTGCCCCAAGCCCGCGCCCTCCACCCCACCGCTGCCCTCTTGCGCCAACGCTTGCACCGTCTGCAGCACAGTTGGCCCGAACTGGCCGCAAGCCTAGCCGCAAACCTGCGTCCGCCAGCCGCCATCGCCGCCGATCTGCACCGAGCCGGGGCCCCAAGCCGATTCGCCGAGCTGGGCCTGTCACCACACCGCGCCCGCCACGCTATCCTCTACGGCAAAGATATCCGCGACCGCTATACCATACTTCACCTGGCCGCCGAATTGGGCCAACTCGACGCTTGGACAAATAGAATTCTGGCCGATGAGCTTCATGCCGGTGAAGCCCCAGAAAAGCAGCCGAAACCTGGCCCCCCTGGGCAAACAACATGAACCCGGAACCCGATATTGCTCGATATCGCTCTTCGACCTATCATTCTTTCGCCTGCTGCAGTCCAATTACCTAGTCTCTAATCAGTCGCGACCACCCATGACCCAACCTAGTTCTTATTTTATCGCACCCGACGGCGACGATTCCTGGTCCGGCACCCTGGCCGCGGCCAACCCCCAGCGCACCGATGGCCCCTGGGCCAGCCTAGAAGGAGCCCGCGACCAGCTGCGCCAGCACAAGCGCGGCGGCCAATTAGACGGCGGCGCCGTCGTCAATTTGCGCGGCGGCGTGTACCGACGTTCGGGCCCCTTTCTCTTGGAGGCCGCCGACAGCGGCACGGCGGCGGAGCCCATTATCTTCCGGGCCGCCCCGGGCGAGCAGCCGCGCTTGTTGGGCGGCCAGATCCTCACCGCCTTCACCCCAATCGCCGATCCGACCGTGCGCCAACGCTTGGCACCCCAGGCCCGCGACCAGGTCGTCCAATGCGATTTAAAGGCCTGCGGCATAGCCGATTGGGGGCACTTCGCCTCGCGCGGTTTTGGCCGCCCCCGCACCCCGGCCCATCTCGAATTATTCTGCGACGGGCAGCGCCAGCAAGTGGCGCGCTGGCCCAACGACGACTTCACCCATATTACAGCCCCTGCCCGCCCCGACCCAACCGGCGACGACCACGGCGGTGAATTAGGCCTGTTACCCGACGGCTTTCTCTACGCCGGCGACCGCCCCCGCACCTGGAAAAGTCTGGACCATATCTGGCTGCACGGATATTGGGCCTGGGATTGGGCCAATTCCTACGAAGCGCTGGATTCCTTCGATCCCGACAGCGGCCGCATTACTACCCGCCCGCCACACGGCACCTATGGCTTTAGGGCCGGCCAGCGCTTCTACTTTCTCAATATCCTAGAGGAATTGGACTGCCCCGGCGAATATTATCTCGATCCCGATACCGGCCTGCTTTACTTCTGGCCGCCGGCTCCTCTCGATCAGGTCGAAATTACCGCCTCCCTGGTGGCCGCCCCCTTGGTACACCTGCAAGAGGCGCGTCATATTGTCCTGGAAGGCCTGGGCCTGGAATGCGGCCGCGACCTGGGGGTGCTGATAGAAGGCGGGGAAAAGACCGAGGTGCGAGGCTGCCAGATAGGCCCCATGGGCACCTGGGGAATCCGGGTAGAGGGGGGCACCCAACACCGAATCACCAGTTGCGATATATTCAATACGGGGGATGGCGGCCTGTCCTTAAACGGCGGCGACCGCACCAGCTTGACCCCGGCCCGCCACCGGGCCACCAATAACCATATCCACCATATGGGCCAGTGGTCGCGCTGCTATCAACCCGGTATCAATTTAGCAGGAGTGGGGCACCGGGTCAGCCACAATCTAATCCACGACGGCCCCCACAACGCCATCCAATTGCATGGCAACGAACATATAATTGAGTACAACCACATCCACCACGTCTGCAGCGAAACCGGCGATGTCGGGGCGTTCTACATGGGCCGCGACTGGACCGAACGCGGCCATATCCTGCGGCACAATTTCTTCCACCATATCCACGGTCTGGGCATGGGGTCGATGGCCGTCTACCTGGACGACTGCGCCAGCGGCGTGACTATTTTCGGCAATATCTTCTATCAGTGCAGCCGCGCTGTATTTATCGGCGGGGGGCGCAATAACCGGGTCGAAAACAATATCTTTGTCGCCTGCGAGCCGGCGGTCCACATAGATGGCCGCGGCCTCGACGAACGCCCCGTCTGGCGCAATATGGTGCATCAGACCATGAAAGAACGGCTGGATGCCGTGGACCACCAACAGCCCCCCTACCGCCAGCGCTACCCCGACTTGCGCGAATTGGATATGTATTACCGCGAAGGAGCAGGGATCCCGCCCGAGGGCAATCTCATTGTGCGCAATCTGGTCTGGCGCGGCACCTGGCTGGATATAACCTGGCACGCCAACCCGGATCTTTTGGCCGTGCAGCGCAATTTTGTCGACGAAGAGCCCCACTTTGTCGACGAGGCCGGTCTCGATTTTCAGCTGCGCCTTGACGCGCCTGTTTTCGAACTGGGCTTCAAGCCAATCCCGGCGCACAAAATAGGCCTTTATCTGGACCAGTACCGCACCCACCAACCAGCGGCGGCCGATCCGCTATCTACCGAAACCAGCTAATACCAGATGGCCGAGGCCTCCCGGAGGACGACGCGCCCAACAGTAGGAAATCAGTGTTTCATTGGTATAACCGCCCGGCCACCGGCTACACGACCTGGCCGGCATAGCGTTTGATCTGACTATGCGGTGGATGGTACCCCTTGGCCACTTGGGCGATAATTTCTTGGCGCCGCTTGGCCACTTGCTCGTCCGGCAAGTGCACCGCGATATCCTCGATATCGTGGGGGCCAATGCGCCAGTGGCCGCAGACAGCACCGGCAAAACGCCCATCGACGAGCAGGTATTGCAGCACTTCGCGGTCGGCAAATTGCTCTTTGAGCTGGGCGGCGTGGGATTTTACCAACGGGTCTGCCTTGTGCAGCATGAAGACCCCGGCCTCGGGCTGCCGCTCTGCCAAGCCCTTGTCCTCAGCCCGCACCCAACCATTTCCCAGCCCTTCAATCTGTAGCGGAATCCAGTTGCCAGACTCCTCTTGCTCCTGGAGCAAGGCTTTGAGATCCCGCAGCGGCCACTGCGACCAATTGCGTATCTGCTCAAAAGTGGCAAAAACATGGCTTTCGACAAAGCGCTGCAAAACGGCCGTGGCGGCTTTTTGCCAACTCAATCGACTCAGATCGATTTCGGGCCACCGGCTGGCAAATAAATACCAGCCCCGCTCCCAGCTGCTGTCCTCCTGGGCTTCGTAGACGAGAAAAGTCCGCTGCAAACGATGCAATACCGGCATTAGACGTTTATTGGTCATACCGGTCTCATCGGCCAATTGCCGCGGTGTCAAAGGGCCGCTAAAACGCAGGGCCTGCAACACAGTTTCCTGCTCGGCACTGAAACGCTCGATATCCTTGGCAAAGGCCGTGCCGTAGACTTCCAGCGCCCCGGCCAACACATAGCCGATATTACCACCCCAGAAACGCCCCTTGACCAACTCACTCCGACCCCGCAGGCCATCGTTAAAGGCCCGATCGTCGAAAGCCGCCCGATGCACCAGTTTCGGCGCCGTGCCCGGCATAGTAAAATGTTCTGGGGCGACGGGTTGTACTAATTCAACCAGTTGCCTATAGGCCGATTCATCGGCCACTGGCCGCACCAAGCCCTGGCGCTCGAGGCGCCAGGCCAATACAGTATTGATATCCATGCTTAACAGTCCTTTCCCAATCTGGCCTAATCCAGCGGATCTTCCCCGGCTTCCAACCAGGCGCTGTTAAAACGGGCCAGCGTCAATAGTTCGTTGGACCTTTCACGGCCGCGCTCGTACAGGCAGCAAATGGTCTTATCCGGCAGTACCGCCAAATCGGAATAAGCCGCCGGCCCTGCGTACAGCAGCCGCCCCACACTCCAACTGCGACACTCGTCGTAACTAAGGCGCACCCGCATTTGGGCCCGCTGGGTACTGGAGGGATTGGCGAATAATACGCAGTTGCGATCGTCCTGCGGCACCCTGCTCAAACGGACCATGCTGGCCTGGCAGATGGGCTCGACCAGCGTGTCCTCCCAGCGGAAATCGGCAAAACTGAGTCCGTCGTCCCGGCTCCAAGCCGAAGCCCGGCGTTTATCCCCGGTATAATTGCGGCTATTGATATAGACGCTGCCATCCACTGTTTGCACCACGGCGCATTCGTTGGTCCCGTCGGGGACATCGCCGCCCAACTGCCAAGAGGCCCCATGGTCGTCGCTGAAGATAACATGCGAATGGTAGGGATCCGATGGTTTGAAATCGACACCGACAATATGGTCGCAGGGCACCAGCAACCGCCCGCTGTCGAGCTGGATACCGTGCCCCGGCCCGGTGGCATACCAGGTCCAGCCGGGCTCTTTGACCGCCGCCGTTATTTCCACCGGCTCGGCCCAGCTGGCCCCCTGATCGCGGCTGTGAGTCAGCCAGATGGTGCGCGGCGCCTGACCGGCGATAATGGCCGATTCGGGCCCATCGGCCAAATTCTTGCAAAAAGGCAGCCATATAGTACCGCTGGCCTGGTCCACCACAGGGCAGGGATTGCCGCAGGTCGTATTGTCCTGGGCAACCACTACCTGGGTCGGATCCCAGCTCTGACCGCCGTCGAAACTGCGCTTGAGCAGGAGATCGATCTGGCCGGCATCGCCGCTGCCGTGCAAACGCCCTTCGCAAAAAGCCAGCAAGGTGCCAGCAGGAGTCAGGGCCAGGGCCGGAATGCGGTAGGTATGATACCCCTGAGTGCCGCTGGTGAATAGATCGGTTTGTTCGAGAAAGAGATCTGGGCTCATATACTGGTATCCTCGTTGTAGGTGAATAGAACAAGAATAGGCCCCGTCGAGCCCGATCAGCAAGACACTTTTACTACCTATTAGATTAGAAACGCTAGTGGCCGGAGGTCTAACGATATTACCCCAGAGAAACAGCAAAAAAACCGGACAACTTGAAATCAATCTGGTATAACCAGCTGTTGGGGAACTGCTCCCTTTCCTTCCACCCATACAAAAACCGGCCTTGTTTAGGACCGGTTTTTGTATGGGTGGAAGATAGAGGTCTCTTAGGCGGCGTAGCGCTTGTCCTGAGTCTGCCGCACTTCGTCCAGCAGCGCCATCCACAAAGCCTCGTACTCGTAGAGTGCCTGACGCCACCCCGACCAATCGGTCTGACCACCACGCAGGTGGCTGGCAGCCCGGTTGACCGCTTCCTCGGCCTGGGCGATTTCGGGCCGGGCAGCCACCGGCGCCATGGGAATGCTCCCGAAGGCACGACGCACCCGGTTTATTACCGCGCTGACCTCATCGGCCAGTTGGACCAGCGAATGGGCTCTCGATCTCCTGCTAGCTCTGGTGCCCATAGCAATTATCTCCTGGGGAATGGCCGCCTCCTGGGGGCGGAGCCGGCGAGGACTTGCTAAATTGAGGCAATTTACCCGGTCATTTGCGATAAATTGCTACTGCATGAGCGTTAGAACCAATATACTGCACATTTGTGCATATGTCAACAAAAAAGAGCCTTTTTTTCCTGTTTTTTATTGTTCTGTCTCATCGCCTCCGGGTGGAGTAAAATCCTCCGGATACAGGACCACCCGGACATAGCGCTGGCGGTTAAAATAGCGCTTCGCCGCCGCCTGAATTTCATCGGCGTGCAAACTATCCACCACCGCTTCGTATTGGAGAATACGCCGGGGGTCAAGTCCGTGAAAATAGCTGCTCTCCAAGGCCCCCAACCAGAAGCCGTTCTCCTTGAGCTGCACTTGCCGGCGACGACGATGCATTTCTTTGATATTGTCGATATCCTCCAAATCGGGGCCAAAGCGCTGCAGGCTATCAATCTGGGCAAAGGCCACGCCAGTCAATTCCTCGACGCGTTCGGGCTCGCAGCCAAAAGCGATGCTCATGGTATATTCCTCGCGGGGGTAGTGGGCATAGGAACCGCTTACCCCCACGCTGTAGGTGCCGCCCAGGTCTTCGCGCAAAACGCGGCGCATTTTGAGGCGCAGTACCTGGGCCAGGGTACTGATTAAATAGCGTTCCCGATGCTGATCCCAATCGAAGGCACCGGTGAAAACCAGGCGTGTCAGGCTCTTGGGTTCGACACCGCGAAAGACAGAGCGCTCGACCACCCCTTCCGGCGCTTTCAGCCCGACATCGGCCCAGCGCTCCTGCCGCCCGGCAGACGGCAATCCGCCCAGATAGCTTTGCACCAGGGGCGCCATTTGCTCGGGGTCGAAATTGCCGACGAAAAAGAAAGTAAAATCGCCGGTATCGGCGAAACGGTCGCGGTAGATCCGCAACGAGGTTTCCAGATCCATTTCCTCGACCAGGGCCGCCGAATAGGGACGGGCGCGGAAATGGTGCTGCGCCAGGGTCACTTTCAAGGTATCGCCAAAGGCTGCTTCCGGACTGGCCGCCCGATTCTCCAGCGAGCCCAGGATGAGGGCCTTGTAGGCGGCAAAGGCCGTGCTGTCGGCTCGCGGCGCGGTAATATAGAGGTAGATCAACTGGAACATGGCCTCCAGATCCTCCGGCGAGGCACTGCCCGACAAACCTTCGCTCAGCCCGCTGATCCAAGGCGACACACTGACCACTTTGCCGGCGAGCATCTTTTCCAGTTGAATCTGGTCGAAATCGCCCACTCCGCCTTCCCGCACGACCACGTCGGCGGTCGCAGCGGCAATATACTCTTGGTCAACTACCAGTGAATGTCCCCCCGGACTGATCCCCTTAAAAAGTATCTGGTCGTTTTTGAAATCGGTCGGCTTGAGCACTACCCGGATGCCGTTGGCCAGACGCCATTGAATAACCCCCAATTCGGCGATTTCGCTGCGCTCGACAATGACCGCCGGCTCGGGCACCTGAGCTACCAGGGGCACATCGGCGACGCGGTCGACATACGGATCGACGGTGGCCTTTTCCACCTCGTCGAAGACAGCGGCCAAGGCCTTTTCTGTCGGTATCGCCCCCCCTTCTTTCTCCGGGCCGTCGACCATAACCACCCGATTCTCCGCGCCGAACCACGCCCGGGCCACCTGGTTGACTTCGGCCAATTCTATCTGCGGCACAAAGGTCTGGTAAAGCCCGTATTCGTACTCGATTCCGGGGATGACCTCATCGACGAGAAAGGCCCGGGTATACTCGCCGGCATAGGCGCTGGATTCGGTCTTATCGCGCTCGCGGTAGATCTGCTCCATGCCGCGCAACATTTCCTTTTTCTCGCGCTCCAGCTCGGTAGCCGTAAATCCGTGCAATTGCACCCGGCGGGCCTCGGTAAGCACCGCCTCCAGCCCGCGTACAAACCCCGTATCAACCACCCCGGCGTTGAGCTGGTAGACCTCCTTGGACCGCACCAGGCGCCCCTGGGCGGTATACCCATGTAGGAAAGGCGGCCGCGGATCGATGGTCAATTCGTAGAGCCGCCCATTGAGCATCCGACGGAAAAGTCCTTCGACCAGTTGCCGCCGGTAGGCCCCCACCGTCTGCGCCGGACGCACGTCCTGCTTGTAGTATACGGCAATGCTGGAGCGCGTGGCTTCCGGGTCAGAGGCAATAGCAAAGAGCGTCTCCTCGTGGTCGGGCACCGGCGGCACCGGCCGCTCCAGCGCCTGAGCCGGAGCCGGGATGCGCCCCATATATTCCCCCACCAGGGCTTCGATTTTCTGCGGCTCAAAATCGCCTACCGCGATAACGGCCATTAGATCGGGCCGGTACCATTTCTGGTAGAAATCGATGAGACGCTGGTGCTGGAACGTATCGAGGACCGATTTCTGGCCAATGGGCATGCGGCGGGCATAGAGCGATTCTTTGAGCAGAATGGGGGCCTGCTGGTCCCAAAGACGCTGTCCAGCGCCCTGGCCCGAGCGCCATTCCTCAATAACCACGCCGCGCTCTTTCTCAATTTCTTCGGCCTCAAAGGCAATGCCGTGAGCCCAGTCTTCGAGAATCTGGAAGGCTTTTTCGACCACCTCAAGGCTGTCGGTGGGCACTTCGAGCATATAGATGGTCTGGTCAAAGCTGGTCGAAGCGTTCAAATCGGCGCCAAAGCGCATCCCCACCGACTCCAAATACTCGACCAGTTCTTGCTTGGCAAAGTGACGCGTGCCGTTGAAGGCCATATGCTCGGCAAAATGGGCCAGCCCCTGCTGGTCTTCCTCTTCGAGGATCGATCCGACATCGATCACCAGGCGCAGCAAGGCCCGGTTCTCGGGTTTCTGATTGGCGCGAATATAGTAGCGCAACCCGTTGTCCAACGTTCCCATCGCGATATTGGAATCAATCGGTATCTGTTGTTCTAGCAGGGGTATAATACCGCTGGGTTCGGCCTGGGGCTGCAGGGCTGGCTGGGTCGAGCGGCAATTGGCAAGCGTCAGCCCGCAAAGGACCAACAACAGCATGAGGCGTTTCATCGATGTACTCCTTGGCGTTTCGTCTGGGTCCTATAAGCAATATAGGCTAAACCACCCGACCGGGTAAACGTGCCCGCCCTACCTATTAGGCAATGGCAGCGCCACAAATCGCAACCTTCTTGACCCATTTAGACTGCGTGCATGGGAAGCTGTTTCCTTTTCTTCAACGGCCGTGTCTTTTAGGGACTGGAAGATGCCGAAAGGCACTGTATTTATTGGCCGAATTTTTTAATAAGGCGTTTCCAGAAAAATAAGCACTCCGCATCAAGTCGGCGTGGGTTCCATGTGGACAAACCACTTGGGTAAGGCCGGACACCGGACCCATCGCCGTTCCAACGCCGCCATAGCTTTGTGGGTTAAACGTTGGCCGGTCTGATAGGTTTTCTCGACCCACTGGACGATCGGATGCTGGCCGTTCCAGGTCATGGTTTGCGCCCAGTTGAGGACCGTATCGATTCGATCCAGCAGTTGCCCATTCCAGTGCTGTTCCAGGATTCCCCAGACCCGTTCGATCGGATTGTATTTACTGTGATAGGGCGGGTAATAGGCCAACTTAATCGTCATCTCAAAGGCATCCACCAAGTCGATGAGCCGCTTCATGAATTGGGTGCGCCGACTGTGATTCTCCGGTCCATTGTCCAGGTTGATCAGTAAGGTTTCGACCTGGGGGAAGCGCGCCCGATTTTTCCGCCAGAAGTCCTCCAGGCAATCCACGATGAAGTCACTGGTCACCCGAGAGGGGGTGAAATACAGACTCAGCTCATCCTTATCAGGCAGGAAGATCCCAAAGGGCGTTAGCTTCTCCTCTGGGTGAAAATCGTGATCGGCGGCCGCCACCTCGAAGCGTGCTTTTCCGCCTCTCGAAAAGGGGCCAATCAACACGGTGGCTTTGGCATCCAATGACAGGCGTAATACCGTCTCATCCTGGGCCGCTTCGGCATGGATCTGGGCTAACTGATCGAAGATGGCATCGGTTTGGGGGATCTTTTTTTCGGCTGGCTCTTGCGCACCTTGCGTAAGTGGTAGCCCAAGTGATTGAGTTTCACCCGGATCGTTTCTTCCGTCGGCAAGCTCTCCTCCCGGTAGCCTTTCTGCTCGATAAGTTGCTGGCGGACCTGGGCCGCACTCAAGCGCGTATACAGCCGGGTGGTCTCAAAGGTCGGATCGGTTTGGCTTTGCCCCCCCGCAATCGCTTGAATATCTTCCAGCAGGTGGGGCAGATGGGCTTCGGCCGGTTTGCGTCCTCGGGCCCAATAGGCGTCCACGCACCGAAGGCCGCTCTCCAATTCGTGCATCCCTTTGCGGATGGTCTGGCGATTCCAACCCAGCACCGCTTCGGCCCGACGCTGCCCTCCCGGACCCAGACTCTTGACCACCCGGGCCATAAACTGCCGACGGTCGCTGCCTTTGAGCACCTGTGCCGTTTCGATATAGGTAACTTTCTCGGCTTCACTCAGTCCCATGGGCGATTCTCCTGGTTGGGGGAACCCAAGATAACCCAACCGCCCCTATGGAACGACTTTTTTATTGGAAACGCCTAACTGCATTTGTAATAAAGACTTGGCGATCTTATTCAACTTCCATGGCACGATCTTTGCGATCTTTGGCGCGTGCTTTTCCCAGTCCGCCGCTGGCCACTTCTCGAAGCCGAGATCTGGACAGTCCGGTAGCCCAACGCGCTCAATTCCAGGCTCTGCCCATGTCCTCGCTATCGCAACCACAGGATCTACCCGCCCAGACCCACCCACCCCGCGGCCAGTTGGTTCCTGCAGCGGCTCAAACCCCAGGCTTCGGCGATTTCAAGGGGCCCGGTTTTGGCCTGGTCCGCTCCTTCCTCAGACTCATCCTCTTGGTCGCCAGTATCATGGTTATAGTCGCCGGCTTCCTGAGTTGGTATTTCGGCATGGATGTGACTGTGGTGGCCCAAGGGATTATCGAGCCCCGGCACCGACATTTGGTCAAAGCCGGTCTCACCGGCATTATCCGACAGATTCACGTCCGCCAGGGCCAACAGCTTGCCACCGGTGCGTTATTGGTCAGCTTGGAGGACATCGATTGGCGCGCCGAGTTGCACAAAGTAGAGAAGGATTTAGAGGTAAACGGCAGCCAACGCAAGGAGCTAACCCAACAAATCGCCCACGAGCGCCAGATCCTTCGAGCCCAGGTTGAGCGGGCCCGTCTGGCTCTGGCCGGTACGCGCATCCAACTAGAGCAAGTTGTGGCCGAGCAGACCCTGTACGCCACCTCCTCGCTATTGAGCAAAAGCCTCGCCCGCCGCCCGCTCGAAGAATTGGTCCCAGTACGTCTAAGCCGAGCCTTATTGCACCAGCGCGCAGCCGATCTGACCTTGGCCGAAAAGCGACTTGGAGCCCTGGAAGGCCGACGCCAAGAATTTCAGACCCTGGACAAACGGCGAGAAAAATTGCTGCAAATCCGCCAGCACCTGCAAAATCGGTTGGCGCAAAGCACCATTTTCTCGCCCACGGCCGGAACCGTCCTCACCGGCGATTTAGCAAGGCGCGTAGGCGACCGCATCCAGGAAGGCGAAACACTTCTTGAAATTGCCCAGACCAACGACTGGCAGGCCAAAATTATGGTGCGGGAAATCGACTTACCCCAAATAGCGCCGGGTCAGCCGGTCCGACTCTATGTCCAGGCTTTTCCACATATGGAATACAAGGTCTTTGCCGGCACCGTGGATAAAGTGCCCAGCGCACCGGCCCAGGGCCCCGCAGACCAAGGGACAGTATATCCCGTTAGCGTATCGATCGAAGACCCGCAAGTGGTCGATGGTGGCCGGGTTTACTCGCTGGCCTACGGGATGAATACCGAGGCCAAAATCGTCGTTGAAAGGGGCCGCATCTGGCAGCTTCTGTGGAAAAAACTGTGGCATGCCGGGGCGCCCATTGGACGGCACGATTTCTATCGACCGGATGCCACCGCTGAAACGGACCCGGCCCACTCGGAGACCAGTCCATGAGCCAGATCGTCGAGATTATCCAGCTCTTACGGCCTTATTGGCGCTATATCGGTCAGTCCTTGGCGGTTGGAATTTTCGCCCTGTTTTTACAGATACCGGGACCTTATTTCACCAAGATCCTCATCGACGATGTATATCCCCATAAAGATTGGAATCTACTCGTCTTCGCCCTGTTGCTGGGGGCGGCCATTTCCACCGGCCTGGGCGGGGTGAATTTCCTCAGCGGTTATTTTGGCCAATGCGTTGGCCTGCGCATTGGCTTCGATTTCCAATCCCGTTTCTACCGCCACGTGCAATCGCTTGATTTCAGTTTTTTCGATCAGCGGGAAACCGGCGAGATCCTGTCCCGCTTCAGGGATATGAAAAGCTCTATCAGCAGTATAATTGGCATTATCAATACCTTTATCATGAATAGTCTGCAGCTGCTGATTTTCCCGCCTATTCTATTTTTTATCAACTGGAAACTGGCCCTTATCAGCCTGGCGGTCTTGCCTTTCGACACCTTATTGGTGGTCGTGACGCGCAAATATTTGCGCCGTTATTCCGAGCAAATAGCCAAGCGGTCGGCCGAGTTATCGGCGAAAAATTACGAGTCGATCAACGGTATCAGGACAGTCCAGGCCCTGGGATTGGAAGCCCGTTTCTACGAAAAGCTCGAATCCCTCTTCACCATAATCTCCGACCTAAGCGTCCGCTCGGCTCTGTTTCAGGGCGGGTCGGGCCTCATCGGAGGTCTCATCAAAACCAGCGGCACCCTGGCCTATAGCTGGTACGGCTGGTCGCAAATCCTCTCCGGCCATCTCTCCCTGGGCAGCTTTATGGCCTTTAGCGCTTATGTCGGCTATTTATACGGGCCCATCAAAAACCTGATTGGCTTGATCCGCAGCGTCGAGCTCACACTGGTGCACACCAACCGTTTTTTCGAAATCTACAATCTGCGCCCAACCATTCAGGACAACCCCCAGGCACCATCCCTTATCATCGACGCCGGCCAAGTTGAATTCAAAGCGCTGAGTTTCTCCTACAATGGCCAACACCCGGTGTTGCAAGGAATTGACCTAATTGTCGAAGCCGGCAGCACTACGGCTCTGGTGGGCAAAAGCGGATCGGGCAAATCGACATTGGCCAAATTAGTTCCCCGCTTTTACGACCCAACCGAAGGGTCCGTCCTCATCGACGGACAGGATATCCGCGCCTTTCGTCTGCCATCGCTGCGGCGCCAAGTCGGCTTTGCCCTGCAGGGCAGCACCTTGTTTCAGGGGAGCATTATGGAAAACCTGACGTTCAACCAGGCTATCCCCTTTAGCCAAGTAGAAGAAGCTGCCCAGGCCGCTTATATCCACGGATTTGTTAGCGCTCTCCCACAAGGCTATGATACATTGGTCGGGGAACAGGGCGTCAAATTCTCCGAAGGCCAAAAACAGCGCATTGCCCTGGCCCGTGTATTGTTGATGGACGCGCCCATCCTGATCCTCGATGAGCCGACCTCGGCCCTCGATTCCGAATCGGAATACCATATTAACGAAGCCTTGAAGACCGTGCAGGAGGGGCGCACCACGATCATTATCGCCCACCGCCTATCGACGATTCGGGAAGCAGACCAGATTGCCGTGCTGGAGGATGGCCGCCTGATGGAACAGGGGACGCACGATTGGTTGATGCATACAGGGGGGGCTTATGCGGGGTTGTTCAATAGGATGGCGCGGATATAGGGGCTGGGGCACTGGAGAAAGGAGGTGTATTATGTGAATTTCAATTTCACTATTCAATCACATTCATGCCTATTACTACTAAATAAACTGGAGGAAAGAGAAATGAAGAAATTTAGCAAACCTTTTCAAAAAAATTACAATATTAAGGCGATAAAGGTCTACCATGAAGAAGATACCGGACACAATCTTCTACATACCGGTGTAAACATGGTATTTGATGTAGGATTAGCAGTACTAAGTCGTGGAGTCCCTCTTACCGTTACCCAAAGTGTGGCATCGGCGCTATTTATTGGGCAATTGATCGATTCTGCAAAAGAAAAAACCGCTCATGGCATAGAAGCAGGAATGGACGTTACGCAGGGCGGATTTGACGCACTTGAAAGCAGTGGTGGAAACATCAATAATGGAAAGGGACCAAACGGAGCTCCCGACCCTCATAATACCAAAGATGAAGAATACTATCCTTATATTAATAATTAGGCAATTGATAATTAACTCTTTACAAATACACTAATCAGTATACCTACTACTCGAAACCCAAAAGGCACCGGCTCGAATTCTCCGAGCCGGTGGCCTATTTATCTTATTCTATTTCTATTTTCACGAATTCACGAATTCACAATCCATATTTTCTTTTTTCATTTGAGATTTCCAATGACGATAACTCGAACAATTGCGGTAGGCTTTCTCACAGCTCTTGTATTAAGACATACAACTAACCTGAGCTGGAAAATTTACGAATCAATTGAAATATTAGACTCTAATGGATTATTGAGGAAATTTAGTTTGTATTTTCTTAATTTGAATGAAACACACTCCAAACAATTATACGTATATATTTCAATTTTAATAGGTTCGTTGTTTTTTTTGTTTTTTCTTTTACCTTATATTTTTAACCACGATTTAAAAAATCCTGCTTGTTATATTATCCTGCTGTGTCTACCTTCTTTTGTAATTTTTTTACTCCACAAAAATTATCTGTCTTCAATTTTTATTGCAGCTGTAGTTTCTACTATAGTAGTGAAAATTTGGATTATAATTAAGCTACATCGCTCTGTTGGTCCAATAAACGTGTATTACCAATGGCGCAAAGTTGATCGGAAACATTGGCGCCATCTGCTCTGGGTATTAATTCTAAGTCCAGTATTTGTTGGTTGCTTGTATTGGTCTCCCGGAAAATTAGAATCAACTTTTACCCAGAACTATCCCAGTCTATTATTTATTGTGTTTATTTTTACTTTTGTGTTCTTCGTACCTTTCCTTGAGGAAATAGTTTTTCGTAAGTTTTTTTTTCAATCCCTATATAATCAGAACGGCTTATTAAAATCTGCGTTAATTTCATCAGTGGCTTTCTCTATATATCATTTAGATCCTATTCGTCTGGTGCCCACTTTCATATTGGGCATGGCCCTCTTTTTAATTTTTAGAAGAACTCAATCACTAATAATCTGTACTTCTGTTCATGGAATTACTAATATTATCAATGTGTTTTTGGTTGATTTTATCGTGGGATGACAGGATCAAAACCCAATCTTATACAGTATTAACTGGACTTTTGCAAAACGCGGTTAGTATGCATTAATTGGTGCAAAATGTAGTCATTCCCCACCCCCTGTCTCGGATTGGATGCCATGCCTGCCATTATCGGCTTTCCCACGGTGGTTGAAGAAGCGGTTGACACTTGGGGTGGGGTGTTTGCCAACGCGCCTGAGCGGCGTCATTTTGGCGAATACCTGACGGGTTTGCTGGTGGCCCAACGCAAGAATGTCTCGTCGATTAACGCCGAATTTGTCGAGACGACGGATCAATCCTGTCTCAATCGTTGGCTGAATGAGGCCCCGTGGGATGCCCAGCAGTTGAATCGGCAGCGCCTGGCCTGGCTGCAAGGGCAACCGGCCACGCGCTATGCGACGAGGGGCGTTATTCCCATCGACAATACACTGATCACCCATACGGGTGAGTTGATTGAGGATGTGGGCTGGTTGTGGGATCATGCCGACCAGCGCTACGTCATTGCCCATGATTATCTCATCGCCAACTATGTGTGTCCATCGGGCCGATACTATCCGCTGGAGTTTCGCCGCTTCCGCAAGAAAGAAGCCGATCCCGAGGGGTTTAAAGATCATACGACCCTCTGTAAAGAGCTCATTGACTGGGTCGTAGCCGAGGCTATTCCGGGGTCGTTTACCTTCGACAGCTATTTTACCAACGCCGCGATTCTCAACCATATCCAGGGGTTGGAGCGGACCTATGTGGGCGACTTGAAAGCCAACCGAACCCTGTGGTGGAACGGCCACAAACTGGCGGTGAATCGCTTAGCCCGCCGTCTGTTAGCCCCCGACCGACGGCCGGTCGTTTCGGGGACTAAGCTGCAGTGGTATTTCACCAAAATCGTCTCGATCCCCGACGTGGATCATCCGGTCCGCCTGGTGATTCTGTGGGACCGAAAAAACGGCCGCCAGCCCGCCAAGATCCTGATCACCAATCGAATTCACTGGCACGTCAGCACCATCCTCAAAACCTATCGGCAACGTTGGACCGGCACCGAAACCTTTCACCGGGACGGCAAGCAGCATCTGGGTCTGGGTGACTGTCAACTGCGTACAGGCGAGGGCCTGACCAGGCACACATACCTCGTAATCGTAGTGCACAGTCTGCTCATGGCCCAGATGCACACCCGCCGTGCGAGTGCGTGGACGCAAGAACGGCTGACGACCATCGGCCAAGCCTGTCGAGCCGTTGCCAAAGAGGTCTTGGGCAAGACGCTGACCTGGGCCATTCAACAAGCAACGGATGCTAAATGGGAGATCGCAAAGATTATGGACCATCTTGCCCTCACCTGATTTTTGCAAAAGTCCAGTATTAAGTTACTTTCGGGCACCTAATAATCTATAATTTATCCAAATGCTATTTGATGAAAATCGGATAAAAAAATGAAAGATCAACTCTTGGCTAGCGATAATAAAACGTCCCTCACCCTCAAAATCGCCGTCGTCGACTCCGGCATTGAGCCCACGCACGAAAAAATAGGCCCCGTCCACCACGTCCGCCTTGAATCGGGACACTTCAGCGAAACTGACTTGGCAGGCCACGGCACCGCTTGCGCCGGCATCATCTTAGACAAGGCGCCCTACGCCCAATTATACAGCATCCCCATCTTCGACCAATCCCTCTGTGCCAACAGCCAATCGCTCATCGCCGCCATCCAATGGTGCATTGACAATCAGATGGACGTCGTCAACCTCAGTCTGGGCACCACCGACGTCACCCACCGCGATGCCTTGGCCACCATTTGCCGCCAGGCCCGCCAAGCCGGGGCCATCCTCGTCGCGGCCCAGCACAACGACGGTCACGAGAGCTACCCCGCCGTTCTCCCCGATGTTATCGGCGTTACCGGCGGCAAAGTACGGGGCAAGTACAGCTACTATTACCGCCCCGACAACCCCATAGAATGCGTCGCCCGCGGCGACGCACAACGGGTCTGCTGGTCCGACAAACCCTATGTCATGGTATCGGGCACCAGCTTTGCCGCTCCTCATATTACAGGCATCGTCGCCCGTATCCGCCAGACCTACCCCGGCGCGCCCATAGAACAAGTACGCCAACTACTTAAAGCCAACAGCCTGAAAGAAGAGCCAGAATTGCTCCAGAGCAGACCACCCCGGCTTACGACCTCCATTCCGCCAACTGACCCTGTCGATCTAAGCTGGATAAAAAACGCCGCCCTCTATCCCTTCAACAAGGAAATGCACGCGCTGGTCAGAGGACTCGGCTTGCTCCATTTCGACTTGGTCGGCATCGCCGATCCCGTGGGCAAAGGTTTGGTCGGCCAAGACGCCGGCGCCGCACTCGGGCTACCCGAGATCGGCCTACGCATTCAACCTCGCCTCAGTGCTGCCCTGGAAAATGCCAATACCCTCATCCTGGGCTATGTTGACCAACTCGGCCGCATTGGCAAAAAAGACCTGCTGCGCGAATCTATCCAGACGGCCTTGGATCACGACTGTCACGTTTTCAGTTTCCTCGCCGTGCCTCGGGATACCTACGGCGATCTGTACCAACTCGCCGCCAGCAAGGGCCTGCAACTCGTTTATCCGGGCTTGTCTTCCGAAGAAATTCACCAAGCTCTCAGTCCAGAAGCTGCCTCCCTGAGCCCAGTCGATGCACCGGTCCTGGGCGTTTTCGGAACTAGCTCGCAACAAGGTAAATTTACCTTGCAATTGGCTCTGCGCCGCCATCTTATCAATAGAGGCTACAAAGTCGGCCAGGTCGGCACGGAACACCATTCCGCCCTTTTCGGCATGGACCTGGCCTTCCCTATGGGTTACGCCTCAAATGTATTGCTGCCCTTGCAATGCTACGTCCCTTTCCTCGACTACTGCATGCGGCAAATTTGTCAGCTGAAACAGCCCGATATCATTCTCGTCGGCTCCCAATCGGGCACCATTCCGTACGATGTGCATACGCACAGTACGCACTCAATGACCTCAAGCGCCTTCCTCCTGGGCACCAAGCCAGACGCCTGCATCCTCGTGGTCAACAGCATCGACGATCCCTCTTATATCCAGGATACTATCGACGGCATCCGCGCCCTGGCCAAAGCGCCGACCCTTGCACTGGCCATGGGGAACCAAGAGAAACATATCCGTTCTGCATACGGCCGTGCTTTTGTCAAACCGCGCCCCCTTCCCGCCGAAGAAATCACTAGTAAGCTGAGACAATTGGAAGATCGTTTCGGCCTACCAACCGTGGAAATTCTCGCTCCTCAAGGCCAACAGCGCCTGATTCATACTATCCTTGATTATTTTTCTGAAGAGGAAACGACATGCAAGAAAGCTTGAAAGAGCAGCTCAAATATCGGCCCGATGCCAGAGCTGCCCAAGTGATCTCACTCTACTTGGACAAGTCAGCCAGCCTCTAAATACAACGGCCTGAAATACCGCGCCGACCTCTTGGCTCCCATACAGCTCAAGCTTATACTACACGAGGAGACCTTGCGATAATTTAATGGAGAAACATCGAGGCAAGCCTGTTTACAGGCGAACTTCGGTATTGGGACTTATCTAAATGGCCTGGACTGCGCTACTGCTTGATTTTGTGCCGTTGCTGATTTTCGTCGTCGTCGATAGTTTCGGCAAAACGCGTTATGCTTTATTCGCCGCCATGGGGGCGGCAGCCTTCGATCTAGGGTATAATTATTATTTTTTCGGTGAAATCGATTCACTAGCTCTTAGCTCGGCCGCTCTCATTTTGCTCCTGGGCGGCCTCTCCGTCAAATTCAATACGCCGGTATTTTTTAAATTCAAGCCGGTTATTTTCAATTTGGCCCTGGCCGTCACCTTATTCGTCTACTACGCCCAGGACCAACCTCTTATGTTGTATCTGTCAGACCGCTACGCGAATGTCCTTCCGGGGCAATTTCAAGCACTATTGCAACAGCCCCAGATCCGCCTGCTCTTAGAACGCTTATCCCTATATCTGGGCTTTGGCCTCATCGTCCACGCCGGGGTGGTGGCCTGGGCCGCTCTGCGTTTTGGCAATTGGTGGTGGCTGGGCATCCGCAGCTTGGGCCTGTATTTGATGATGTTCGTCGTGATCCAGATTGCTTCGATTGGCCTAGGTTTTTGAACCTGGCCGAATCTGTGACACCAAATCCAAGTCAGGAAATCTACAAAAAAGCCGTCTGGAGACTCAGGCTGTGCCATGATCTCCAGACGACTTATCAACATCGCGCAATCCGCCCAATAGACGGACAATGCTGAAGGGGGCCGCCGCTAATCCGCTGCTTCGACCAACAATTTTTTTAGCGGACTATTACTAAATTTCACCCCCTCCAGATTAGCCTCGTGCAAATCGACCCCCGGTAAATTTTCCCCTTGCAAATCGGCCCCTGCTAAATTGGCCCCCTGCAAATTGGCCCCTTCCAGATTGGCTTCTTGCAGATTGGCCCCTTCTAAATTGGCGTCGCTCAGATCCGCCCCCGTCAGATTGGCCCCCTGCAAATTGGCCCCTTCCAGATTGGTATCATGTAGGATCACCCCCGACACGGTAGCCCCCTGCAAATTCACCCCCGACAGATTCACCTGATTCAGTTTCACCCCCTGACGCAGCAAGGCACTAATCTGCATAACGGCGAAATTGACTCCTTCCAGATTGGCCTCGTGTAAATCAACCCCCGCCAACTCTTCGCCCTGCAGATTGGCCCCTTCCAGATTGACGCCGCGTAAATTGGCCCCTTCCAGATTGACCTCCTGCAGGTTGGTCCCTTCTAAATTAGCATCGGTCAGATCCGCCCCTGTCAGATTGGCCCCCTGCAGATTGGCCCCTTCCAGATCGGTATCATGCAGGATCACCCCCGACAGATTGGCCCCCTGCAAATTCACCCCCGACAGATTCACCTGGTTCAGGTTTACTCCCTGGCGCAGCAATGCGCCAATTTGCAACGCGGCAAAATTGACCCCTTCCAGATCGGCCTCGTGCAAATCGACTCCCGCCAACTCTTCGCCCTGCAGGTTGGCCCCTTCTAAATTGGCGCCGCGTAAATTGGCGCTTTCCAGATTGGCCTCCTGCAAATTAGCCCCCTCTAAATTGGCGTCGGTCAGATCGGTCCCCGTCAGATTAGCGCCCTGCAGATTGGCATCCTCTAAATTGGCCTCGCGCAAACGCGCCCCATCCAATACGGCGCCATCGAGGTTGACACCGGCCAGATTGGCCCCGGCCAAGTCAATGGGTAATACGGCACCGCTTGCCTGATTTATCTTACTACCAGCCTCGCCGCCTCCATCGCTCTCGACTTCCTCTTTGACCTCGACTACGACCTCCTCTTCAATTTCAATCTCCACCTTCTCGGCCACCGGCACCGGATTCTCATCGACGCTGGCTTCGCCATTGAGGGCGTCTATTAATTGGGCCGCTTCTGCGGCGGTTATCTTGCTCTGGGCCACCATCTGCAAAATCTTCATGCGTTCCTGGCTCATTGCATCCTCCTCATTCGTATGATGTATGCTCTCTAACCCAGCGCCTGCAACTTGGTTCCATCGTAGCGAAAACCGGCCAAATTAGCCCCGGCCAGATTAACTTCGCGCAAATCGGCGTCTTCAAATTGGGCGCCCTGCAAGTTGGTCCCGCTCAAATTGGCCCCTTCTATATTGGCCCCAGACAGCTTGGCTTTTTGCAAATTGGCCCCAGGCAAGCTGGCACCCGTCAACCGGGCTCCGGTCAGATCGGCGTCCTGCAAATTAGCCCCGGTCCAATCCACCCCATCCCATTGCGCCCCCTCCAACTGGGCTCCTTGTAAATTGACCCCGGTCCAATCAACCCCAGACATATCGACTCCGGCGAAATCCCTGCCCGCCAGATTGGCCCCCGTCAAATGCGCCCCGTTCAAAATGGCGCCGGAAAAATTAGTGCCCTGCAAATTGGCACCCGTCAAGTCGGCCCCACGCAAATCCGCCCCGGTTAAATTGGCGCCCTGCAAATTGGCGCCCGTCAAAACGATTTCGTCCAGTTGTGCCCCCTCCATCTGGACGCCTTGTAAATTGACGCCTTGCAAATTCATATTTTGCACATTAAACCCGTTCCCCCCAGACTCCGCTGCGCCACCAACCGGTAGCCTTACGGCTTCTTCCTCCGCACCCGGTGATTTATCGATATCCAAGTCTATATCCAAATCGATATCGACATCACTATCGCTGATATCCAGATCTATATCGATGTCTTCATCAATATCCACATCTACGTCTACATCTACATCATCTACTATATCTCCGGGCTCATTCTCCAGCTCTCCCGTCCCATCCGCTACAGTCCCCAACAGCGAGGTGGCTTCTTCCACGGTTATTTTTCCCTCTTCCACCAATTGCAATACTTTCATCCGATCCGAGTTCATGGTTTGGCTCCTTTATGCGTTGAATACGCTAATTTCTCCTGCGACCCCGACGTTTCATTTCCACCAGGACCGCCGGGTCCAATCCGACCCCGACCTCCTGCATCTGGCGAACATAGTCGGCGCTGACGCCACGACGCCGCATGTCGGTCAATTGGTCCCATTGCAGATCCTCCAAGCCTGCCGCCCGCATACTTTCGATATAGGCCCCGTTGACACCACGGTGGCGCATTTCGGCCAGATGGCGCGGCTTCAAGTCGGTAAAGCCCGCCGCTTTCACTTCGGCGATGAATTCACCGGTGACTCCGCGGCGCTTCAAATCGGCCACTTCATCGGGCGTGGGGCGCTCGAGACCGGCAGCCAACAACCTCTGCACATACTCGGCGGTAATACCCCGCCGCTTCATCTCAGAAATATGATCGGGCCGCAAGTCGGGCAATTCCAATGCATTGATCTGGCCGATATATTCGGCATCGACGCCGCGACGACGCATTTCGGCCAGTTGGTCCCAGCGCAAATCCGCCATACCCGCCGCCTGCATGCTTTCGATAAAAACTCCGCTGACACCGCGACGGCGCATTTCGGCCACCTGCTCGGGCTTGAGATCTGGGTACCCCAGGCTTTTCAATTTGCGCACGTACCCCGGGCTGACACCGCGACGCTTGAGGTCGATAAGCTGATCGGGCCGCAAATTGTCGAAACCGGCCTGGCGCATTTCCAGCACGTAATCGGGTGTTACACCCCGCCGCTTCAACTCGGTATAGTGGCGCGGCATGGTCTCGGCTTTGACATCGGTCTGCGGCGGTGGAGTTGAAGCGACCGGTTCGCTCTCACCCAGCGCCTCGATGAGCCGATCGGCTTCCTCGGCGGTAATCTTGCCCTGGGCCAGCATCTCCAGGACTTTTTTCTGTTCTTCGTTCATAAATATTACTCCTGTTCCTTCCTCAAAGTGAACAACTCCTTCAATTCGGCGCTGGACAACTCGGTCAACCATTCTTCTCCCTGGCCCACCACGCGTTCAGCCAGCGCCTGCTTGCGCTCGAGAATTTCGTCCATTTTTTCTTCGACCGTGCCGGCGCAAAGATATTTATAGACCTGGACACGGCGCCCCTGACCAATGCGAAAAGCCCGGTCCGTGGCCTGATTTTCAACCGCCGGATTCCACCAACGGTCAAAGTGGAAAACCTGGGTCGCCCGCACTAAGTTCAAGCCGGTGCCGCCGGCCTTGAGCGAGAGCAGGAAAATGGGCGGCCCGTCGAGTTCTTCCTGAAACCGATTGACCATGGCGTCGCGTTGCTTTTTGGCGACGCCCCCGTGCAAAAAAAGCGTCTCCCAACCCAGGGTATTCTCCAGATGGCTTTGCAGAAGATGACCCATGGCGGCGTACTGGGTGAAAATCAGCGCCCTCTCGCCGTTGGCCAGGGCCTCCTCCAGCATTTCCCCCAGGCGGATCAATTTGCCCGAGCGCCCGGCCAGGGACGAGCCGTCTTTGAGCAATTGCGCCGGGTGATTGCAGATCTGCCGCAATTTGGCCAACGTCGCCAGTATTAACCCCCGACGCCGCATGCCCCCGGCCTGGCCCAATCCATCCATCGATTCCCGCACCACGGCACTGTAGAGCGAAGTCTGCTCGCGGGTCAGGGGGCACCAGACTTTCATTTCCATCTTGTCGGGCAATTCCGGGGCAATGCCGGCATCGGTCTTGAGACGCCGCAGGACAAAGGGGCCGGTGCGCGCTTTAAGGCGGGCCGCCGCCGCCGCCTCGCCCCGCACCTGGACCGGTTGGTAAAACTGGCGCCAGAAAGCCCGCCGGCTGCCCAATAGACCCGGATTGAGGAATTCCATAATCGACCATAATTCGCCGATATTGTTTTCCACCGGCGTGCCTGTTAAAGCAATGCGGTAATCCGCCGCCAGGCTGCGGACCCCACGGGCCTGTTTGGTATCGGGATTCTTGATATTTTGCGCTTCGTCCAACACGATTCCGGCCCAATCCACCTGCTCCAGGCTTTCCAGATCGCGCTGCAGTAGGGCATAGCTGGAAATGACCAGGGCGCACTGGGCAGCCTGGTCGCGAAAAGCCGCTCCTTGGGCGCGATTGCTGCCGTGGTGCACCAACAGCGGCAGATCGGGGGTGAAGCGACTGCCTTCGCGGCGCCAGTTGTCGACCACCGAAGTGGGACATATCAACAGCACCGGACGATCCTGGCCCGACTCCCAATCGCGCTGGATAAGGGCCAGGGTTTGCGGTGTTTTGCCCAATCCCATATCATCGGCCAGACAAGCGCCCAGGCCCCATTGCCGCAGGAAAGCCAACCACGAATAACCGCGCTGTTGATAGGGACGCAATTGCCCCTGGAACCCTTCCGGCAAATCCAGCAGATCGTATTCCATCTGACCCGACAGGCCCGCCAGCATTTTCTCGACCCCGCCGCGGCCCTCTAACTCTTGGTATTCGATACCAGGAGGCCTTTCGCCGCCGCCCACAGCCTCCTGGACCAGGCGGGGCATATCGACCTGCCCTTGCTGGTTGTCCTGAAATAACCGTCGGGCCGCAGCCAATTGCTCTTGCCCCAGTTCCATCCACTGGCCCCGCAGGGATACCAAGGGCGCTTTGGCCTGCGCCAGCAGCTCCAACTCGGCCGTCGTCAGACGTTTATCGTCTACCGCAACCTGCCACTCAAAGCGCACTACGTCCTCTTTGCGCAACCAGCCGCCGCCCCAATTGGGTCCGCTTTCGGCCACTGGCCGTGCTTTAATACGGGCTCTTGTATGTCCGGCCCAGGCAGGCACCATAATGCCCAGCCCGATCTTTTTTAACGCCGGCGCCACGGAGAGAAAATAGTGCGCTTCTGCCGTATCCAGCGGCAGGCTCTCCAGGGTCTGCCAATTGGCGGAGGCCGGCAAAGCCGACCAAATCTGTCGCGCTTGGTCTAGATCCTGGCGCACTTTTTGGCCGACCTGATCGCGATAGCCGTGCAACAGCGCGCCGCCTTCGTGGTTGGCATCCCAGGCCACGGCAAGGGGCAGAATTAGGCTCAAATCGTCGAGGCCCTGCAACAACCCCACCAGTTGCCAAGGAGAGGCGGCATCGCTGGGCTCTTGCAAACGCAGACAAAGCCGAAAGGAACGGGGCGATACTGTATTTGCCGCCGCCGGCCCCTCTTTGAATAGCCCCAGCAATTCCACCGCTTCGGCCACATCAATGCGGCCTTGAGACAGAATTTCAAGAATTAATGCTCGACTTGCCTCTGACATGATATTTCCTTGTTATTTTCTATCAATTTATCCTAAAAAAATAAAAAATCAAGTTATTTTTAAATTATATCGAATTTTATTTTTTATTTTTACTAATTGATAGTAAATAATTAATATTTATCGATTATAAAATTGAATTTTCACCGTACACAAAAAAAGAGGTGTGCTTTACAGCACACCTCCCAACAGCACTAAAGTAAATTTCGCTTCAAGCAAAAATTATATAGAGAATGATCATCACCCCCAGGAGTATCCCCGCCACCAGGCGCGGATCAGACCCTTTCTGCAAGGGGCCGGCCAGGGCTGCCAGAGGCCGCTCCCAACACAACCCCTCCAGTTGCCGAGGTTCGGGCGGCGGAGTCAGCAGGCTGACAACGACATATAAGCATGAGCAAATGACGAACAGCCACCAGGCCTGCATCATAAAGGGAATATTCCATTCCTGGGTGATTATTTCAAAACCCAGCGCCGGAAAATCGGCGACAAAAACGGCGGCACCCAAAACAAACCCGACAATAAGGGTCCACAGCGCCGCCTGTTGGGTCCCCCGACGCCAGAATACTCCCCAAATGAAGACCACGGTAATGGGAGGAGCCAGACAGGCGATCATGGCGTTGACAGCATTGAAAATGCCGCCGAAATGCTCCCCTTGAGTCGACCACAGGGTGGCCAGAACCATTACTACGCAAGCAGTAATGCGCCCGATGCGCACCAGTTGATCGTCTTCCATATCGGGCCGCAACCGCCGCGCAATATCCAGACTGACCAAAGTACTGGCGCTATTGAGCGCCCCGGCCACCGTGCTCATCAGGGCGGCCAGCAGCCCTGCCGCAATGAGCCCCTTAAGACCCACCGGGATCCAAGCATCGATTAAAAAGGGCAGTACCTGGTCGGCCTGATCGCCGATTTCATCGCGAAATAAAGCGTAGGCCATCACCCCCGGGAGCACCATGATGAATACAGGCAAAATCTTGATAAAACCAGCAAATAAGGGCCCTAATTGGGCATCGCGCTGGGTCTGCGCTCCCAATACCCGCTGCACAATGGTCTGATCGGCGCACCAGTACCAAATCCCCAGCACCGGATAGCCCAGCAAAATCGCATACCAGGCCAGCCCGCCCTCCCGGTGCACCATGCTCAACTGGTCCGGTTTGACCGCCGCCCGCAATTCCTCCAGCGAACCAATCCCAGCTTCTCCCAGAGCCTGGAGGCCGAAAAGCGTCACCGCCAAAGCGCCAATGAGCAACAGGAAAGTCTGGATCGACTCGGTGACCACCACGGCTTTGAGCCCGCCCAATACCGTATAGAGCACAGTCAATCCGGCGACGAGAATTATAGATAGATAGATATCGATGGCGAAAAAATGCTCCAGGACTTTGGAGCCGGCGTAAAGCCCGACGCCGATATGGATGAACAGCGCCCCGACCACGGCCATAAAGGCGAGAAAAGTACGCGAGCCAGGGCTGTAGCGGCGCTCGAGATATTCGGGCAGGGTGGAAATCCGGTTGCGAAAATAGAAGGGGGCAAAGATCAGGCCCAATAAAATGAGACAAGAAGCGGCCATCCATTCGAAATTGCCCACCACCAGGCCATCGCCGTAGCCCGACGAGGCCAGACCGACCAGATGGACCGTGGAGATATTGGTGGCAAAAAGCGCCAGCCCAATCATTGGCCAACGCAGCGAACGGCCGGCCAAAAAATACCCCTGGGATGTCTGTCCTTGCCGCCGCGATACCAGCAGACCGATCGCCGTTATGGCCACCAGATAGACTCCAATAATAGTCAGATCAATCCAGTGTATCGTCTGCCCACCCACTTGCTCCATGTCTCTCCCTTTCGCTAGTACAGCCGGTGCCGTGTCTCTGCCAGCTCAAGTCGCCTTTGGAAGCCTCTTGAATCGAGCCGAATTTTGTCCGAATTTCCCTCTATTGCCCACCACCTTTTGAGGAGTTCAATTATGCCCACCCCTCTTAACAGGGCCCAGTTGGAAGCCTATCAGCGCGACGGTTTTCTCCTGGTTTCCGGCCTCACCCCCGCCCCCGTCGTCGAGGCCGCCGAAAGAGCCCTGTGGACCTGCCTTCAACTAGATCCTAAAGACCCGGCTTCCTGGCCTGCCGGCACCCCAGCCCGCTCCGATGCCAATCCCGACTTGCTGGCCTGTTATACGCCGACCCTGCTGGCGGCCGCGGCGCAATTGAGCGGAGACGATATCTCTTCCTTTGCCGCGCCACAGGCGGCCTTTTCACTCAACGTCTTCCCCCTTCACGCCCCTGCCCAGTGGAAATGGCCCAGCCCCCATATTGACCACGCCATTAAAGAGCACGGCCACAAAACCTTTCCCCGTCCCTTCCGCGTTGCCTCCATGTTTTTTCTCAACGACGTGGCCCCCCACGGCGGCGGCACGGTGGTCTGGCCCGGCTCCCACCGCCGCATTGAAGCCCTGGCCCAAAGCGACAGGGCCCGGTACGAATATATGTGGGTTCTCAACCAAGAATTGGACCGGGCCAAGCTGGAAGACCCAACCGAATTACAGCCGCGACAGGGCGACGTACTTTTTTACCAGTATTTATGCGCCCATGCCGGCAGCGCCAATACCACCGCACGGCCGCGCTTGGCCTTTAACGCCAAATGGTAAAGCGCGGTTTTCACCGTTTGCAATAAGATACCTGCCCACTGCACATTGTCCGCCTCCCCATTAGAAAGGACTGGCGTAGGCCGAAAATAGCACTCGGCCAAAATCCTTTGGCGCGTGGAAATTGGGCCGCTCCGTCTGCGAGGGCGACCACTGACTAAACTGACTATTGGTGCGCCCGCCCAGACGATTGAGATTGAGGTTCCATTCGTCGCCCGGCTGGGGGGGCGTATGCTTGGCCGTAGCGGCAAAATTGCTCCAGGGCAGAGCCGCCTCCAAGATCCAGTACTGGTCCCGATCGCTGTCGTCGTTGAGAGTGCCCACTATCGACGTGGAAATGGTGACGCCCTGGCTGTTCCATTCGGGCGCCTCCCCTCTGGGGCCCTCGGGGTGGAATTGGTCGAGAAAAATGCCCAGGACGTTCATTTCAATATTATAGTAGACAGAGGGCCGTTGGGGGTCGGGCGCGGTAAAGACCTCGACGCAATCGTCGCGGTATACCGCGCTGTCTCGCTGGGTATGCTCGGCCCAAATATGGGCGTCCTGGCAAATGAAAGCGACGTAGAGGTTGTCGTCGTCCCAGAGCAATTTGGCCACGGTCTGCTCTTTATCGCCCCCCTCCCACCAGGCAAACTGAAAACGGTCCACCGCCGGGGCTCCGACCCAGGCGGGTTCGTCCAGGCGTCCGTCTACGGTAGGCGCCGACTCCACCCGGGCCACTACATAAGAGGGCTTCTCTGCCGCTTCAAGCCCGTTCCATGTCAAAACCACGCCAATGAGCGCCCGCGAAAAAAGGCCGCGAAAATTCATAATCCACTCCCTGTTGTCTGCATCTGTCTATCCTCTTCACACCTGTCGCGATCGACATCAAATACGCATAACCAGCCCTTCGGTCAAGCCGCCAAGGCTGGCAAATCGAGCCAAAATCAGTAAAATGGGCGCATGCTCTCGGGCTACCGGGCTGACAAGCCCCTGCGACCAGGATAAATTCCCGCTGTTGCGAGCCTCCCCGAGCTCCCTGAACCTCCCTTCTTGCTGTTTGATAGGCCGATCCACCACGCCTATATTACTGGCCTTAACACCAACCACCAAGCCGACTACTCCGGCAATCACTCAGCCGACCGACTTCATAAATCTACCTACCAAGGAGCATGCCCAATGAGCACGACCGAAAAAATCGCCCTCGTCACCGGTGCCGGCAGCGGCATTGGCCGCCACTCGGCCCTGGCTCTGGTAAAAGCCGGCTATACCGTGGCCCTGGCCGGCCGGCGCCGCGACGCCCTCGAAGAAACGGCCGCCCTGGCCGGTGAGCCGGGCAATACCCTGGCGGTGCCCACCGACGTCGGCGACCCGGCCTCGGTAGACGCCTTATTCGCCGCCGTCAAGGACCGCTACGGCCGCCTCGATGTCCTGTTCAATAACGCCGGCACCGGCGCACCGGCGGTGCTATTGGAAGAGTTGTCTTACCAACAATGGCAGACCGTAGTCGATGTCAATCTCACCGGCCCCTTCCTCTGCACCCAGGCCGCCTTTAAGATCATGAAGGCCCAGAACCCTGGCGGCGGCCGCATTATCAATAACGGGTCCATTTCGGCCACCGCGCCCAGGCCCAATTCGGCGCCTTATACCGCAACCAAGCACGCCATTACCGGCCTCACCAAAGCGACCGCGCTCGACGGCCGCAAATACACTATTGCCTGCGGCCAGATAGATATCGGCAACGCCGCCACCGATATGACCCAGCGCATGACCGACGGCGTCCCCCAGGCCAACGGCAGCACCATGGTCGAACCGCGCATGGATGTCGAGAATGTGGCCCAGGCGGTGGTGCAAATGGCTGCGCTGCCGTTGGAGACCAACGTCCTGTTCATGACGATTATGGCGACAAATATGCCATTTGTCGGACGGGGTTGAAGCACTACCCTTGGCAAGCCAAAGGATTGGCTTGCCAACAAACCATTGGCTCCAGTGGACAGCTGAGAGTCGCCGTTAAACCGCTGGCAAAAGATCGCGACCATGATGCCCGAAACCAATTACCTCAACCATATCCAGCGGCACTTCCCCGATCTGGACATCGAGACTGTCCAGATCAACCGCGAGGGCATGGTCAATATCTCGGTCATTATCAATCGAGAGCGGGTCTTTCGCTTTCCGCGCACAGAACAGGGCGTGGCCCTACAGGCCCGGGAGCGCAAAGCGCTTGAACTGGTGCGCCAATTCGTCGATATGCCCGTGCCCAGTTGGGACTACTACTCAGACGAGATGGTCTCTTATCCCTTCATCCCGGGGGAGCCGCTGCTAACCGACGATATCTTGCGCATGGGCCAGCGGGACCAAGACGCCTTGGCCGCAAAGCTGGCCGCCTTCCTCCAACAGATGCACTCTATCCCCCTGGGCCCAATTGAAGCGGCCGGCATCAAAAAATCGGTTACGGCGCGCACCACCGACGACCGACTGCAATTCTACGCCGCCGTGCAAGAGCACCTCTTCCCCTTGATGTGGGCTGACGGCAGGGAGTGGGTACGGCGCCACTTTGCCCCTTTTTTAGCCGACCACTCCATGTGGGACTATGAGCCCTGCTTTATCAACGGCGATCTGGGCACATACCATCTGCTCTATGATCGGGGCAGCAATTCCTTCAACGGCATTATCGACTTTGGTACCGCCGGCTTGGGAGACCCCGCCTGCGACCTGGGCATTATTATCAACCAGTACGGCGAATCCTTCCTGCGGCGAATGCTGCGAATATATCCAGAAATTAGCCAGCATATCGAACAGGCGCGCTTCCAGGCCGGATGCGCTGAATTGGAATGGGTATTGCGCGGCATCCAAAGCGGCGACCAAGGGTTATTTGTCGCCCATATCGGACGGGTCAGGGACGCAATGCCCATAGGCAGCGGATGGCCCCAATAGAACCTGAGGAGCATCATGGCAACCATTGAGCTTACAGGACTGAGCCGCAGCGTCCTCGTCCCCGCCACCGCAACCCAACCGCGCAATATGGGCGCCGATCTCATCGCCCTGCGCGATGGGCGCCTGCTGATGGGCGCTTCCCGTTGGTTGGGGGGCGCCCACGACAACGACGGCAGCATGGTATTCGGTCTTACCAGCGACGACGGCAAGACCTGGACCGCCCCTTTCGATATCGTCCTGCCAGACGACGGCGGCGAAGCCGTGCGGATGCCCAATTTCCTGCGCCTTAAGGACGGTCGCCTGGCCTGCTTTTGCCGACACCGCACCAGCATGCTCGACACCTGGACTGGGATGACCATCTGTCTGGATGAGGAAGGACTGGGAAAGCCGGGAGCGGGTCCACACCAATGGTCGGCGCCCAGGAGAATTTCACCACCCGCCCCCGGCAGACACGTCCTGTTGAACAACCGAGTGGTCAGACTGAGGACGGGCCCATACGCAGGACGAATCCTGCTGCCCCTGGCCTCGCCCTGGCCCTGGGAAGAGGAAGATTGGCAAGGAACGGATATCCGCACGTGGATCTTGCTATCGGATGACGACGGGGCCACTTGGCGCCCCAGCAGGAGCATGCTTGCAGGGCCGGAGCGGGGTCTGATGGAGCCCTATATCGTTGAATTGGACGACGGCAGGCTGCGGATGTGGATGCGGACACAGGTCGATACGCAGTACGAATCGGTCTCGGCAGACGGCGGCCTCACCTGGAGCCCGGCCGCCCCTGGAGCCCTCGTTTCCCCGGAGTCACCGGTCGCCGTGGCGCGCCACGAAAAAACAGGTCTGCTGGCCGTGGTCTGGAATCACAATCGCAAGGGTAAGCATACCACCGACCGCACTCCTATCTGTATCGCGTTCTCGGCCGACGAAGGGGCTTCCTGGTCCCACGAGCAACGCCTGGACCCGGCCGCCGACCTGGATAATTTGGGCTGTACCTTCTCGTATCCAGGCATCGACTTCCTGGGAGAGCAGGGCTTTGTCACCTACTACGAGAACAGGGATGGCAAGATCTCGTTGATCCTGAGGACGTTCGATCTGCGCTTGTCTTGATATGACGGGGCGACACTATAAACCGACTATCGGAGAGATTGCAGCAAAAACAATCTATTCGACCGGATAGGGCCCCTCGCTGAATACTTCCGCATGATACCCCTTTGAACCGATGGCCACAGCCAGTGGACTGCGCGGATCACTCCCTTGCTGCAGATCTGCCAAAACCCGAGCAAAATCGTATTGCGGTTGCCACTGCAATGCACGACGGGCGGCTTCGTTGACGTAAACCCGGTCGAGTTCTGGGAACATCTTCCAGTCGTTGCGGCGGTAGATGTTTTCGTATTGGGGAAACAATCGTTGCACAACGCTGGGCGCGTCCGTGCGCAATTGCGCCAGATCGGCTGCTGTAAAAGGCGTGGTGGCGCTGATAATATAGCGGCCAAAACCGATAGCGGCAGCCTCTTCACTGGCCCGCAGGTGGGCACTGACCACATCCTCGACATCGACCCGGCGGAAAAGGAATTCATTGGCTTTGGCGTTGCCGTCGGCAAAAGCCTGGCGCTTGGCCTTATCGTCGTCTTCTTCGGGGAAAAAACGGGACGTGCGCAATACAATACAGGGCAGGCCGTGACGCCGCTGAAATAAATGGCACAGGTCTTCGGCCGCCGTCTTGGTGACGCCGTAGATATTCTTGGGAATGGGCTTGACGTCTTCCGTCACCCAGGCGGCGGGCAAATCTGGCGGTGGCCGCAGCGCATCGCCAAAAACACTGGTGGTGCTGGTGAAAACAAACGACTGCACCTGGGCGGCGACGGCCTCTTCCAGCAAGACCAAGGTTCCGTGGATATTAGTCTCGACGAATTCCGCCATGCTGTGGGTGGCGACATGGGGCTTGTGCAAAGTGGCGGTATGGTAAACCGTTTTCACACCGTCCATACATGCCCTAACGCAGGCGCGGTCGGCCACCGACCCTTCGACCCTGGTAAAAGGCGACGACGTTATATCGAGCCCAACCACCTTTTGGCCGGACTCGCGCAAGGTGTGGACCAAGCCTTCGCCCAAATGGCCCGAACTGCCGGTAACGAGATTCAAGAGCTTTCTCCTGTGGTTTGCAAAACAGCTTTTACAAAGCTTGGCTGACTTGAAAGCCCGCTGTTGAAAATAATTCTTGCAGGATGGATATCAACTCGGGAATGCTCCGGCTTTTATTTCGCTTCAATCAATATCCCAAGGACGCCCACTACTGATTCGGATTTCAACAGACGCTGCCCGATAGATCGAGGACAGGATATGACACCTTATTGGCGCAGGTCCTTGTAATAACTATACGAACTGTGTGTTGTCCGGTAGCCATAATTTGCATAGAACAACTGCGCCTTGTGATTTTCCTCACCCGTCCCAAGTATACTGTGTTGGTAACCGACCTTTTGGGCTTCCCAAAGGGTACGCAACAAAAGATAGGCCCCCCATCCCTTTCCCTGAAACTCGCGACGTACGCTTAACCAATTGATATACAGCTGGTCTTGAGCACCTTCTGCGGCTTGGACATATTCGAGAGGGTAGGCCAAACACATCCCCAGGCTATCACCTGTTGAGGCTTCAGCATGGACCATTACACCCGGCAAAATGCTGCGATTTATATCCCCCTCAACGGTGATTTGCACCTCAGGCTCAGGGGGTATAGGCTCTGAGATATTGATCTCTTCCCGCACCATATTGACGGTTTTTCCGCCCGTTTCATACCCGTTCATCCCAAGAAGACTGGTTATATGGCCGGCTAATTCGCTATGGCCTCCATCGGGTGAGCAAAAATGATAGATATTCCCCTTCGCAAAAGCGCTAATGACGGTGGTGCCCCAGGTGTGAAACTGCTGTTCCGCCTCTTCCAACAGAGCCTGTCCTACAGACCGCTGGCCGGGTTCATACCCCATAAATCGAATTACCCCTTTTTTGGCGACTTCCCCTTCTTCTTCTTCCAGAACACCCACATGGACAAAACCTGTGATCCGATTTCCGTCTGCGGCGACTATCATCTCCTCAGAATGCAGTTTACGGGACTCACCGTATAATTCCGCCAAATCTTCCTGAACGCCCTGGGCAAAGCGCTCAGATAACTGAGGATAACAGTACGGCAAAGGGGCGATTTGCCGGTTGTAGCACTCGGCAAGGTCGCCTGCCCGGTCCAATGACCAGTGATGTATTGACATGGATAATCCTCCTTATTAATCCAACAGGTCTGTGTTGTCACAAAAAACGATTCACATTTTCCATTATGAAGACTTGAAATGTCTGCAGCTTTCTCTATCGAGATTCGTCGAAAACAATGAGTGAGGCTTGGATGTTGGCAATCGCCTCTCGCTCCGCGGCTAATGCCTCGCTGATGAAAATGCGGGCCTGCGCCCTGGTCTCGGTCGTCCATGTCCGGTTGCTGTGGGCTACAACGCACAGATCGTACAAGCCGTTTAGGGACTCGAGCTCACGGTCGTAGGCCAAGGCCGTCGCCTCCAACGGCTCCTCTGCGTTAGGAAAGACGGCAACAAGCTCGCGCATATACTCGGCAGCGGCAGAACGCCGGGCTCTTAATATCTTCGCGTGATGTCTGGACACACTGTGCGGAACATCCTCCGATTCAAAAGCCTCGCGCCATACTTCGTAGGCCGAAAAGCCATGTGGAATGGATCGCCTGTTGGCGTTACTTGAATCTCGTTCCGCGTAGCGGGTCTCGGTCGCTAAACCGACTGCATGCTGCAGTGCGACAAGATGCAGCGCAACCTGGTCAGGCTCCTTCGCCCGATCAAAGACTTTGATATTGAACCACTTCTCACCCGTCGTCCCGAGGGCGTCGTAGCGGACGGTGTACGTGTCATCTACCCATGGATGGCGAACGGTGTACGTCTCGTCATGGTCATTGTATCCGATGATCAACCCCCAGCAGTACGGCTTGGGTCCGGGCACGGCTTTGATCTCCGGCCCCATCGGCGACCACGCCAATGCGGGGGTGCCCCGCCGCAAACTCTCTCGGACGGCGTCCCTGGCCTCTTGCTTTAGCTCGAGACTGGCGCCGCTATCATGGTGGGATTTCCCCCCGAACTCCCGGAACTCTGCGATCTGTGGAAGAATTTCCAGGGCGGGCCCCCAATCGAGGTGGTCGTGGTTGACATGACTGCCACCTTCATACATATCGAACTGAAATGCATGTCCCATGACGCCCTGCATCCGCGCCATCGTCCAATCGGGACGACCGAGAATTGCCATCAAGGGGCAAAGAGAGGACGCCAGCGATGTTCCCGCATTTGGACTAGCTGGGCTGACGTCAACCATGATGTTCATACTTGACTCAGGGGCCATTTCCCTCTCCTTTATCTGGCTTTCGATTGGTGTCGACTCAAGTGTGATGGCTGCAAATGACAGGACAATGAGGATGCGACGAAGATTCCGATAATCGCCATACATGGACACAGCCTCCTATCTACTCAAATCCATTTATTGATGTGTGCCACGTAACGCCCGTTGCGCATCTTGCTGGGCCGCATAGATAGACTCAGCTTCTGCTCCTCGGGGCGTGGCGTAAGCACCGCTTTCCAGTTCTGTGGTCCCTGGTTATCCTTTCAGGTCAGCCCACTTAACCACCGCAAGGACCCTGCGTAGATTCGCAGCTCTGCCCCCTCGATCGGCGCATCGGTTCCGTAGTAGAAACCCGACATCACCACGCGTCCTGCGCCGACCTGACCGGCAACCAGGACGGGATTCCCAAATGCGTTGCGAATGCAGACTTGACCTTGGGGGCCGGGTACGAAGGTCGTACCCGCATAGGAGAGGTGTCTGTGGTCGTGGTGCTCATGGGCGGCTGCGGTGAACCGCGTTTTATCTGCCAACCGGCCTGTGATCGGATGGTTGCCATCAACGACCAGTTCGGGGGGATGGGGGCCATGCTCCGCGGCGGGCCTGCCCCTGACGGCGACTTCTGGAAATGGATGCAATGACACCGTCTCCCGGTCGTCAACCAGAGCCCTGTTGTCGGCAAGCAGCAGCCCACCGCCCTGCTGGACGTGCTCCCGGAGGGCTTGTAAATAAGGGTGGTCGGGGCGAAAGTTCCGGCGAAAATTCTGCAGCAGCACCACATCCGCCTGTTCCAGATATGCGTACAGAAGCGACAGAGTGCAATTGCCGTGGACTTTCATCGTAATGACGTCGAACAGGTCCATTGATCTGATGGCATTTCCCAAGGATTCACTTACCCAGTTGGTGACAACTCTCAGTTGGTCCGATTTGTCACCGGCTTTGAGACCCCTTGGGCTTGTTTCTAGCTTTGTTTTAATGGCCTTGGAGAACGATTTCCTCGTGCGATCGGTGAATCGATGGATACCCTCTTCTGATTCCGCCGATTCGCCGGGGAGGAGGTAATCTACCTGCAGCTTTGGAAGGTTGCTAAAAAGAGCACACTTGGCGGGCCACAGCTCTGGATTGAAGTGCAAATCCCATTCGCCGTCTCGTTGCTTGACGACACTGTTGGTGAAAAGATAATTCTTGTCTCTATATCCCCAGCAAAAAAGGGTTGTCCCGGTCCAGCGAGAATTTGGCAAGAGGTGTGCTTCGAAATCGTCGCCAATCTTCAATCCTTCGTCCCCGAAAGTGGCCTCAGGGCATTTGGTCTTTGTACGGGTCAACCTGCGCTCTGCCTCGTGGTAGCAGAGCTTACAGCCGAAGCGTTTATAAAGCACGTTGTGATAGTCGCCGCCTTTGGCGTCGACGTAGCGCGCGATTAGCTGGGTATCGATGCCGCCGAGCGCTTCGATTTCATCGAGGTAATCCGTGACCAACGAGCCTTGGTTGCAGATCAACAGATTGCCTGCCCTGCGGGTAAGCAGATAACTGTAATAGATTCGTTTGGTTTTGCCACGGGGTTTGCTGCTAAAGCGGTAGAGATTGGCGAAGACCTGCTCGATCCCATCCCTTGGGTTGGGAACGCTTGCCCTGTGCTGCAGGGTCTCGCCATGAGTTGCCCCCGCGACGCACAGACCATGGTTCAGTCCGGCTTTTAGTTTAGCCCAACTCGGAAAACCGTATTCACGCGCGATGACCAGAAGCGCATCGCGTAGACCGAATACACTATTGGCGGAGCTTACCGTGTCTTTGCGCTGGCTTGGAAGATGCTTCTCGACGCGCGAAAGGGCTGCCAGGTCTCCAGAGCGGACACCTTGCAGCAGTTTCTTACTCTGGCGTCTGAGGTAAGGCGTTTCCAGAAAAATAAGCACTCCGCATCAAGTCGGCGTGGGTTCCATGTGGACAAACCACTTGGGTAAGGCCGGACACCGGACCCATCGCCGTTCCAACGCCGCCATAGCTTTGTGGGTTAAACGTTGGCCGGTCTGATAGGTTTTCTCGACCCACTGGACGATCGGATGCTGGCCGTTCCAGGTCATGGTTTGCGCCCAGTTGAGGACCGTATCGATTCGATCCAGCAGTTGCCCATTCCAGTGCTGTTCCAGGATTCCCCAGACCCGTTCGATCGGATTGTATTTACTGTGATAGGGCGGGTAATAGGCCAACTTAATCGTCATCTCAAAGGCATCCACCAAGTCGATGAGCCGCTTCATGAATTGGGTGCGCCGACTGTGATTCTCCGGTCCATTGTCCAGGTTGATCAGTAAGGTTTCGACCTGGGGGAAGCGCGCCCGATTTTTCCGCCAGAAGTCCTCCAGGCAATCCACGATGAAGTCACTGGTCACCCGAGAGGGGGTGAAATACAGACTCAGCTCATCCTTATCAGGCAGGAAGATCCCAAAGGGCGTTAGCTTCTCCTCTGGGTGAAAATCGTGATCGGCGGCCGCCACCTCGAAGCGTGCTTTTCCGCCTCTCGAAAAGGGGCCAATCAACACGGTGGCTTTGGCATCCAATGACAGGCGTAATACCGTCTCATCCTGGGCCGCTTCGGCATGGATCTGGGCTAACTGATCGAAGATGGCATCGGTTTGGGGGATCTTTTTTTCGGCTGGCTCTTGCGCACCTTGCGTAAGTGGTAGCCCAAGTGATTGAGTTTCACCCGGATCGTTTCTTCCGTCGGCAAGCTCTCCTCCCGGTAGCCTTTCTGCTCGATAAGTTGCTGGCGGACCTGGGCCGCACTCAAGCGCGTATACAGCCGGGTGGTCTCAAAGGTCGGATCGGTTTGGCTTTGCCCCCCCGCAATCGCTTGAATATCTTCCAGCAGGTGGGGCAGATGGGCTTCGGCCGGTTTGCGTCCTCGGGCCCAATAGGCGTCCACGCACCGAAGGCCGCTCTCCAATTCGTGCATCCCTTTGCGGATGGTCTGGCGATTCCAACCCAGCACCGCTTCGGCCCGACGCTGCCCTCCCGGACCCAGACTCTTGACCACCCGGGCCATAAACTGCCGACGGTCGCTGCCTTTGAGCACCTGTGCCGTTTCGATATAGGTAACTTTCTCGGCTTCACTCAGTCCCATGGGCGATTCTCCTGGTTGGGGGAACCCAAGATAACCCAACCGCCCCTATGGAACGACTTTTTTATTGGAAACGCCTAAGTGAGATTGGGTCTTGCAGGTAGGCGTACAGACACATCGATCCCCTCTTGCAAAGCACCCGGCGTCCGTACTGATCGGGCAGAAAGGAGAAGAATCGCTATGTCAAAAAGACCTGGCGGGAGGGATGAGCCTGAGGCCCTTGCCACGGACAGGAAGCTTTCCCTGAAGCATTCAAAAAGACAACATAGATACGAGATACACCCTTGTCAAGGCATGGTTGCGCACCCACAAAGGGCGTGCCGGTCGTCCTTAGCTTGCGCCCAGGACTTCGTCCAAATCGGCTACTGCGAAGAGCCTGTATCGGCAGCCAGGGCAAGTGAGCCCGCTCACCGAAATCAAACCATTTCATTCCTTCACAGCCCCCAGCGTAATCCCCTCGACGAATTCCCGCTGCATCCACAAAAACAACAGCACCACCGGCACAATGGCCAGTGTTGTGCCGGCCAGCAATACGCCGTATTCCTCCTGATAGGTGCTGATCAGTGATTTGAGCCCCACCTGCAGAGTAAAATGCGTCTCGTCCAATAGCACCATTGACGGCCACAAAAAATCGTTCCAGCGCCACATGAAAAGCAGAATGGTCAGCGCCCCCACCGCCGGCTTGAGCAGGGGCAGGGCGACGCGCCAGTAAATGCCAAATTCGGAACAACCATCAATACGCGCCGAATCGATCAGGCTATCGGGCACGGTGGCCACGTACTGGCGCATAAGGAAAATGGAGAACGCATTGGCCGACCCCGGTATAATCAGCGCCTGGAACGTATTGATCCAGCCCATCTGCGCCATCAGACTGTAGAGTGGAATCAGGCCGACGTGGAAGGGAATCATCATCGACCCCATCAGCACCATGAATAACGCCTTTTTGCCGCGGAATTCGTATTTGCCAAAACCGAAGCCGCCGAGCGAGCCAAAAAACAACGCCAGCAAGGTAAACCCCGTAGAGACGAATACGCTATTGAGGAAAAAACGCCCGTACGGAATGGGCGGAAACAACTGCTGCTCGGCCCCGGCCGCCCGCACGATGGGCGCGTATAATCCCTGATAATTCTCCCAGGTCAAATCGGCCAGCGAACTGGGCAGCGAATGCGAGAAAATATCCCCAACCGGCCGCAGCGAAGACAGCAGCGTCCAGACCAACGGCGTCAATACCGTCACTGCCATGAGGCTCAACACGGCATAGCCCAAAAAGCGCAGCACCCTTCCCTCGCTACCCATTAGGCGTCCTCCTCGCGGAAGGCGCGCATCAAGTGCAGTTGCGCCATGGTCACCAGGAAAATAAGCACGGCCAGGGTCCACCCCGTGGCGCAGGCCAGACCCAGTTCCGATGTTTCAAATTTCTGATACAAGTACATCACAATAGTCCGGCCGTGCCCGCCCGGCCCCTCGCCGTCGAGCAACACAAAGGGCATTTCGAATAACTGCAGCGAATTGATAATGGAAATGACGACGACAAAGATAGTGATGGGCCGCAAGCCGGGCAGCGTCACATTGACAAAGCGCTGCCAAGGGCTAGCTCCGTCGACATTGGCCGCCTCGTACAATTCGCCGCGGATACCCGATAGGCCGGCCAGAAAGTACAGCATATTAAAGCCGGCCGACTGCCACACGCTGGTGAGAATAATAGACGGCATAATCAAATATGGATGCTCCAACCAGGGCACATCAAATCCCAGCACCATATTGGCCAGGCCGCTATCGGTATTGTAGATCTGGCGGAAAATAATGGCGACGAACACACCCGATACCAGCGCCGGGGAAAAAAACGACAGGCGAAAAAAATTGCGCCCCCGGAGGAATTTGCTCTGGACGATCAACGCCATTCCCAGGGCCACCGGCAACTGCACCAGCAATACCCCGCAGGTATAGATAAACGTATTGAATAGCGCCTGCCAGAATTGGGCGTCTCCCAGCAGAATCCGGTAATTGAACAGACCGACAAAGACACTGCTGTCCAGGGTGCGTTGAAAGTGAAAACTGGTCCACATGGAGGAGACCAGCGGATAAATCATGAAAAGGGTGTAGAAAATGTAGAACGGCGAGACAAATATATAGGGCGCCCAGGTATGTTGCAGACGTCGCGCCACGGCTTATTCCCTCCCTTCCAACAGCGCTTCAATACTGGCGTAGCGCTGCATGATCTCTTCGACATAGGCCTGCAACTGGGCCAATTCGGCGGCTGGATCCTCCCCGGCAATTACCGTCTGGAATACCGCGTCGCGCATTTGCACGCTGGCTTCGGTCCACGACGAGTGCAGATACACCGGCGGAATATCGTCCTTGAGTTGGGCAAAGAGCGCCCCCAGGCGCTGGCCACCCAAATAGGCGAATTCGTCGCCGAGCAATTGGGGGTCGCCATAGGACTGGTGCAGGGCCGGCATCACCCGTGTTTTCAGGGCCCGCTGCACTGTCTCCTGGCGCGACAAATAGAGAAATTTGGTGAATTCCCAGGCCATTTGCTTATTTTTGCCCTGTTTGGGAATTACCGTGGTGGTACCGCCGTGGGTCGATACCCGGCGTCCACCGGGCGTCCAGGCCGGGAGCGGCATGGCGCGCCATTGGCCGGCTTGCTCGGGAACGTTATTGCGCAAAAAACCAACGAACCAATCCGCCGCCAAAAAAGTCAGGACTTCGTCGCGCTTGACCGCCGCCCAAAAGGTGGGTAAATCGGCAATGGGCCAGGCCACGTCGTGGCGCCGGAACAAATCGGCGATAAAGGTCAGCACCTCGACCGATTCGGGGCTGTCCAGGGCCGGCCGCCGCTGCGGGTCGTAAACGCTGACGCCGCGCTGGTGCAAAAGCTGCCAGTACTGCCAAAAATCCTTGCTGTGCAGGCCAATGGCGTAACGCGGATTTTCCGGGTCCACACTTTTGGGCCGACTGACCTCAAGGGCAATGCGGACAAAATCGTCCCAGGTCGCCGCCGCCGCCGGAAAATCGGGGTAGCCCAACTCGGCGAAAATATCCTGCCGGTACAGCAATACCACCGGATGCAGATCCTGCGGCATACCAAAAATGTGCCCTTTATACGACCAAGGGGCGAAACGGTTTGCAACTATTTGCTCGGTCCACCCTTCATCCCCGTATTGAGCCCCTAAAGCCGCCAGATCCTCGAACGGCACATTCTCGGGATCGCCCTTGAAAAAACGGCCGATACCGGTGATTTCAATTTCACTGGCATCGGGGGCGCCGCTGCCGCGCACAAAAGCGGCGGTCAGGCGGTTGAGCAGCGAGACGTGATCTACCAATTTGATATCGACGGTCCAACCCGGGTGCGCGGCAGTAAAGCGCTCACGCGCGACGATATAATCGTCGTAATGGGTGCGGGCAAAGCACCAATAAGTTAGGCGCTGGTCCTCCTCGTCGTCTCCCAATCCCATCGACAAGGCAGCCACGACAAACAGCAACAGCATGACCAGCGGTGTTTTACCCAAGGGAAAAGAATCGAGATACTCGTCCAGCCGCGATGTTTTTTGAGGGGACAGGGGCTGGTCCGTCATTTAACCCCCTGCCGACCAGAGCAGAGGATTCTGGCTTTCATCGTCCAGGGCATCGCCCACTTTCAATGCCGCCACTTGCTCGTCGGAGAGGATATTCTGAATACCGTTGAAGGTCGCCCCGTCCGGCATATAGGCGCAGGTCATGGCCCGCCGCGAGCCCGGGGTCATATTGGGGCCGGCGGCGTGGGCCATTAGACCGTTGTGAATACCCGCCGAACCGGCCTTCAATTCAACCGGCATTGCCCGAGTCTGACGCAATTCGGGGTAGTCGTCGAACAAACCGCCCATATTGGGCCCAAAGCCGCCCTTGCGCTGGTAGTCGGCCACTTTGTGCGAGCCGGGCAGATAATACATACAGCCATTCTGGATGGTGGCATCCTCCAGGGCAATCCAGATGGACACCGCATCGGGCGAGTGGAAAGACCAATTGGGCACATCGATATGCCAGGATGTGGGACTGGCCCAGGGCATTTTCTGCAACGTCTGGTCGTGCCAGATGCGAATCCCGTCGATGCCCGCCAGGCGGCACAACATATGCCCCAACTCGGCGTCGAGAAAATAGCGCCCGATAACCGGATGTATTTTCCACATATTGACGCGCTGGAAAAACACCCCGCCATAATACGAATCTGGGCTGTCGGCAATATCCTTATTGCCGTTGCCGGCCAGTTTGGTAGACCCCATCTGGGCGACACTCTCGTCGATGGCGGCGTTCATTTCCTCCAGTTCCTCGACGCCGAGGAAATCTTCGACGATAATCCATCCTTCCCGTCGATATTGCTCAATCTGCTGGGTCGTCACTTCTGTATGCACGGGATCCTCCTCCATTTGGACAAAACGGGGCACTGGCGGGAAAATTGTACGACCCTGGCCGCCCCCCGTCAATGCGCCGCCCGTCCCTCTTGACGATCCGGGCGGATAAACCCATCTTGGTCGCCAGCAAATCTTCCCAAATGCCCAATAGGAGACCCCATGGCTCTCTACCGCATCGGCGTTATCGTCCTGTGTGCCGGCTGGCCCGCCCTGGCCCACTTCCCCGAAGGCATCACCTACCAGGTTTTCCAGTTCCCCGACGGGCATGTCCCCGCCATGGACGGCGACCTGGCCGATTGGGCCGTGGTGCCGCAAGCCTATATCGCCGGCCCGGCGCAGCACGAGCAAGTAATGGAGGGGGCCAGCGCCGTCCGCGATACCGCCGACCACCATATCAAACGCGCCATGGTGGGCTGGAACGACACCTTGAACCGGCTCTACTTCGCCGCCGAAATCTACGACGACAGTCACCGCTTCAGCAAGGAAAACACCGATTCTCTCGATACCTATTATAGCCGCTGGAAAGGGGCTTACGTCCACGGCGCCGATATCTGGGAGATCGTCATCGACGCCGACGAGGAAAAAGATAAATTCGACGCCTTCTGGAGCCTGTCGAAAGAGATGAAAATGTACTGCATGGGCGAATACCTGGTCGACTTCCGCCTTATGCCGGTGGAAGAGAATCTGTTCAAAGGCAAGTAAAGGGGCCGCCGCCAGCATAAGCCGGTCCCGCCCATTCCCCCCAACGCCCCGACAGCAGCCGCCCTTGGCCAACCAACCGACAGTCGCCGTGCCGTCACCAGCCCGCCCGCTCACCCGGGGGCCACGCCACCACTTTTTCGGCTATTACGACAAATGCCCCTGGAACGCCGGAGGGCATTTAGTGCTGGCCCTGGAAACCGGATTTATGGACCGCCCGCCCAATCCAGAGGACCGGGCCACCGTTGGCCTTATCGATCTGGAAAGGGACGGCCAGTGGCGCCCCCTGGCCAGCACCCGGGCCTGGAATTGGCAGCAGGGATCCATGCTGCAATGGCTGGGCCAGGACCCCGACCGCCTTATCCTCTACAATACCCGCGACCAGGGCCGCTGCGCCGCCTCCATCCACGATATCCACAGCGGCGAAACGACGCCCCTGCCGCGCCCGGTATACGCCCTGGCTCCCGACGGCGAAAGCGCCCTCAGCGTCAATTTCGCCCGCATCCACCGGCACCGCCCCGGCTACGGCTATATCGGCGCCGACGATCCTTGGGCCGACCAACCGCATCCCGCCGCCGACGGCATCCACCGCCTCGATCTGCGCAGCGGCCGCAGCGAGTTGATCGTCTCGCTGGACCAGATCGCCCGCCTCGATCCGCACCCCAGCACGGCCGGGGTATGGCATTGGTTCAATCACCTGCAGTACAGCCCCGACGGCCAGCGCTTCTGCTTTTTGCATCGCTGGGTCGGAGCCGACGGACGCCGCCGCAGCCGCCTGTTCACCGCCCGCCCGGACGGCAGCCAACTGTACTGCCTGGCCGACGACGACTTGGTATCCCATTTCGACTGGCGCGATCCCGGCCGCTTGCTGGCCTGGGCCCGCCGCAAGGACATCGGCGACTACTTCCTTTTATTCACCGACCAGACCGACCAGGTGGAGGTCCTGGGGCGCGATATCCTCAGCGAAGACGGGCACTGCTCCTTCTCGCCCGAGGGCCGCTGGCTTTTGACCGATACCTACCCGGACGCCGACAGCCAACGCACCCTCATCCTGTACGATCTGCAGAGGAAGCAACGCCACGACATCGGTAGCTTTTACGCCCTCCCCCATATCAGCGGCGAAATTCGCTGCGACCTGCACCCGCGCTGGAACCGCGACGGGACTCAACTCTGCTTCGATTCGGTGCACGAGGGGACGCGACAGATGTACTGCATGGATCTGGGGAAAACCGTGTAGCAGGCGGGCGTCTGTTTTTTGTTTGCGTGGAAATTATGAAGCCGGAGGCCGGAACCATTCGTTCTATGAGAAATTCAAATAGAACGTGAGTTGGCCATTTATTTTCACGGCGCAAATTTCTGTATCCGCCTATTGCCCACATCCGCTACATAAATAAACCCCTCGTCATCGACGGCGACGCTACCGGCGAAATCATTGATGTCGATGCCAAACTGGTTGCCAAAGTCGAACGCCCCGCCCGCGCCCGCCCGACCGGTCCAATGGGTGATATAATTCCCCTCTATATCGAAAACCTGGATTCGCGCGTTACCGGCGTCGAGCACGAAGACGCGCCCGTCCGCCGTCCCGTCGAATGACAGCGGCGCGATCATTTTGCCGGGAACCGCCCCTAGCCCATCGCCGATTCGAACGGAAAGATTAATCGGCCAGCGGACCTCTTTGGTAGTCGTGGAAAACCCGCCTTTGCGGATACGGACCTGCCCCACCTCGAGTAATGCCACGCCCACCCAGGGCTCGGCATCCCCCTCCACGGACCAGACCCGGGTTTCGCTGGCGACCAGGGCCGGATCGCCGAATTCGAATAATCGGCTTTCAGCGCCGTCCGCAGATAGGCTATATCCATTAGGGCCCAGCGTGTAGGCCATCGCCTGTGCATCGTCTATAGAGGCGGAACTGCCCCACTTGTGCCCTACGCCTTCTTCCAGGACCGACCAGATGACCGGACTCTGTATCGAAGCGCTAATCTGACCGTCGACCATCTCCACCGCCGGGCGATAAGTAACACCCGGCAAAAAGGTAAAGGGGGTTTCAAAAGATTGTCTCTGTGTCTGATTCGTATCTAGGGACCGGAAAGACCATGTCAGTGCCAACTTTGGCGCACGGGGGGAGAGCGTAAGCATAACACGGGAAAACCCCCGAGCAGACCCGATGCCCAGAGACGTAAAACCTAACAGCCGGAATGACAAGTCGGCTTCCAGGCGCAATTGCCGCCATGCATCATCGGTCTTAACCAGCCTAAATGACCCTCCGTCGCGAACCATCATCCGCCCGTCTTCTACGCGGTCTCCAAATGCGGTGTCCCACTCGGAGAGGTTGCCCTCCTCGAAGTCTTCGGCAAAAACCAGATCGCCCCTCGCGTAAATGGCGACATTGTCGATACTGACCATGCGAAGAGCTAAGCCGGCGCCGCTACTTGGAGTATCACCTGTTAACCGAGCTTCTCCCAGCACTATACCTTCATCGCCGGTGAAGACGCCTGGTAAAACATCGTTAAAAAGTGGATATTCCCGCAGGATGGGCGCGCCGCCGGAGTCTAGTTGGAGTAGGCCTAGTACCGTACTCGGCGTCGATTCATTTACTATAGGATTATCATCAGCCAGTACGCTAAAACCGAGCAAACGATTGCCATCCTCTTGCAATACAGTCGTCACCGCCCTCGGTATAATCTCGCTTAAAGGAGGGCCTATGAACGGACTTGCGAAGAGGATCCGTTCGGCAAGTAACCCCCCCTGCGCATCGAACGACAGCAAGCGCACCTGGGCCTTGCTCGATACCAGCGCCGTCAAGCGCCCCGGGTCCTCCCAGTAGAGGCGCACAAACTCGTCTTCCTCAACCGGCAGCGGCCAACTCGCCAGCAGCGGGTGAAACATACCGCTCTCTTCGGCGCTGACGATCGCCTCATCGCGCGCCGTCTGCACCACTACCCGATAGAAATACTCGATGTTGCCCAGCAAACCGGCGTCGCTAAATTCCGTACGCGCACTGTCCGGGATCTCGTCGACCACTTGCGCCGTCTGCCCTTCCGTCCACCGCAGAATCTGATAGGCGCGAAATCTCGGTCCGCGATAGGGCGTCCACGACAGCGCCGCCGAAGCCGTCCGCGCGTCGAAGTGCAGCGCTTCGATCTGTACCGGGGGCAAGTTCAGCGGGGGCGTGTTCTGGGGGGGTGATACCGCAGCGAAACCCGCCTCGTTAACGACCGCGATCCGATAGTCGTAGAAGATATCTGGGCTCAGGGTGGTATCGATGAAAGTGAGGCGGTCCACCTCGGCGAGGACCGCCAGCGTGTCCACCTGCACCTGGTTCTGCACATTGCGCAGCACCCGATAGACCGCAAACGGCGTCTCGCCCGCATACCGCGTCCAACTCAACGTCGCCGTGCCGGCCGTGTCGTCCAGCGCCACGCTCAACTCGACCCCCGGTGTCAACACTGGATCGAGCAGGTTATCGCGCTGGGTCTCGTGGCAGGCGGCCAGGGTCAGTACACAGCAGGCTAGATACAACCAACTCAGGACGAGTGTTTTCCGGCAACGCATCGGCGATAGAGGTCCTTGAAAGTCAGAGCGTGCACCTAATAAGAAGAAATACGCAAAGATCATGCCTGATGACAGTGGGGCAATTGCCATTAAAATCTAACCTATTGAAAAAACTAATATATATACGTATCGAAATTGATAGAATTGCTTTCGATAGGTAGCCCGTCCTACTTTTTTGTCTGCTTGTCCAATATCCTGGAAGCCCATTGCGTCCGTTTGTCCAATATCTTAGAAGCCCACGATAAGCCCGTCCGAAAGCAAAAACGGCCAGCCCACACCGGGACTGGCCGCCGAGAAATGCCCTCAATCAGCGGTTATCAACCATTGATATAACTCATGGAAACGGCGCCCCGTTTTCCGTCATCCTCGAGAACTGAAAAGTTGGCATACAAATGATAAGCCCCCAACTCAAGCATAACACGCTAAACTCGAAATTGACACTCCTGCCTGGTAGGCCCATTTACAGCCAATACAATATCACATACAGCACCCCGCCCTTGGCGTCAATTCTCTTTTCATTTTTAGGGCCCGCGAAGGGTCCGGGGGCGTCGGCCGGCGGCGGTATGTGGGGGCGGAGCGGCGGGGCAGCTGAAGGCCGGGTGGGCGGCGCAGCCGGGTGGGGCTGGGAAGGCTGCAAGCGGGACTCACATACCGCCAGAGGACGGCGCCCCCGGATCCGCCCTTGGCCGCTACCCCTTCACTCAGCGGTCAATACCGGCGATTCACTGGCCTGCCCGTGCAAACGGTCGAATTCAGCGCTGCCGTCGTCGTCTATCAATTCGGTGCGCGATCCCCATTCGTCGACGGGCTGGTTGCCGTTGCCGAAAAAGGTCCACTTCTGCGCCGAATTGGCGAAGTACACATTGACCCCACCCGGCCGCAGGACCTTGATCAACCGCCGCGGCAGATCGTGGTCGGCCTTGTCGACGCGGTAGCGCTCCAGCGCCTCCTCGTCCAATTCAATACCCAGCCCCGGCGCTTCGGGGACGCGGGCATGGCCACCCACCACCGGCATGCGCTCCTTGAGCAGACTGTGCTCGTACAATTCGTGGCAGGTGATGGTCGGCCATTGAGCCTGCGGCGATACAGCGCTTATATGCAGGGAGAGTGCGGTGGTGGGGGCGGCACCCACCATCTGCAGGAAAAAAGGCATATTGACCCCAGCGCAGACAGCCGCCTGCCGCATTATCTGGCCGACACCGCCGCCCAAAATCCAACCGTCGCAGACTCCACCCATCTCCAGCCCTTCGCGGGGTCCAATCACCCCATAGTGATGGGCAATGGAACTCTTGATCTGGGTGCGCATATAGTGGTTGCCCGAGGCGTCGTGGCGCGGAATGGGGTCCTCGAAAATCTTGATCTTGGGAAATGTCTCCTCTAATTCGCGCAGCAAGGGTACGGCATTGGAGGCGTTATTGAGAAAGGCGTTCCAATCGGCGTCAATGCGAAAATGATCGGGCGTCGCCTCGCTGATGCGGCGCATGGTCTCGCGCACATCGAACCAGGGCCGCGTCTTGATCTTCATAGAGGTATAACCCAACTCCACCGCCGTCCGGGCTTCGACCTCGTATTTTTCCGGCGACATATCGTGATCCCAAAAAGAAATGGCGCACCAGTCGCGGCATTTACTCCCCAAAAGACGGTACACCGGCACCCCTGCCAGCTTGCCGGCGGCATCGAAGAGGGCCATTTGCAGCCCGGCGCCCAGGGAATCGTCCCACATAGTCTCGAAGGGCGATTTGCCGACGGCGCGCTCCTGGGCCTGGACCCGACCCCAGGTATAATTCTGTATGGTCTCGCCCCAGCCCACCACCCCGGCATCGGTGTCGACGCGGGTGATCTCCAGTTCGGACCAGGTATGGATGCCGGCCCGTTCCATCTCCAGACGAACGCGCTCGACAAAGGGGACCTGCAAGGTAAAACGCTCAATATGAGTGACTTTGGCGGTCATGGTTGCCTTTTACGGTTAGAGGTTGAAGCTTTCGAATAGCCTATCATGCAATTGTCTTAACTCATGCGGCCGCCAGGCCGTGGACGGCCAAAAGCGACCGCAAAGGCCCAGCCCATTCCACCCCTTCGCCGGGCTGGAACAAAACACCGGCCAAGCCCGCCGTGCAAGCCGCCTCGACATTGGCCGGGCTGTCGTCGATGAATAGAACCTGCCCAGGAGGGAAAGGCAGCCCTTGCAATACGGCACGGAAATATCCGGGGGCGGGCTTTCGGTAGCCCAGCTCACAGGAATAGAAAGACCGATCGAAGAGAGTCGTATAGCCCATTTGTTGGCCCATAAAGGCAGCCCGGTACGCCTGTTGATTGGTCGCCAGTCCGCAATAGGTCCCCCGTGCCCGCAGCGTCTTAATCTGCGCCACGACGCCCTCGTCCACCACAATCGCCTCCCAGACCTGCAGCGCCTGCGATACCGGCACAGTACATTTCCACTTGTGCAGGACCCCTTCCAAAGCCAGGGTAAAGTCCCTTTCTCCCACCAACGACGGCGCCTCGGCGGCAAAAATATCTCGACAGAAAGCCTCGATATCCGCCTCTGGTCCAATAAGCCCGCCCAATAGCTGGGACCAACCGGCCCGTTGTCGCTGCACGACGCCGTCGGCGTCGAATAATACGGCCTCGATAGTCATCGCTTCCCTTTCCCCACCTTTACCGCCCCGCCCGTTGGGTCAGGGCAAAGACAATCAGATTGGCCCCAAAGAGCAGGCCTTTGTCGCGCTCCTTGGCCAGTGGGTCCCCCCAGTACCAACTGATATTCAATTCACTGAAGAGTACGGCGGCCCGGCCGCGCAGCTCTAATATTTCCAAGTCTACGACCTGTCCACCGGGCGCCCCGTCCAACGGCGGTCCATCTTTAAAGCTCCAAGGGGTGCGGTACAGCGCATGGTCGCGCGGCACTTTGCGCCACTGCTGTCCATCTTTACCCAGTACCTCGCGATCCCTGATTAGCGCTTTAAACTGGCGGTCAAAGGGCGTCCCCGGAACACCGGCCCCCTGCCCTTGCAGCCCTTGCATGGGACCGCTGGGCCGGATATCCTCGGCAAAAAGCAAGCCACCGCCGCGTAAATACCGCGCCAGATTTTCCTTTTCCGTAGCGCTGATCACCAACGTCCCCGTATTGCCGGTCATATAGAGCAAATCAACATTACCCAGGCGACGGTCGCCCATCTTGAGCCGCTGCCAGGTCACATTCGCGCCGCTGCGGTCGACAGTCTGAAAAAAGCCGACCAACTCCGGCAGAGCCTGCTCGAAACCGTCCCGGCGTTTATCCGCCAGATCGTACTCGAGTTGAGCCAGGACAAAATCCGGCCCACCGCCCGCAACGGCCGCCGCTGCAGACCTTCCGGGCTCGGGCATACTAATCCGGGGCCTCTCGTCGTTTTGGGCCCATAGACAGGAGGCCAAGAGGCTAGCCATGCATATGATTTTTCTCATCGTTTGGCCTACTCCCTTGAAAAGGCACAATAATTGGTCAAAAATACGATACGGACTATATTCAACCAAAGGATATCGCCCTTTGCCCAACCGTTCAATTTACCACCGGACCCTTGCCCTATGCGCCCGCTCGTTGTTCTTCTTGCTGCGTCCTTATTGATTTCCATGCCGCCGGCCCAAGCGCAAAAGCCAGATATAGGCGACCAGGCCCCAGAATTCACCCTAGAAAATCTGGACGGCAGCGGCCCGGTTTCCCTCAGCGATTTCCGCGGCCAGGTGGTCTTCATTTTCTTTCTCGGCTATAGCTGATCGGAATGCCGCGCGCGTGCCGCGTCTATAGAAACTATCTGGCAGCGATTCAAGGGCCCGCAATTTGCCACCCTCGGCGTCGATATGTGGAACGGCAGCCCCGACCAACTCGATGCGCTATTCCGCCAACGCACCAGCACCACCTACCCCCTGCTGTTGGAAGGCAGCCAAGTGGGCCAGGCCTTCGGTTTTATTCGCGACCGAGTCGCGGTAATCGACCACGAGGGTATTCTGCGCTATCGCCAGACTACATTCCTGACCAGCGACAGTCCTGTGATTGAGACCATTGAAGCCTCCCTGGCCGCCATTCCCGAACCTGCCCCCCCTCCTACCGCTGTTGAACAACACCTGTGGGGTTGGATAAAAAGAATAAGAGCCTCCCGCTTGGCCCCCCCTGCTGCAAACCCGACGCCCGACCGCCTCAATAACTGACAGCCACCGTCCGCATCGCTGTCTCGCTACCCACCTCGGCTCCATCGGTATCGGTAGCCACGCGCAAACGCACACAGTACAAACCCGGCGCTACCATCCCCCCCGAATCGGCGCGCCCATCCCAGGCCATTTGGTACTGACCGGTACTCAAGGCCCGCCGCTCGACGAGGCGGCGCACCAGTCGTCCGCCCAGATCGTAGACAACAGCCTCCACCGGCGCATCGTCGCCCACCCGCACTACCTTAAACGAAAATACGGCTCGATCGTTGATTCCATCGCCGTTGGGCGAAAAAACCGGCGGCACGACCTCGATATGGGTGAGTAGGTCTTTGCTCTTTATGCTGCCCACCAGCGTCGTGGTATTACTGACCACCCGTGCCAACGCGTCGCCGGCATCGAGCCGCTGCCAAGCCCCTTCCGACGCTACGCTATTTTGCATTTCGGCCCGCAATACGGCCCCGGTGGCAAATAGCGCCGTGGTAAAATCGAGCCGCAGCAATTCCAAATCGCCCCGGTCAATTGGGGGGAAAGCCAATTGCAACGTATCACTGCCCGTTGGCACCCTTATCACTCCGGGCAGGGCCAGTCCCGCTATATCGTCTGTGGCGCTGAAATCCTCTTCTCCGCCTCCATACAGACCGACCAGGCCTAAAGCCATATTGCCGGGGGCCATGAGCCGCAATTGGTCGAAACCGGGGTCCTGGCTGCCCAATTGGGGCCGGATGTACAGGGAGAACGGGCGTTCCACCCCCAGCGAATCGACCTGGAAAGGGGTTACTTCCCCCAATAGACTCTGAGCCACCGGATTGGCAAAACGCAGGCGCACGGACCGGAGCATCGCCCCCGCTTCCGGGTCGTCGGATAGCAGGGTGGCGCGGATCTTGAGAAATTCGCGCGGCGACGGCGAAGCGATAGGACTGCCCTGGGGCCGAGCATAAGGCTCGCTCCAGTCGCTCCAATCGGAACCGGGTACTTCAACAGGTACAATATCCCCTTTGAACAGCGATAATAGCCTGCCGTATTGCTCCTCGGTTACTTCGGTGCCGTCTTTGTGGAAATAGCGGAGAATTTCGCCCAAATCATTGCCGGTGCGCGTCTGGATCAACACCCGGGTCCCGGGCGGGGCTTCGGATACCCACTCGACACTCAACAAATTGCGCGAGCCCCCCAGACGGATGAGGTCGGATTCGAGACTGACTTCGGGCTGCACGCCCTGGCCGTACAATTGCACTTCGGCCAGATTGGCCACCCGCGCCCCAACCGGGTCCATAGTCCACTGCAGGCGAAAAAAACGGCCCTTGATGGGCGCGGCGAAATCGCTGCGCTCGTACTGGCCGCCCCCCAGTTGCTCTCTGTTGAACCCGTTTACCCACTGCAGGCTGCCGTCGGCGGCCTGCGAACCGTCCGAAACGTCGAGGCGGTAATCACCAAAAAGCCCGAAGCGCCCGCCGCTGATGCCGTTATAGGCCAACAAACCCGTATCGACCCAATAGAAGGAACCCAGGTCAAAAGCCAACTCTTTTTCGGGATCGGCCACCGCGCTTTCCACGCCCCAGAACACACCGTTGAAACTGGCGAGCGAACCGTCGATAAATTTAGTCAGGGCCAATGTTTGGGTCGCGGTAGAGGAAATGCCTCCGCCTCTACTGACCACCCCGCCGATCAATTCATCGCCCTCATTCCACACTTCTACTTCGGCCAAACGCGGCCTTTCACGGCGAAAATAGCGCACCGCACCGCGCACCTGGGGGTCGAGGGCCTGGTAGACATCCGCTTCCACGACGACCTCCCGTCCGTCGGGCTGCCGCTTGAAGAACTGGATGCCACCCCGGTCATCTCCACCGAGCCCCTCGTATTCGACCGGACTCACTTCTCGGCCCAGTGGTCCGTCGCTGCCGGTGATCACTACCTGGACAAAGCGCACCGCCGCACCCCGAACTGAGGCCACCTGTCTGGTCAGGTCCATTTCAAATACGCGCTGGTTTTTATTCTCCTGCAGCGTCCGCATAACCGTGGTAAAAGCCGGCGCGCCGAACCCCTGCACCGTACCCGGTTGCAGTCCGTCCGAAATCAATACATCGAATAATAGGAAGGGATCGCCCTGGCCTTCCTCGACAAAACGCAAGACAATCTTTTGGGCGAAAGTCAGCCGCCCCAGATCAACCGAAAACCACCACTGGGCCCCCAGATCGCCTTCCCCGGAAAAGGAATCGGGTTCCCAATAAGTAGCCATATCGCCGTCGAGGACATGGACCACACCAGCGCGATTGGAACCGCCCAAAATGGCATCGGCAAGGACGATTTCCTCCGGGTTTTTAGTTAGATAATCGGGTACGTGGAGCCGCATCGCCTCGACAATATCGAAAACGGCGTTGGTATGGCGCTCGACCCGGTTGGGGCGCACTTCCCCCTGCGGGGAAATGGTGATAGTTGTGGATGGGAACAACCAATTCTGCCAGTGCTCGGCCCGATCTACCACCACCTCATTGGCGATGACTCGATGTCCGGCTTGTTGTGCTGCCGCTGGCGCGACAATAGCGGCCCAGATAAGGGCGGCAAAAAAGCTGCAGCGTCGCAAACTTTCTCACTCCCGCATACCTGCGTGCCCCTTCAGTAGACCAGAGAGACGACGCGTTCGCCGACATCCTGCCCTTGGTCGGCATCGACTTCCAAACGCACGATATACAGCCCCGGCGGCAGCAACTGGCCGCCGCCATCGCGACCGTCCCAGGTGGCAATAAACTCCCCCGAAGCCGCCTGATCCTGGAATACCGTCCCCAGCGAACGACCGGCCAGATCGTAGACTTTGACCTCAACTTGAACACCGCCCACCAGATTCAGCAATTCGTACTCGAGTTGGAGGCGGTCGTTGATGCCGTCGCTGTTGGGCGTGAAAGCCGCCGTGCTTAGACGCAGGCTCTGAATGGTCTTGTTAGTGAAATTAGCCAAGTCGACGCTAAGCCTATTGCCGTCCTCTAACGGATCGGCATCGCCGGGGGTCAAGCCCTGATGCACCTCGTTGGGCCGGGTGCTGTCGAAAATCCGCCCCGAAAACACCGTACCAAATTTGAAAACCTGGCTGCGAAATTCAATTTCAATCAATTCTTCGGTGCGCTGAATATCGATCCGCGGAATGCGCACCACCAGGCCATTCTCATTGAGCTGGACGTCTTCAATATCGACTTCCTGGCCCGAAACCCGCACAGCATCCACGCCTTCGGGCCAGGTCGGCGTATCGATGGCAATGCTGTCGAAACCCAGGTCGTCGGCGCGAAAATTGGGCTTGATTTTATAGGTAAAAGAGGAAGCCTGTCCGGCAGGCACGGCCAGCGGCGTAATCTCGGCCAAGGCCTGGCTGGCCACCGGCGGGATGGAGGCAGAAAATTGCAGATACTCCAGGCGCCCCCCCGAATTCTCGCTCGAGGCGAAATCGGCCCGGAACTGGACGTATTGTTGCGGCCGGCTACCGCTCATAGCTCCGGCGGCGGCGGCAAATTCGTATGGAGTACCCCAAAAATCCCAGCTCTCCGTATCGTGCGTCACCCCCGCCTGCTCGCCTCGGCCCAGCTTGCCGTAAGAGACCAGATTGAGCGCCCGGCCCCTCTCGTCAAAGCGGGTGCGTTCGTCGCCGCGGAATGTCAAACGCCAGTACGTATTGGGATCTTCGTCGACGCCCGAGCGCATGCTCAAATCGATATTGGACTGCTCCTGGGTTTCGCCCACCCACTGCAATTGCCCCAGGGCTGCGGGAGCGCCTAGATCGATGACATTGGACAGATATTCGGCCGCCGGGGCAAAACCCGTGCCGTAAATTTCGAATTCGGCTATTTCCCAAACACCGCGCGTATTCTCAGGTGCCTGGAACAGAATCCGCTGGACAGGCACATCGGGCATCTCCAAATCGATGATCGCTTCAGTATTCTCGGAGATACTATAGGCAATATCAAAGTCGATAAAACTCCCCCTGGTCCCCACATTGAACTGGCGCGAACCATCTTTGAGCGGGTTGCCGTCGTTGATACCAATGATAAAGCGCTCGACAAAACGGTCGGCAAGGCGTTCCTGGCGCGGATAAAAGCGAATACGGTCGACGAGGAAGGCGCCGCCCAGATCAAAAACCAGATGTTTCCTATTGGGTCCGTGCGAGGCAAAGTGCCCATCCCCCAGATAATAGGTCGATGGATCCTGATCAAAAACAAAGACATCGTCGGCGGCCCGCTGGGCAAAGCCAATCCAGGTCAAATTGAGGATTTGGCCGCCGAGCTCTTCTAGCAAAGGAGTCAGATTTACGTTGGGATCCAATTGATCGGGTTCGATAAAATCGGCGTCAAATTTTATCAGGTCGGAACTACCGTGACTGGCTTCTTCAATATCGGCCCAAGTCATTTGGACGAAATCAAAATCCCCCTCGACGGCAGGCGGCGGCGCGTTCTCGCCGCCTATCCGCACAATGGTGAGGCCCCAGGCCTCGGGTGCCCATCCGCCAACGAGTACAACCAACCAGATGCCGATTAAATTACAAGTTAAGCGCTTCATCAGATCCATCGTCAAACCTCAAAGGCTTAGAGCCCGGTCCCAAATGCGGTACAGCGGCCGCCCTCCCTCAAGGCGGTCCACCCGATTTTATTTACTTGACTTATCCAGCTCAATAAACCAGCGAGACTACTCGCTCTTGGACATCCTTAGCCTGGTCGGCGTCAACTTCCAGACGCACGATATACAACCCAGGCGGCACTAATTGGCCGGTGCCGTCCAGTCCCAAACGACCATTCCAGAAAGCAGAGAATTCGCCTGAAGACGCCTGCCCTTGGTAGACGGCGCCGAGCGAACGCCCGGACAGATCGAAAATTTCTACCTGTACCTGGACGCCTTCGTCCAGATTGAGCAATTCGTACTCTATTTGCACCCGGTCATTGGCGCCGTCGCCATTGGGGGTAAAAACCGGGGTATTGAGGCGCAGGGCCTGGATGGTCTTATCGGCAAAATTGGCCAGATCAACGCTGAGTCTATTGCCGTCCTCCAGCGGATCGGCATCGCCCGGGGTTACTCCCTGTTGCACTTCGTCGGGCCGGGTGCTGTCAAAGATGCGCCCCGAAAACACCGTGCCAAATTTAAAGACCTGACTGCGGAACTGGACTTCGATAAGCTCCTCGGTGCGTTGACTGTCGATACGGGGAATGCGCACTACCAGACCGTTGTCATTTAGCTCGACCACTTCAAAGGCGACTTCCTGCTCGGAAATCCGCACCGCGTCAACGCCTTCCGCCCGGGCCGGCGTATCGATGGCGAGACTATCGAAACCCAGGTCATCGGGAAACAACCGGGGACGCAGGCAATAGGTGAATGAAGTCACTTCGCCAGCACGGGCGACTACCGGGGTTATTTCAGCTAGGGCCTGGCTGGCCACCGGCGGAATCGAAGCGGAGAACTGGACGTAGTTCAATTGGCCGCCGGCCGCCGCCTGAGTAGAAGTAAAATCGGCTTTGAGCTGGACGAATTGCTGCGGCCGACTGCCGCTCATAGCGCCGCTGCTGGCGGCAAAATCGTACGGCGTGCCCCAAAAATCCCAGCTCTCCGTATCGTGCGTCACCCCCCCCTGCTCACCCCGCCCCAGCTTGCCGTAGGAGGCTAGGTTGAGTGCCCGCCCCCTCTCGTCGAAGCGCGTTCGTTCGTCGCCGCGAAAGGTGAAACGCCAGTACGTATTGGGATCGTCGTCCAGCCCCGAGCGCATACTCAAATCGATATCGGCGCCCGGCTGTTCTTGGCCCACCCACTGCAATTGCCCCAAAGCCGCAGGCGCCCCTAGATCGATGACATTGGTGATATATTCAGCCTCTGGGGCAAAACCAGTACCGTAAATTTCGAATTCGGCCAATTCCCAAATACCCCGCGTATTCTCCGGGGCTTCGAATAACAGATGGCGCACGGGCACCAGCGGCAGTTTCAGCTCGTTATCCGCTTGGTTATTTTCCACCACGTCGTAGACCAGATCGACGTCGAAAAAGCTGCCTCTGATTCCCCGCTCGAATTGGCGCGTCCCTTTCTTCAGCGGATCGCCGTCGCTAACGCCAATTTTGTAGGTTTCGATAAAACGCGATTCGAGATGGCGCTGACGGGGGAAAAAGCGGACCCGGTCGATGAGGAAACTGCCCCCCAAATCGAATACCAACGATTTCTGCTGGATGACCCCGTAGTCGCCGCCCCAATCGCCATCACCCAAAAAAGCCGTATCCAGATCGCCGTCAAACATGGCTTCATCGCGACCAGAAGCCGGCCCCCAACCAATCCAGGTCAAGGATAGGATACGCCCTCCCTTCTCCTCCAGCAAAGGCACCAGATTAACGCTGGGATCCAGTTGTTGCGGGCCAATGGCGGTCGGGTCAATGGTGACCAATTCGACCTTGCCGTGTAGCCCTTCATCGACATCGGCCCAGGACAGTTGGACAAATTCATAGGGCCCGTCCAATTCCGGCGGTGGCGCATCCTCCCCCCCAATGCGAAAAACAGTCAAAGCGAGGGGGCTTGAGGGCCACCCCAACCCGAGGGCTATCACCAGCGCAAGACAATATCTCCAATTTGCCACATGGACCCGCTTTGTCACGGAGGTAGAGCAATTCTCAAGGATGTTTACAACTCTGTTAAATAAACGAAAAAGGGAGAGGCAGATCAACAAGGATCTACCCCTCCCTTTACACTAGCCAATAAGCGAATAGTCGCTGTATTTTCAGCGCTTACTCACCAAAGGAGGCCTTGATCTGGCCCCAGCTGTTGTTCTCTACGGCACTGGGGGCCATAGTGACGCTATCATCCACCGGCAACAGCACGAAGTCGGCGAAAGAGCTGGCGTTGCCAAAGACGTCGGACTGACCGCCCAGGCTCCACTTGGCCGTCCAAGGAGTGTTCTCCTCGGCGTCTTCGGGACCGTTGTCGTTATCGACGACCTGCAAACCGGCGCCGATGATCTCCAGCTCGACAAAGTCGTGCTGGCTGCTCAGATCGGCACCCTGCCAGTTGAATTCGTCCCAACCGATGGTGTACCATTCGGCCTGGAAGTTGGACTCGGTACCATGCGAACCTTCCAGATTAAAGGAGTCTTCGCAGCACTGGTTAGGCTCGGTGCCGTGCCAGTCGGAGTCGGACATCCAGAACCAGCTCCAACCGAAGGGCGGCAGCGGGGGCCAGCGATAATGCGAAGTCTGGGTCTGACCGCCGTTGTAGAGCTTGACTTCTTCTTCGGTCAGGTCAGCGGCCACGCCAGCGCCACCAGCGTGGAACCAACCACCGGTATGATCGGCGTCGAGGCCAATTTCAATACTGTCGTCCTGGCCGCAGCAGCCAATACCACCGCCGTCGCGATCCCAGACGTCATCGAAACGGTCGAATACATAGTACATACGATCCAGTTCGTCGTTCCAGGCCATGGCAAAACGGAAGAAGATATCGGAGCGATCCTTGGGGCGGCCGACATCGCCTTCACCGACGATAATATCGGGATCGTCAATGGTGAGCCACAATTCCTCGGGAATGACTTCCCATTCGGAAATATCGCCGTCGAGCGTGGGCAAGTTGCCGGTAGGCCACTGCCAGGCGCCGAAAACGCGACCTTCGGGAATATGAGCAAAGGCCGAAGAGGCGGCCATAAGGGCGATAAGCCCTGCAATAAAGACCGTTTTCTTCTGCATCGATAAACCCCCTATTGGGATTGGGTGGGTAATTACAGTCGAAGTCAGACTGCTCGGATTTCAGACTGCCGGAATGATAAAGTTTAAAAAATTCTCCTATCAGTTGTCAAGCTCATATTTCACTATGCCAATTTTAAAAAAATCAGGTCCATGCGCCGAAAACTCACGATCCTTTCACCGGAGTCCCCGTCGCCCATGGCATGGCACTCTGGCTCAGGGCACGGCGCTGTTTGGTCTGCGCCAATTCCTGGGCCCGGGCGTGGTATTTCTTGGCTTCGGCCTCATGCCCTAACCTGCGGTGGATAAGAGCCAGCGACTGATAGGCACGGGCGTATTGCGGATCAAATTCCACGGCCCGCCCGTAGGCGACCTGCGCCTGGGCCAAACGGCCCAAACGTTCATATTCCACTCCCAGATTATAATGCGCCTGAGGCAATCTTGGGGCAATCTCTATGGCTTTTTTGTGGTAATATACGGCTTGTCGGTACTCTTTTTTGAGAGAATAAGCGATGCCCAAATGCGTATAAGCCATGGCAAATTCAGGATCGAGCTCAATAGCCCGCCGGTGCGCACCTATCGCCTGGTCCAATAACGCTTGGCGCCCAGGGGTCTGGTCGGCAAAAGCCTGGTGCAAATAAGACATGCCCAAATCGTGATGCGTCTTGGCCACCTCGGGTGCCAATTGTTCAAGATACTGCCCGGCCGCAACATCGTCGACCGAGTAGGTAGCATCGGACCAGGCGAGGAAATAGATGGGGATGCCGAAATAGAGAACTTGCTTGCCCGTTTCAAAACCATAGGCGAATTCCGCGCGCCGCAACCGCATCCGCTCCAGCCAATCCTGCATCCCCTCTATCCACGGCCTCAAACTCCAGCGGACGGCTACGGTCTCTGCCCCGGAGCCGTCGTCATCGACCAGGTTCTGCCTGATTTCTTTCTTCCGCACTTTCCACATAAAACCATCGTAGTAATAGTGCATGAAAGCCGAGGCGGCGATAACGACCTTGACGATATCGTAGAACAGGTAATTATGGGTCGCCCGGGCAAAGGCCTCAATGCCCCCGTAGGTGAGGATCAGGGCGACGTAAAACAATACCAGGCGAAAACGCCCGTCCTTAAAAAGGAAGCGGAAAAAAGAAGCCCCCAATTGACGCGAACGCTTGAGCACGCCGCGGTTGTAGATCCAAACAATGGCGAAATACTGCACATCGTGGGCCAAGGCCGTCACCGCATAACCGAGGATGATATCCTCGAGGACGATATAGGCGTAGAAAACGGTGGCAAAGGTGGTGATAGAGATGGCCAGCTTGGGCCAGACGATGGGAATACCCTGACGGCGCTCCCAGAACATATTGGCCACATATACCACCGACAATCCCACGGCCGCGTAGAACAGAATATCGCGCAGGGTAAAAATCGACTCGGGCTGAATCCAGGTATACAAGCCAAAGCCGTAGCGATGACAACGTTCGAGAAAATTGATCAGATAGTGGGGACTGGCCACGACGATATAGCCGAACCAGATGGCCGTCATCCACCAGTCGAGCCGAGCGCTAAAGGGCCTGGGCTTGCGGCGCTTGACATCGTAGATGCGCATAAAGCCGTAATGCTGCATGAAGAAATGCCACATATCCCACAGGGCCAGAAAAATAAAAAAGCCCAGGTGGCCGCTGAAGACGCTCCAGCCGACAAACGCGGTAATGCAGATGGGGGCGACGATAAATCGGGCTTTATAACGCTGGAATAACTCTCTTTCGCCGTAGGCCCGCATAAAACCGGGCAAATGGTGGCCCACGGCGAAAAAAGCCAGGACGAATAAAGCGATATCGGCAGAGCTAAAAAAACGGGCCGCCGTCAGCAACAAGGCCAGCGACAAAAGGGGCGTGCCAATAAAGAACAGCATATCCCATTGCCGACTGATAATCCAGCCCTGGGACAAGGACGAGTCGCTCACCAGCCTCAGCCTTTACAGCCCGGCGAATACCGTGATGAAGGCCAGTCCGGATGTCTGGCTCTCTCGGTCCGCGTCGATAACTTCAAGCGAGCGGCGATCGTAGCGCACGCCCACCTGGGTGATCAGATTGTAGCCCTGGTAGGCACCTTTATTGGTAAGTTGCGCCGCCAAAACGGTACCGCGGAAATCACCGGTAAAACTCCCCTCCGGCATCTCGTCTTCGTCGCCGCGCAAATTGGTGAACAAGCGCTGCTCCAAACCCAATTGGGCGGTGGTTTTGCGCAACAAGGGGAAATCGACCATAAAGAAAAATAGGCCGTCCCACGAGCGCCTCTTCTCCTGGGTCCGACTAAAGGGGGTTTCCACCAACCATTCGCTTTTCAAACGGGGCGATATATTGAAACGGTCGATAGAGAAAGCGTATTCCGCCTTATCGATTAAGCCGATAAACCCCGAGGTTTCGCGGGCGTTGCGCACCAAGGGCCCCAGGGGATCGAAGAGCACTACCTGCTCTCCGTTCTGATCCAGCAGGATTTCCCCGGCTTCGTCCAGGGCAAATTCGATATCGGCGTCGCGCTGCTTCCACACTTCCCATTTGAAGCGATGGCGCGTCGCCCAATTCGACGGGCTGAAATAAGCCCAGTCGGCGTAAAAGGTGTTAATCCAGGTATCCTCAGCGGCTAGCAAGTCTGGTACCGCCTGGTTACTGCCGGCGTTGTCGCTGGTCCGACCAAACTGGACCCGGGGGACAACCCATTGGAAAAGATCGTCGGCAATAGTATCCTCGGCCTTGCGCGCCATATCAAACAACCGCAGGCGGCCCCGACCGGCAAAATCCTTCTCAAAGGTGACCATGCCGTACAGAGTCTCGTTCTTGCGCGCCGTCTTGTCCTGTTCCTGGTTGAGGACACCGCCGGTGAGTTCCAGCTCGGGTATTACCTGCACGCGGCTGTAGATATTGTAGCCCCAGTGATCCCGTCGGTACGGGTAGTCGGCCTCGTTGTCGTTTTCAAAGCGGTCGCCCCAGCCGTTGTTGTTGAGATCCAGACCAAAGAGAAATTCGGGGCGATCCGAGCGATAGCGCAAAAAAGGCTCGTCGTAGTCGGGGAAAAAATTCTCCCGGTCACCGTTGCTGTTCTGATTGAAATCGGAGATAAAATCGCCGTTTTCGTCATAGCCGGGGAAGACGGCCGGGTCGGCGACCCCTTCGCGGTCGAGGGAGAAGAACTGCCCGGAAATGGGGATCAGATTGCCCTGGTCGCGGCGCTTGCGGTCGGGATGGCGATCGTTGTCGTCGTTATCGTCGACGAATTCGTAATCGAATTCATCGGCGCCGGGTGAATAATCGACCCCCCCCTGACCGTCCACCGGACGCACGCTGGTGCTGTAGTCGGCGTCCATACCGAAGGCTTCGGCAAAGAAAAACCAAGCGCCCTGTTGTTTGGCCAGATTAAACATCCAGCCAACCGAACTCTTGTCGCCGACAATACCGGAAATGGCTTTGTGCTTCTTGCTGATGGTCTGTGGGTATTTGCGATAGCGGGTATTGATATTGAATTCGCCGTACAGATCAAAACCGTGCCAATCGCGCGCTTCGGCGGTAAAACCGTAAATCTGGCTAGCCGTAGGTAGACCGTAATCGAAGACCACTTCCCGCTGGTTGAGCCGATTCTTGATATTGCCCGAAGCCCGCGCCATGGTAAGGAATTGCGGCTGGCCGACGGGATTGGTCTGCCGATCCGAAGCCACTTCCACTCGGTAGTCATTGGCCAGCACTAGACGGAAACGCACGTTGGAGATATTGGTGAGGGCATCCTCGGCCTCGGACAGGGAAAGCCCCAGGCTTTGCTGCAATTGCAAACGCAGGCTGCCTATCTCGCTTTCGCCCTCTTCCGGGCCCAGCACGTAGCGCAGGGTGATGCTTTCGCCGCCGTCTGCAGTGAGAAAACCGTCGCGCACCGTACCGCCCTCGCGCGCCGCCTGGAAACCGATGCTGCTGCCGACAATAAGCGTGTCCCGGGGCACCATTTCGACGCTGTCGCCCACGGTGACCTGGCGTGTGATGGTGGTCTCTATCTCTATATCCTCGGCGAATAATACCGCGCCGCCAACGCCGTCCTCGGGCGAGTCGTCGCTGAGTCGCACCACCAGCAAATTCAAACGACGGTCCAATTGCCCGGCCGTCAAGATGCCGTGAAAGGGATTGTCCTGAAAACTCTCCCGCGAGCCGCTGCCATTGTGGGCATTGACGTAGGTGGCCCCCAAACGCAGAAAGTCCGTGATATCGGCCTCGAATCGTCCGCCAGCCAAATTGGTAAAATTCTGCTGCGAACCGCTAGTGAAGGCGACCAGCGGCAGGGAAATGCGCGAAAACAGGCCCGTGGCCCGCCAGCGATCGCTGGCCAGGCTGGTGACGACCCCGTTGAAACCGACTTTGCGAAAGGTCATGGGGGTCAACGTGGTGCGGACTTCGTCGCCGATGATAATAGAGTAATTATAACCCTGGCCAGCGTCCGAAGAAATGATCAGCCGGTTAAACCAACTCGAATACTGACCGCGCTTGGTGATGCTGCTACTTTCAAAAGTCCGGGGTTGACTCTGGCTCCAGTCGTAAATCAGCCAGCCGCGGGTTATCAGGTCGCCGTAGGAATCGTAAAAATAAAAGCCTTCCTGGCTGCGATTGAGATAGGTGCGGTAGAAGTTTTCGGAGTAGTTGGTGTATTGCCACTGCCGGCGCCCGTACTCGGAAAATAACTCCTGGGGCAGATACCACCGCTGTACGGTCGGGTCGAGAGCCCGCATATGCTGCGCCGGCCCCGTCACTGAATACACCGTCCGTTCCCCCACCCGGCGCCCCAGACGATTGCCGTAATCGTCCTGGGCCGCAGCCTGGCCGAGCCAGGCGCCGGTCAGGACCAGGCCTACTAACGACGCGAAAAACAATTGGCCCCGTCTCATCTTACTGGATCCCTGCGTAGACGGTGATAAAGGTCGTGGTCACGTTATTGCTCTCGGTCGCCAGTTCAAAGGTGCCCGGATCGTCGGCCTCGCGCACCAGTTCGGTCCGATTGCGGCCAAAACGCAAACCAATCTGCGTCGTCAGGCGATACCCCAGATAATCAGATATATTGGACAATTGCACCGCCACGTTGGTCTCAGTCTGGTCCCCGGTTTCCCGCGTCAATCCCAAATCGACCATCTCGTCCTCGTCCCGGATCAGGTCCCGATGCCACAACTGTTCCACCCCGGATTGGATGACCGTATGCTGCAAAACGGGTAGAGAGGCCAGTAACTGGAAAGTACCGGTCCAAGTCTTGACCTTGTCGTCCTGCCGCAGTGGCAGGGTCTCGCGCCGGTACTCGCTTTTGAACTTGGGCTGCAGGTCGAAAATGCCCAACTCCTGCATATAATCGACCTTGTTGATGAGCCCGAGAAAACTCGAATTCTCCCGCAAGGGGCGCAGGTCTATATCGATGGCCTCTGCGTTCTGGTGATAGAGGTCGTATTTGAATTTGTTAATGAAATTGACCCGATCGATCCCTTTGTAATCAAAGCCGATCCACAGCGAATTGATCCAGGTATCCTGGGCCGGCAGAATATCCTCAATCTCCGGCCGCACCGGCGGCCCGTCCACCAGCAGGGAGGGTTGGCGCCTGTTGTCGGGAATGGTATCCTCGGCCTTTTTCACCATCTCAAAAACCCGAAAACGCCCCAATCCTGGATAAGAGCGATCAAAGGAAAAAAGAGCGTACTGGGTGCGGTTCTCCCGGTCCTCGGACAGCATTTTCTCGTCGGTCCGCCCCAGAATCAGCCGCGCCTCAGGGGTGATATCGACACCGGCAAAAACGTTATAGCCTTCGCGGTCGACTTTGTAGGGATAGTCGGCCAGATCGTCGTCCTCAAAACGGTCTATATAATTATTGTTATTGAGATCGATACCGAAGAGGAATTCCGGCCGATCGACGGCATAGCGCAAGAAGGGCTCATCGTAATCGGGCACAGCATTGGGGAAAGTGGCGTTGTCATTCTGGTTGAAATCGGAAATGAAATCGTTGTTTTCGTCCCACCCCGGAAAGACGATGCGGTCGTTGGCCGACTGGAAACGCAGCCAGTCGGTGAACTGGTCCTGATCGTCGTTATCGTCGACAAACTCGTAGAGATTGCGCGAGGGGTTGTCGTATTGGATATCGCCGTTGGCGTCCACCAGATAGGCGCTGGTCGAATAACCCGGGTCAAGCGAGTAGGCTTCACCAAAAACGAACCAGGGGTAGACCTTTTTCGATAGGTTGACGAACCAGATATCCGATTCTTCGGAAGAGATCTTGTGCTTTTCCCCGGCGATGAACCGGGCCGCATTGGGATATTGGAAATAGCGCTTGTTGCGGTCCCATTCGGCATAGAAGTCAAAACCCAAGACGTCGGTACCTTCAATGGTGAAACCGCCGACGAGATTACCCGTGGGCAGCCCATAGTCGAATTTGACCAGCTGCAGATTGGAAATATCCTGCACATTGCCTTCGGCCCGGCGCATGGTGAGCAAAGCCGGCTCGGTGGCGTCTATGGTCTCGGCGCTGAGCGGCGGCGGCGGCATATTGCGCTGTCCGGTCTGGCGGTCGGACCACATATCCACTTTGAAGTCATTGGCCAGGACGTACTCGAAATCGACCTTGACAATAGAGGTCGGGTCGGGTCCGATATAGGCCGGATCGTTGAAATCGTAGTTGAGCACGATACGCTCGGCCCCATCGGCCGCCAGAAAACCGCTGCGTTGGAAACCGCCAAATGTAATGGGCCATTCAGCCCCTGCCCGGACCACTTCCTGCAGGGTGAAGACGGTTTCCTTATTGGTTTCAAAATCTCGGCTGGTAATGCGCATTTCCTGGCGGAACAGGGCTGCGCCGCCCTCCCCGTCTTCCGGCGAGTCATCGCTCAAAACAATGGCGATAGCCGTCAGGGGCGTACTGCTCTGACCGGCGGTGAGACTGCCGGCAATGGGGTCGCCGCTGAACAGATCCAGCGTCGTATTGGCGTTGCGGGCATCGACCAGCGTCGCCCCCACCTCGATAAAATCGCCCAACTGGACCGTTCCCCGCCCGGCGAACATGGTCGTGGCGTTGGTCCGCGTTTCGGCCTCGCGGGTGGGCGAAATAATCGGCTCGCTGACCCGCGAAGCCAGAATCGTGGCGGCGTATTTATCGGCCATAAAGTCGATCTGGACGCCGTTGAAACGAGGTTTGGAAAAGGTCATTGGAGTCAGCGTGGTGCGAATGACCGTCCCTACCATTATAGAGTAATGGTATTGCCCCTTGGAATCGCTGCCGATAGTCAGCGAATTAAACCAGGAATTAAAACGGCCGTCCTCAAAAATGCTGCTGCCCAATTGCTGGGGCTGATTCTGGCTCCAGTCGTAGATCAACCAGCCGCGGCCGATGAAATTGCCGTAGAAGTCGTAAAAATAATCGCCTTCCCGGTTGGTATTGACGTAGCGCTGGTACGAATCCTTGGCGTAATTGGAATATTCCCACTGGCGCCAGCCGTATTCCAGGGCCAATTCTTGCGGGATATACCACTTTTTAATCGACGGATCGAGGGCGCCGAACATGACCCCGGGGCCCTGGGGCTCAAAAGAGACACTGCCGCCCCGCTGGCTACCCAACCGGGAGCCGTAATCTTCCTGTCCCTGGGCGGATCCGCTGGCCAAAACCACTGCCACCAGGACCGCGTATAGCCTGCTCTTGAACAACACCAAACCTCCCTGTTAGTCCGGATTGGCCCTCTGCCTTGGACACCACCCCATTCCATCCACCATCAGAGGACTGTCGTCAATTGGATTTATTCCCTAATAAGCTACACTCGCTACAGTTACTTCCCGTTCTTCCCCCGTACCGGCCTGCAATGCAACGCTGACCAGGTAATTGCCCGGAGGCACCAAATTGCCGTTGTCATCCCTGCCATCCCACGGCCGGGCGTAGCGGCCACTTATATCCCGGTTGTCAAACAAATGCCGAACAATACGGCCGGCCAGATCGTATACCAGCACCTCGACCCCGGAGGGACGGGCAATATTGGTAATATCGTACTGAATTAAAGCCCGGTCGTTAATGCCGTCGCCGTTGGGTGTGAAGGCCGGCGGTTGCGCGGAAACGTTGACGAGCAGATTCTTGACGATCGGCACAGCGACCGACAGGTTGTCCGTCAACGGCGTCCCCAGTGGCTGAATATCGAGATCCAGGCCCGTATCCGACCCCAGATCGGCGGCATTGCCGGGCACCACCTCCTGGCCAATGGTGGCACTGGCCTGACTGTTGAAAGCACGGCCAGAAAAAGTCGTGCCAAAGCGCAGGACCCCGTTGTCGAATTCCATCGTCAGCAAGGTGCCGTCGTCTTCTATAATGGGGAAAGCCAGGGTAAAGCTATTATCATCGATCTCGACTATCGTGAAATCGTCTACCGCCAGCGGCACCGCACTGAGTGGCCGACCGGAAAAATCGGCTTCAAGTACACTCCCGTCGGGGCGGCTAATAGCCACTCGCCCTACTTCTTCAACCCGCAACGGCGTATCAATGCGGAAACGGTCAAAACCCCGTTCTCTGCCGGGCCGGGCCTTGTTCAATACAGCATAGGTAAAACGAGTATTGGCTCCCAGATCGGCCGACCGGGGGACGATCTCGGCAATCAGTTGCTCGGCAAAGGGCGGCGAAATAACCTCAAAGGCAAACCCCCCAATCCCTTTGGCCGATTCGAAATCGTTGCTGAAAAAATCAATGCCAAACTGGAAATAACGGCTCGGTCCCGGCGATGTTATGCGCACCCCGGCCGTGGCATCGTCGAGTGAATCCTCGCCGACGATGGCGGCTGCGGGATAAGGGGGCGACCAACCGCTCCAATTGGTGACATCGTCGCGGATAACCCCTTTGTCCTCGTTGCGCAAATCGTCGTATTCGTCTTCTTCCAGGGCTAATTGCAAGCGCTCGTCCAGGGACAGATCCTTGAAGACGGTCAAGGCTTCCCGCACATCGATCGTCTCGTTGTCTAGGACCTCTATCACCAACTGTTGCAATTGGGCATCCTCGACCTCTTCGGCGCCCTTCCAGGGCACTTCGATATTGGCCGTGGAAGTACCCGAGCGGTTGCCCGATTGGGCCCCGCCCCCCGAGCGAAAAATGCGCTCACCCGGTCGCACTCGGTTGAATTCGACCGGTTGCGGATCGTCGCCGGTGCGGGTGCGAATCTCGACGCTGGAAAGATTGGCGTCGCCGGAAGCCCCCTGGACCCAGCGCAAATTGCCCAACAACCCCAGATCGCCAAAATCAAAAATATTGGAGACATAGCTGGCTTCGGGCACAAAACCGGTGCCGAAAACCTGAAATTCGGCAATTTCAAACCCTGCAGCACTGATGGACTTGAGCCGCACAAAGCGGACGTATTGCGGCGTAATGCGCAAATCGACCACAGACTCTTCATTCTGCCCGTTTACCGCCACCGTCTGGAGGATGGGTACCCCTTCCAATTGGTTTTCCGGGGTACCGTCGTTGACGAAAATTTCAAAACCCCGCATGAATTCGTTTTGGAAGGGAAAACTGGGCGCGGGGAATTCTGGATCGGCATTGCGGGGAAAGAATTTGAAACGATCGATGCCAAAACGAGCGCCCAGATCGAGATCGATAATTACCCCCAGGACCGGGGTGCCTCCACCTGAAGCGGTGGAACGCAGATCGAGCGCGCTTTCGCCGTCGTTATCTATAATGCTTGGCAAAGCCCCGCGAATACTGATCGTATTGGGTGAATTGATGCCACCGCCGCGTTCTTCGTTATTGGCTCCCACCGCAATATTAACGGTAGTGTCGGCGCGCTGGGGAAAGATCCAGTTGTCAAAATCCTCTACGGCAAAATCGATGACACCGCCCGGGGCGTTGGTCTGTTCGACTTTGGTGGCGGTGCGGATAACCGTAGCCGGAATATCTCCGCCTCCACTTTCCCAACGGGCTCCCTGCCCACCGATGATGACGACTTGACTGTGGGCCCAAGTGCTCGCCAGCAAAGCGGTCAACAACAAGAAGCCACAGCACGACTCCCAGGACAGGCATTTATTCATGATAAGCTCTTCAGAAATAGAGAAACGGCCGCCTAATATCCCGTCGGTAGATGGCTCTTAGGGGTTGGTCTATTGGCCCCAAAGGGTCATCTACCGATTCTGGCGGGAATAATTGGGCAACCTATGGCCTTGAAAGAACTTTTTGAAACTAGTCAAATTTTAGCGCTGGATAATAAATAAGGTATTGCGCCATTGATGGCAAGCCTTTTCTTTATTTTTAAAGTACCGCTATAAATCCTCCAATTTTAATATTTACCCTATATTGCGTACTCTGGACTCAATTCGTTTGGCGGTCTCTCTGCTACTGTGCAACAGCACCTTCTTTTGCACCGATCCGCCGACACCCGTCAAAGCCCATTTTGTCGATATCGCTGCCCAGGGCCAGCTCTATTTCACCCATACCAGCGGCGCTGGCGGCCATTATTATCTCATCGAGACCATGGGCGCCGGCGCGGCTTTCCTCGACTACGACGGCGACGGCCTGCTCGATATATATCTGGTCGACGGCTTTGACCTGGCCCATGTCGATCCGGGGCACCAACCCATTAATCTGGTCCAACGGGTCCCCGGAGCCTACCGCGTCGTTGAAGAATACCGCCAAGCTCTGCGCTTCAACGGCCAAGTTGACAGCACCGTCTATCGGGTTGTCCAGACCGCGGCAAACCCCAGCCGCGGCAACGGCCTCTACCGCAATCGAGCCGACGGTACCTTCTCCCAAGTCCCCCAGGCAAACGGCGCCCCCGACCCTGGCTACGGCATGGGGGTGGCCGTGGGCGATTACGACAACGATGGCGACCCCGATATATACGTGACCAATTACGGCCCCAACGCCCTTTACCGAAACGACTTAGGAACCTTTTCCAACATCTCCGAAAAAGCCGGCATAGACGTTCCCCACTGGAGCAGCAGTGCCGCCTTTTTCGATTACGACAACGATGGCGACTTAGACCTTTTCACCGTTAATTATCTCGACTTCACGGTGGCCAACAACCGCCTCTGCGGCAGCATCACAGGGATGGGCGACGGGTTGGTCACCGTGCCCGAAGCCAACCGCACCTACTGCAGCCCCAAACGCTATAACGGCGCCCCGGATATCCTCTACCGCAACGACGGCGACGATACCTTCACCGATATCACCCGCCAAGCCGGTCTTTTTCAGATATTTGGCAAAGGCCTGGGGGTCAGCGGCGGCGATATCGACGACGACGGCGATATCGATTTGTACGTGGCCAACGACGGCATACGAAATTACCTGTACCGCCGCGATCCGGGCCCCGGTTTCACCGATATCGGCCTCGACGCCGGGGTCGCCTACAACAGCGCCGGGGGCCCCGAATCGGGCATGGGCACGGGGCTGGGCGACTACGACGGAGACGGCGATCCAGATCTTTTCGTGACTAACTTTTCCGACGAGACCAATACCCTCTACCGCAACGACGGGCGTGCAACGTTCACCGATGTCACCGACCAGACCGGCCTGGGCCAACCCAGTCTGCCCTATCTGGGATTCGGCACCGTTCTTTTCGACGGCGACAACGACGGCGACCTCGATCTCTATGTCGCCAACGGCCACGTCGAGGACAAAGCCCATTTGCGCGACCAGCGCCTGACCTACGCCCAGACCGACCAGTATTTCGAAAATACAGCTACCGGCGCCTTCGCCGACGCCTCGGCCAGTAGCGGCCCGGCCTTGGCGCAAAAATACGTAACCCGGGGGGTGGCCAAAGGCGATTACGATAACGACGGCGATATCGACCTGCTGCTCACCAATTCCAACGGCCCGGCGCAATTGCTGCGCAATGACCTGCCCCCGGCCAACCACTGGCTGACGCTGAAACTGGTCGGTACAGCGGATAACCGCGATGCCGTCGGCGCCGTGGTCCGCCTTACCTGCGACGAGCGCGTACTAACCCGTTCGATTGTCGCCGGCGGCAGCTATCTAACCGCCAGCGATACCCGCCTACACTTCGGCCTGGGCCCGTGTGCGGCTATTGACCAAGTGGACATCCGCTGGCCCAACGGCACCCGGCAGCAGTTGGGGCCTATGGCGACGCGCCAATTTCTGCTCATTGAACAGGAACGGGACTAGACTCTGTCCAATTTACTAAGGCGTTTCCAATAAAAAAGTCGTTCCATAGGGGCGGTTGGGTTATCTTGGGTTCCCCCAACCAGGAGAATCGCCCATGGGACTGAGTGAAGCCGAGAAAGTTACCTATATCGAAACGGCACAGGTGCTCAAAGGCAGCGACCGTCGGCAGTTTATGGCCCGGGTGGTCAAGAGTCTGGGTCCGGGAGGGCAGCGTCGGGCCGAAGCGGTGCTGGGTTGGAATCGCCAGACCATCCGCAAAGGGATGCACGAATTGGAGAGCGGCCTTCGGTGCGTGGACGCCTATTGGGCCCGAGGACGCAAACCGGCCGAAGCCCATCTGCCCCACCTGCTGGAAGATATTCAAGCGATTGCGGGGGGGCAAAGCCAAACCGATCCGACCTTTGAGACCACCCGGCTGTATACGCGCTTGAGTGCGGCCCAGGTCCGCCAGCAACTTATCGAGCAGAAAGGCTACCGGGAGGAGAGCTTGCCGACGGAAGAAACGATCCGGGTGAAACTCAATCACTTGGGCTACCACTTACGCAAGGTGCGCAAGAGCCAGCCGAAAAAAAGATCCCCCAAACCGATGCCATCTTCGATCAGTTAGCCCAGATCCATGCCGAAGCGGCCCAGGATGAGACGGTATTACGCCTGTCATTGGATGCCAAAGCCACCGTGTTGATTGGCCCCTTTTCGAGAGGCGGAAAAGCACGCTTCGAGGTGGCGGCCGCCGATCACGATTTTCACCCAGAGGAGAAGCTAACGCCCTTTGGGATCTTCCTGCCTGATAAGGATGAGCTGAGTCTGTATTTCACCCCCTCTCGGGTGACCAGTGACTTCATCGTGGATTGCCTGGAGGACTTCTGGCGGAAAAATCGGGCGCGCTTCCCCCAGGTCGAAACCTTACTGATCAACCTGGACAATGGACCGGAGAATCACAGTCGGCGCACCCAATTCATGAAGCGGCTCATCGACTTGGTGGATGCCTTTGAGATGACGATTAAGTTGGCCTATTACCCGCCCTATCACAGTAAATACAATCCGATCGAACGGGTCTGGGGAATCCTGGAACAGCACTGGAATGGGCAACTGCTGGATCGAATCGATACGGTCCTCAACTGGGCGCAAACCATGACCTGGAACGGCCAGCATCCGATCGTCCAGTGGGTCGAGAAAACCTATCAGACCGGCCAACGTTTAACCCACAAAGCTATGGCGGCGTTGGAACGGCGATGGGTCCGGTGTCCGGCCTTACCCAAGTGGTTTGTCCACATGGAACCCACGCCGACTTGATGCGGAGTGCTTATTTTTCTGGAAACGCCTAACTCGGCAGATTGGGCTATATTTTAGCGTTTAGCGAAAATATAGCCGACGCCCTGCCACTAACAGGCCGTCGGTACTGCTGACTCCTATAAGGAGATATTCACCCCTATGCACAAACGCCACCTCGCCCTGATATTGCTGCTGGCCGCATGCGGCTCCGCTCCCGAGCAGGTCGCCACTGATCTGGCCCAAATAGATGGGCACCCCATCACCCAAACCGAATTCCTCGCCTTCGAAGCCCTGATCCCCGAAGGCATGAAAACGGGTGAAACAGCACTCGAAAAAGCCACTTCGGTCCTCAACAGTCTTATCGACAAACAAATCATGATCCACGAGGCCGAAGCCATCAACCTCGGCGAAGATGCGGATTTCCGCACAAAATTAAAGGTCTTTTCGCGCAACCGTCTAGTCGACCTCTACACCCGCCGCGAAATCACCCAACGGATTGAAATCACCGAGGCGGAAATTGAAGAACATTTCCGCGCCACCAACCGCGACCGGGCCCTGCGCTTTAGTGGCATCATGCTAGAGAGCCAGGAACAAGCCGACGCCGTCTACCAGCAATTAGTCGACGGCGTCGACTTCCACCAACTAGCCCAGAAGCATTCTCTGCACCGCGAAACCGGCGAACAAGGCGGCGACAGCGGCGGCTATAAATTGCGCGACCAGGTCCTGCCCAATCTGGCTGTTCCCATCTTCAAGTTAAAAGTAGGCGAGTATACCAAGCCCATTCCGATGGCCTACCTTAACAAGAAGCGCGTCGTCATTTTCAAAATCCTCGACGAAACGCCGGCCCCTTTGGAAGCGGTTGAAAACAAGGTCCGCGAGGAAATATTCGGCCGCAAGCGAGTCGAGCGTACCCTGGCTTTGATGGATTCCCTCAACCGGGAATACCAGCCCCAGATCAACCCGGAAACGCTGCAGACCCTCGTCGAACAGTCCACCCAAGCGGCGGGCGGTCCCCTCAATTTATCGACCGACATCGCCCAGCGCCCCATTATCTCCTACCGCGACGGCCATATCAACCTGGACGAGTTGTGGGTGACGGCCCAGGAATTGCGCATCAGTTCGGGGGAATTGGCCGATACGGCGCGAGTCAATCAATTGCTACAAGAGGTCTTCGGTCCGGGCAAGATCGTCCAGTTGGAAGCCCGCCAAGCGGGCCTCGACCGCGATCCGAGCTTGCTGGCCACCATCGAGCAAAAACGGCTGGAATTGCTGGTGGAAATCCTGCGCCAGCGCTTTGTCAGCAAGCAGGTCAGCTCAACGGAGGAAGAGGCGCGGGCTTTTTACGAAGCCAATAAGGAGAAATTCATTCCTCCCGAAACCCATATTATCGTTGAAATACAGGTAGCTTCGGATTCTCTGGCCCAGGAATTAAAAGCACAACTGGACCAGGGGGCCGACCCAGTCCAACTGGCCAAGGACCACACCCTGCGCACCGGCACCTTGCACCACGACGGCCAGATCCGCCTCACCAAGATCACCCAGGCCTATTATCCCGAGATGTATGCCGCCGTGCAAAATATGGAAATCGGCCAGAGCGCCGGCCCCCTCCAGGTGCGGGACGGTTATTCAGTATTCAAATATATAGACCACGAGCAGAAAGAGGCCTCTTACAATAAGGATGCCCGACGCCGTTCGCATGCCTATGTAAAAATCGACAAGTCGAAACGCGGCTATGTCAATTATGTACGCCAATTACGAGAAAAATACCCACTGGAAATTCACCTCGACCGACTCGCCCTACTGGTCGAAGAACGCCCCACCGCCCCCTAAGTCCGGTCAAACCACAACGGCTGACCGCATAATGCGGGTCTCGTTCACCAATGGGCTTATCCATGGCCCACAGGTGAACGGAACCCGCATTATTTTTTAGTGGTGTCGCCCAATCCAACAAGCGCTTAAGCCGCTTTAGGGACTTGAAGGCCCATCCGGCTCGCGCACGGTCAAGACTTGATCGACATCGACCTGGCGCAAGACCTGGACCACGCCGCTGGGCCAGCGCAATTCGAGCGAATCGACTTGAGTGGCGGCCCCCAGGCCGAAGTGCACCCGCAAATCGTCGTGCGACAGATAGCTGGAGCCGCTGCGGACCTCACCGTATTGGGTCCGCCCCCCCGCGCTTACGGCGATGCGGGTGCCAATACCGTCGCGATTGCTGCGGCTGCCAATGGTGCGGACCGATAGATAGTGGTTGCCGTTAGTCCCTTCGTTGCGCAGTAGATTGGGGCGGTCGTTGAGGTTGAGGATGAAAATATCCAGATCGCCGTCGTCGTCGTAGTCGGCGGTGCTGGTCCCCCGACTCACCTGTTCCAGGGCCAGGCCCGGGCCGGCCTGTTGGCCCACTTCGCGAAACAGCCCCCCGCCGTCGTTCTCAAAGAGAAAATTGGCCTCCCGATAACTCGAATTTACCTGCGGCAGGTCCGCCTGCGGGTAGGTATGCCCGTTGGCCACGAAAATGTCTTTGTCGCCGTCGTTGTCAAAGTCGAAAAAAGATGTCCCCCAGGCGACTTGGGCCGCCCCGGCCGCCGTCAACCGGGAGCCAAAGGAGCGGTCGGTAAAAAAACCATCGCCGTCATTGCGGTACAGCGTATTGTGCTCGTCGGCGAAATTGGTCACCAGTATATCGGTGCGCCCATCGCCGTCGTAATCGCCCATCGCCGCCCCCATACATCCCTGCTTGACCCCTTCACCGCTGTACGCGACTCCGGCCAATAAGGCGGTTTCGGCAAAGGTGCCATTACCCTGGTTGTGGAACAGCAGATTGGGCGTGGAATCGTCGGCGACGAAAATATCGGCCCAACCATCGTCATCTATATCGCCGAAAAGCGCGCTCATACCGTAGTACTGGAACCCGGCCAAGCCCGCTTCCTCGGTGTAATCGACAAAGGTGCCGTCGCCCTTATTCTGATAAAACACATCGGCGGCCGGCAATAATCCTACCGGCCCACAGTAGACCCCGACATTCTTCCACAGACAGGGAATAGGCGATTGATAATCGCGGGAAAAGTCGACGTAATTGGCCACGTATAAATCGACGTCCCCGTCGCGGTCGTAATCGCCGAATGTGCACCCCGTGCCCCAACTTTGGTTCCCTGTCCCGGCCACCCCGGTGATATCTTCGAAAGTGCCGTCGCCGTCGTTGCGATACAGGGTATTGCGGCCAAAATTAGCCACGTACAGATCAATATCGCCGTCGTTGTCGTAATCGGCCGGGGTACTGCCCATGGACCAGCTGGTATCGGCCACCCCGGCCGCGTGCCCGACTTCGGTGAACAAGCCACCTTCGTTGCGGTACAGCCAATTGCGTGGGGGCTGCTGGCCCGCAAAGCCGTCAAAACGGGCGCCGTTGGTCGCGTACAAATCGACATCGCCGTCGCCGTCGTAGTCGAAAAAGGCCGCACCGCCCATCATGCCTTCGACGATATAGGTCTGGTCAGTACCCGAAGTATTGGCCCCTACCAGCCCCGCCGAATCGGCCCAATCGACAAACCAGGCGCCGCCGCTGGTTTGGCTCCCCCCCAGAACGGGCCAACCCCAGATCAATATTCCCCCCAACAAGGCCCTACAACCCCCTCTACACATTGGCACGGTCCCATCCTTTACCTATACTTTTGCTATCTGCCATTTTTATGTATCCCATGTCATTTCCCACCGCAAAATCCATGCTCCGTCTCTGTCTTTGCATCGTCCTGGCGGCCCTGTTGGCCTGCGCCCAGGAACAGCAAGCGCCGCCCCCACTTGCTGCCACTGCTGATACGCCCTTTCTGCAACAGGCCCGGCAGCATTTGCAGCAAGCCGCCTACGCCCAGGCCATTGCCGCTTTGCACCAACATCTCGAACAGCACCCCAAAGACCTGGCCGCCCACCGCTACCTCACCCGGGCGCAGCTATCCCTGGGGCAGTACGCCGACGCCCAGCAAACGGCCGAAGACGCCCTCGGCCTCGATTCCTTAGACGCCGAACTGTATGAACTATTGGGCGCCATACACCTGGGCCGCGCCTTCTCCCGGGCCCAATACAGTCATACCGATGCAGCCCTGGTCGCCTTCCGCCGCGCCCTGGAATTAGATCCCAAAAGCGCCGCGTTGCACTATAATCTGGGCCTGGTATACAGCTACCGCGACAGCATTGCGCAATCTCTGACCGCCTACCAAACCGCCCTGGAGATCGATTCAACTCTGGCTCCGGCCTATAAAAAGCTCGGGCTCTATCACCGCAGTCAGGGCGAAATCGAACAGGCCCTGGCCTATTTCCACCAGGCTGTACAGCACGCACCAGAAGACGCCGAATCGCATTTCCACCTGGGCATGCTGGAACGCGATCAGGGCCGCCATCAACAAGGCCTTGGAGCCCTGGAAAAAGCCGCGGCCCTCAACCCCCATTCACCCCAAGTGCAATTTGCCCTGGCGCAACTCTACCTGCGCACAGGTCAGCGCCAGAAGGGGCAACAAGCCCTGCAACGCTCCGAGCTTTTGCGTCAGTTCGACCGCGGCATCGGCTCTGAAATCTCGCGTCCCCAGCAAGGGGCCCTGGCCATAGGCCCGGCCACAGCCCGCTATAATATGGCCCTCAACCTGGCCCTCCAAGGCCGCCGCGACCAAGCCATTATCGAATACCGCAACGCCCTGGAATTGGACCCGGAACTAAAGGACGCCTACAGCGGCCTGGGGATCCTCCTCACCTGGAAAGGGGAACTGGACGAAGCTGCCCGCTGTTTCCTCCAGGCCGCGACATTGGACCAGGAGGACGCTTTTAGCCGCACCCGCCTGGGTATGGTCTATCTCCAACAGGCCCAGCCCGCAAAGGCCCGCCAGGCTTTTCTCGATGCCGCAGCAATAAACTCCGAATTGCCCGAAGCCGCCTACGGCCTGGGCCTGTTGGAGGCCCGCAGCGGCCGCTTTGAACAAGCCATCCTGCACTTTGGCCAGGCGAGCCAATTTCGCCCCGCCTTTGTCGAGGCCCATATCAATCTGGGCGTCGCCCATACGCGTCTACAACATTACGACGAAGCCGCCCAGGCCTACGCCCGGGCGGTCGAACTAGACCCCAAAAACGGCCAAGCCCACCTCTACCTAAGCGATGCCTACGCCGAGCTCGGACGCCAGGACGAAAGTCTCCAGCACCGCGCCAAAGCCCGCGCCCTGCTGGAGGCAGGCGGATGACTGCGCTGGCCCTGCCCAGTCGTGGCCGCCAGCAGCCTCGGCGGAATTGCGCCAAGATGACGGTTGATAAAATAACCGCCCGCTTCTACCCCCGCCAATGGCCCTGTTGGCTGGCCTTTATGGTCCTTCTGCTGGGGGCCTGCACAAGCGAGCCGCACACCACCGCGCTCCTCCCTATCCGCTTTACCGCCACCGACCGGGAAGCCGGCCTCGATTTCCACCACCAGAACGGGGCCCGGGGCGATTACTACTACGTCGAAACCTTCGGCGCCGGCGCCGCTTTCCTCGATTTTGACGGCGATGGCTGGCAGGATATCTACCTAATCGATGGCGGCCCACTCAACGACCCCACCGCGGCCCCAACGACCAACCGCCTTTTCCACAACAACGGCCAGGGGCATTTTACGCCTGTCGCCGCCGCCGCCGATACGGGCTACGGCATGGGCGTGGCCGCCGCCGATTACGACAACGACGGCGACCAGGACCTGTATATCACCAACTTTGGCCCCAATGCCCTCTACCGCAACGACGGTCAGGGGCAATTCACCGAAGTCACCGCCACCTGGAACGCCGGCGATATCCGCTGGGGCACCAGTTGCGCCTTCCTCGACTATGATAGCGACGGCGATCTCGATCTGTTCATCGCCAATTACGTTGATTTTGCCCTCGACGCCAATATCCTCTGCCAACAGGGCGGGCACCGCGCCTACTGTCCGCCGGACCAATACGAGCCCACCCTCGACCTGCTCTACCGCAACGACGGCGACCGCTTCACCGACGTATCGCACCAGAGCGGTATCACCGTTGCCGGCCGGGGTCTGGGCATAGCCCTCTCCGACTACGATTTAGACGGGGATACCGATATCTACGTGGCCAACGACGGCACCATGAACGTCCTCTACCGCAACGACGGCGACCACTTCGCCGAAGTATCGCTGCAAGCCGGGGTGCGCTACGACCGACACGGCCGCGCCGAAGCCGGCATGGGCGTCGATTTCGGCGATTACGACAACGACGGCGACGCCGACTTATTCGTCACCAATTTCGCCTATGAGACCAATAGTTTTTACCACAACCAGGGCCAGGGGCGCTTCCGCCATTTCACCCAACGGCTGGGCTTGGTCCAAAGCAGTTTTCGCTCCCTGGGTTTCGGCACTAAATTCCACGACTACGACAACGACGGCGACCTCGACCTGTTCGTGGCCAACGGCCACGTCGCCGATAATATCGCCCTGTTCGACAGCGCCCAGACCTACGCCCAGGCCGACCAGCTTTTGCGCAACGATCAGAGGCAAGGTTTCACCGATATCACCGCCAGCCTGGGGCCCGACCTGCCCCGGCCCCATCCCAGCCGCGGCACCGCTATAGCCGATAGCGATAACGACGGCGATCTCGATCTATTGGTGACCACGGTGGGCGGCCGACCACGCCTGCTGCGCAACGACGGCGGCAACCAGCACCACTGGCTCATTGTCCACCTGATCGGCGCGGCTCAAAAAGATGCCCTCGGCACCCGAGTCACCCTCACCACCCCGGACGGTTCCCAGACCCGACAACGCCAATCCGGCGGCAGCTACCTGTCCAGCCACGACCCGCGCCTCCACTTTGGCCTGGGTCGGGCCCAGAGCGCCGACCTCGACATCGTCTGGCCCGACGGCCAGCCGCAGCAATTGCGCCAAGTCACCGCCAACCAGATCCTGCATATACAACAACCACCCATTTCCCCCTCCCAAGGCCAGCATGAATGAACCCATCAGCCAACTCAACGGCACCGATTTCGACGAAGCCATGGACTTCCTCAATAGGGTCTTTGGCGAACACGAGCCGCACGATTTCGCCCGCCTGCTGCCCTCCATATACCGCCCCACCGAATCGCTTATGGCCTGTAATTACGCCATCCGCTCCCAGGGCAACCTGCAGGCCATCGTCGGGCTTTTCCCCATCGACTGGCAAGTGGGTGGGACTACCCTTCGCATTGCCGGCATCGGCGGGGTCTCGACCCATCCCCAAGCTCGGGGCGCCGGCTATATGAAGCGACTTATGCGCCACTGCGTCGAGCTCATGCCGGAGCAGGGCTACCACCTGTCCTATCTGGGCGGCCAGCGCCAGCGCTATGGTTATTTCGGCTACGAAAAATGCGGTTGGAAGCAGACCTTCTCCGTCAGTCCGACCAATCTGCGGCATTGTTATTCCGACGCACCGGGCATTGCCTTCAAGGCGCTTGCAGCCGACCAGACAGACTATCTATCCCAGGCTTTCCAGTTGCATCAGGCCCAGCCAACCCACTGCCTGCGCCCTGCCGAGGATTTCTACTACTTTCTCCTCAGCTGGCTAAACCAGCCCTACGCCGCCTTTGACGGCAACGGCGCTATGGTCGGCTATCTGGTGGCCAATAATGACCAAACCCGTATCGACGAACTGGCCGCTGTAGACGACGAGACCGCACTCCGCATGGTGCGCGCCTGGGTCGCCGACCACGCCAACCAGTCGGTCGCCGTAACCCTGCCCCCCTCCAGCTTGCAACTGGGCCATTTGCTGGGCCGCATCGGCGAACGAGTCGGGGTGGGCGGGGCCGGCAATTTCCAACTTTTCGACTGGGCCGCCGTCTGCCAGGCCCTATTGCGCCAGCAACACCGGGATCGCGGCCTGAGCGACGGAGCTGTCGTGCTGGGCATTGACGGCTACGGCGCTATCCGCCTGCAAGTGGCCGGCACCCAGGCAGACTGCACCCGAGTAGACGAAGCCCCCGATCTGCAATGCGACCCAGCCACCGCCTTGCGGCTGTTATTGGGCCCCTTGCCCCCGGCCCTGGTTGCCAACCTGCCCCCGGCGGCGGCAGCGCTACAAGCCTGGTGCCCCCTACCCCTGGGATTTTCTGCCCAGGACGGGGTTTAATCAAAAACAGGAGACCACTATGTCCGCAACCAATTTCATCGTCTTCCTCACCGACGACCAGGGCTATGGCGACCTGTCCTGCATGGGCGCCGCCGATTTTCGCACCCCGCATCTGGACCGCATGGCCCAACAGGGGGTCCGCTGCACCGACTGGTATTCCAACAGCCCGGTGTGCAGCCCGTCGCGGGCGGCGCTGTTGAGCGGCCGTTATCCAGGCAACGCCGGAGTCCGCTCCATTTTGGCGGGACACCGCACCGCCACCGGCCTGCCGGCCACGACGCCAACCCTGCCCACCGCCCTCAAAAGCCTGGGCTACCAGACCTATATGAGCGGCAAATGGCACCTGGGCGTCGACCCTGAGGCACGGCCGCAGAACCACGGCTTTGACCACTGGTACGGTTTCCTGGCCGGCTGCATCGACTATTATTCCCATATTTTCTACTGGGGTATGAACAATCCCGGCCCGGGTGTCAATCCCACCCATGACCTCTGGCTCGACAACCGGGAGATATGGGAAAACGGCGCCTATTTTACCGAGCAGATCACCCATCATGCCGTTTCCTACTTGCGCCGTGCAGTCGCCCAGGGGCAGCCCTTTTTTCTCTATGTGCCCTACAACGCGCCGCACTACCCCATGCACGCGCCGGACGAATACATGGACCGTTTCCCCGACCTTCCTTGGGACCGCCAGGTCATGGCCGCCATGCTCAGCGCCGTCGACGACAGCGTCGGCGCCATCCTCGCCGAAGTCGAACGCTTGGGCCTGGCCCAGGATACCTGCTCTTTTTTCATGGCCGATAACGGCCCTTCGCGCGAGACCCGCAATTGGCTCGACGGCACTCTCGACCCCTATTACGGCGGCACGGCCGGCTCCTTAAAGGGCCATAAATTCAGTTTGTATGAAGGTGGCATCCGCGTCCCCGGCATTATCCACTGGCCCAACCGCATCCCCGCCGGCCAAGTCCTGGACGCACCCTGCGCCGCCATGGACATTTTCCCCACTGTGCTCGCCGCCGCCGGCGGCGACACTTCCGCCTATGAATTGGACGGCGTCGATTTGCTGCCCTATCTGCAACAGGAGCAGGCTCCGGTCCAACGCGATATTTGTTGGGAGATGAACAAGCAGACGGCCCTGCGCCGCGGCCCTTGGAAGTTGGTACTCGACGGTCAACTGGTAGAAGGGGCCCCACCCGAAGATGCCGTTCACTTGGCCAATTTGGAAGAGGATATGGGCGAGACCCGCAACCTGGCCGGCGAGAAGCCCGAACTGACCCGGGAACTGACCGCAGCGGCGCAGACGTGGCGAGCCGGTATCGAAGAGCGCTGGGAGCGGGAGTATTCGCCGGAGGGGCGCGGGACCACGACGCACTGAAGGCTCGGGGGTACAGCTTAGGGCGGGGTTGGGGCCGCCGGTCTCTGGCCTTGTGTGATGCCCGCTTGCGGCCTTCCCCCCTCCACCTGGCTGCGCCGCCAGCCCGGCCTCCAGCTTCCCCGCCGCCCGGCCCCCACACAAGACCGCCGACCGACGGCCCCAACCCCTTTACTAGGCGTGAAAAAGAAAGGAAGTTCAGCAACCCTTTTTGCAGATACACATACCGCGTCCCCCTAACTCGAACTAATCGCAGCCGCTCCCAGATTTTCTTGGGCGCACCAGACCGGCAAGGAGCCCACCCCGCATGCAGATGCCCTCTCACGCCCCAGTCGATTACCCCTGTCCGTTCTGCTTTGTGGCACAGGGCATCGAAAACGAGCACACCTGGACCAAGCAGCAAGATATCGTCTATCGGGACGACACCGTAATGGCTTTCATCTGTGCCAGCTGGTGGCCCAAGAATCCGGGGCACGTTCTCATAATTCCCAACCAACACTTCGAGAATGTCTACACCATGCCCACCCCCTTGCTGGCCAGAATCCAAGAGGTCGCCAGAGAGATCTCTATTGGGTTCAAAGAGACCAACCAATGCGACGGCGTATCAACGCGCCAACACAACGAACCGGCGGGCAACCAGGATGTCTGGCACTATCACCTGCACGTATTCCCCCGGTGGGAAAACGACGGGCTGTATTTGGAACGTCGCCAATCCACGACCCCACAACAGCGGCAACCCTATGCTGAGAAGCTGCGAGCCTGGTTGTGCAGCAGACTGGACTAGGGCGCCCAAGCAGACCCTGGCCGACCGGTCCGCTTGGGCGCTTACCTCCCGTCCAGGACCGCCAGCCAATCGTCGAGGCAGCCGGCCACTCGTTCGGGGTGCCGCCGGCTGCGGGCGACAAAACCGGGCACCTTGGCCCGGCCGGTGGGCAGGCCGATCTGGCAATAGCGCGTATCGACACTCCAACGCACCGTATCCGAGCGGTTGGGCAACGAGCGGTGCACCAGCCGTTCCATGGTCAGCAGGACATCGCCCGCCTCCATTTCGGCGGTGACGATATCGCCGGCGGGTAAATCCGCCTCTACAATACCGCGCGAGCCCTTTGCCCCGGGCTGGTGCAAACGGTGGTCCACCAACCCCTGCCGGTGCGAGCCCCGCACGACCTGCAAACAGCCGTTGGCCGCCGTGGTCGCCACCAGCGGGACCCAGAAATTGACCACCAGGGTATCGCCGGCTTCTTCCGGTACTAAATAGGCCAGATCCTGATGCCAGGGAATCACCGTGGGGGCGTTGGCCGGCATATGGACGCGCCGGGCAAATTGCGGATGGGCCAATATCTCGGGGCCAATTAGAGACCCGGCGGCATCCAACAGGGCCGGGGCCGTGCGCAAGCGAAAAATACCCGGGGTCAGCGGTTTCTGCTCGCTAAAATACTGCTTCCACGGCCATTCGGGCTCGGTGCAGGCAGCGGCGATGCGGGCCAGGCGAGTGGCAAAGGGCGCCTGGGGGAAAGTGGCCGCGGCATTGAGCAAACCGCGCTCGACGGCGTCCCGGGCAAGGCACCCCACTTGCTCTTCCAACTCGTCTATGAGCGGCTGCAAATCCGCCTTGGCCAGCAACTGGCGGACCAGGAGAAACCCCTCTTCTTTAAACTGGTCAATTTGTCCCTGGTCGAGCATCGCCCTCCCTCCTCAGCCGCCCAGACCCGGCATGGAAAAACCGGCCGCCTCAAGTCGGCCGACCAATTCACCGCGCTGTTCCTGGCTCAACTCCACCAACGGCGGCCGCAACCGGGCCCACTGGTCCTCGCCACCGTAATGGGCAATGGCGGTCTTGAGGGCGGCAATCATAACATAGTCCTGGAAAATATCGCGCACCGCGTCGAGCCCGGCCTGCTGCTTTTCGGCATCGGGCTGCTGCCAAGTACGGGCCAAGTGGGCGATGGCGGCCGGGTTGACATTGGCCGTAGCACTAATGCAGCCACGACCGCCGCCGCGCATATTGGCCAACAGGAAGGTCTCGCTGCCGGCGAAAACCTCAAAACCATGCGGCTGGAACCCGGTCAGCATAGCCTGGGTATTATCCCAATCCCCCGAGCTGTCTTTGACCCCAGCGATAATCCCGGGATAAGCCGTCAGCAAGCGCTCAATAAGACCCAGCGAGATGGGCACTTGCGCCACTGGGGGTATATGATACAGATAAATCCGCAAGCGGCTGTCACCGACCCGTTCTACCACTTCGGCGAAACTGCGGTACAAGCCCTCGTCGCTGACTCCCTTGTAGTAAAAAGGCGGCAACATCAACACCCTGGCACACCCCAACCCCAGGGCGTGCCGCGTCAATTCGACCGAATCGGCCAGGGCGCAACACCCCGTCCCCGGCATCATCCGCTGCGGTGGCAGACCGGCTTCCACCAGCGTGTCGAGCAGGCCCATCTTCTCGCCCACCGACAGCGAGTTGGCTTCGGAATTGGTGCCGAAAACTGCCAGTCCTACGCCTTGCTCCAGCAGCCAGCGACCATGCGCCGCCAGACGCTGGCCGTCGGGGCGCAAGTCGTCGTCAAAAGGGGTCACTACCGGGGACAGCACCTCGCCCAAACGGCCATCATCGTCCATCTCTTCGGCACTCCTTGTCGGTGATTTTTGCTGTTGGTATAGCGTTGCTGTTTGGTTAGCTTATACTGCCGCCAAAGCCCTGTCAAACACGTCTCAGCGGCCCCGGCCAGACCACTGCAGTCCGCAGCCAACATTGCGCCGCTCCAGGAGCAATCAGGATGAAATTAACCCCGACTGAAATCGCCCAAGGCCAATTGAACGCTGTACACTTGGCCGCCGCCGTGGAAAGGCTGCACACCGACGGCTATGTCGTTTTGGAAAACGCTGTCCCCAAAGACTTGGTGGAAGAAACGCGGCAGAAGCTCAATACGGTCCTGCAGGCCCACGTCGACGCCAACTCCCAGATCAACGACCCCGCCAACCCGGGCCGCGGCATTTTCGGCCTCCATCCGCCCCGGGAAATGCCCTATTTGGATCCGCGCTTTATCGCCAATTCCTTTGCCGTGCCCCTCCTGCAAAAAGCCCTGGGGGACGATTTCTTCTGCGCCTTTTACAACACCAATACCTCGTGGCCCGGCTCCGGCATCCAATCTGTACACCGCGACTCGCCGCCGTTGGTGGCCGACCACCCCCATCCCCTGCCCCCCTACAGTATCGTCCTCAACGTGCCGCTGGTAGATTTCACCGTAGAGACCGGCGCCACCCAAGTATGGCCCGGAACCCACCTCGACAACCGGCCCAATCCAGAGGGCGTCAATACCTTAGATACCTGGGCGGCGGATAAACCCTCTACGCCTACCCTTGTGCCTGTCGGCTCACTGGTCTTGCGCGATATGCGCATGTGGCACCGAGGCATGCCCAACCAGACCCAGACCATACGGACCATGCTGGCCGTAGTCTACAATCGCCTGTTCTACCATTTCGATCGCAAATTGACTATCCCCAGCAATGTGTGGGAGCAAATGAACGGACCATCGCAAGAGATTTTTCGCTTTAATTCCGTCGTCGATTAGCCGCGCCCGACACCTACCCCACACCGCCCCCAACCAGGAGCCAGCCCCATGCTGGAAAAAATCTCCGACAATCTCTTCCTCTTCCGCGATACCTGCAACGTCTACATCGTCCGCCACGGCGCCCGCGCCCTGCTCATCGACTTTGGCAGCGGCGCCGTCCTCGACCACTTAACCGAATTGGGCGTTACCCAGGTAGACTGGATTTTGCACACCCATCACCACCGCGACCAGTGCCAGGGCGACCATCTGGCCAACCAACGCCAGATACCCATTGCCGTGCCCTCCCACGAACTGCCCTATTTCGAAGAAGTGGAGGTATTCTGGGGCTCGCGCCAAATCTACGATATCTACGACGTCCGCCAGACCTTTTTCACTCTGGCCCAAAGCGTGCGCACTACGCGAGTACTGGAGGACTACGAGACCTTCACCTGGGGGCCCTACAACTTTTTCATCCAACCCACCCCCGGCCACACCCTGGGCCATATCGCCCTGATTACCGAAATAGACGGGGCCCGCATTGGCTTTAGCGGCGACCTGATCGCCGCCCCCGGCAAAGTGCAGACCCTCTACGACTTGCAATACGCCTACGGGGCCGGCGACGGCTGCGATTATATGGTCTACACCCTGGCCAAAATGCGCGCCCAAGGCTGCGCCCTGCTGTGCCCCTCCCACGGCGATTCCCTGGGCGATACCGAGGTGGCCCTACAAGAACTGGAAAATACCTTCCGCGCCTATATGAAACACCGCTGGGGTATTGAAACCCCTACCCACGATATCGTGCCGCGGGCCCTTTCGCCGCACCTGCTGCAAATCCCCGGCTGTTCCAATACCTGGATCGTCGTTAGCGATTCGGGCAAGGCGCTATTCGTCGATTACGGCGCCCAAAGCTTCACCTTTATGTACTCTTTTTCTATCCTCTTTGAAGCCGGCAACCGGCTGCGCATGCACGAGCACAATCTCGATTTGTTGCGCAGCAAATTCGGCGTTGAGCATATCGACCTGGCCCTGCCCAGCCACTACCACGACGACCACGTCAATGGCTTGCCCTATTTGCAGCGGCACCACGGCACCCGCGTCTGGTGCTTTGAGAATATGGTCGATATCATGCGCCACCCGCACGGCTATAAGCTGGGCTGCACGTACCCCGAACCTGTGGCGGTGGAGCGGGGCCTGGCCCAGGGGGAAAGCTTTAAGTGGGAAGAATACGAATTCCAGGTTTTCCACACCCCCGGCCACGCCGACTACCACATGGCCATGTTTGGTGAGATAGACGGCAAACGCGTCGCCTTTTCGGGCGACGAGGTCAATATGCGGGGCCAGGACCAATTTGTCTCCAACAATATCTGGCGCAACCACGTCCACGCCAATTCGCACGAAATCACCGGCAAGCTCTATCTGGAACACCAACCCGAATTGGCCTGCCCCGGCCACGGCGGCCCTTTTGAGATGACGCCCGAACATTGGCACGGCTTCCACGCCTGGTGCCTCAAAGAGCAGCAATACTGGCGCCAGTTGGCTGCCCCCGCCAACCTGGAACAGGCCCTCTACCCCGACTATATCTTTCTCTATCCCTACCAGCCCCCGGTCGCCCCGGGCAAAGAAGTGAAAATGCAGATCTGGTTTGAGAATATCTACGAGAAAGAAGCTACGCTTGAATACCGCCTGGTCTTGCCAGAAGGCTGGTCGGCCACGCCCGACCACGGTACCATTACCGCGGCCCCCGGCCAGAAAAAAACAGTAGACTTCGTCCTCCGGGTGCCCGCCGACCAATCTACCCGCTACCGCCGCCAGGCCTTCACCTTGGACGCCATATTAGACGGCAAACACCTGGGCCAAGTCGCCGAAGCCGTGGCCGATTTGCGCCCCAACCTCGACTGGGGCACAAACGGCCAGACACCCCGACTCTCGGCCGCCGACTCAGACTAATACCAGATTGACTTCGAGTAGTCCGGGTATTTCCCGTCTGCAGTGCAGAGCCGCCCGCCGAACATCCGGATATCTTCACATCAAATTGGCATAATACCAAGGAGATCCCCATGCTCACCGACCCACAATTGCAGCACTACCAGACCTTCGGCTTTATTGTTCTGCGCGACTTATTCACCGCCGCCGAAGTAGAGACCCTGCGGGCCGAATACGAAGCCGAACTCGACCACGTATACGCCCATCAGCCCTTCACCGGCGAAAAGCGCTATTGGACCACCATGCTACACCCGCGCACGCCGCTCTACGCCAGCCTTTTAGAGGACGAACGGTTCTACAGCGTCGCCCGGCAATTATACGGCAACGACGTCATTGGCATGGGTACCGACGCCAACCGCTACGTCGGTGATACCTCCTGGCACCCCGACCACCGGGCCGACCCGCAGGAAGATTGCTTCGGTGTCAAATTTGCCTTCTACCTAGACCCGGTCGACGCCACTACCGGTGCCCTACGCCTGATCCCAGGCTCGCACCAACGCGCCTACCACGACCAATTGCACGCCTCCCTATCGGCACTCGAACTGTCCGTAGCCGAGGTTCCCTCTTATGTCTGCAAGGCCGACCCGGGCGATGTCGTCGCCTTTGATATGCGCTGCTGGCACGCCAGCCACGGCGGGGCCAGTGGCCGCCGCATGAGCACCTGCGTCTACTACAACAATCCAAAAGGAGAGACGGAAGAAGCGGCCACCCGCAAACGCGCCGACGCCTCGAAGGACACCCCGGCGCAATTCGGCCGCCCAGGACAGCCTACCTTCCCGCCCGAATGGCTAGCCAACCCGCAGCGCAGTCCGCAGCGACAGCGCTGGCTGGGGCGCATGGCCCAACTGGGCTACTTTGAGCTGCCGGTTTAAAAAATCCCTGCTTTGCTCGACCTACTGCAGCCAGAACAACGGACCGGTCTCGTCCGCCACCCTTTGCCCACAAGCCCCTCTTAGTCGGAAACCTAAGGCCATGCATCTAGACCGCGATCGCCTCCTCGAAGGAAGCTACCTCATCCTCCCAGGTGATTCCGCCCAGCCGCCTCGAATCCCTGCGGCAAAGCTGCGAGCGGCTACTCGGATAGCAAAAAGCTGAGTGGGCCCAACAGCGCGGCCCCGACGACCCGCCCGCCGGCGAGTGGGAGCAATCGACCCAACCCCGGGTGATGGCGGGGCAACTAGCCGAGCAGATCGACCAGCACAGCATGGGCGCTATAGAAATTTGGCAGCACGACAACGCCGCCGATGATTTAGAGGCCATCGGCATGGCGGTGGATTATCTACGGAAACTACTCGCCTAAAGAACACGGGCTCTTGCCGGGCGATGCGCCCTAATCAGTGCGTTATCCGCCGTTGGCGCCCGCCCTAAGACGATCCGTGTTAGGCCTTTTCCTCGCTGCTTGGCTCTCTTGTGGAAGGGGCTCAAAACCCGCACCTTCAGTTTGGATATTTAGCCATTTTATCCTTCGGACAACAACCACCCCCATGCAGAAGACAAAGAAATCCCACTTCTGGCAAGGAGGCGCATTATGAGCAACTACACGACCTTGCTGGCCCTAGGTACGTTCCTTCTCCCAACCCTAACCTATGCGGTTGAAGACCCCTGGTTTACCTCGGGCCCCGATGTTCGGTTTGGGATTATCGCGATTGCGGCGGATTGGCACCAACCAGGCGTCTTATATGCCGGCGCAAATATGAAGACGCTCTATAAGAGTACCGACGCCGGTGGGAGCTGGAGCCCGCTCTGGGATTCCGGTATTACGGGTTCAGTAACCCATCATGTAACCGACATAGCCACCGACCCTCATACCCCCAATACCGTCTATGTTGGAATAAGCAATCACGGTTTTTCACATATAATAGGCGGTATCCACAAAAGTATCGATGGAGGCATTACATGGGCAGTATCCAATAAGGGCCTGCCATCTCCGAGTGTATCCATGCTAGTGGCCGATCCGCAAAAACCGGACGGCCTTTACACGGCCGCAGAAGGAGGGCTTTATCGAAGTGTAGACGGGGCGGAGAGCTGGCAGTTGGTATTGCCGGACGGCGGTCATGTCGCTGTGTACTCAGGCGATTCTCAGATCGTCTATGCCACGGGTCCATCCTGGGGTTTAGAGAATACCTTATGGCAAAGCGTTGACGGCGGAACGAATTGGACGCAAGTGGCCACGGGGATGCCAGGCCTGATCCAAATCGATCCACAGAATCCAGCAGTGCTGTATCTGGCCGGCGGCGTTTCCCAGGAAGGCCGCCTTGTTGGTACTATTCTTAAAAGCCCGGACAGCGGTTTGACCTGGGAGCCAATTTTCGAACTCCCTGGAGGTTGGATTGGTTCCTTCGCTATAGATCCACAGAATCCAGCGGTGCTCTACGCAGGCTCGGGCGGTAAGGTGCACAAATCCGGCGTGTTCAGAAGCACCGACGGGGGCAGCACCTGGACGGAGATTCACGCAGCCGGCCCGCTTGACCTTTTGCTCGACCCCTTTGACCATACTACCCTTTACGCCGGCATGAACTCTCTGGCTTGGGGCGTATTCCGAACGCGCTTTGGTGTTGATATTACGGCCGTACAATCGGTGACATGGGGACAAGTAAAGACGCGTAGCAAGCCATAGAAGATCAACCCAGCTACAGGCTGCACAGCTTTTAACACGGGGGCCCGACTTCGAACGTTCGCACTGCACCCAACTGGCTATGCCGGCTCGGGGGGACAACGACTTGCCTAGTTATTAGTGGTCTCCTTTAGCCGTAGAATTTCTGCACCAATTCGACCGCCTTGCCCTCCACAGTAGCCGGATCCAGTGCCCCAGGACCAAAGACGACGGGAAACGCCTGCACCGTATCCAGGGTGCGCGTCGCGGCGTCCATATAAGTGACACTGAAAGCGCGGCGAGCTCCGGTCGTGCTATTGGTCCCAGAACGGTGCAAAAGAAAATTGTGCAGCAAAATGGCCTCGCCGGCCTCGGTTTCCAGCTCTTCCACCTTCGCCGCCGGGGCGTACTGTTCCTCTACCTCCTCGGGGAGGAAATGACGCTCGTTGATAATCCCGTGCTTGTGGCTGCCCGGCACGATCTGCATACACCCCGTGGCAACGGTGGCCGGATCGAGCGCCGTCCACACCGTGGCGATGGGATTGGCATCGATGCCCCAGCCGATCCCCACATCCTGGTGCCAGGCCAATTCCTGCTTCAATTCGGGCGGCTTATTCATAAACATCGAACGGAATACCGATACCTCATCGCCAATATAACGCTGCGCGATCTGACGGAAGAGAGAGTGCTGAATATAACCCAGGAATAGCGGATCCTGCTCCAGATCGTCAATGCGCCGGTAAGCCAAGGTCGCCACCTCGTTGCCCATGGTGCGGCGGAACTGGCCGTTTTCCTCGATTAACTGCAGCCGCATATGTTCGTATTTAACCCGGCCCAGCATTATATCATCGATGCGCTGCTGCAAGGCAGCCAACTCATCGGCCGACAGCACCTTGCCTAAACGCAAATAGCCCTGCTCCATGAATTGCTCGTGGTGGGCCTGGTCAAAGCGGGTTAAAGCGTGCATATCCCTTCTCCTGATCGATGTTGTTCGAGCCAGTATACAGGGCTGTCCATGGCCCCAGAGTACTACCTTTTACCTCTGCTGCAATACCTACATCACCGTGATCATATTTCCCGTCTCCCCCAAAATCCAATCGACCACCAACCAAAAGCCGCCCGCCGTCGCCTCGCCCAAAATCAACCCCAGGAAAAAAGGCTTGGCCCGGGCGAAGAGACGCGCCCCGCCGTACTTCATGATAAGCAGTTTGAGCAACCACGAGACAAAGACCGAAAACCAGATCTGCCCGGTGAGCCAGCCGACGCTGATAACATAGCCCAGCGGGTGCAGCCGCCACCAGTAGAAACGGTGCTGCCCCCACATCAGCACGCCTTCGATCAGACCGCCGACCCCGGTGAACATCCAGCCGCGCATATCCGGCGGTGTCGGATTTAGCAGCGGCTGCGCCATATCGCGAAAAGTCCGCACCGCCTGACTGGTCATGAAAAAGGGGTGCAGATTAATGCCGCCGTGCTCGTAGCACAAGGTCAGGATAATCCAGGTGGCCCCGGCCAAGCTGCACAACAGGGCCACCACCATGGCCCAGAACAGACGCCGCTTGGGCCCGGGGATAAGCTCGGCCAGTTTCAGACTGTTGGCGCAGGCGATCATGGGGAACAAGCGCATTTCCGACTGCCATATATAGGTAAAGGTCAACGCCACCAGCCCCTTGGCCCCAATCACCGACGTGCCCAACCCCGATATCACCACAAAAGCCGCCACCATCGGCGAGCGCGCCGTGGCCACCCCGGCGGCGGCCACCACCCGGCTCACCAGGATATAGAAAATTAGGCAGGAAGCCAGGAACATGGGCAACACCAGCAGCGGAATGCCCGAAGCCCACAGCCACGCGCCTATAAATAGCAGCGAGGCGGCAAAGCCGAAAACCGCCACCCGGTAGGGCAATACTTCGTCGCCGTCGTCCACCCCCTCGTCGCCGCTCCAGGCCTTGCGCCAGACATCGCGCAGATGTTGCCGCCCCACCCATAAGGTATAGAGCACGAAGACCACGCAGGCTCCCATCGACTGGTGCGTCAAATCGGCCGTCTGGGAAAAGGAATAGAGGCTGAGCTGCTCAGTGCTGGCGATACCCACCATACTGAAAGCCCCTTCCTGCACTTTGCTCAACAGGAAGAAAAACCAAATGCTGAAAGTGATATTGAGATCTACTAGATAGAAAAAGCCGACCCAGGCATAGCTGAAAGCAAAGGGCAGATAGGTAGTGTCGCGGAACAGTCGGAAACTGCCCAAAAAGAAAGGCACGTCCGGGACCAGGGGGATATAGTGGTTGATCCCCGTCAGCCCGAACAGACAGAAGGGCACGGCAAAACCGCACCACATGGCACGGCTGCGAAAAAAGGGCCGCAACCGCCCCAGGGGCCCTTCGCGCTCTTCGAGCATCTGCATCGGTAATTGCACCATGGGATAAGCCAGTCGCTCGTGGCGCGACCACTGCCGGTGCAAAATGACGCTCATGCAGATCATCATAAAACTGAGGACGAGGAAGAATACGTACCAAAAACCCAGCGTCTCCTGCCACGCCCCCCAGGGTATAGCCTCCCCTGGCGGCAGCCCCTCGTGCAGATCCTTAACCGCCTTGTAGTCCTGCGGGGCCAGCCATTCGGTGACGTAGGGGAAAAAGATCTCGGCCCAATTATTCTCCGGGGTGGCATAGTAGTAGAGACCGCTGATTACCGGGATCAAATAGCCGACAAAGGCCTGGGTCGGCACCGCCGAGGCAATCAGCAGCATAATGTAAATCATCACCAAGTCGGCCCGGCTCAAGGCGAATTGGCGGCGAATAAAAAAGAGGAAGCCGTTGATGAAAAAGACCAGCACGAAAAAGAGGAAAATGGCCCCCGGCGAGGAACTGTTGATGGCCATAAAGGAGCCCTGCAGCATAATCACCGCGTAGGGGGCGCCCACGCCCATTAAAAAAGAAAACAGAGCGCCGACGAGGATTCCTTTCAAGGTGAAAGGCGATGTGCTGGAGGAGGCCATAAGTGGACTTTCCGCTGCTTGATTTGTCAGAGGCGGCGACGTCGGGATGAAATCGGCAATATCAGGGAATTTGGCTTATTTCCGCCGCCCGATCAACTGCCCCGACCAGGTGCCGTTCTGGCCCGGAGCCGGGGACACCCGCACCAGCCGGTCGGACGCAAAGAAAAATGGGGCTCGCAAGTCGCAACTCCAACCAGACAGTGAGACGCTAACGTCCCATTTGGCAAAGCGCCCCGCCTGGCCGGCCGTTTAGAAACCCGGGATTCGGCCTGGCACGAAATATGCAACAGGCGGCGCATGACGGCCCCAACCTCCACTCCAGTCCAAAGCCCTTGCTTCCACTGCGGCCAGCCCTGCCGCGCCCCCTATCTGTGCCTGGCCGATAAGCCCTTTTGCTGCACGGGGTGCCGCACAGTATACCAACTGTTGCGGGACAACGATATGGAGCGCTATTACGCCCTGGCCCAACGGCCTGGCACTGCCCCGTCGTCCCGATCCGCCAGCCACGACCGCTTCGCCTATCTCGACAGTGAACCGTTGCAGACCCAATTGCTCGATTACGCCGACGACGAACGGGCCCGTATCACCCTGCACTTACCGCAAATCCACTGCCCTTCCTGTATCTGGCTATTGGAAAACCTGCCGCGCCTGGAAGCAGGGGTCCTGCATGCAGAAGTCGATTTTCTGCGCCGCCAGATCACCCTGGTCTACCATCGCCAATATACCGCCCCGAGCCGTCTGGCCGCCCTGTTGGCACGGCTCGGTTACGAGCCCGAAATAGCGTTGGATCAGGGCCAGCGGCCCAAGACCGACCCCGAAACCAAAAAACTGGTCAAGCGCCTGGCCGTGGCCGGTTTTTGCTTTGGCAACGCCATGCTCTTCAGCTTTCCCGAATACCTGGCCGAACCAGGCGGGCTGCAACAAAGTTGGTCCTGGCTGTTCGCCGCTCTCAATATCGCCCTGGCCCTGCCCGTCCTGCTCTACAGCAGCACGCCCTTCCTAATGGCCGCCTGGGCCAGTCTGCGCAGTGGCCGCACCACCATCGACGTCCCCATCGCCCTGGGTATTGCGGCGCTATTCGGCCGCAGCATCGTCCACCTTCTGGAAGGCGGCATCGGTTATATCGACTCCTTCACTGGCCTGGTTTTTTTACTGCTCATCGGCCGCCTGGTGCAACGCCGCACCTTCGCCGCCCTAACCTTTGACCGCGACTACCGCTCGTATTTTCCGCTGGCCGCCACCGCCCTTATAAAAGGCCGCGAACGCAGCCTAGCCCTGGCCGACCTACAACCGGGCCACATAATAAGGGTCCGCCACGACGAATTGATCCCGACCGACTGCCGCTTGCAGTCCGACGATTGTCAGTTAGACTACAGCTACGTCACCGGCGAAGCCGCCCTGATACCGCGCCGGGCCGGGGCTATGCTTTACGCCGGCGGCCGCCTGTGCGGCAAAACCGCACAGATGGAGGTGGTTGAGCCGGTATCCCAGAGCTATCTGACCCGGCTGTGGAACGGGGCTGCCTTCCAGGCCCCGCAGCCCTCGCGTTTCCGGCCCCTGCTCGACGCCATCAGCCGCTACTTCACCGCCGCCGTCCTGACCCTGGCCGCCGCCGCCGCCCTTTACTGGCTGCCCCAGGGCTGGGAGCGAGCCGCCGACGTGGCTACCGCCGTCCTCATTATCGCCTGCCCCTGCGCCCTGGCCCTGTCGATGCCTTTTGCCCTGGGCACCGCGGTCAACGCCCTGGGACGGGCCGGCCTCTACCTTAAAAACGCCGATATCGTCGAGCAACTGGCCCGTATCGATACGGTTGTCTTTGATAAAACCGGCACCCTCACTTCCAGCCGCAACGCCGAGGTCGACTTTATCGGCGCCCCGCTCGACAGCGCGGAAAAAGACCTACTAGCCGCGGCCCTGAGCAATTCTACCCACCCCCTCAGCCGCCGCATTGTCCCGACCCTGGCCATTGACCAGCCCCCGGCGGTCGCCGAATTCAGCGAATTTACCGGCCAGGGGCTGTATTGCCTATGCCGGGGCCACAAGATCATGGCCGGCTCCCCCGATTGGCTGCAAAGCCAGGGCTTAGATCTGCCCCGGACCCCAGTCGGCACGGTAGTCTGCATCGCTCTGGACGGCCTCTACCGGGGCCATTTCCAGGTACGCCCAGCCTACCGGCCCGGCCTCCAGAGCCTGTTCGCCGCCCTGGCCCAACGCGCCGAATTATATCTGTTGTCGGGCGACGGCGACGGCGAGCGGACGCATTTGCAAACCCTATTCCCCCGGGCCGACCGCCTGCACTTTGCCCAAACGCCGGCGGCCAAACTCGATTTTGTCGCCGCCTTGGCCCAACAGGGCCGCGCCGTGCTCATGGTAGGGGATGGACTCAACGATGCCGGGGCCCTGCGGCAAAGCGCTGTCGGCCTGGCCGTATCCGAAGATACGTCCTCCTTCTCCCCCGCTTGCGACGGTATTCTGGCAGCCCACCGCCTCGACGCTCTACCGGCCTTCCTGGCCCTGTCTCGGGCCGCCGTGCAAGTGGCACAAATCAGCATGGGGCTGTCCCTGGCCTATAACGCAGTCGGTCTCACCTTCGCCCTCCAAGGTCGGCTGTCGCCGCTGTTGTGCGCCGTGCTAATGCCCCTCAGTTCGCTGACCATAATCGCCTTCACCACCCTGGCCGCCCGGTTGGCCGCCCGCCGCGCCGGAATCTGCCCATGAGCGCCCTCTACCTGCTGATCGGCTTCAGTCTGGCCATAGCCCTGGTTTTCCTGTGGGCCTTTTTCTGGGCCGTCAAGAATGACCAGTACGACGATACCCATACCCCCGCCATGCGCATCCTCCTGGACGAGGACGCCCCGCCCTTGCGGGATTCAACCAAGGAGCTGTCAACGTGACCCAACACTCCGCCGAGGAGTCGGCCTCCAGCCGGCCTTTGACCGCCCCCCCCGCCGAGACCTTCAGCTACGACAACCGTATTGTGCGCGATTTTGCCGTGGCTACCATAGTATTTGGTATCGTCGGGTTCCTGGTCGGTCTTATAGTGGCCCTCAAGCTGGTCATGCCCGACTTCCTCAATTTCATACCGCAATTATCCTACGGCCGCCTACGGCCCCTGCACACCAACGCCGTCATTTTCGCCTTTGCCGGCAACGCCATTTTCGTTGGCATCTACTATTCCCTACAGCGGTTGTGCAAAACCCGCCTCTTCAGCGATACCTTGAGCCGCATCCATTTCTGGGGCTGGCAACTGGTCATCGTGCTGGCGGTTATATCCTTGCCGTTGGGTTTCACTACCAGCAAGGAATACGCCGAGCTCGAATGGCCCATAGACGTCCTCATCACCATTGTCTGGGTGATCTTCGGGGCCAATATGCTGGGCACCATCTACCGCCGCCGGGTGCGCCATATGTACGTGGCCATCTGGTTCTACCTGGCCACCTTTATCACCGTGGCCGTGTTGCACGTGGTCAATTCCTTCGAAGTGCCGGTGAGCCTGTTTAAAAGCTATTCCTTCTACGCCGGGGTTCAGGACGCCCTGGTGCAGTGGTGGTACGCCCACAACGCCGTGGCTTTTTTCCTCACCACGCCCTTTCTGGGGATCATGTACTATTTCATCCCCAAGGCGGCCAATCGACCCATCTTCTCTTACCGCCTCTCCATTATCCACTTCTGGGCCCTGGTATTCATCTATATCTGGGCCGGGCCGCACCACCTGCTCTACACCGCCCTACCCGGATGGGTGCAGTCGTTGGGCACCGTCTTTTCAATTATGCTTATCGCCCCCTCCTGGGGCGGCATGGTCAACGGTCTGTTCACTTTGCGGGGCGCCTGGGATACGGTGCGCGAGAGCCCGGTGCTAAAATTCCTGGTGGTCGGCGTCACCGCCTACGGCATGGCGACCTTTGAAGGGCCGATGATGTCGCTGAAAAACTACAACGCGATCTCGCATTATACCGATATCGTCATCGCCCACGTGCACCTGGGGGCCCTGGCCTGGAACGGCGGCCTCACCTTCGCCATGCTGTACTTTATTATCCCGCGCATCTACCGCACGGAGCTGTATTCGACCAAGCTGGCCAATTTCCACTTCTGGGTCGCCACCTTAGGCATCCTGTTCTACGTCCTGCCCATGTACTGGGGCGGCTTCGTGCAGAGCCTAATGTGGAAGGAATTCACCGAGGAAGGGCTGTTGCGCTATCCCAACTTCCTCGAAACCGTGACCCAACTGGTCCCCATGTACGCCCTCCGCGCCGTGGGCGGTGGACTCTTCATCATTGGCGCCGTAGCCGCCGTCTACAATCTCTACCAGACCGGCCGCCAGGGCTCGCTGCTGGCCGACGAGGCCGACCAGGCGCCGCCGCTGGTGGACTCGCGCTACAGCCCGACGAAATCGGAAGGGGTGCACCGCTCGCTCGAGCGCCTGCCCACCGTTTTCGCCGTGCTCACCCTGATCGCCATTCTAATAGGGGGCATCGTCGAATACCTGCCCACCGCCCTGGTCGAATCCAATGTGCCCACCATTGCCGCGGTCAAGCCCTACAAACCGCTCGAGCTGGCCGGCCGCGACCTCTATATCCGCGAGGGCTGCAATAACTGCCATTCGCAGATGATCCGCCCCTTCCGCTCGGAAGTGGAGCGCTACGGCGACTATTCCAAAGCCGGCGAATTCGTCTACGACCACCCCTTCCTGTGGGGCTCCAAACGCACTGGCCCCGATCTGCACCGCATTGGCGGCAAATACCCCGATTCCTGGCACTACCTGCATATGCAGGACCCCCTCGCAACCTCGCCCGGTTCGATCATGCCTTCCTACCCCTGGATGATCACCGACCACCTGGACTACAGCGATATCGGCGCCAAAATAGAGGCCATGCAAACGCTGGGGGTGCCCTACGAGGAGGGCTACGCCGCCCGCGCCCGATCCGACCTAGAAGAGCAGGCGCGCCAGATCGCCGCCGGGCTCAACAAGGACGGCCTGACCGTAACAGCCGACGCCGAAATCGTCGCGCTGATAGCCTACCTGCAGCGTCTGGGCACCGATATCCGCACCGACGCCGAATACACCAAGGCCTTCGATCGCATGATGACCAAGGCCGACCAGGGCACTGAATTTGGCAATTACTGGCCCCTTACCGAGGCCGCCGATCTGGCCGCTGGCCAGGCCATTTTCGCAAGCCCCCGAAATCTGTGCTATACCTGCCACCGACTCGATCTGGGCGGCCAGGTGGGGCCCGACCTGACCGACGGGAACTGGCTGCATGGCTGCGATATGGGCAGCATCATGAGTAATATCAAACGCGGCTTCCAACACAAGGGCATGCTGCCCTACGGCAGCGGCAAACCCCTGGCGGTAGAGGAATTGCACCAAGTGGCCAGCTATATCCTGTCGAAGGCGGGCAGCAACCCGGCCTCTCCCAAAGAACCCGATCTATCGCGGGCATCCCCCTGCGATCCGCAACTATAGCGAGGAATTATGTACAAGGAAGTGCTGCAATCCATCGAAGGGGTGGAGATCTTCTCCGCCGTCTCCATGCTGATCTTCCTCGGCTTCTTCGTCGCCATGACCGCGTGGTTCCTGCGCGCCGACAAGGAGCAGCTTAAAGAGGCCGCGGCCCTACCGCTGGACCGCCCCAAAGGAGGCGCAGACCATGACTGAAGAGGTACACGACGAGAAATTGCTCATCGGCCATTCCTACGACGGCATCCAGGAGTTGGACAATAGCCTGCCTATGTGGTGGCTCTACGGCTTTTATTTCTGCATCGCCTTCGCCGTGGTATATATGCTCTACTACCACTTTACCGGCGTGGGCCCCAGCATGGAACAGGAATATCTGCGCGAGATGAACCAGGCCGGCTACCGGGTGCCGCCGGTAGCTTCCGAGGTGGCCAGCTCGGCCCAGGAAAAGCTGTTGGCCCTGATGGCGGTGCTGGCGTCGCTCTTTGTCTATGTCGCCCGCATGGCCTTCAAATTCGACAACGAATCCCAGAGCTAAGGTCGAGTACTTCATTCATGGCCAAAGAAGCTGCCAAAGACGACCTGCTCTACGAAAAGAACTTTCGCGACAGCCTGGGCAACGTCACCCAAACAGGCAAACGCCTGAAGATCTATCCGAAAAAACCGCGGGGCCGCTACCATACGGCCCGGCGGTTCACCAGCGCCTTGCTGCTGCTTTTCCTATTCACCGCCCCCTTCATCAAAGTCGGGGGGCATCCGCTATTGCTATTCGATATCCTGGGGCGCAAATTCGTCCTCTTCGGACTGCCTTTCTGGCCCCAGGATTTCCACCTTTTTCTCCTGGCCATGCTGGCCGGGGTGATCGCCGTGGTACTGTTCACCACCGTCTTCGGGCGGCTGTGGTGCGGTTGGGCCTGCCCGCAGACCGTCTTCATGGAGATGGTCTTCCGAAAAATCGAATACTGGATTGAAGGCGATGCCAGCAGCCAGCGGCGCCTCGACCAGGCCCCCTTGAGCGCCGCCAAAATAGCCCGCAAAACCCTCAAGCACGGCCTGTTCTTCGCCCTCTCCTTCGCGGTGGCCAATACCTTCCTGGCCTATATTATCGGCGTCGACGAACTGTGGATCATCATTACCGATCCTCCTTCCCAGCACTTGCAGGGCCTGGGTATTATAACCCTGTTCAGCTTGGTTTTCTACGGCGTCTTCGCCCGCTTCCGCGAACAGGCCTGCATTGTCGTCTGTCCCTATGGGCGCTTCCAGTCGGTGATGGTCAACAGGGAGACCTTGGCCGTCACCTACGACCACCCCCGGGGTGAACCGCGCAGTAAACTAAGCCGGGGGGCCACCGCCGCCGGGGCCGGCGACTGCATCGACTGCAAACAGTGCGTCCACGTCTGCCCCACCGGTATCGATATCCGCAACGGCATCCAGATGGAATGCGTCAACTGCACCGCCTGCATAGACGCCTGTGACACCATTATGGACCGAGTAGAAAAACCACGCGGTCTGATCCGCTACGCTTCGCTGAACAGTCTGCAGGAAAGGGGCAACAACAGTCGCCAGACCCTGCGGGTGGTGGGCTATTCGACCATTCTGGTGGGCTTACTGGGCGCCCTCGTCTTCCTCTTTGCCACCCGCCCCGACTTCCAGGCGGTGATTCTGCGCGAACCCGGCCAACTATTCAACGAATTGCCCGGGGACCGCTATTCCAATTTCTACAGATATAAAATCATCAATAAGACCTTCGCGCAAATGCCCGTATCCATCCGTTTGCAGGACTCCCCCCAAGGGGTAATAACCCTGCTGGGCCCACTGCAACCGGTCGATCCGCAGGCTATTATCGAAGGGCGTTTTTTCGTCGCCCTGCCGGCCCAGGCGGTAAAACCGGGCCGCAACCCAATCCACTTTTCGGTCTATTCGGGCGACGAACTGATCGACACGATTGAATCGGGCTTTTTAGCCCCGCCCAGAAAGCAAATACCATGAATACAGCTAAAAAAGGCCGGGCTTGGGCCTGGGGACTGGGGGCCTTTTACCTGGCTTTCGCAGGCTCTTCACTGACCTTTGCCCTCTACGCCAATACCCAGCGCATTGATCTGGTCAGCACCGACTACTACCAACAGGCGACCACCTACCAGGCCCATCTGGAAAAAATGCAACGCAGCACCGCCCTGCCCGCCGATTCGAGCTGGTCCCTAAGCCAGTCTAATGGGGCTTGGTCGCTGCATTTTCCCGTCGACCAAACCGCCAGCCCCAGCGGCACCATCCACCTATACCGGCCCAACGACTCTCGCCGCGACCACCATTTGACCATTGCCCTGGGCCCCGACGGTAGCCAGCCATTGGCCCGCAACCTGCAACCGGGCCTATGGCAGGTAAAAGTCGACTGGAGCCGAGGCGAGACCACCTACTTCAGCCAGTTGCCCCTGGTCGTGGAGCCCTGAAGCGATGGAGACCTGGACGGCTTTGCTGTTGGGTTTGGGCGGCAGTCTGCACTGCGTGGGTATGTGCGGTCCTTTGACCCTGGCCCTCAAAGGCGGCGACCATCCCACCCCCTGGCTGCTGAACCGCTTGCTCTACAACGGTGGCCGCATTGCCACTTATACGCTCTTGGGGGGGGTATCCGGATTGTTGGGCGGCGTGCTGGCCATGGCCGGCTTGCAGCGCTGGTTGTCGGTGCTACTGGGGGCCGCCATTGTCCTGGCTATCATCGGTCCCCTGGCCCTTCGCCGCCGCCTGGGGGGCCAAGTCCCGTGGAGTGGCCTGGTGGTCTGGTTGAAACAAGCCCTGGGCCGTCTTTTCCATTCGCGCGCGCCACTGTCAATGCTGGCTATTGGCCTGCTCAACGGCCTGCTCCCCTGCGGCTTCGCCTATCTGGCCCTGGCTGCTTCGCTGACCACCGGTGGCCCCCTCCAGGGTATGTCCTATATGGCCGCCTTTGGCGCCGGCACCGCACCGGCCCTGCTGGCCACAGCTCTGACCGGCCGCCTGCTGAATCTGGGCGGCTTTTCCCTGGCCCGGCGCCTGCTGCCCATTGGCGCCGTCGCCCTGGGTTTGCTGCTGGTATTGCGCGGCCTGGCCCCCGAATGGCTGCCGCACCTGCCCGCTGGATCGGACCACGGGCACCACTGAACGCATTTAGACACAAAAAATCTGCCCGGGCTTTAAGCGACGGCTATCGAGTAGACAGTCCGGTTTTCGGTTCGGCTGTTAGCTGCGCCGCCCCAGCACCAGACTCAACCCGGCGATGCAGGCGGTCTCGGTCTTAAGCACCCGCTGGCCAGTATGCACCAGGACAAAACCGCGCTGCCGCAGCAAATCGCGCTCAGCCGCCGACCAGCCCCTTTCCGAGCCCACCGCCAGCAGCGTCCGCCCAGCCACTGGGCGATAGTGCCCCAGGGCTTGGCTGGCTTCGTAATTATCCATTGCCAGCAAATCGACACTCAGATCGACCTGATCCAAACAAGCGGCCAGCGATTGGTGCACCACTACCTGGGGCAGACGCGTGCAAAAGGCCTGCTCGGCGCCCTCCAAGAGCAAGCGCCGGTATTCCCCTTTGGTCCACAAGCGGCTCGACAGATAGGAACGCTCGCCCCGATCGGTGCCGACAAAATAGATCTGGTCGGCCCCCAGGCTGGTGACGTCTTTGAGAATGCGCCGGGCCGAGGGGGGCCGCGGCATCCCCACGATCAAGGCGACGGGATGTAATTGCGGGACCTGCTTTTCGAAGGCAAAATCCAATTCTATAACCTGGGGGCCCACGGCCGTGATGCGGGCCTTGCCGCGCGGTCCGTCGATCAGCCCCACGTCAAAACGGTCGTCGACACCGCAGCCGATCACCTGCACTACATGGCGGGCACGCGGATCATCCAGAGGGAGGCCCCTATCGATTTCCGTCGCTTCAAAGAGCACGATATTCATGATATGCTTGAATACTTATCTTCGAGGGCTATCAATCCAATAATCGTAGATCATAGAGGAATTTCTTGAACATGAGGGGTCGCTCCTTAAATACGGCATATCCCTTCCCAATAAGGAAGCTATCTTTGCAAGCGCTTAAAAAAGTCCAGGATATTCTTGGACAAATTGGGCCAAATAATGGGTTAAAGCTATCGCTAAAAGGGGCGATAAGGCGCAACAAAAAAACAGCGTGATACAGCCCCACATAACCGAGCGTTTCTGGATCGAGAGAAGCGGAGAAAAGGCAGGAGCCCCCGTTTTAATGCCCAGCCGCTGCAGCAACCGAGCAATATCGGCTATGACCAGCAACGCCACCAAAAAGGTCGCTATCGCCTGGGGGAGTGACAGGAGATAGGAAAAACCTTGCATGGTTGTTGCCAGGGAAACGTCGCGGCCCAGAAATTCCTGGCCACTCTGCCAAAGAGGGCCCAATAGATCCATCCAACCCTTAGTCAAGATCGGCTGAAAAACGGCTGAGAGAAGGGTTGCGGCTAAGTAGAGGCTCAGCCACAGAGCACTACCAAGACCCGTGTGGCGATAGAGAAACAGGCCGCCGACGAAAACCAGAATAATCAGGCCCAATTGCAGACCGATATGGATGGCCATTGCTGGATAAAACACGCCAACCCCTTTCTTTGGATTGGGGAATAGTTGTTCAGTGTTTCCTAACCCATCCCGCCACACCGAATCCTTACGCGAGGTAGAGAGCGTTTGGTGATATCTTGCTATGTCGTGTGAAATATGCCAATAAGCTCGTATCGCATTCGCCTATGGTTTAAACCAGGCTTCGTATTCCCCTCTCAAAAAGCCATATACTACCTGATCCGCCCGCTGTCCGTTCCCGCCCACCCCGTGTTGCCGGAACAGGCCTTCCCGTTTCATGCCCAGCTTTTCCATTACCCGCCACGACGGGCGGTTCTCAACCGTCGTGACGGCCGTTATCTTAACCAAATTATAGGTAGGAAAGGCATAGGCCATAATGGCTCGACAAGCCTCTGGCATTAGTCCTTGTCCCCAGTAGGGGCGAGCCAGTGCGTAACTGAGGTCGGCTATCCCAGGCGCTGCTTCACCCAACCCACCAAGGCCAATCTCCAGATCGGCATGCCCGACTACTATCTTGTTCAGGACGAGAGCAAAATAGGGGTTTTTATCCCATGATTTACTAATGACCCAGCCCAGATCCCGTTCGGCATCCTTGCGCCGGTAAGGGTAGGGCTCGTCGAGCAGCCTGCGAAAGGCTTGGTCATTGTGGCACTGGTAATAATCGTCGATATCAGCCCATTCAAAGGGACGGATCAAAAGTCGATCTGTTTGCAGCGCCGTCGGTTCAATGGGCATATTTCTTGCCTTCTTTGCTTCCAGGCGGCCTTGATCCCACCAGAACTGAAAGGCTGAGGCCTCCTAATAAACGTCCGCTACAAATAGTTCCCATAGAAAGGCGAACCCCTAAATCCGGCCTCTTCTGATAAACTACCTCACCAACGCCCGCACCGCCTCAAGCGAACGGGTAAAAGCTGCGGCCGGCCCCTCGGGCGCCGAACCAACGCTTTTGATCGACAGATACCCGCTGTACCCGCCCGCCTGCAATTCCTCCAGACAGCGCCGGTGGTCGACTTCCCCTGTGCCAAATAGCGCCCCTTCGTACAGCGACAGCCGGCCACTCTCGGCAAAGTCGCCGCGTATCGCGGCCTCGTCCCGCCGTCGCCAATCGCCCAGGCGGATAGCACAGACGCGGCCGGCCAATAAGCGCGAAGCCGCCACTGGATCGCCGCATTCGTAGAACAGATAATTGCCTGGGTCGATACAAGCCCCCAGATTATCGGCCCCGGCCAGACGCAAGGCCCATTCCTGCTGCCAGGCGGCGCCGACAAAATAACAGTGGTTGAGCAATCCCAAGCGCACCCCCAAAGGCGCGGCGAATTCGGCCAATTCTACCATCTGTTCCACCAGCGGCGCCAAACCGCGCACAAAAGGGGTCCCCTCCCTGCCGCCCCCTGCCGGCAGCGGCGGCGCGTCAATGGCGGGAAAGGTGACCACACCGGCACCCACACCAGCGGCGGTGCGGATCTGGTCGCGCAATACCTGCAACGCTCCTTCTCGTCCCTGGTCGCGGCGCCCTACTCGCTCGCCTGAGCCCAACCCGAACACCTCCAACCCCATATCCCCAGCCCGCCGCTTCAGCGCCTCGGCCTCGTCCACGTGGGCCGGCTCGCCGCCCCATTCGGTCTGGTAGAATTCAACGCCGTCCAATCCCGCCTCGGCAGCTACTTGCAGAATGCGCTCGGTCGTCCGCTCTGCTTCGGGTAGCTGCTGCGCCAGGCAAATGCTCATTGCGCCAATTTTCAACATAGATGTCTCGTTTGTTTGTTCTGTTTATCTCGATTAATTGCAAACACACTGGTTCTTTTGAGACATACCAGAAATCTCGTCAACTATCGCCCCTCAACCCTATTGTCCGCAGTAAGCGGTTTCACAATTCCACCGCCTGTCCAGTACGCCCCGATTCCTGCGCCGCAAAAATAAGCGCCATCACCCCCCGAATTTCCGCCCCTGAGGCCTGGGCCAACGGCCGCTGTTGGCGGATAGCACCGAGAAATTCCTCCTGAATGGAAGCCTCCCCGGCCAGGGCTACCTGTTGCGGCACCTCCTGCTTCTGGCCGTCTACCAATACCTGGCCGCGCCCGTCTACCTGGATCACCCCTTCCTCGCCAATGACGAGCCAGTCGGTGCCGCCTTTGTAGTGAAAGGACATCGACGCCTCGACCAGGGCGCCGCTGGTGGTGGTGGCCACCAGGGCGACATCGTCCTCAATATCGATATCGGGGTGCGGATCGACATTCTGCACCACCGCGTAAACCCGGCGGGCTTCCTCGCCCAACCACCACAGAATCGCATCGAGGGAGTGCACCCCAATCCCGGGCAGAATCCCCCCCGACAGGGCCTGACGGGCAAACCAACTGTGCTCATCGCCGCCGCGCGAGGACCCCATGCGGCGGTGCACCACCCGGCGCACCCGCCCCACGGCGCCGTCGTCGAGCAATTGCTTGACCAGCCGCAAATAGGGCACGAAGCGCAGCGTCTGCCCCGACATGAGCAACAAGCCCCGTTCCCGTCCCGCCTCTATCATCCGATCGACATCTTCCAGGGTAAGAGCCATAGGCTTTTCAACAAAGACATGCAGACCGCGCTCAAAGGCGGCCAGGGCGTATTCGGTGTGGAGATGGTTGGGCACCGAAATAACCGCCGCCGCGGCGCCCTCCAGGGCCGGGGCCAACTCGGCGTGGGCGGCCCCTACGCCAAATTCGTCGCGCAGCCGCTGGCGGGCCTGGGGCGAGGGGTCCATGCCGGCTATAACCTGCCCCAGTGCGGGCAATTTCTGTATCGCCTGCAAATGCGCCAGGCCCTGGCGGCCGGCGCCCAACAGTGTTACCGGTACGGGTCCGTTCATAATTCCTCCTTCAGGACAACGGCAAAACGTAGTCGAATAATTCCCTTACCACGACAAAATCCAGGCTCTCGTACAGACCAACAGCCGCCCGCCTATCGCGCGAGGTATTGAGCCAGGCGTCCGGATAGCCCCGACGCGCCAATTCCTCCAGCGTCCGCACCACCAACGCCCGTCCTAACCCCCGGCCCCGCGCCGCAGGCACAACGCCCACCCAGTGGACCAACCCCACAGCCCTGCCATCGTACTCGATCTCCCACGCGGTACTGGTTCCCAGCAGACGATCCCCTTCTTGGGCCACCAGGATTCGCGCGGCTTCATACTGCGGCATAGCGGTAAATTCGCGGGCAAAATCGCCCAGCTCCCATTGGCGCCCGCCATCCTCGCCAAAGCATTCGTTCTTGAGGGCTATCCAGGTCGCTTCCTCGCCCGGGACAAAAGCGCGGATCTCCACCCCGGCGGGCACTTCGACCGACGGCGGCAGAACTCCGCTCCGCCGCATGCGCACGCCTCCCTGGGACCGACCCGAAAAACCAGCCTCCTGCAACAGGCGTGCTAATTCGGCTTGCTGGTTGCTGACCCCGGCCACCGTCAGGCTCGACTCGTCACGGATCACTTTCCACATAGCTAAAAATCCACCTCTACAGCCACCGCCGCACCGCTCTCTACCGCTTGCGCAATGGCACAGCCCACCGCCGCCGAGCGGGCCCCTTCGACCGCATCGATTAACGGCGCCTGGCCGCTGCGGATGCAATCGATGAAATGGGCCAGTTCCTCGGCGCAGGTATGGTCCTCGGGGCGAATATCCACCGGCAGTGACATGGCTTCCTCGACGTGAGCGATGCCGCCGATAAATAGCTTCCCGTCCACCACCGAGCCCTTGGTGCCGTAATAATTCAGTCGCATGGCATAGGGCGTCTGGGCGCCGCAAGAAACCAAGCATTTGCCCAGCGCCCCGGAGGCGAATTTGAGATTGGCGATAATGGTATCGCACCAGGGGGCCCGCGGAATATTGCGGTTGATGCCAAAGGCGCTCACTTCGATTATTTCGCCGCCAATCCAGCGCATCAAGTCAAGCGGGTGGCAGGCCCCCCCGACTATGGGCAATTGGCCCTCGTTGTCGGTGTCCATCCACCAATCGTGCCCCGGCAAATCGAGAAAGGGGCCCAGATCGTGGATATAATCCCCCTCGATAAAACAGGCTTCACCCAGCAGCCCGTCGCGCACCAGTTGGTGCACCGTCTCAAAGATGCGGCTGAAGCGGGCCCCGTGCCCCACCATAACCTGGCCGGGATAGCGCCGTGACGCCGCGACAATGCGCCGGCATTGCTCCACGGTGACGGCCAGGGGTTTTTCCACAAAGACGTGCTTACCCCCTTCCAGGGCGGCCACGGCCTGATCGACATGCTGCGAATTGGGGGTGCACAGATAGACGATATCCACCGCCTCGTCGGAGACGACTGCGGCGAATTGGTCGGTTGTTCGCCGGGCTCCGTACTGCTGGCCCAAGGCCCGGGCGTCTTCTAGGCTTCGCGGCGTTGCGCATAGGGCCTGGAGTTGGGCTTCGGGGTGGGCAGCAATGGCCTTGATATGCTCAACGCCGATATAGCCTGTGCCCACTACGGCAATGCCGGGTCTGTCCATGGGGCGGCTCCTGGTTGGGTGTACACGATATGCGACTTTTTCCGGTAACAGCGCCCTTCTCCTAATTGGGTCGGGTCGACAAATGGACAGGGCGCCTGCCGGTGGGATCACTATATAAAGTAGAGTATTTCCCCACACCTATCTATCGGCGCCTACAAGGCCGAGTTTTCACTTGACATCACCATGTAATGATTGTACCATTAGTTCAAGTGGTACATAATGGAGGTCATTTATGGAAATTGTCATCGACACCAGCGCTTCGGTGCCTCTGTTTGCCCAATTGATCCAGCAAATCAAAACGGCCGTTCTCGAGGGCGAGTTGAGCCCGGGGACGTCCCTCCCTTCCATTCGCCAGCTGGCAAACGACCTGGAGCTGAACCAAAACACCGTGGCCAAGGCCTACCGCCTATTGGAGCGCGATTCGGTCATTCAAACCAAAGGCTACCGCGGCACTTTTATCCATCCGGACGCCAAGGTCAACAGCACGGTCGATCTGCAGCCGTGGGTGATGTCCACTTTAAGCGAAGCCATCAAGGCTTTTAGGAAAGCGGGCGTAACCGATTCCGAAATTCGGATTGCCTTCGGCCAGGTCATGAATGAGCGCAACCCATAAGGAGTTGAGTATGGAAACCCAACTATTTTTTTACAGCGTATTTTTGAGCCAGATTTTCCTTCTTTCTTTCTTTTTCCCCCGAAAAATGCTCAATCGGATACAGTATGTATTCGACACCTATCCCCCGGAAAAATTCCCCAATCTCTATCCGGACCCCATCGACTACTACCGGGGAGCACGGCGCCATTACAGGAATATGAATGTCGGCATCCTCCTGGCCGGGGTGGCCTTGCTGGTGGGACTGGTCTTCTTTCCGCGCAGTGGGGCATGGGATGGAGCCATAGTAAACGCGTATTTTATGCTCCAATTTTTCCCCGTGCTGCTGATGGAGATGTGGTATCTCAGATACTACCGGCGGATGAGAAAAGCGGACGCGCGCACCACCCGCAAGGCCGAACTCCACCCCCGCCGCCTGTTCGATTTTATTTCACCCACTCTGATCGGCCTGGTACTGTTGGTGTATTTCGCCTTTGTCGGGCTCATCCTCTACATCAGGCAATTCGATTTTCCCTGGTTCGGCGGCTATTGGAATATCGTCGGGGTGACGGCGGCCAACCTACTTTTCGCCGGCATAGTATGCTGGAATCTGTACGGCGTGAAAAGAGATCCGTATCAGTCCTATGAAGATCGTAAAAGGCATCTATCGCTGATCGCCAAACAAATGGTCTTTATGAGTATTGCAATGACCCTATTCATAGCCATAATCGTGGTCTTCGCCTCTTTGGATATGCGCCCTCTACAGGCCGGGGTCACGAGTATCTACTTGCAGCTGATGGCCGTGATCGGCTTCCGTACGCTGCGGATAGACAGCCTCGATTTTGACGTCTATAAAGGAGATCCCAATCACACCGAGAGCACCGGGCCGAACGAGCAAGAAACAGAGCAAGGACAGATTCCTCCCGGAAATACAGCCATGAGCACCGGGCTGAGCCTGGGACTGGTCTTTGGCGCCGGGGTTGGCCTCGTATTCGGAGAATTGGCCATTGGAGCAGGACTGGGGATGATTTTGGGGATAATCATTGGCAGTCGCCTGGACCGGCAACAGAAGGCCATCAGCACCTGACAGGTATATGAAACGGCTTCTAAAGACCTGACAAATAATCCTGTTCGCTCAACCCCAGACCAATGGCAAGCGTATGTACCAACCGGAGCCCCATGCCCTTTAACCCACGCCGCACGCCCCCCGGTACCATCCTGGGACAGGACAGCCAAGCCGGCTCCTACGTCCTCCGCATTGAATTACGGATAGTTCATCAGCTGGCTTTTGGGCGCTTTAAAAAGGGCAAGGTCATCAACCTGGAAGCCGGTGAATATCTCTATATCGGCTCGGCCCTGGGAGCTGGCCGCAGCGCCGCCACCGGCTTAGCCCGCCGCCTGGTACGCCACGCCAGCCGCGCCACCGACCGGCCACCGCACCGCATCCGTGCAAAGCTACTCGATCTTTTCGCCGACCACGACCTGGGCCCCGACAACCCCTTGCCGACCCGCCCCAAGACCCTGTTCTGGAATATCGACCACCTGCTCGACCTGCCCAAGGCCCACCTCGTAGAAGTCTTCGCCCTGCGCTCCCCCCAACGCCTGGAAGGCCCACTGGGGCAAATACTGGAAGCCGATTCCCATACTACCGTATTCGAAAAAGGCCTGGGCGCCAACGATGTCCCCGGCAATACCCATATCCTGCACGTGGCCGCGCCCGAAGCGTGGTGGGACGCCTTGCCCGCCCGAATCATCCAACTGGCTGAATCACACCAAGGCTAATCGCTCCATCAGCCATTCTCTTTTGCTCAACCCTGGCCAACCCCACCAATCCCCTCTCTTATACCAATTTGAAGTACTGATGGCCGGATGTTTAACGGTATTTCCCCGGAGAAACAGCAGAAACATCCGGACAACGTGAAATCAATCTGGTATTACTCCCACTCCTCATAGCTCCTCCCCCCATCTCTTCAGCAGCAACCGAAGGGTCTGGGGGCGTTGGCTGGCGGTGGGCAGTGGGGGAGCGGGGCGGGGCAGCTGGAGGGCCGGGCGGGCGGGGCAGCTGGAGGGCCGGGCGGGCGGCGCAGCCGGGTGGCTGGGGGAAGGCCGCAAGCGGGCCTCACTGCCCACCAGAAGCCGACGCTCCCAGACCCGCCCTTTGCTTGCAGCCGCACCACCCCCTAAGGCCGCACCACCGTCCCATCCGCCCGCCGATCCTCCGCCGCATACCCGGGCCGCACCGGATTGGCCGTCAACAACGCCGCCGCCTTCTCCTCGTCGATATCAATCCCCAGCCCCGGCTTGTCGTTGGCATAGAGATGCCCGTCGGCCAATTCCGCGTGCCCGGGGAAAACCTCCAGCTCCTCCTCGGAAAAATGGTTCTCCTCCTGAATGCCAAAACTGTAGGAGACCATATCCAGATGCATCGCCGCCGCCTGGTTGACCGGATCGTTGTCGCCGCCTTCCTGCCAGGCCGTCTGCACCCCGAACCACTCGCACAGCGTGGCGATCTTGCGGCAGGGCGTGATCCCCCCCGCCTTCGACACCCGCACCCGCACGTAATCGATGAGCCGCTCGGTGATCAGCGGCACGTATTCGTGCGGATTGACGAATAATTCGCCCATCGCCTGCGGCGTCGTGCACTGCTCGCGGATGAGCTTGTACCAGGCCACCTGCTCGGGCGACAAGACATCCTCCAAAAAGAACAGCCGGTACGGCTCCAGCAATTTCGACAACGTCACGGCGCTTTGCGGCCGCAAATGTTCATGGACATCGTGGGTCAGCTTGGGGCCAAAACCCAGCTTGGAACGCAAATAGTCGAACATCTGCGGAATACTCTCGATATAAGCCTCATCGTCAAAAGCGTGCGACTGGGGCCAGGCATTGCGCGGTCGCAAGGCTTCGTTGGCGGGAATAAAACCGCCGCCGCCGTAGCCGCCCAACTGACAGCGGATGACCGCGTAGCCCTCTTCCATATAGCGCTGAATATCCTCGAGCAATTCCTCCTTGTTTGCCCCGCCGGCATGGGCGTAACAGGGCACCGCCGCGCGCACCGCACCACCCAGGAGCTGGTATACCGGCATCCCCGCCTCTTTGCCCTTGATATCCCACAGGGCCATATCGATACCGGCCAGGGCGGTATTTTGAATAGCGCCGTTGCGCCAGTAGGCACTGGTATAGGTGCTCTGCCAGATATCCTCAATATGGGACACATCGCGGCCAATAAGCCGCGGCCCGATCTGCTCCTCGATAGCCGCCTGCACAGCGCCGCCCTGATTGACTTCACTGGCCGAGCCAATCCCGTACAGCCCCGGCTGGTCGGTAATTATCTTGACGATCAGCCAGATGCCCCGGGACCGCGTGCGGATGCAGCGTACTTCTTTGATCTTAGCCATTTTAAGTTGTCTCCCAAGCGTTATTAGTAATCGGCGATGGACCCGTCGCGGTGTCGGTTGTCGGGCCATTTGAATTGTCGTCCAACCTCCCGGCCCACTTCAATAGCCCGCTGCTCGTCTATTTCCACGCCCAGTCCCGGCCCCTCGGGCAACGTGGTATAGCCCTCCTCGTCCATAGTCCAGGTTTTGCGCGCCACATCGTCGGGCAAGACATTGTCGTAGCCTTCGTGAATGAGGAAAAAGGGGATAGAGGCGGCCACGTGTAAACTGGCCGTCAGTCCCAGATAGGACATGGTGCAGTGCGGCGCCAGCGGCACGTAATGGGCTTCGGCCAGGGTCGCCACTTTCTGCAATTGGCTAATACCGCCGCCGTGGCCGCAGTCGGGTTGCAGGATATCGACTACCTGGGCTTCGAGAATTTCGCGCACCTCCCAGATGCCGCGATCGCGCTCGCCGGTAGCTAAGGGCACCGAGACGCTGTCGCGCAATTTGCGCATCGCGTCAATATTGCCCGGCACCCAGGCCTCCTCCAAAAAGAGCAGATCATCGGCTTTGAGCTGAGCGGCGAATTGCTTGGCCAGGGGCAGGGGCAGACAGCTGTGGGCATCGAACATCACCGCCCCGTCAGGCCCGACTTTCTGCCGCGCATCCCGCACTTTCTGTACCAGGGCCTCGACTTCAACGGGTGTCCCGGCGAAGTAATTGGCCCCGCCCGGCCCTACCTTAACGGCCTTGGGGCTGGGATACTTCCAGATCTTATCGCGGCAGGGGCCACCCAACAGCCGGTACACCGGTACCCCCCACAATTTGCCGGCGATATCCCACAGGGCCATATCGATGGCCGAAATCACGTGCGTCATTAGACCGCCGCCGCGCAGATTGCGATGGGCCCGGTACAAGCGTTGCCAGTGGTGCTCAATGCGAGTGGGATTCTCGCCTATAATAAGTTGCCCTAAAGATTGCGCCAGGGCGCAGGCCACTGGCGTATCCATATTGTTGATTTCGCCCCAGCCCGTCACGTCCATATTGGTCTGGATCTTGACGTAACCCTTGGCCCCCACCGGGATCGTATCCAATTGGGTAATGCGGATCTGCGAGCCGCGGTCGAATACCTGTTCGCCGGCTGTCATTCTTCCTCCTGGGTGGTCTTGTTGTCTGTCCGTTCTGTGAAAATCGATTTGTGTAGTTGGTCTGTTGGGGACGGGCATTGGGGCAGCGGCCTCTGGCGGCATGTGATGCCCGCTTGGGCCTTATTCGGGGGCGTCAGCTAGCTACAATAAACGCCGCCCGCCCGGCCTCCAGCTTCCCCGCCGCCACACCCCACATACCGCCGCCGGCCACTACCCCAAAGCCCTGTGCTGGCCCCCCCTAATGTAGGGTCGGTACCCCGACCTATCAATGCGCTCCGTATTGCCCGGCCCCCGCCATTGCCTTACCATACTGGCCGACCCCCAACCAGGAGATTTGCCATGCCCTTGGAATTGATCGCCGACCGGCCCGGCAACGCCGTCTTGCACCCCTACCAGGAAGGGACCCTGCAACCCGATCAGGTGCGCCTGAAAAGCCTCTTCAGTTCAGTCAAGCACGGCACCGAATTGCGCGGTTTCCGCGCCGACACCCCCGATGCCGACGACCGCTGGGACGGCACCTTGCGGCTGCACCGACGCGGCGAGTCGGTTGCCGACGCCTTCCCCAAACCCCTGGGCAATATATGCCTGGGTGAAGTGGTAGAGGTTGGCGCCCAGGTCGACCAATTCGCCCCGGGCGACCGTGCTTTCGCCCACTTGCCCCTGCGCCAGACCCATAGCGTGGCCGCCGCCCGGCTGCAGGCCGCCCCGGACGGTGTTTCGCCCCAAGCCCTTATGTACTGGGACCCGGCCGATTTCGCCGTCGGCGCGGTGCAGGACGGCCCTGTGCGCCTGGGCGATCGGGTCGCCGTTTTCGGATTGGGCGCTATCGGCCAAATGGTCGTCCAGGCCGCCCGCCTGTGCGGTGCCCGCTGGATCGCCGCCGTCGACCCCATTGAACGCCGCCGCCAGGGGGCCCAGCGCCACGGCGCCGATTTCCCCATCGACCCAAGCAATACAGATGCCGGTATGACCATTAAAGAACAGACCGATGGTACCGGCGCCGATATCGTCTTTGAAACCAGCGGCTCGTACCGGGCCCTCGAAGACGCCCTGCGCAGCGTCTGCTATTCGGGCACCGTGGTCTCCACCGCCTATTACCACGGCGATAACGGCCTGCACCTGGCCGGCGAATGGCACCGCAACCGCATCAACCTGATCTCCAGCCGCGCCTGCAGCGAACCGCTGCCCCAATTCGGCTGGAATTTTACCCGCATCCGCACCGAATCGCTGGCGCTATTGGTAGAAGGGCGCCTGCAAGCCGACGATCTGATTGACCCCGTCGTCCCTTTCGGCCAATCTGCCCAGGCATACCAGGAAATCAACGCCCATCCCGAACGCTCGATTAAACTGGGAATCGACCACCGACTGCAAGACGGCTAGCCTTCTCCCGACGATATTGCCAGAACTCTACAGTCTCCGTATTATGACGCCCTGTTAAAGAAAGCCCGCCCCCAATCCCAGGAGACTACTCCCATGCTCGACATAGGCATCTTCGCCCCCTTCGGCGACGACCACGAGCGCAATATCGCCTTCTGCCGCGATTCCGACGTGCACCATATAGTCGTCAGCACCGGCAACATACCCTGCACCGAGCCCAATCTGCCCGATCCCGAGGCCCTCAGCCAATTGGCCGCCCAATACCGCCAGCACGATATCCACCTGGCGGCGCTGACCCCGCCCCGGGTGCCGCAGACCGCTTTTGAAGATGAGACCGTGCGCGACAGCGAACTGGCCTATATGGAACGCCTGCTGGCGGCCATGGGCCAGGCCGGGATCACCTACGTCCACTTCTATCTCAATGTCGATCCACTCGATGACGAAGCCAAGCGCAACCACCTGTGGGAGGGGCTGGTCGAGTACTACCGCCGCCTGGTAGCCCTGGCCGAGGCCGCCGACGTGCGCATCTCAACGCACCACTTCCACGTCCCCGACCGCCTGCTGTGGAATTACCAGACCATGTCGACCCTGCTCGACCAGGCCCCCAGCAGCCACAACGGCGTCACTTTCTGCCAGGGTAAATCGCAAATGGCCGGCGACGACCTGCCCCGTGACATCCTGCGCTACGGCGCCCAGATCACCATGTTCCATATCCGCGACGTGGCCACCCGGGTCGAAGGGGCCGTCGCCCCCGAAATAGAACAACGACTGGCCGATATGGGTTATCTGGAGGTGGCTTTTGGTGCCGGCGAAGTGGATATGCTCGGTTCCATAAAAGCACTGAAAAAGATCGGCTACAAAGGCCAGATATACCCCGAGCACTACCCTTCTATAGCAGGCGACTCGGCCGCCGGCCTTGCCTGGACCATCGGCTATATTCGCGCCCTGGACCAGTCGGTGGAAGTATAAAAAAGTGGGGAAGGCCGTCCGCAAAAACAGCTCTTCCCCACGGCAGCGACTCATCACAATTACGACGACACGCTAATACCAGGTTGATTTCAAGTTGTCCTACTATGAACCCGCCCGGCCTGCAGACGACGCGCCCAACAGTAGATACTCCCTTTAAGGTTCATTATCAGTGCTAACAAGCTTTTCACTCGTCGTAAGTGCCTGTTTTCGCTCAGTCGCCATTTTCGCGCCGACGCAAAAACCGGCTAGATAACACAGAGACTGGCCAGTTTAGGCCAAACGGCCGGTACGCTAAGGGCCGGGCACTTATCATGCCACGGGCTGAAACTCGTTCTGACACAGTTTCAATGAAACGAGCGAATCTACCATGACCACTGCCCCCCAACCGACCGTCCGCAGCGAACAGACCGATGCCGACCCGCTGGGGTCGGGACTTTATGGGGCCCAAGACGAGGCGGGCCGGTGGTGGAGGACGAGCGCCGCGGCTCCTGACGGCCTATGGCTCCTCTAATACCGATTTGATTTCAAGTTGTCCGGATGTCGTGGATTGTTTTGGTCCACCAGCTAAAGCCGGTGAGTTGGGCTAATTTTTCGCTGCGTTCCCAGTAGGGCTTTAAGGCGTCGATCAACCGGTCTAAGGTGGCAAAGAGGCGGTTGGCCAAGACCGCCCGTAAGGCTTTCAACCAGCGCTCAGCCGGACTGAGTTGGGGCGAATACGGCGGCAAGCACAGCGGCGCCATATGAGGCGGCCAGTTCAACGCGCCACTGAGATGGCTGCCGGCTTGATCCATAACCACGACGATAAAGTCGTCTGGGTAGGCCTGCCGGAGTTGGTTGAGAAAGCACTGCACAGTAAATTGTATATGATAGTTTCCAGTTGCCCCCCCATCACCAATAGAAGCCCAACAGATTCCAATAGAAGAGGAAGAGCAGGAACAGCAGACTGGCCAAGACTACCAACGCGCAATGCATTCTGGCCGCCAAAGACCAATCCCGGTGCCGCCACACGCCAAGCCCCAACGGCAATAGAGGGAGGGTCAGCCCCGCCCCGACCAAGGGCAGGCACAATAAGACGATAATAACCGGCGGAACGCCAAAGCCTATTTCAAGTTGCAAGATATTCTGGTTGAGCACCAAGCCGACCAGAAACGCCAGATACAGGGCACTGACGCCGCCCCCCAACCGGCGCGCCCAAACGCCACCCCGCCGCTGGGTCCCGGAACGCCCTCGCCAGCCCCGCCAAATAGAGCCGACCGGCCAACCCAGGGCCGCCGACACGAAGGCCACCACGCAAAAGCCCAACACCCCCAGGTGGAACGTGCCTGTTTTGTACCAAGGAATGCGCTCCAAAGCAAAGCCCTGCATATACAAATAGTCGACCTTGCCCGCTTTGTCCTCCCCAAAGACGATATGTTCGTCGCTGCCCTCTTGCGCAAACAGCAAGGGCTCCCTGCCGGCCAGCCGCCATTGTCCATCGCCAGGAATAACTGGTGTATGGATAGTCAGTGCGCCCTCGGCATTAGCCTCGACTTCAAGCTGCCCTATTAGGGCAACCATTTTCAACAGGCTGTGCAGAGGGTAGCGCGTGCTCTGATAGTGGCCGGCAACCCGCGCCAATTCCTCGGGACGGGCCACGAGGGGCTCGACCGCTGCCCGGCGGTCCGGATAATAGCGGTCGAGAAAGCGGTCCAGGATCTGCCAAAACAGATCGCCGACGCCGGGCGAAAACGTATTGCAACTGAAGAAGATACCCAACTCCTGGTCGGGCAAGAGGACGAGGAAACTGCCGTAGCCTTGGAGCGCGCCGCCGTGCAGCAGAATTCTGTGCCCATTTGCAAAATACTCAACAAAAGCATAGCCAATGCCCGGAAGGCGCTGGTCGTGGGCAAATTGGCGCCGCTGCATGGACAACGCCGTGGCCTCGGTCAGTATGGTCGCGCCGCCGTAGCGCCCCCGTTGCAGATGGGCGTTCATAAAGCGCGCCATATCGTCCGCCGTGGCGTACATTGATCCGGCGGGCGCGGCGTTCAAATAGACCAGTTGCACCGGCTCGTGCCTGGCCTCTGCTGCGTCGTATTGATAACCGGTAGCCAATGTCTGGGCCGTTTCCGGCGCTAATTCCGCCCAACTGCCATCCATGCCCAAGGGTTCGAGGATTTGCTGCTTTATATACTGGGCATAGGGCCTCCCCGTACGCGCTTCGACCAAATACCCGGCCAGGGCCATCCCGTAATTGGAATAATTGGCTAAAACCCCAGGGGATCTGACCCGGGGAGGCATGCGGGCACGCAAATACTGGCCCAACGGTACGATTTGGTCGGCCGCAGGAGCGATTAAACCCAATATCCCTTCGCCTAGGCCACTGGTGTGGGTCAGTAAATGCCGCACCGTGATCGGCTCGGGGTAGGTGTCGGGCACTTGAAAAAGGTCGAGATAATCATTGATATCGGCATCCAGACCAATACGGCCGTCCTCGACCAATTGCATGACCGCCGTGGCGGTGAATAGTTTGCCGACCGAACCCAGGTAAAAAGTCGTCTTATCGGGCTCGACGGCCCGCTTCCCATCGAGACGGGCATAGCCGTAGCCCTTGCTCACAAGCACCGTGCCCCTGTGTACCACAGACACCGCGGCGCCGGGAATGTGCAGGGCTTCCATCTCCGACATGATGAGCGAATCGATAAAGGCGGCCAATTCAGCCCGGTCGACGGGCCCGTCGGACCCATCCACAGCACTAACTATACTGGCCTGGAACAGCAATACTGCCGCCAACACGCGGTAGACAGCCTGTTTAACAGGATCCATCATAGGGGCTCTTCTCCAGGTTTGTCGAGCGCGGCTAAAATCTCGACCAGGTCTTTGATATCGAGATCGGGTTCAATCACTTTCTGCATCACCAGACCGAAATACAGGGCGACCAGGATGCGCGCCAGCAAAGGGCGATTCAGGTTCTTATCGATGGCGCCGGCCTCCTGTCCTTGGGCGATCAGGGCGGCCAACGGCTCAATTGACGTCTGCATCAGCCCTGGACCGCAGGCGGCGATGCGCTCGTTGCGGGACGCCTCCGAGACCAGATCGAAATTGAGGCAGGCGGCGTGGACCTGGCCGGGGTCCTCGAGGACTGGAACGAATAGCGTCGTGAAAATGCCCGCCAGGGAATTATCGGCTAATTCGACCTGGGGCGGATCGCTGAATTCGGCATCCCCACCGACTATTTTCTCGGCCATCGCGACGATGATATCCTCTTTGCTGTTGAAATAATTGTACACCGCCCCGGCGCTGAGCTGGGAGGCCGCCATGATATCCTTCATCGTGGTGCGGTGAAATCCTTTTTCGTTAAAACACGAACGCGCGGCGCTGAGAATCTGGTCGCGGCGGCTATCCAAATGAGCTTGCGATACTTTGGGCATGGTAGGTTCCTGAAAAAAGGTGGATTTTAATAAATAGAATAACCGTTTTATTTTATTTTGGCAAATCAAAACTCCATAATACTACCCTGCCCATTGCCATTGTATGCCCTGCCGGCTAATTTTTCCCGTCTACCCATACCAACGAGATCCGCCCTATGCTGCTCACCCTGACCACCACCCACACCCCGGCCACCGACCTGGGCTATCTGCTGCACAAACACCCGGACCGTCTGCAGACCTTCCCCCTCTCTTTCGGCCGGGCCCACGTCTACTATCCAGAAGCCGACGCCCGCCGCTGCACTTGCGCCCTGCTCCTCGATATCGACCCGGTCCAACTGGTGCGGGGCCGCCCCGGCGCCGCTAGTGGGCCATTAACCCAATACGTCAACGACCGGCCCTATATCGCCTCGTCCTTCCTTTCCGTCGCCCTGGCCCGGGTTCTGGGCAGCGCCCTCAACGGCCACTGCAAAGAACGCCCGGAGCTAATCGAGCAACCTCTGCCCCTGTCGGCCCGCCTCACGGCGGTGCCCTGCCGTGGCAGCCAGGACTTGCTGGAGCAACTTTTTGCCCCGCTGGGCTACCAGGTCAAAGCCCAAGGCCGTCTGCTCGACACGACGCTACCCGCATGGGGACCGTCCCCCTATTTCGATCTCCACCTGAGCGCCACCCTGCCCCTGCGCCAACTGCTTGAACACCTCTACGTCCTAATCCCCGTGCTCGACCACGAAAAACACTATTGGGTCGGCGACGCCGAAGTGGAGAAATTGCAGCGCCACGGCCAGGGCTGGCTGGAAGACCACCCGCACCGCGAACTGATCATCCGGCGCTACCTCAAATACCAGGGACGTCAGGCCCGCGACCTGCTTAATGATCTAGACGACAACGACGCCCCCGACACCGCACCGCGCGATCCTTCACTCGACGACCAGCGGCGCCAGGCCGTGATCCAAGCCCTGTTGGCCAGCGGCGCCCGGCGCATTCTCGACCTGGGCTGCGGCGACGGCAAATTGCTGCAGCAACTGCGGCCGCAGCAGCAATTCACCGAATTGGTGGGCATGGACCCCTCCAGCCGCGCCCTGGAAGCCGCCGAAAAGCGTCTGCAACTAAACGCCATAGCCCCGGGCCGCCTGCAATTATTCCTGGGCAGCCTCACCTACCACGACCAGCGCCTGGCCGGCTACGACGGGGCTGCAGTGGTCGAGGTCATAGAACATCTCGAACCCGAACGCCTGCCCGTCCTGGCCCAAGTCCTCTTTGGCACCGCCCGCCCGAAAACAGTCGTGGTTACCACGCCTAATAGAGAATACAATATCCACTTCCCCGGCCTGGAGGCAGGCGCCTTCCGCCACCCCGACCACCGCTTTGAATGGACCCGGGAAGAATTCCGCGCCTGGGCCCGTGAGGCGGCCCAGCAGCACGGCTATACCGTCGATTTCCGGCCCATCGGACCCGACCACCCCGAAACCGGCTCACCGACCCAGATGGGACTATTTGAACGATGCCCCTGAATATCCCCGAATTCTCCCTGGTGGTCCTTATCGGCCCCTCTGGAGCCGGCAAATCGACTTTTGCCCGCAGCCATTTCAAAGCCACTGAAATTGTCTCCTCCGACGCCTGCCGCGGTCTAGTCGCCGACGACGAGAACAACCTCGACGCCACCGGCGACGCCTTCGAGTTGGTGCACTATATCGCCGCCAAGCGCCTGGCCGGCCGACGCCTGACCGTAATCGACGCCACCAGCGTCAAAAAAGCCGACCGACAGCCCCTACTGCAATTGGCCAAGACCTATCACGCCCTGCCCGTGGCCATCGTCATGGACATGCCCACTGATCTGTGCCACCAGCGCAACCAACAACGTCCCGACCGCGATCTGCCAGCCCATGTAGTACCTAACCAACGGCGCCAATTGCAGCGCAGCCGGCGCGGCCTCAAGGGCGAGGGCTTCCGCTTCGTCTATACCCTCGACAGCCCCGAAGCCGCCGCCCAGGCGACCATTGCACGCCAGCCTCTGTGGCCCGACCGCCGCGACGCCACCGGCCCCTTCGATATTATCGGCGACGTCCACGGCTGCATCGACGAATTGCGTTTGTTGCTGCAGCGCCTGGACTACCAGACCGACAGCAGCCCAGTGCAGCCGCCGCCCGGGCGCCAGGCCCTTTTCGTCGGCGATCTGGTCGACCGCGGCCCCGACAGCCCCGCTGTCTTGCAATTGGTCATGGCCATGGTCGAAGCCGGCCACGCCCTCTGCGTGCCGGGTAACCACGACGTCCGTCTGTTGGCCAAATTGCGCGGCCGCAAGGTCAAGACCGCCCACGGCCTGGCCGAAACCCTGGCCCAACTCAAAAACCACCCCGACGCCCTGCGCCGCCGCAGCGCCGATTTTCTCGACGGGCTGGTCAGCCATTACGTCCTCGACGGCGGCCGCCTGGTAGTAGCCCACGCCGGCCTGCGCCAGGATATGCAGGGACGCGCCTCGGCCGCTGTACGCGCTTTTTGCCTATACGGCGACCCCACCGGCGAACTCGACGAATACGGCCTGCCGATCCGCCGCGACTGGGCCGCCGACTACCGCGGCCAGGCCGCCGTGGTCTACGGCCACACCCCCGTGGCCCAAAGCGAATGGGTCAATAATACCCTGTGCCTGGACACCGGCTGCGTCTTTGGCGGCGCCCTGTCGGCACTGCGCTACCCCGAACGCGAACTAGTCCAGGTGCCGGCAGCCAAAACCTATAGCGAGCCCATTCGCCCGTTGGCTGCCCCCTCAGCGACCAGCGCGCAACCGCAGCTTCCCCAGCCACGCCCCTCGGGCCAACTCGATCTCGACGATGTGCAGGGGCGCCGCCGCATTGATACCGCCCTGATGGGACGGCTCACCATTGCCCCGGAAAATACCGCCGCCGCCCTCGAAATCATGGCCCGGTTTGCCGCCCCGCCCCAGTGGCAACTCTATCTACCGCCAACCATGGCCCCCTGCCAGACCAGCCAGCGGCCCGATCTCCTCGAATACCCCGACGAGGCCTTCGCCTATTTCCGCCAACAGGGCCTGTCCCAGGTGATTTGCCAGGAAAAGCATATGGGCTCGCGCGCCGTGGTGGTGGTCTGCCGCAACGCCGCTGTGGCCCAACGCCGGTTTGCCGCCCCAGCGGACGAAAACGGCATCGTCTACACCCGCACCGGCCGCCGCTTTTTCACCGACCGCGCCCTGGAAGAGGCCGTCCTCGACCAAGTGTGCCAAAGCGTCGATGCGTGCGGCCTGTGGACGCAATTGGATACAGATTGGCTCTGCCTCGACGCCGAGATTATGCCCTGGTCGGCCAAAGCCCAATCCCTGCTGCTCGAGCAATACGCCCCGGTCGCCGCCGCCGCCCAGAGCCTGGAAACCGTCGCCGCCACCCTCGATCAGGCCAGCCAACGCGGTCTGCCGGTAGAAGAATTGCAAGCCAGCACGGCCGTGCGCCGGCGCCAGACGGACCGTTTTGCCCAGGCTTACCGACGCTATTGCTGGCCGGTGGAATCGGTGGCCGACTTCAAACTGGCGCCTTTTCACTTGCTGGCCTCGGAGGGAGCGGTGCACGCCGACAAGGACCACAACTGGCATATGCAGACCCTGTCCACCCTGTGCCAGACCGGCGCCCTATATCCTACCGCCCACCGACTGGTCGACCTCGACGACGACGGCAGTTGCCGGGAAGCCATCGACTGGTGGACCCAATTGACCCAAGCCGGGGGCGAGGGCATGGTAATAAAACCCCTCGACTTTGTCGTCGGCCGCGGCCGCCAACTGGTGCAACCAGCCCTCAAATGCCGCGGCCGCGAATACCTGCGTCTTATCTACGGACCCGAATATACCACCCCGCACTACCTGGAACGCCTGCGCCAGCGCGGCCTGGGCCGCAAGCGCGCCCTGGCCCTGCGCGAATTTGCCCTGGGCCTGGAGGGACTGCAGCGCTTTGTCGACAACCAGCCCTTACACCGAGTCCACGAATGCGTCTTCGGCGTCCTGGCCCTGGAGAGCGAACCGGTCGATCCGCGTCTGTGAGTGTCTATCTGGAAGTGTAGAGAATATTGGCAGGGCTTAGACGCCCTTTGCAGAGCCAGCCTCCGCAACCTGGACACAGGCCCGACGCACCGCCCGACGCACCGCCCGCGACGGATCGCCGGCAAGGGCAGCCAGCACCGGCTCGGCCCCGCCCAGACGGGCCAGACCGCGCACCGCACAGAGCCGCACACCGACATCCCCGTCCCGCAACGCCGCCTGAAGCCCCTGGCGACTCTGGGGCACCGCCCTATCGCGCAGGGCTTCGCAGGCCCGCCGCCGGACCAGCGCCACCGGGTGCTGCAACGCCTCCAGCAATACCGGCACGGCGGCCGCGCCCATATAGGCCAGGCCGGTGGCGGCGTGGTAGCTGGCCCGCCGGTCGCCCTCTCGCAATACCTGTCCGAGCCCCTCGACCGCCGCGGTCCCCTGCAATAACACCTGGGCCAGCGTCGCCGGGCGCATCCTCCAACACAGGGCTTCGCCCCGGCCAAGCCGTTGGGCGGCGGCTATTATTCTACCGATAATTTGCCGCTGTTCCCCGACCGCCCCAATATGCTGCAGCACAGGCAGACTCGTACGGCCGTTGTACACCAGCGCCACGATGGCCTCCCGACGCGCCGTCGCCGACCGACTAAAAACCAAATCGACCAGCGCCGCCACGCCGCTCTCACCGCTCCCTTCGAGGACCGCGCATACCCCTCGGCAGACTTCGACACTGCCTGCTTCAGCCAGCCCTGTCAACAGGCCCACGGCCGCAGCCCCGCCCGCCTCAACGTATTGCCGCAGGGCCCAGACAGCGTCAAATTCGCGCCGCCGCCGCGCTGGGCCACGGCCATCCTTTTTCCATTGCCGCTTAGCCCCGGCCAATTCGAGCAACAGGCCTAAGCCAACCGGCCCAGACTCCAACAATACCTCTTCGGCGGCTTCGCGCTCGTAGCGCCCCCCTGCCGTCAACTTCTGGATGCGCCGCAACAGGCCCTCACCTGCCGGCTTCCCGCCCGCCGCGCCCAGCCACGCCTCCAAGGCAAACCAACGGGTATCCTCATCGTCGTCCTGCAAGGCCTGGCGCAGATCTTCTATCTCCACCCCAACACCGGCGACCAGTGCGCCCCACATAACTGATGCCCGCCCCCCACCCACCCTCACCTGCGACAAGGTATTCGCCCCGACAATCGCCCGCCCCCGCCCCAGCGCGCCTTCCACATAGCCACCCCTGATCGCAGCGCCTGGCCCAGCGCCCATATCAATAACAACCCGTCCGGCACGGATATCCTCCACCGCGCGGACAAAATTCTCCGTCGCCCCCTCCGGCATATCCCACCATCCCGGCAACGGAGCGGCCAGTTGGACCGCGGCCATCCAGGGACGAAAACGCCGGCATTCCGACGGCTGCAACGGCACGCTGGCCAGACCGCGCTGACGATGCACCGAATAGACCCCGGTAAAAGGCTCCGCCGCCGCCATCTGCCCCCACAGGGCGTCGCCGCAACCCATACAGTGGACGTATTCACCCACGCTATTCACCGCCGTCCGCCAGCGCTGCCAATCGCCCTCTGCTTCACAGCGATACTGAGCCGCCACCGCCTCGGCGGGGATGCACAGGTGCAGACTGCGGTGGCCGCTGAATTTGACCCGGTAATAAATCCCCAGATCGTCGAGCACCTTCATTCCCGGATATAAACCGGCAAATGAACGCCGCCAGCCAAAATCGAGCTCGCGCCCCGAATCGAAGCCGATAAACCGACGCAGCCCATCTTCACCTATTTCATACGCTCGGTTGGACCAGCAATGCAGCCAGGGATAATAAGCGTCGATCAGTTGTGTCTGGGGGGCGAATACTTGCAGGAAGACCCGGCGCAAATCGGCCGCACTCTGCGGGCCCAGGCCCAGATGGACCTCGCCGTCCTCGACCGTGTGGTAGATCAGCTCGACATCGCGCCGGTACGTGAGGCGGGAAAATTCAGCCAGGATATCCGGCCGCAAATAATAGTCGCGGACTTCGTGCCGGGGCGGCTGGGCCCCCAGCGTAAAAGCAATGGGATCGCTATTCATTGGGAGCTCTATAATGGACGCGGCGAGGGCAGGGCGAAAATCGAGCTAAGAGAGCGTTCGAACTTGCCGCGGGGAAACACGGCTAATAAGGGGAATGCTTTTAATTAAAAGAAGGGGCAGGACCGGTCCACCGACCGCGAGGCGACGGCTAACTGTCCCATGCATCCCACCCCTTCCAACATGGTCGCATATCGTTTCATCGGTCAGCCTTAGATGCTCCTCGCAGCAACCCCGACTTGATTGTTTCATACCATCTAATATTTAGCAGGGTTTTGAGCTTGTCGCAGAGGGCGGACTAGCTCTAATTCAAGGAAGGAGGAAACCGGGCCACCCACCGCTCAGGCAACGGCTACCTGTCCCATATATCCCATCCCTTCCAAATTATGGACCTAATACTCATATAAAGCACTGATGGCCTGATGTTTTGCACGTAGCTCTCCGGAACAGGACAAAAACATCCGGACAACTTGAACTCAATTTGGTATAACTAGGAAGATTGCTCATGACTAAACCAGAAAATCTCACGGCCGCCCCACGACCGGATACGCCGCTATCGCCGGCGCAGTTGGCCCAGTTCAAAGCAGAGGGGGCTCTGCCGATTCCGGGTTTGGTGCCCGCCGATGTGCTCGCAGGGTGGAAGGCCCAAATGCGCGCCGCTTGCACCGACGGCGTCGACCTCGACGACCCCGATACCTGGCCCACCGGGCGCTATGCACCCACGGGTGGCTGGCCCGATTTCAGCCCCAATCTGTACGACCTGCCTGGCCTGCAAGCCATTGTCGAGCAACTGGGAGACGGCGCCTTTGCCCCCTCCCACCCAGCCGGGCAGCCGTGGACACCGCAGATACCCATGACGCGGGTGATCCTGCCCAGCGCTCCGGACACGGAGTGGGCGCCCCCAGACAACGGCCATCTCGATGGCTACGCTACAGGCTGGGGCGGCGGCTTTATGGCCTTCTTCGCCGTCCTCCTCTGGGACGTCAGCAGCCCTATCGGCGGCGGCACGGCCTACTGGCCCAAATCACACCTGGCCAACCACCGCTACTTCCTGGCCAACCCCGAGCGCTTCGACGGCTCGTATCTTTTCACCGAGCCGGTGCTAAGCGGCGGGCACCAGGCGCTTCTCGACGGGGACCCCAGCGTCGGCGAGATAGTATGCATGACGGGGCGAGCTGGGGACGCGATGCTGTTCCACGGCCTCACTACGCACGTCGGCTCGATTAACGCGCCGGGATCGCGGCAACCGCGGGTAGCCCAATTTGCCCGCTACTCCCACATGGAAATGCGCCAGCAGGCCCCCATGGTCATGTTTCCCGATAAGGACGGCAAGCCGTGGTCGCCCCCCAGCAATACTCCAGTGGTACCCGAAGCGCAAGCGGCCACGGGCTTTCTACCGTCGGGGCACCCGGGCCGGCAACTCACGCGCTACGAGGTGCCGCAGAACCTCTGGAAATACTGGGGTCCCGCTCTCAATACCTAACCCCGGCCAACGATGTGCCAGCGCAGTGCAAGGGCCATCGCTCAAGCAGCGACCATTTCGTCCGGCCCCGGCAAATGCGGCCACAGCTCGGTCTTGGTCGGCCACCTCTGCAGCGCCTGTACCACATTGGCCAGCGGCCGGGCGTAGATGCGATTGTCGAGGAAAGCCAACTCGGGAAAGGCCAAAGATTCGTTTTCAGTGTCGAAGCCGGCGTCAATACCCGGCTTATTGCCACGGGGGTCAACCCGGATCCAGCGCTCCAGGCTGGCCAGGTAAACCCCGTTTAAACCGTGCAGCGCCAAACCGCTGTCGCTGCGGTGAAGAGGCTCGCAGTAGACTTGATAGCAAAACCCGGCGGGAATGCCCACCGCCCGCAACAACGCCGCCAGCAAATGCGCCTTGGCGTAGCAGAGCCCCGTGCCCAGGCGCAAGACCTCGACCGCCCCGCAGGTGATTTCCTCACGGTCAGTATCGTTGGTGTGCGGAATGCTATCCCGCACCCATTCAAACAGAATTTGCGCCCGGGCGATATCACCCGGACAACCAGCCACCAGCCGCCCCGCCAACGAGCGAATTTCGGCATGGGCGCAATCGACCACCGCATCGGCGGCCAGATACGGGGCCAGCCCCTCGTCATCGAGCATAAAATTAGCCATCACTCTCTACCCTTGCCCGGCCAGTATTTCGGGGTGCTGGCGCCGATACTGCTCGAACAAATAAAAAGCCACCACCACCAGCGAGTGTTCGAGCCGTCCCTCAGCGATGAGTTGGGGGATCGCCTCCAGATCGAATTCTTCCACCGCTATATCCTCCCCCGGATCGAGCTTTTGCGCCCCGGTCGGCCGCGCCCCCAACGCCAAAAAGCTGTGGCAGTGGTTGTCCTGCAGGGCCGGATTGGGCGCGACTTTACCTAGGGAAATCACCCGCTCGGGCTCGTAGCCGGTCTCCTCGACCAACTCGCGCCGGGCCCCCTCGGCAAAGGAACCGTCTTCACTCTCGGCCAGGCCGCCGGGAATTTCCAGCGACATACGCTCGGTGCCGTGGCGGTACTGATGGATAAGCACTACTTTGCCCGCCGGGGTCAAGGGAATAATATTGACCCACTCGGGCATTTCCTGGACGAAAAAATCGTGCTCGACGCCAGTGCGGGGCGAGCGGTAGCGATCTTGCCGCACCCGGAAAACCCGGAAATCGCCCAGTGGTTTACTCGATAGTTTGTCCCAGCTCTCGACCACGGCCTAAATCCCCAGACGCCGGCGAATCTCGCCGGCAATAGCGTCCGGTTCCGGGGCGATATCCACTTCCACCGCAACCTGGGGCTGTTCCAAGGTGGCAAATTGGCTATCGAGCAGACTGGCCGGCATATAGCGATGCTGGCGCTGGGCCAAGCGCTCGCCGATCAGTTCCTTGGAGCCTTTCAAATGGACCACGCGCACCTGTGGCCGCCCGCCCACCAATACGTCCCGATAGACCTGTTTCAAAGCCGAGCAAGCCAGCACCGCGCTGTCGCCCTGGGCCAACCACTGGCCAATCTCGCCGGCCAACCGCTGCAGCCAAGGCCAGCGGTCCTCGTCCTCCAGGGCTACGCCAGATTTCATTTTGGCGACATTCTCGGGCGGATGAAAATCATCGCCGTCGTAAAAAGGCCAGCCCAAATCCTGGGTCAACGCCTCCCCCACCGTGCTCTTGCCGCTGCCGGTGACGCCCATCAGTATAATGACCAGATTCTCACCCGATGATTCCATAACGCTCCACTGCGAGTTGGGATGTGAAAATGCGGAAGATTTCACAAAATAACCCGTCCACCAGGCCCACACAAGCCACACGGGCTCACTTACCTGGATGTCGGTTGCGGTCCGGTATAACGGGCCCGCGGCCGAATGAGCTGGTCGCGCTTGTATTCCTCGCCCACCTGGGCGATCCACCCGGCTGTCCGCCCCAGGGCAAATAGCGCCTGAGCACTGCCCGGCGGCAACCCCAATTGCTGCACCAGCGCCCCCAGCCCCAGGTCGATATTGCAGTGATGGCCAGTGGCCTCTTCCACCAGGGCCACAGTCTGCCGCACTAAAGCGAGAAACCGATCCCCGGGGAAACTCTCCTCCAGCAACTCCAACAGCAAGCTGGCGCGAGGGTCGGCCCCCTGATAGACAATATGCCCAAAACCTGGGATAATCCCGGCCTGCTGCAAGCGCGCAGCAATTACAGATCGAGGCCCGCCCTGGCCCCGGCACTGGTCGAGAAAGTCCTCGACCAGGGAGACATGCCCCCCGTGCTTGGGCCCCGACAAGGCGGCCAACCCCGCCGTCACCGCCGCATAGGGGGTGGCCCCAGTAGAGGCGACACAACGGGCGGTAAAGGAAGAGGCGTTCAATTCGTGGTCGGCGCATAAAATTAGAGCCGCCTCAAATAACCGGCGCGCCTGCGGCTGCTTGGGCGCCCAGGCCTGCTGCAAAGCAGCCGCCAGTCCCCCCCCGTTTTGCTGACCGCTACTGGCGGCGGCGAGCAGCCGCAAAATCCGCACCCCAGTAGCCACCACCCCATCCGCGGTCAGATCGTAGGCCCGCCAATCCTGGGCCCCGGCCACCGGCAGCACAATCTGCATTCGCTCACAGGGCGTCAGCTCGTCCGCCTGCTCCAGTACCGCCTGGCAAGCTTCACTCAAGGCGGGACCCTCATCGACGGGCAGGGCAGCGCCCAAATCGCCGCTCCACAGCAGCGCCGCCACTTCTTCAAAGGAGTGCTGCCGGGCCAATTCTAAAGCGCTGTGGCCGCGGTAATACAGGCACGTATCGGTGATCAGGGCAATCGCCGAATCCAGCACCGGCATCCCCGCCCGCAGCGTCGCCCGGGCCGCCTTGTCGGGATTGCGTCGCTGCTCGCGCCGCTGCTTGAGACGCTCTATATCCTGGACGTGGTAGCGCCGCGCCCGCTTATCGGGCCCGGCTTCGGAGCGGATCAGACCGCGACTGACATAGGCGTATAGGGTCGCCGGGCTAATACCAAGTACAGCCGCGGCCTGGCGGGCAGACATATAGCGTTTGGCGGTCATCAATTTTCCTCAATGAGTTTATATTGATTTTAAAATCAATATTGACAATATAAATCTAAACAAAGATGTTAGCCATAGAAAATCGCCCCCTATTACCAGGAGCACGCCATGGCTGCCAGCCCTGAGTACTTTGCCGCCGTCTTTCCCAGCGACGACTTTCCCCGCTACGCCTGGACCCAACCACCGGCCGGCCTTCCTGAAAGGGCGTGGACCACCGAGACCACGCACCGCGACGGCCAGCAGGGCGGCCTGCCCCTCAGCGCCGCGCACAGCCAGCGCATTTACCAAATCCTCTGCGCCTTCACCGGCGATTCGGGCGCCATCCGCCAGGCCGAATTCTTCGCCTACCACGACTCCGACCGCCAGGCCCTAACCCAAGCCCTAGAGGCCTGGCGTGGCGGCGCCCCCATTGAGCCCACCACCTGGATCCGCGCCAGCCGCGCCGATGCTCAACTTATTGGCCGTCTGGGGGTACGCGAAACCGGTATGCTGGCCTCCATTTCCGACTATCATACCTTCCACAAATTCAAACCGGGCGGACGCGCCCAGGCCGCCCAGGGCTATTTAGAGGCCGTGGCGACCATCCTCGACGCCGGCATCCGCCCCCGCCTGCACCTGGAGGACGCCACCCGGGCGCCGCTCGATTTCATCTGCGCCTTTATCGAAGCAGTACTGCAGCAGGCGGATTCCTACGGAACTGAATTGCGCCCCAAATTCCGCCTCTGCGATACCCTCGGGGTCGGCCTCCCCTTTCCCCAGGTGGAGCCCCCCCGCGGCATTCCCGCCCTCTTCGCCGCCCTGGGCCGGTTGGGCCTGGAAGCGGCCGACCTCGAATTCCACCCGCACAACGATACTCATTTAGTAGTGGCCAATTGCCTGGCCGCCGTCGGCGCCGGCTGCGGCGCCATTAACGGCACCTGCCTGGGCAAGGGCGAGCGCTCGGGCAACGCCCCGTTAGAGGGCGTTTTACTGCACCTGGTGGGTATGGGCTATTTCAGCGAATCCCGGCCCGATTTCACCGCCCTCAACGATCTGGCCGACCTCTACGCCGAGCTGGGCGACCCGCTGCCGGCCAAGTACCCTTTATACGGCCGCGACGCCCACCGCACCCGGGCCGGCATCCACGCCGACGGACTCAACAAATTCTGGCCCATGTACGCTCCCTTCGACGTCCCCGCCCTGTTGGGCCGCCCGCTCGAAGTCTCGCTCACCAGAGATTCGGGTCTGGCCGGTCTGGTATTCTTACTGCGCCAGCACCTGCAGCGCGATCTGGGCAAAAACGATCCGGCCCTGACCCCCATCCACCAGTGGGTCGAAGACCAATTCGCCGGCGGCCGCCAGACCAGTATCGAATGGGAGGAATTGGCGCCGGTGGCCCAGCGCCATTTGTCCAGCCCCTAGGCAGCGGCCCGCTGCGGCATTCTCTCCGCCTCAAGAATTAGCCGGCTTCCCCATACGGAAAGACCCCGGTGGTCTCGGTGCCACCGGGGTCTTTCATTGTAACCAACGACTGCGCACGCGCCGGACGCTGCTTTTTATCCAACAGGCCCAACTGCAAGCGCCCGCAAGAAAGCCCTTAGGCCGCGCCGATGGCCTCCACCCCGGCCCAACCGCCGTCCCGATTCGACCGGTAGCAGGCCTCCATAATAGCCACCGCATCTACGGCGCATTGCAAGTCGCGGCCAAATTCATCGGCGCCCAGACGGCCCTCAATAGCGGCCACCAGGCGATCCACCCGCGTCGGCTGATCCTGGCCCGGAGCCACCGGCACCGCTTCTTCGCCCGGGGCCGCCACCACATAGCCCTGCTGCGGATCGTTGAAAAGCGTGCCCTTGCTGCCGGTTATTTCCAGACCGCCCAGGCCTCCGGTCTGCACCCACGAGGCCTCGACCGTGCCCAGGGCGCCGTCGGCAAAACGCAGCCAGGCCGTGCCGTTGTCATCGACCGTCTCGTAAATACCCGAGACATTGGAAATGACCGCGGCGGCTTCCTGCACGGGCCCCAATAAAGTGCGCAGCAAATGCACTGCATGCGTCCCCATATCCATAAAAGCACCACCACCGGCCAAGTCGGGGTCGGCGAACCAGGCCAGATCGTCCGAATCGAACCAACGCCCGTACGCCGCGTGGTGGGCATTGCGGTAGCGGGCGTGGGTGATTTTGCCCAAAACTCCCGAGTCGATCACTGCGGCAATGCCCTGCATATCAGCGGCAAAAGGCTGGAAATAGCCCATGTGGACAATGGTGCCGTGGGCGCCGATCAGTTCCACCGCCCGTCGCGCGTCGGCCACCGTAGTAGTAAAGGGCTTTTCGCAGAATACCGGCTTCCCCGTAGGAATAGCCGCCTCCAACAGGGGCAAATGGCGCGCATTTTCGGCACAGACAATAAAACCATCGACATCGTCCCGTCCCACCAGCCCGGCCAAATCATCGGTCCACTGGGTATCGTACTGGTCGGCGTAGCGCTGTCCTCGGGCCGCCGTATCGTCCCATAGGGCTGCAACCTGGCAGTCATCGCGCTGGGCGATGGCATCGAGAAAACCCTTGGTGTGAATATGGGCGGTGGACAGAAAGGCAATGCTGTTCATCTACGTATCTCTCCTTGTATGTATTGAATAAGGTTGTTCTAGCCAATTTCTCCATTCCCGTAAAAAGCGATTTTCTCCCGGTCTATCTCCTCTACCCCACAGGCGTCAAAAAATGGCTCAATCCACTCCTCCCCCAGATTGTGTCCCACACTCCAAGAGCCCAGAGCCAGATCGCGGTAGCGATCGCCCACCCCAGCAAAGCCCCAATCGATAAAACCGCCCAGGCCACCCCGGTGGATCAGGATATTGGGCAGACAATAATCGCCGTGGGTGAAAACCAGGTCCTCGACAGCCGGTTGCCCGGCCTCCAACTCGGCCAGTACCTCGGCCCCTCCTTCGACCTGCCCAGCGGCCAACCGCTGGCGCAGCCGCGCCAACAGCGCCTCTTTGCGACAGTCAAAGGGGCAATCGGCCCAATCGATTGCATGAATGGATTGCAAGCCCTGGGCCAATACTTGCACCAACTGGGCCTTATCTCCCTGCTGGCCCCAGTGGTGCGCCGCCGTCCCGGGCACCTGCTCGGTTAGCAGATATTCGGTTTCCCCTTGGCGCTGGTAGGCCACCACCCTGGGCACTGGCAGTTTGCCCTGCAACCACACCATGCGGTCGCGCTCGTCCACCAGCGCCGCATCCCGCTGGCTGCTGCTGATCTTGAGAAACAGGCTTGGGGCCCCCGGCCGGGTAAACAAAAATACACTGGCCTCCGACCCCGTGCGCCGGTTGGTCCCGTCGCCGCTATAGCCCATCAGCGCCGCGTCTATCGGACCGGGCAGCTCCACTCCTTCAAGCACGGGACCCTCTAAGGCTATTATCGAAATACTGGACCGGCTGTTGCCAAGCACCCAGATCGAGCGTTTCCTCCCGGTAATCCCCCTCGGTATACTGGCCGATCACCTGGCGCCAAAACAGATGCGATTCGATATGGTCGGGCAATTGCGAAATTTCCCAGCGGCCCGGAAAGAGATCGAAAATAAGCCGCGCCATGCGACTGCCCACCCCTTCGCGGCGGTATTTACGGGCGACGAAAAATTCGCTGACCGAGCGCTTGCCGTCCTCCTGCACCCGCAACAGGCAAAAACCGGCCCACTGGCCCTCTATCTGCAACAGGAAAGGATGCCGCTCCGCCTCGGTCCAGTAGTGATCCAGATAACGATACTCGTAGAGCCCCTGGGCATCGACATCGCACTGGGTGAACTGGCTCAATTCGTACAAATATAGATGCAGCAAATGGCGCAAGATGGCCTTCTCTTCGTAGACCGCCGGCCGCACCTCGATAGGCATCAACACGGGGCGTCTTCCCCCCAGTCGAAAACCACCCCCATCCCCTCCTGGGGCCGCTGCGCCAGCATTTGATAGATATCCTGGCAGTCCTCGGGCCGGGCCCGGTGGCTAATCAAATCGGCCACCGGCAGTCGCCCCTGTTGCATCAGTTGCAGCAATAAGCCGCGGTCGCGCTGCTGGCTCCACGGATAGTAGATATGCGCCTGGCGTGGCGTCTTGGGCTGGTGGGCGCCGACAATATCGACCTCGCGCTCGTGCACCTCGGAAAAAAAATCCATCTCCACCGAGCCGCGTGGCGAGCCCAGCGCCAGCAGCCGCCCACCCATCCGCGCCAAGCGCACCGCCAGCGGATAGACCGCGGTCCGGTTTGCCGTGGCTTCAATGACCAGATCGGCCCCATCGGCACCGCTGTGCTGGCGCACCCATTCGACCGCATCGACCGCCTCTGGGCTGGCCACCGCATTGGCGCCGCGGCCCTGGGCCCGCTGCAAACGCCCCTCATCCAGATCAAGCCCCAACACCGGCGTGGCCCCCGACAACTGTGCCAGGCTCAAGGCCAATTGCCCGACCATCCCCAGCCCCAGCACCACCGTCGAGGTACCCAATTCAATAGCCGCCTTGCGAATGCCGTGCAGGGCAATGGCGCCCATCACCAAAAAGGCGGCTTCCTGCAAATCGGTCCCGTCGGGCACCAGGTGGTATTTGGCCAACAGCGAATGACTGGCGTGATGGCCCTCGCCGGCTACCTGGTCGCCCACTGCCACGTCGGCGACCGCAGCCCCCACCGCCACCACCGTGCCAGCGTTGCAATATCCGGTCGGTCGCGGAAAGCGCGCCGGCCGCCCCGGCTCGCCGCCGTGCAAATAATTGTAGACCTCGGTACCCACACTCACCGCCGTAAAGGCATTTTGCACCACAATCTCGTCGTCGCCCACCACCCCCACCGCAAACGGTGCCACCTCCACTTGCCCCGCCGCCACACACTGCAAACGCCGCCCCTGCATACGCTCCATCCTTCCAGCTACAATTCCAATACCCAGCGGGTAAATATATCGACGACGCCGTCTCTATCGACATCGACCGTGCAGGCCACCGGCCGCCCCGACCTATCCTCTGTGCGAGCCAGGCGTCGCAAATCGGCCACGACCTGCCCGGCGGTAAGCCGCCCTTGGGTCTCAATATCGACCCACACTGTCTCGAACCGCCCCAATTGCGGGGCCAGGGCCAGGGCCACCGCCGTGGGATCGTGCAAGTGGAACCCCTGAAAACCAGTATCGCGCTTTTCAAAATCGATCGCCGTCGCCGCCGCCGCCTGACAGAAGCGCCCCAGAGTCCCCTGGTGCACGGCCAGATCGCCGCTTGAAAGCCCCACTTTATCGGTGCTGTCAAGTGTCACCAAAACCAATTCCGCCCCCGCCTGCACCACTTGGCGGGCGGCCTCGGGATCGGCGTAAAAATTAAATTCCGCCGTCGCCGCAACATTCCCCGGAACCCGTACGGCCCCGCCCATGGCGACAATTTTAAGCGCTCGCCGCAAAATCCCGGGCGCCCGCTGTTCGGCCAGGGCCAAATTGGTCAAAGGCCCCAGAGCCACCACCGTCACCGCCGCCGGGCCGCTCAATTGCTCAACGAGAAAATCCACCGCCGCCCCGGCCACCTCTTGGGCCGGTTCGGGCAATACCGCCTGTCCTAAACCACTGGCCCCGTGGACGGCCTCGGCATGGACCGGGGTCCGCGCCAAAGGCCTATCGGCGCCGCAGTATACGCCAATATCTGGGCGCCCCGCCAATTCCAGCACCTGCAGACTATTGCGGGTAGCCTGGACCAACCCGACATTGCCGCAAACAGTGGTTACCCCCAGCACCTCGGCTTCCGGCGCTCCCAGAGCCAGCAAGATCGCCATAGCATCGTCGATCCCGGTATCGACATCGAGAATCAGTCGCTGGCAAGCCGTATGAGTACCCACTGTCATGGCCCTGGCTCCCGTGCCCATTTACGGCCGATCCTCGGCCCTATCCTGGGGCACAAAGCCCACCTGCTGCCGGGCATTTTCCAGATCGACCCAGCGGTATTTATTATCCGACATGCCGTAGAAAATATCGAAGCGCAGCTCTTGGGGCGCATCGACGCAGCACTGGATAAGCTGGGCAATATCGCGCTGACTGCACCAGATATCGCCCGCCCGGCCGTTGGGGGGCTGATCCTCGGCCAGCACCCAGCCAATGCGAATACACAGACAGGACAGCCCGTGCGAATAGGCATAGGTGCGGGCCAGCGATTCGTTGAAGACCTTGCTCGAAGCATACAGATTGCGCGGCTCGGCCGGCACCTGGGCGCTGATCATGGGCCATTCGTCCGGCACATCCCCAAAGCGCCCTTCGGCCATCGAGCGATAAGGCTCCTGGTCGCGGTGGCCGTTGGATACCTGGATGGTACTGGCGACCACCACCCGCCCTACCCCCGCCTGCAGACTGGCCTCAAAGATATTGTAGCCGCCGACAATATTATTGGCCAACAAACTGTCCCAACTGCGGCCCGCCGGATCGGCCGCCATATGCACGACCACGTCCATGCCCTCCAGCGCCCGTCGAACCTGGTCCATATCGGCGATATCGCAGACAAAAAAACGATCCTCGGACAACGGCAATTGGCGGCCGTCGTGGACCCGTTCGGACAAGGCTTTGCGGCGTCCCAAACCGTATAGTTCGTAGCGCTCAGGCGTCTGCGCCAAATGCAGCAACGCCGAGCTGCCGACCAGCCCCGAGACGCCGGTGATCAATACTTTCTTAGGTGCCAATCTACTTCTCCCTCTCTGTATAGAATCACTACGCCAAACCCGCCGGCATAAGCACCAGCTCGGGCACATAGCACCTGGGCGGCAGCCCGGCGACAAATAAACAGGCATCGGCCACATCGTTGGGCGCCAAGGCGTGCACCATAACCTCGGGCGGAGTGGGCACCGGACGCTTGAACACCAGCGGCGTATCGGTCAAACCGGGGAAGATCACCGAGGTGCGGATACCGTTGTCGCGCTCCTCTTTAAAGGTGCCCCCAGCCAGCCCCACCATACCGTGCTTGGTGGCCTGGTACGCCACTCCGGAAGTATCGGCCACCTGCACTGCGGCGCTGGAGACGTAGATGATAAGCCCGACCCCTTGGCCCCGCATAATGGGCAATACTGCTTTGGTGCAGTGGAAGGCGCCACTCAAATTGGTCCGCATCATCATATCCCAGGTCTCGGCCGACAAAACTTCGAGACTGCGCTCGGGAATATTGGTGCCGGTGGCGTAGACGACTATATCGATCCGCCCCAAGACGGCGACCGCCTGCTCAACCATGACTTCTACCGAGGCGGCATCTTCCACATCGCCACCGCAGGCCACCGCCCCACCGCCCAGTTCGCCGGCCAATTTCTCCAGCTTATCGACACTGCGGGCGGCCACGGCCACCTGCGCCCCGGCAGCGGCAAAATAGCGCGCCGTTGCCTCGCCCATGCCGCTGCTGGCCCCTACGATCAGGACCTTCTTATCCGCCAAACGCTGTCCCATAGTATTCCTTAATAAGAGTAAAGCAATGATAAAACGGATATAAAACACTGATGTCCCGTGTATGTCTCCCGTAGTCCAGGACAAACATCACAACTTGCAGTCAATCCGGCCTTATCCGGTCAGTTGATCGACCTGATCGGCGCCCAGGGCATCGGTCCCAGCCGCCGCATTGGCCACCGCCTGCTCGGGCGATTTGCTGCCCGGAATAGCCACCGGATTACTCGGATGCGAAATGACAAATTGCAACGCCCGCCGCACCATCTCCGGTCCCGGCGGCACGATCTTGGCCAGCCGCTCGACCTGCTCCAATTGGGTCTCGTATTTGGCTCGCTGGGCGCCACCTTCGTTGAAGTCTTCCCGCACTTCATCAGAAAAAACGGACTCCCGGGTATAACGGCCCGACAGCAACCCTTTGGCCAAGGGACCGCGCACCATCACGGCAATGCCGTGCTCCTGGCAATAGGGCAAAAGGTCCTCTTCCGGCTTGCGGTTGAGCAACGAATAATCGACCTGCACCACGGCGCAGTTCCCTGCCGCATTGAAGCGTTTGAGCACATCCAGGCTATTGGTCGAGATGCCGTAGAACCGCAGCCGCCCTTCCGTCCTGAGGGTTTCAAACGCATCGAGATATACCGTTGGCTCCTCAATATCCCCTTCGTGGCACAGCAGCACGTCGTGGTAATCCGTACGCAGTCGATGCAGCGAGGCGTGGGCGCACAGGCGAATCAGATCGACGGTATCCTTGGGCACCCCGGCACCGGTGCGTTTGCCCCAATTGCCAATTTTGCTGACCAAATACACCTGGTGCCTGATCCCGACCAGGGCCCGCCCCAAGCGCTCTTCGGACAAACCGTTGGGGGTACCGTACGACTCAGCCGTATCGAACAGATTCATGCCCCTGTCAAAGGCCGTCCGCACCGTCGCCCAGGCGGTGGACTCCTCTACTCGCCCCCACTGATTGCCTATATTCCAGGTGCCCAGACCAATGGCCGACACCTGCCATTCCGTTCTACCGAAATCTCTGTAGAGCACAGCGGCATTCTCCTCTCAATCAACTCGTCTTTGCGGTGGTATTCAAGAGCGAAATTGAATCTATACCTTGTCGCCGCTGCCAGCAAGATAGGCTTATCCTACTTCGCTAAATTCCCCCAAGGGTCACTGGACAAAGCAGCAAAAAAGGAACCCCAAAGCCAGACCTCTTGGTTTTTAAACGGATTGACATTGTTATGGCCTCGATATATCTCCAGAAAACACAGAACTATGCCCGTATAAATTGGAGAGAACAGCCATGAACCAGTTGCATGAAGATAATAGGGCCCAATGGAATGCCTTGGCGCCGCGTTGGAAGGAACTGAAGGAGACAATGGACTGGGATCGCTGCCATCTGGACCCCACCATCCGCTTCGCCCCAATCGAATTAGAGACCATGGGCGACGTCTCCGGCAAGTCCGCTTGTGTCTTGGCCAGCGGCGATAACCGGGCCGTCTTCGCTTTGGTTGGTATGGGCGCGACAGTCACTTCAGTCGATATTTCGGAGAACCAATTACAGGTCGCCCAGGAGCGGGCGGCGCAGATCGGACTCGATATCCGTTTCATCCGCGCAGACGCCACCAGCGTTCCCCAACTTGAAGATGGAGAGTTCGACTTGGTCTTCATGGGCAGCGGTGCTATCTGTTGGTTTTCCGATCTAGACGCCGTCTGCCGTGAGGCCACACGCACGTTGAAGGACGGCGGCCAGCTGATCCTTAGGGACTCTCACCCCTTCTCAGCCCTCCTCGGCGAACCCAAGACGCCACTCAACATCGCATTTCCGTATTTCGAGAGGGGCCCGCACACCACTGACGAGGGCGACGGTATAAGAGGACACCTCTTCCACTGGACCATAGCCGACCAGTTTAAGGCCATCACCCAGGCAGGCTGCCACGTCACCAAAATCGAAGAGTGGGGCAAAGCCGAGTGGGACGATTCTCCCGCTTCTCTTGTCCCGGGTGCCTTTTACATTGTCGGCGAGAAACGATCGTCCTAGCTCTGTAGACAAAAGTTGGGCAAGAACGAGACGGCCATATAGCGGACACTAAGCCCACATATTACAATAGGGCTTGGACGGACAGTGTCCATCCAAGCCCTATTGTAATATGTGCCGTCTACAGGACCTCTTCAGCGGCATCGATCAATGTGCCGCACAAACCCTTCAGGCCAAGCGGCCACCACCCAGCGTCCTGTCCCCTCCTCTGAAGCACCGAGGCTCTGCCAACTACTCTCCCGGCACCTTGTACGGACTGTTGCCGTTGAGCAAATCCTCGGCCAACACCAATTGCCCACCGGCTTCGGCCGAAGCATTGGCCCCCAGCACCGCCGCCAGGGTATTGAGCGAATCGCCGTACGGGCTGCGCGGTAGCGACCGGTCTTCGGCCTGCACCGCTTTGATAAAATCGCGCGCCTGGTATTGAGAGGCCCGGGTCTTATCCTCGGTCTCCCAGACCACCTCGCCGTTTTCCACCACTTTCCGGGTATCCCACTCGACCAGCGAATCATCGCCGACAATCACCGTATTGGTGCGCCCTGCTCTGGTTTTATACATCACCCGCGAAGTGGTGACATTGGCGACAAAACCGCTGGCAAAACGATAGTTGACATTGTAGACGTGGGGCAGATTCATCGGCTCGGGGCCCTCGCCCGGCTGGCGCATCTGGTAAAAGGCCGAAATGGCCTCGATATCGTCGTCGACCAAATAGCGCAGCAAGTCGACCCGATGGATGGTATTCTCGACGAAGGAGCCACCGCACAATTCGTAGCGGCTGGTCCAGTAGCGGATGGGATTGCCGCCGTAGACCATTTGCAACAACGCATGCCGCAAGGTGCGGTCCCCAAGCAACTGCCGGCCCGGCTCGGCGGCCGGCTCGTAGCGAAAATTGAAGCCCACCTGTGACACAATGCCGGCCTTTTGCACGGCGGCGTTAAATTCTACCGCCTGAGCCGTATCCAACGATACCGGCTTTTCGACAAAAACGTGGATCCCCTTGTCGGCGGCAATGAGCAATTCATCGGCGTGCACCGCCGGCGGGATGCACAAATAAATGGCATCCAACTCTTCTTTATCGAACATTTCGTGGTGGTCGGTATAAACGGCCTTGGCGCCGTATTCACCGGCCCGTTCCTTCAGGGTATCTTCGTCCATATCGCAAAAAGCCTGGAAGACCGCCTCCCCCTCTTCGACCAGGGGTTTGAGCGAAGGCAGGTGAGAATGGGTAGCGATATGGCCCAGACCGATCATTCCCAAACGGACAGGTTTCATAATTGCCTAGTATCCTTGAGTAGGAGTGAAGGCGCATAAGCCCAAAAGCTTAAGCGCCCGTTTTATTATCGTAGTAAGCACTTGCCAGGCCCTTTCAGGCCGGTCTATAATTGAGGAACTTAACCAAAGCCATTTTCACCAGCAAGCCCGCCCCAACCAGGAGATTCCCATGGCCCAGCCCTTGCGCATCCTCTCCGTCGGCGCCCACCCCGCTGATATCTTCGACCAATCGGGCGGCACCATGGCCCACCATACAGCCCGCGGTGACTGGGTCGGCTGCGTCGTCCTGACCCACGGGGCCCGAGTCCACGACAAGGTGATCAGCGACGAGATGTTCCGCAGTGAAGCGGTGCCCGAGGCCAACGAACTGGAAAACTTGATGGCGCAGCGCGCCGACCTCAAAGCCGACGAAGTGCGCCGCGCCTGTGCCCTTTTGGGCGTGGAGGATATCCACTTTTTCGGCGCCGACGACTCGGTCCTCTTGGTCACCCCCGACAGCGTCCGCCGCCTGGCCCGGCTATTGCGCCAACTGCGCCCTGACGTCGTCCTGACCCACTATCCCAAAGAGGGCGATGGCCTGACCAACGCCCACGCCGTGGCCGGCCAGATCACCCTGCATGCTATATCCACCGCCAACGGCGTCGACCCGGACGACCGCAACCCACCACACCGGACCGCGCAGACCTTTTTCTTTGGCACCGGCGCCGCTGCCGTGCCCAATACCCCCTGGCACGCCGAGGGCGGCTTCTACAACGATGTCTTTATCGATATCGCCGATGTTGTCGACAAAAAGCTGGCCGCCCTCGACTGTTTGGAAAGCCAGGGCTACGGCGGTGCCTACGCCCGCAAGCGCATTGAAACCAGCGACGGCGCCTTTGGCGGGGCCGGGGGCTGTGCCTACGCCGAGGGCTTTATTCGCGCCGCAGCCGAAACGCACTACCACCTGCCCGTCACCGAGCACGCCCTGCAACGGGCGCGGACCTCGGACCACGAGCATATCGAGAAGGCGTCTTATAAGATTGAGACGGATTGAGGGCGGCAAAGGGCAGACGACCTGATTGGCCCAAATCATTCAGCTTAGGAGAAAACTAGGTGACAAAAACGAATATCGAAGCCGCCGTATATGCATCTGCTTTAATCGTGACTATGGGCGTTTTCCTGCCACTCACCAATCTGTCCTTCTATGGTGGGGTTAGTTACAACAAAATCGCATCAATAGAGTCCTATTTGGTTATTTTAGGCGTTTCCAGAAAAATAAGCACTCCGCATCAAGTCGGCGTGGGTTCCATGTGGACAAACCACTTGGGTAAGGCCGGACACCGGACCCATCGCCGTTCCAACGCCGCCATAGCTTTGTGGGTTAAACGTTGGCCGGTCTGATAGGTTTTCTCGACCCACTGGACGATCGGATGCTGGCCGTTCCAGGTCATGGTTTGCGCCCAGTTGAGGACCGTATCGATTCGATCCAGCAGTTGCCCATTCCAGTGCTGTTCCAGGATTCCCCAGACCCGTTCGATCGGATTGTATTTACTGTGATAGGGCGGGTAATAGGCCAACTTAATCGTCATCTCAAAGGCATCCACCAAGTCGATGAGCCGCTTCATGAATTGGGTGCGCCGACTGTGATTCTCCGGTCCATTGTCCAGGTTGATCAGTAAGGTTTCGACCTGGGGGAAGCGCGCCCGATTTTTCCGCCAGAAGTCCTCCAGGCAATCCACGATGAAGTCACTGGTCACCCGAGAGGGGGTGAAATACAGACTCAGCTCATCCTTATCAGGCAGGAAGATCCCAAAGGGCGTTAGCTTCTCCTCTGGGTGAAAATCGTGATCGGCGGCCGCCACCTCGAAGCGTGCTTTTCCGCCTCTCGAAAAGGGGCCAATCAACACGGTGGCTTTGGCATCCAATGACAGGCGTAATACCGTCTCATCCTGGGCCGCTTCGGCATGGATCTGGGCTAACTGATCGAAGATGGCATCGGTTTGGGGGATCTTTTTTTCGGCTGGCTCTTGCGCACCTTGCGTAAGTGGTAGCCCAAGTGATTGAGTTTCACCCGGATCGTTTCTTCCGTCGGCAAGCTCTCCTCCCGGTAGCCTTTCTGCTCGATAAGTTGCTGGCGGACCTGGGCCGCACTCAAGCGCGTATACAGCCGGGTGGTCTCAAAGGTCGGATCGGTTTGGCTTTGCCCCCCCGCAATCGCTTGAATATCTTCCAGCAGGTGGGGCAGATGGGCTTCGGCCGGTTTGCGTCCTCGGGCCCAATAGGCGTCCACGCACCGAAGGCCGCTCTCCAATTCGTGCATCCCTTTGCGGATGGTCTGGCGATTCCAACCCAGCACCGCTTCGGCCCGACGCTGCCCTCCCGGACCCAGACTCTTGACCACCCGGGCCATAAACTGCCGACGGTCGCTGCCTTTGAGCACCTGTGCCGTTTCGATATAGGTAACTTTCTCGGCTTCACTCAGTCCCATGGGCGATTCTCCTGGTTGGGGGAACCCAAGATAACCCAACCGCCCCTATGGAACGACTTTTTTATTGGAAACGCCTAAGAAAACAAAACCGCCCCAGTTGAAGTCAAATACATTGAGAAAAAAATCACCGGCAAAGTCCCGCATTATAGACGCTGCTCGATCGCCTATCTTACTAGTAACGTTATCTAATTTTAAGAGTCCCCTAATGGCTGGGATAAGCAGTGTAAGCCAGATGCCTATTGGGGCAAACTTAAGCAGGTTAATTTTTCCCGTAAAAATTAAGACAGGACCTGTCAGGGCGAATAAGGCGTTTCCAATAAAAAAGTCGTTCCATAGGGGCGGTTGGGTTATCTTGGGTTCCCCCAACCAGGAGAATCGCCCATGGGACTGAGTGAAGCCGAGAAAGTTACCTATATCGAAACGGCACAGGTGCTCAAAGGCAGCGACCGTCGGCAGTTTATGGCCCGGGTGGTCAAGAGTCTGGGTCCGGGAGGGCAGCGTCGGGCCGAAGCGGTGCTGGGTTGGAATCGCCAGACCATCCGCAAAGGGATGCACGAATTGGAGAGCGGCCTTCGGTGCGTGGACGCCTATTGGGCCCGAGGACGCAAACCGGCCGAAGCCCATCTGCCCCACCTGCTGGAAGATATTCAAGCGATTGCGGGGGGGCAAAGCCAAACCGATCCGACCTTTGAGACCACCCGGCTGTATACGCGCTTGAGTGCGGCCCAGGTCCGCCAGCAACTTATCGAGCAGAAAGGCTACCGGGAGGAGAGCTTGCCGACGGAAGAAACGATCCGGGTGAAACTCAATCACTTGGGCTACCACTTACGCAAGGTGCGCAAGAGCCAGCCGAAAAAAGATCCCCCAAACCGATGCCATCTTCGATCAGTTAGCCCAGATCCATGCCGAAGCGGCCCAGGATGAGACGGTATTACGCCTGTCATTGGATGCCAAAGCCACCGTGTTGATTGGCCCCTTTTCGAGAGGCGGAAAAGCACGCTTCGAGGTGGCGGCCGCCGATCACGATTTTCACCCAGAGGAGAAGCTAACGCCCTTTGGGATCTTCCTGCCTGATAAGGATGAGCTGAGTCTGTATTTCACCCCCTCTCGGGTGACCAGTGACTTCATCGTGGATTGCCTGGAGGACTTCTGGCGGAAAAATCGGGCGCGCTTCCCCCAGGTCGAAACCTTACTGATCAACCTGGACAATGGACCGGAGAATCACAGTCGGCGCACCCAATTCATGAAGCGGCTCATCGACTTGGTGGATGCCTTTGAGATGACGATTAAGTTGGCCTATTACCCGCCCTATCACAGTAAATACAATCCGATCGAACGGGTCTGGGGAATCCTGGAACAGCACTGGAATGGGCAACTGCTGGATCGAATCGATACGGTCCTCAACTGGGCGCAAACCATGACCTGGAACGGCCAGCATCCGATCGTCCAGTGGGTCGAGAAAACCTATCAGACCGGCCAACGTTTAACCCACAAAGCTATGGCGGCGTTGGAACGGCGATGGGTCCGGTGTCCGGCCTTACCCAAGTGGTTTGTCCACATGGAACCCACGCCGACTTGATGCGGAGTGCTTATTTTTCTGGAAACGCCTAAGT
>WLWD01005999.1_pt1 | contig 184644 bp, 116 predicted proteins | sample 6712731 | NCBI WGS metagenome assembly WLWD01 (sample SAMN12718690, study PRJNA576275) | sponge metagenome | isolation source: marine sponge | host: Mycale hentscheli | place: New Zealand: South Island, Marlborough, Capsize Point | collected 2014-11-01 | reverse complement strand
GGAATGAGTGATATTTCAACCTATTATTGTATAATTATATATATTATTATATATAATAATACACACATGCCTGAAAGTGTCCAACTTGCTTTGCTCTCTCTCTCTCTCTTTCTCTCTCTGTATACTCATAAATTCAATATTTGGCAATATCAGGTTATTTAGTGGAGTAAGTTAAACTAGCACCCCACTCTTTAATAGTACATCACCAGTCATAGAGTGCATGCATGAATGCATATAAATGAAGAAAGCAAATTTATCTTAAATATTTCACGAGTTCCAACCTTGAAAGTCAAGTTCAATTGGTCACGTTGGATACCTACGTACATTCAGAGTGGGTAGAAAAAAGTTACCAAGCTATCATGACTTGATAACATGTTTTGAAAATGGTTGTTTAATATCCTGGTGTGATTATCAGCTTAGGCAGAGATGATGTCGATGCTGTTACTGTGATGTCCAATGCCACGCCCCCACCCTCGTTTCTTCCATGTTGCTGAACTATTAAAAGTACACTCGATCTCTACTCCGGATAGGCACCTTGTGGGATGTATGCATCTCAGCGTTGCCTGTTGTTCAGGGAATTTACCGTGCTTTCTTTAATAACAACACATAAAAACTAACCCTTTTTGAGAGGTTTCAGGCTTTTCTCTCTTATTTCTCTCTTCTAGTGTAAGCACTGGCCTAGTTTGCTTTTACCAGACTTCTCCATAACTCTCTGAAACTGCCTCAAACTAACCACGTGCATTTCTGAGTTGGTAATGGTCGTTGTTAATTTTAGCGCCGTGACACTGTAACAATTGATAAGTTGAGCGGCTTTGCACCCTGTAGAGGGTAGAGGGGCGGCCTGGGATAGGGGCATCCGGTTAAAGGAGGTGGGTATAATTTTTAGCGTATTGTAGTTGACACTGTTTGCCACACGTATGTGAAAATATTTTTTCATATGTTAGTCTAGTTGTAGTAATTCTAAGTGACACTGATATAAATAAAGGAAGTACATACGTGGTGTAACCCAGATAGCCTGTGTTAGTTCTGCTCATTGCCATTGGTTTGACTAGGCATAAACACAAGATCAGCAACAACCACAACAACAACAACTGGGAAAACTGTGCACAAGAGGATTGCTATAAATGGTATTCATTTTTGAGACCCACCCACTCTTTATGGATAACCACATTCATTATCACCAATGGGCTGAATGATCATCACAAACCCAGAAGTCCTTTTCCTCTCTGTTACTTGTGTAAATATTACATGTTCTCCAAATTCAACAGATACCTAGCAGGGTTCAATACAAGGTGGGATGGGGGGAGGGGAGGTTGTATAGTAGCTAACTTGAATTTTTTTTTTTTTTGGTGGTATAATGCATGTGACCAAACACTGATCAGTGTGAAGAGATGATACGATTATTATAAATAGACTGAAGTCCACTTTTGAAAAAAAAATTATTTTGATGTGGATGAAACTGAATTGTTAAAAACGCAATCTTTGTTTTGAATGTAGCTAGGCTACCACTAGTACTGTATTTGTGCTGAGACATGATCACATGTATGCTTGACATAGTGACTTTGGAGCATACCCAAATAAAATAGTGAATTAACAATTTGCTTTGTTCAATTGGTAACACTGGGGATTGGTTAGCTCTTTAGTGTGGTGGTAAAGGGAAGGGTACATTTGTGCTCAATTTTGAATTGTTTCGGTTGTTTACATGTAGAAGTTCTATTTATTATTTGATTATTATTATTATTGTTGTTGTTCTCGTTGTTTGTTTATTGTAGCTGCCTATCACACTTTGCGAGAGTGTCAATTGAACAAGGAGACGCTTGGGGAGAAGATCTCTCAGACTAAACTGAAGATAGGAGATAAGAGAAAACATCTGGAAGAACTTAGGGGTGAACTCAAGATTTTAGGTGAGATAATATTATATTTTGATGATAAATTTCGTACAGCAAACTTACCTAGAAGTGGTAATGAATGGTTGTGATTGTGACTGAACGATGAACACTACAAGATCAGTGTGAAGTACGACTATGAAATGATAATTGGTAGTGTGTTGTAGTGCTTTTCAATACTACACACTTGGCCACACTTTACCAGGTTTAGCCTTATAGGCTTGAGGGTTTTTTTAAATTTATTTATTTTTATTTTTTTTATTGTCAGCATTTTTAAGTACTGGAATCTGTAGAATAAATTGCTCTCATAGTGTCAGTGAATCTGAATGGTAATTGTAACTGTGTTACATTCTGAAATGTGCAGGGTAACTGCATGATAAAGCCAATATTTTTGATAAATATAATTTAAAGTTAATATTATTTGAAATACTTGTGCTCTCTAATTGTATTAAGTCAAATTTTGAGGTTTAGTGGCCATTAGTGAAAAAATGTCCACAAGTTTTAATTGATTAATTGGCGGAGATGAGTGGGCATTACCAGGAGAGCACGTTAGCATGCTTGCATTGTTTTCAGCTTTTTATTGCCATTTAGTGTTAGGTGGTAATGGAATAATTATTTAAAGGTATCAGGCCACAAAAAGGGTAAATCATCAGTTTGTTTGGGTGTTTCAAAGGGGAAAACAAATAAGAAAGTCAGGAGTGTGGGAGAGAGAAAGGGGACCCCTTACCGTATGAGCAATTGGTTGAAGTAGCTGGGCTTGCTCGCCAAGCTGTGCAGTAATAGTGCACCATTAATGGCACACATCGTGTGACATGTCATTTTGTGAGTTTGTTGTTGTTTTTTATATTCCATTTTTTTTATTGGCTGCTCCTCTTCCTCTACAATTTCATTCGTATCTTCTGATAGGTGTATAAGTAATCTACTCTCATTACATTGATGATTTAGGATGTCTATCTGATGAACATATTAAAACTAAAAGCTGGACTAGCTATTTGAATGATCAAGCTTGAGGTCTCAATCACACAAAGTGAGGGCAAAAAAAAGGGGTCACATGTACAGTAGCAAAAAAAATAAATATATTTTTAATCACAGAAGCTCAAAGTGTTTTACCCTTGACAGTATCTCAATCACTTTGCTCAGTGCTTACTTATTTTCTGTTACTCTGTTTACAATAATGTATAGTATGTCAGTGTTGTTGACAAAATTTCCCCTGTTAATTAAAGTCTAATGTAAATAATAATAGCAATTTTTCTCATTCTAACAGCCTAATTATAACTTAACCGATGTTTCGACTTCTTGCCGTAGTCAAAACGTCAGGTTAAGTTTAAAACATATATTGGCCGTTAGAACGAGAAAATTATTATAATTATTTCAGCCGAGAATGACTGAGTTGTTGACAAATTTTCCTCTTTTCTTAGGTGATGAGGAACTCAAGCTCAAGAAGCAGCGAGATATATCACATACCAAGTATTCGGAACTGAAGCGCAGACTTCAGTGCAGTACGGAGGCTCTGCAGCAGATTGCTCTTCTCACCAAATCATCTCATTCCGACACCAGCAACACCACTAACAGTAGCACGGGCAGTAGCCAGAGAGCTGGAACTGGGTCTAGCAGCAAGACTGTTGATGTTCTAAACTCTGGAGTTTCAACATGATTAATTCTAGGGTTTTATTGTTGTATTGGAAATTTTCTCTTTGTCTTGAATACCTTTCAAATCATTATAACAAAATTGTATCGAGCACAAAAAAAAAAGATTGTGATTTGTGGGCATTGCACACACACACACACACACAACTATCAAGGAACAGGCAGGTAGGAGGAAAGTGGCATAGATTTCGGTTGAGACCAACCACTAGTGGCAACCTGTGGACCATAGCTTATAACTCCTGTAATCACTAACCATAGCTAAGTTACCAGCAGAGCGCTGAAGGCACTGCACACTACAGCCACGAGTGAAACTCAGTTTACAGTTTTTGGACAATTTTATAAAGCTAAACAAGTCTGACTAATTCAAATAAATTCGCTAAGAATAGTTTGTTGTTTTGCAATATAGCTACCTTCCAAACCACTGCACGAGAAGACAGTTGTATAGATCGGTTCGAAGCTCTGCTACATCCGAGACTACACTTAATCTGCATTCAGAACCACTATTCAGGCAGTGTATAATCTAACTCAACCGCTCCCCACATTCCCACAGTGCTGCCATAAGTTCTAAAGGTGGTATTTAGCGCGCCTCTCCACTGACCACACAACAATTACAAGTCGGTTCATTTTTTATCCGCAGTCTCTCGGTCTTTCTGCTGGTTGGTAAAGGGTCTCACTAGTGCCAGTTGGACGCAGATAATATCAGCGTGAGATCGTTAGCATGGAAAGCCATTCGAAAATTATAGCTGTATTACTCGCGCTGTTAACATATATTTAGTCACTTGTTGAGCTATGATATTTTTGTTTATTACAGTATTCTTGGAGATATTCCCAGTTTCATATGGATTAGGTAATTAAGAGTAAATAGGTTACGATTATAGAAACAATAGTAAAGAAATGTTTTTAAATATTTGCTTGTTTGTACCTTCACATTTTCATGGGTAGAATAATATTCTATTTTTTGACAGCTTGCCAAAATATGACTGCAAATTTTAAGGGCTCTCAGATTATGTGTAATGATTCAACACCCGTTCCAGAACCTAAACCTGTTACAGAATCTGCCCCTGTTACAGAATCTACCCCTGTTATAGAATCTACACCATGGACACATACACTATGTCCTGAAGGAGAAAAGTGGAATTATACAGAATCAAACTGCAGTTAGTCAGTTAAATTGAATGAACTTGTGCTTGATTGTGTAATTGTTCCATGTCTATTGTATGTAAGTTACCCAGTAGTCTCATTAAACAGTTGCAGAGAATGGACGGTCCATGAGACTAGTTACCTACCCAGTGGAGGGCCACAGTGTTTGTTGTAAATTGCATAAAATACTCCACAAATTGCTGTATCAAGCTTGAATAAACAACAATGCTGTTTTATTCAGCAATAGGTTGTCATATTCATAAAACTTGGTCACGCATGTTTAAAAATAGCTATCCATGACAGCTCATAATCACTATCTATCTGGTTGTTAAATGAGTTACTTTAGAGCTAATAATAGCTGTGCTGGAATGAAATCATTATGAGATTAAAGGGGAAAAACAAGAAATAGTTAGCTGCCCATCAAGAATGAAAAATGAAATTTCCTTAAAGGTGAATCCAAATCCAGTGCTGGCTTATGGTAGCTTGGGGCCAAAAAAAATTAGGTCAAAATTTGCTAAATTTAATAAATGATTCGTACATTTAGAATAAAATCGCATGAAGTTGCCCTATGAACTAAGTTGCCAGTAGCTATAGGTATCCTTGTAGCTACGTAATAATTTTTTCGTTCTGAGGATGGGTCCTGGCCTCCTTAATCCTCATCCCCTGAATCTTTCAATGGTATGTTTCCAACTATGGAATATTTCAACTTCCTGATGTTGATTAGATACGTTAGTTCTAATTAAGAACATATGAGATTAAATTTGAAATATCTTGCATTTGAGGGCATACAATAATTTCGATTTCCGTCCCATGAGTCAGACATTTTGGAAGCACACAATACAGACTGTAATTTGTTCTTTACAGCACCCATTGATTGTGGCTATCCACCTGTATTTGAGGAAGGTACATACAAAGTCACAAGCACAACTTACAATTCCACTGCAAATGCTACATGCTCAACACCTTACCGAATGACAGGAAATTCTCAAATGACTTGTGGAAAGGGAGGCATGTGGGAAGGATCCTTTCAATGTGGTAGGTCAAGAGTAAAAAATTTACAATGAAATGTTTGGAAATTTTTTTACTTATAAGTGAATTTAATTTGAGACTAGAGTAATGCTATATAATAATTATTATGAATGAGGTTTTGCAGGTACAGGTAGAGAAGTAAGATAGTTTCATAGACATTGATAAGCTATAGAGACAGACTTTAAATTAAGAAAGCAGTAGTGGCAGAGGTGAGAAGAGAAGAAGTAGAGATTGATGTAACAAGAAATAGCTAGACAGTTTCATAGTGAGAATGTTGTAGTGATTAAAAAAAAAATTAACTAAAAGAATTAATTTGAGTAAATTACATGTTACGACAATTATTGGCGAGCGAGCGTAGCGAGCGAGACACTTACAGGGGTAACACAATTGAAAATCGGGGATGTTTGTTTATTTATTTATTTATTTATTTGTATATATGTTTGGACGTACGTATGTAATTAAACGCGCGCGCGGGAAACTTTTTTTCTCCAAAAAACACGGCTTTTTAGGCTTGACCCCAGTTTATTAAGCCTTACTTAAAGCTCCAAAGTGTGAGAAAATTTCTGCGAAAACGCTTGCTTTTCAAGAAACAAATAGTTGATTCGACCGGTTACTATGGCATTGAAGACCCTTTTCCAGACTTAATTTCAAAACTTCGCCGTTTTAGGGGGGATACGGAGCTAAAATTACAAATAATAACACTGGTTTATTTTTTTATCGTAACTGAGAGCTTGTTCAAGAGTTACTGGTAATTGAGATTATCAGAATGGCAGATTTGATACTACAAAAGTTACCATTAATCAGGTAAGAGAGTGATTTTGTATTTGTTTGCTGAAATAAAAGGTCATAACGGCTATTATAGTTTTTGCATGAACTAAGCTAAAACATAGTAACAATACTTAGTTTTATGTTACCTAACTATCAGGCTCGCTCGCCATTTGTGCTCAAGCACACCACTAGTTATTTGATATTGATTGATAAACTGATTTCTTTGTGTATATGAACAGAACTTCCTTGTGGATTTCCATCAAATTTTGCCGATAAGAATATATCATACATGTTGAAGAATGGAGTTGCTGTGGCTAAATATCATTGTAGCATTCCTGGGTATGTTATCCATGGAAACGATGAAAAAATCTGCACTAAGAATGGCACATGGGTTGGAGAAATTAGCAGCTGTGGTGAGTGGTCATTTTATGGTACTAGCATAGCCATAGTAGTACGCATGAAACAATTCAATAAATGAAGATAATAACAACAACAATAATAATAATAATAATAATAATAATAATAATAATAACAATAATAATAATAATAACAATAATAATAATAATAATAATAATAATAACAATAATAATAATAATAATAATAATAATAATAACTACGCAGTAGTACAAAGGTTAACTTTTTTACTACATATATCATGTAATAATAATATTAGCTAAATGAATGTGTTTACATGATAAAGTTGGATTACATTTCTATTTTGAGATAAGAGTGCAATTAAATTGTTTTGTTTGTGATAACCTTCAGTACAAAATTTTGTTACAGAGTATGTGGATTGTGGGATACCGCCTCCATTCTTGCATGGTGCTTATGGAGTTACAGCTACTCATTATAAGGCCAAAGCTATTACACTGTGTGCTACACCGTTTGTTGTACATGGAGACAGTTATCTTACTTGTGAAAAAGATGAAAATTGGACAGGAGAGTTCAGCTGTGGTAATTTTATCCATTACAACCCTCAGTACAATGTTATATAGGTTATATCTGTCTTCTGTCTGTCTGTTTGTCTGTCTGTCTGTCTGTTTGTCTGTCTGTCTGTCTGTCTGTCTGTCTGTCTGTCTTTCTATCTCTCTGTCTGTCTGTCAGTCAGTCTGTCTGCCTGCCTGTCTGTCTGTCTGTCTGTCCATCCGTCCATCTGCCCATCTATATTCTTGAGACTGTCATGAACATACTACATGGTTACACATTATAATATTGAAAACAAGAAGAAAGATTACAAGTGTATTATTTCTTATGCATGTCACTTGTTGTTGGTTCCCATGTAATGCATGCAACCCTGTTTGCTCGCATTACATGTATCATAGCATAATTTTGAGTTAAACCTGAACAGATGGGAGTTTATTGTGTTTCATGATGCTAAATACTCTCTTGGCCAACCTTGGTTTCTTTACTAGTGGCCAGCGTTGCCATCAGTAGAGTAGAGAGTGGTGTGAGAAGGGGGATGGTCTGGGGGGCTGGACCACCCCATAATTTTGGTGCACAATTTTAACGAGGTGATTTCTCACATGAACACCCTTAAACCACAAAAACATGCCCTTGGAGCCCCCCCCCCCCCCCCCCCCCCCCCCCCCCCCCCCCCCCCCCCCCCCCCCCCCCCCCCCCCCCCCCCCCCCCCCCCACACACACCACACACTGAACACTGAAACATTTTCCTACACCACTGGTGGAGTCCACTCACTTGATTCCATAGAGGGAGGGGTGTGGCCAGTATCACAATGTGTTACTAGCTATGTACCACTTCATATTGATTGTATCAGGGGAGTGTAAACTGCATTAAAATTTAAATTGAGATGAGATGACTGCTGAGTGAAAAAACCATGAATATGGGAGATTGTGTGTAAATCCATGAGAGTAGTAGGCAGGCTTGCTACATCCATCTGCTTGTCTCATTCAGACAGAGTCAGTCTGTCTGTTTGAGTATCTGTCCACCCATTTATGTATGTATGTTGTGTGTGGCTGTGTGGTGTAGTGGTTGTGTCCTTGGCTCAGGGCCTGAGGTCCCTGAGTTCAAGCTACACTCTGGTAATTTTCCATCTAGTTGGCCTGAGGTCCCTGAGTAATTTTCCATCTAGTTTTCCATCTGCCTCCCACCAGCCCCACCAGTCCACCCAGCTGTGACTGGGTACCTGGCATTTGTTGGGGTGCAAATTCAAGGCCTTTTCTCATGAAACAAAAATGGTCCAGGTGGGACTTCAGGTGCCCACACCATTTGCTGTGAGGAAAGGCCTGTTCTCCTGCGAGTTCCTAGTTCGGCTCCAGGAGTTTTGATTGCATGTCTCACTGTACCTGTTTAGTGAACAGGCATCCTGGGTGTGTATAACCACTAGCATATAACCACTAGCGGTTGCAAGAGAATTTGCATGTATGTTTATATATTAAATGTATTAGTTATAAACCAATATTGAGGTTAGTTTGTTTGGGGCTTGGGATTTGTAAAGTGGCATGGGTTTGTGAATTGCAGTACAAACCAATTTTTATTGGATTATAACGATTTTATAGCCCGTTGATAACAAATAGCTATATTTATAGCTATCTCCTGTCATTTTCCGATTACTTTTAATGGTTGCTATGAACTATATCAACTTATTGCGCCAAATACATTTTCGTATGGGAATACCTGAGACTATATCAGATTTATAGTACTCGACAACAAGCGCGGTCGCTCGGGTAATGGGCTATAAATATATATATGTCTACCTGTCTTGCCTAACTTATTGTCAATCTACCTACTTTTCTATTTATCTGTTTGACTGTTTATGCCTGTCTCTCTCTCTTTGTGTAATATAGTGCCTTCCTGTGGAACTTTACCAACTTCTGATGAAAAGGCTGTAACATACAACTTAGTCCGTGAGACTATAGTAGCAGTCTACTCCTGCGCACAAACAAACTTCATCATTCGAGGGAATGACAGGAAAACTTGTGACGGCGGTGCCTGGACTGGTGGTAGAATAGATATCTGTGGTAAGTGAAGAAAGTCAGTAGCTATATGTTATTATGTGGAAACTTTCAACATGAAAGAGAAGGGAATGCATTGATGAAGTCATGAGAACATCAACAAGCCAGTAGAGCCATTTTACAATTATGGAGTGTTTATCTTTTACACAAATATTATTAGCATGTTGCACTCGCTTGGTGTGGTGGAGTTAGCTGCAGTGGCCCAGCTACCAGAGGTTTGATGCTGAGCTTTGTGAAGTTCTCAAGAAATACATTTCATCCATATCAAGTAAGAAGAACATGTTGTCTTATTAGAACAACTATGGTCAGCCTCTCTAGGGATATCTGGGGATGATTTCTCTATCACAGCTAAACTAAAACACTGAGAAACTCTTCCCCCTCAATGGAAGCGGACAGTGAACCTAATCCCTTATAGGACTAGCTATTAAAACAAGTTTGGTGAATAAATTTATTTTCTGTCCTGATAACTTCATTATTAGTTTCAAAGCCTTTTTTTTTTTAACAATAAAAAATTAAAAATATTTGGTCACCACCAGGAAGTGAACCCAGGACTGCTTGCTTAACGCACAAGGGCTCTGCCACTGAGCTACGACAATCAGTTGGCAAACAAACACTCCATATCTGTATTGTTTAAAAGCAAAGCCTGTGAAAGATAGATACATAATTGTGAACTTTGTTGCACTCTAAAGATAATATTTGTGTTCTTCCTAGTCAACCCTAACGATGATTGTCCGCCAGCGATACCCATACCCCATGGCAGTGTGGAAGTTCTGCTCGAGAGTAGAGGCTCTGTTAGTTTGTACACGTGTAATGACGGTTTCGCTCTGCGTGGAAGCAGCAGAATAGGATGTAATTTACAAGAAAATATGTGGCCTCTTGAAGACATTCCAGAATGTGGTAAGTGTGGTGAGACTGCCATGCAAACAGTACGAATGGCAAGTTGATAAATTACTGTACAAGAGAAAATACAATTAAACGGCTTATTTAAATGTATTTATGGGTCATCTTCCAATTTTAATTCATTATTTCTGATGCAAGCCAATAAAACTGATTGTTGTTTATTGAATAGCATAAAGTATTGCAAATTAATTTTTTTGTTTGTTCAGAGTGGAATTGATTAGGATGTGGGATAGTGTAGTAGAGTGTGCACTGATGCTCTGTTAATTTATCATGCGTTTTTCTCCAGTTGTGAGGCCATACAGCTGTAATCCATTGAATCTCACACATGGGACAATAGAACTACTCAACTACAACATAACAAGTAGAGTCTTAGTAGCCATCCATGACTGCTTCCCTCATTTTCATCTTGAAGGATCTGAAGTACGTATTTGTTCTGAGGACATTGGAGTTTGGAGTGGCCCAACAACTGTTTGCAGTTAGTATCTATTGATTAAGTATATATTATTCATTTGATACAGGAGAATATCACGAGTCTGTTAGCTCAGTATTTACATGAGAATGAGTGTAAATACTGCCAATCAGGTGAACGATATTCTGCAGTATCCAATGAATAGTTAATATATTATGTACTGTTCATGTGTGAACACTATAGTGACACATTTCTTGTGCAATAAACACTTGTATAACTTGGGGGTGGGGTAGGGGGGGGGGCGGGGGGGGGGGGGGGGGGGGGATAAAGCTACATTCTGTTTACATTGATGCATTTCCTATATGTGGCAACAAGTAATAAATTAAATATTACTATTTAGTTAAGTCTGTATGGTTAAAGAGTGCAATAATTCAAAAAATTCTTAGTTAAATACAATTAATAATGATATTTACAGCAGCATTCTATGTAAGCTATCTTTTATTTGTAATTATTCCAAAAGGAATATTCATAAGAGAGGGCAAAGCTCAGTTGAGCGTTGAAAACTGAAACGTTTGAGAGAAAGAGAAAGTCTTCGGGCACTTGTGATCTAGACTTGATCTAGACTTGATCTAGACTTGATCTAGACTTGATCTAGACTTGATCTAGACTTGATCTAGACTTGATCTAGACTTGCAACTGTTACATACCTCAAATTCTAACTGTCCACTAAAAAGCTATTCGAAGGAGTTTAAAAAAAAAGAAAGAATGAAAAAAAGGAGAAGCAACAAAACGAATAAATTTATTACTTTACAGCTTCAGCCAAATTATTTTTATGATGATAATTTTTAAAATCCAATGTAATTAGGCACTTTTCATAAACACATTTTTGTATTATAATAACTTCTATTACCATTTCAAAGTATAGAAAAAACATATTTTGTTCTCATGAAAACACAGCTAGTTATATATAACAACAAAATACTTGTCAAGTTAAGACACAGTGGTATTATTTCATAACTGTAGTGGTGGAATTAACTTAGTCACTCAATATAATTTCATCTATGAACTAATTTATTTTGTATTTCTTACGATTTACATCAAAGTTCCGGTATGTGAGGAGCCTCCAAGTATAGACTTTGGAAGGGTGGTGAGAGAGAGTACAGCAGCATTTTACACCTGTGAAAAAGGTTACGATTTGCATGGACCACGGTATCGTTTGTGTCAGGGTAACGCATCATGGAGTGGACATAGCCCCTACTGTCGATTTGGAGGTTCAGGTAAAAGCAAAACCTACCATATTTTAGGAAAATTTAATTAATGAATTTGTTTTTACAAAGTGTGTGGTTGTTCGGTTCAGATTCCTTGTTCTGATTGCAGAGTAATGCAATGCTAAAAGAGCTAGCTATAAATTTAAAGACTATTGTCTGAAAGTTTGTGTGCTCTGGTGATAAAATTTGCTACTGGTAACTCAGATTGTCAGAATGACTGACTACAAGCACTCAGGAAGTTGAGATAAGAAAGTAGTTCTGTATTTGTTAGATAAATTATATAATGGTCACAACGGCTACATACTTTTAGAAATGGACCGATAGATTCTTTTGAAGTGTTTCGTTTGTGCACAGGCTCGCTCAAAATTTGTACTCAAGTACATCACTGGTATTTATTATATCATTATTAATTATATAACATTATATTACACTCAAACTCCCCTTATCCGAAGCAATAGCAAATCATTTCCATCTAAACTGAAAAGGTGTGTGGTATCCTTAGATACAAGTAGCTATTCCTCAAAGTATGTATAATTTTAATTATATATAAGTTATTACAATTCCTATATGTAATATTAAAATACAAGTGCAAATATAATTGTTGTCAGATACGGATATTTCTGAGTTATGGGGGCCCGGTTCCTAGATATATACTTGTTTACGTCATTATTTTTGCTTTACCAGTATATTCTGTTATGTTCCTAGATACATTTAGGATGACCACAAGAGATGTTGCCATGCTTCTATTTATGAATATACTGATTTTGTCTCTATGACATTTAGTTGCTGTTTATACATTCTATGAAATAATAAATTTAAATTTAATACTGGTAATTAAAGACATAATGGGATATAAATACATTTAAATTACAAATGGCATCATCGTATCAATATGATCTTAAATAGTTTTAATCTTAATAATAGCAATTTTTCTCGGTTCCCACAGCCAATATTATGTTAATTAAAACTTAACCCAACTTTTTGACTTCTTGCTAAAGTCCTCTTGAAGGGTCAAGAGGACTTTAGAAAGAAGTCGAAATGTCAGGTTTTTATTAACATAATAATTATTGGCTGTTAGCCAACAAAATTTGCTATTATTATAATTATTTCAGCCGAGAATAACTGAATCATTGAAAGTTTTTATTTCACTTTTCGAGAATAATGGGAGGAGGGAAACAAAGGAAAGCATTGGCTTTAATGTTTCTAATGTCTCCAAAATACTGTGTCAGTAATTTCACAAGCGGGTGTTGGTTTTGTGTAATTTGCAAGACAAAAAAAAACAACAACAACAACCTTTCCAACAAAACAACACTTTAAGATTCCTATTCTCTGATTTCAAGCATGTGACCAGCAACAGGTGATGTAATTGTGGCATTCCCACATGTCATTTGTTTTGTCAATAATCTGAGTGATTAATTTACTGTGTTTTTTTTTTACTGCACACGTACAGTGATAGCATATATCATTTATCAGTAGTGGATGCAAACACCAGTAGTTATATGCCGTGCAGCAATAAAACAATGAACACTGCATACCATAGTGTATCTGGTATCTGTGAACCATAGATCTGAGAAATATTTCAGTATATCTGCTAAATTAATGTGTGACTAATGTTAACTACATGGCTATTATGTTCACTATTTCACTTGGCTCCACCTCTTGGCTCCTACAAAGAAAAATCTTGTCTAACTAGCTAGATGAAGGTCAAAAAAGAAAAATTTTTGGAGAGGGTGGGGAATATTGCAGTGGGGAATATTGCGACGTCCATCCTTCGAAAAAAATGAAGGAAAAAAACAACAGATAAGGTCGTTGCCAGACCCTTTACGTGCAGCTATACGCTAGAAGAAACGATATGGCTGCCTTTGGAGACCGTGGGTTAGTTTGAATTTGCGCTACAATGGCATACCTCCACGCGCGTAGCTAGACCCTTTACCAATATGAAAGGGTCTGGCTGCGCGAAAGAAGCGTCAGTGGACAGTCGCTTAATTATTTTTCCAATGGTAAATTATTGAGTCGCAGAGAGACTTCATTGAATGTGGGCTACAGTAATAGCGCTGTTGTGTGCACTCTTAGGGGTGGGAAACACTCGAGGTGAGCTTAAAAAAACCTTTTTGGTTTATGTTTAGTTGCTGTTGTTTTAATTTCCCTAATAAACTTGTCTTTAAAATCAACAAGTTTGATTACAAAGCTAAGAAATTTAAATCATTCATTGGATATGTATTATTGTAATTTTGATTCTTTGTATTTATTCTTGTCAGAGACCCTGACTCCTTCTACTTCAAGAGATACTATACGTATCCATGAAGAACGGGGTCACTTTCAGAGAACATGTTCATATAGTGGGTAAGTTAAAGTTAAAGCTTAGTCAATTCATATATTAGCTATTTGAGTTTACAAACAGAATTTTTTTACATGGTTTTTTTAATTTTAATCTATCTTTGGGTTTTGACAAGTATAGAGACTCTGTTGCTTTGTGAATAAAGATTGAAACAACATCCTACCTAATTCTGCCTCATCCACTCATCCACTTAACCCTTCAACTGCATCTTTTGTATTGACTGAATTTTACTTTATTTACAACTTTAGCTACTGGTATTAGTAAGCAGGGCAAGTCTTCTCACCTTAGAGAGTTTCTTTTGGTTAAGTATTAGTGTGAAGAAAATGCTTTTAAATATAATATTATTTCACAATTTTATATTGTCGAGTGAAAGTCATTTGATATGCATTCTTCTCTTTACAAATATTAGCTACCTTTTGGCATGACTCGTTTTAAGACATTTCATTTGTTCTAACAGGTAAGTATTTGAAGTAACCCTCATGCTTGCAAGACTATACACACTATTTTCATCCTAACGTCTTGAAAAGTGTCACTCTCATTCAACCACCTGTTGTTTATGATGCAGCTCTTAATAAAATGTTGCCCCCACGCCTGCAATATACTTACGTACCACCACAGAATAGATAGCTACAATACACCTATAGCTTGATATATTCAGTACCTTTTTTGCAGCACGATACCTCCATTCCGCATACAGTGGCTAATGAATGGCACAGTTATCCAGCAAGAGATGGAAGGGGTCCTCACGTCCACACTCATGATCTCTCCAGTGGAGTTCAAGGACCAAGGAAGCTACATCTGTCGAGTCATCAATGGCAGAAACATATGGATTGATGCTTCAGTTGGAAGCTTGAAAGTATATGGTATATATTATAAATAAATATATATATATATATATTTATTCTACCCTAGCTAGATATCTTCACAATGATACTTTTAGGTACATAGTTATTTCACACTGTCGCTAGCTATACTGTGCAAGCTCATTACCCCTATAGTTATAGCAACTGGCCAAACTTTTCAATTTTCTTAGGTTTTACAGCTTCCTTCCTCTGGTGTACCATGCTCTTTACCCTGCTCAACAGGGTTAGAGCAGCTGCTAAAATATCAGCTGGGGGTGTGGGTAGCCCCTACAACCAACTTTACCTGTGAATTACCCTTCCTCTAGTACTAACTACAGTAGTGAAGATATCTAGTGTGAAATAAACCACTTATTACACTTGTCAGAGTGTTATGGCAAGATATTTCACTCCCAGGCTTTATTTTCACTCGCCTCTGGCTCGTGAAAATAAATTAGCCTGCTCATGAAATATTTTGCCATATCACACTCTGACTCATGTAATAAGTATTATATATATATATATATATATATATATATAGAAGAGTGGTTTATAGTGTAACATAATTTCCATATTTTTGCGCTTAAAAGGAACCATTCACTAATAGCATGTTTTTCATTTCTCAATTTCTTTCAACACAGATGAGACAATGTTTGAATAAAGAGAATTTTATTGGTCTGTTGAGAGTGAGATTGTAAGCATCACTCTACTAGCAAGATCATGTAAGCATAGGATTAATGATCACATGATCATGGTATGACTTTTAGTGGCATCACTCAAATAGTCTTCACTTGACTTGACAGACTGTTACTAAACAAAAATTCTCACACAAAAAAGGCACTTAAAATGTCAAGTTGCTATTTGTAATCTAAGGACGGCAGCATTTTTATTGTAAGCTTTGAAAGACATTGAATAGCTATAGCTACTCATGGTCTAAGGGCCTTTATTGCCTGATATAAAGGTATTAATAGCAGTTTTCTCCATTTTAACAGCCATTATGTTTAATTGAAGCTTAACCCGACATTTTGACCTCTTGCCAAAGTCCTCCTGAGGCTATTATTATTATTATTATTATTATTATTATTATTATTATTATTATATTATTATTATTATTATTATTATTATTATTATTATTATTATTATTATATTATTATTATTATTATTATTATTATTATTATTATTATTATTATTATTATTATTATTTAATAAAGCTGAGACTTACTGAATCATAAAAAAAAGTATTGTGAAATAATCACACATAATTTTCTGCCATTCATTGCAGATCGTGATACCATGATTGAGGCCCCGAGGGTGCAACGTGTGAGCAAGGGATTGAGCACGAGATTAATCTGCAGGTCACACATTCCATCGACGTATGTATACTGGACAAACCCCGCCCAGTCTTCCGCTAGTCTCAGTGGGTATATTGGAGAGGCTCAGGAGAAAGATGAAGGAGTGTATGCGTGTCATATCATTGATAGCAGAGGATCTCTCTTGCATACCATAGAGGTCCATTTTATTGTAAATTGTGAGTGTCTTGAATGCTACAGATAGAAAGGATAGGATGTCTATGAATTATGTTACTCATTTTTATATTCTTCCTCATGGCTTTTGGCTTAATATTGTAAATGAGAAGATTGAGCAAGAAGTATTTGCTGATATGGTTCATGCTAGTTTAGTAGTTGTTTTTGAGCTTTTAATATGTAATGTTATTAACATATTTTCTTCCAGTGTTCTCTTCATTTGACATAACAACACGGATTACTCTGTGGATTTTTTTCAAATTTTTTTATCTTCTTTATTTTAAATGCTTGTTCTTACTTTTGTCATTGCTATCCTTTTTTTAATTGCTATTGTTTGCAATTGCTGTTGTTGTTATTTGAATCAGTACCAGGATTGTGCGAAGGCTTGTTCATAGAAAATGGATACATATCAATGACCAATGGCTCCCATAAACTCAGCACAGCAACTTACACATGCCACGAGTACTTCTACTTAACTGGACCACATAAGAGGACATGCAGTGACAAAAATGTCTGGAGCGGTGAAGAGCCAACTTGCAGTGAGTGAAGTAGCTATATGTGTTATCTGTTCTTCATATTGCATTTGGAATAGCTATACACTTTCAGTTTGTAATTTTATTAGCAGGGAATTGGAATAACAATTATTAGGTTTTGAGGGGCACTGGGAACTTATAGCCGTTTAATGGTGTGACTAGATGAAGATCAAGATCCACTTCTTTCTTCCATCTATAAATTGCAATGCTTTGAGTAACTTGATATAGGAGGGACTAGAAGTTGTAGGTGTGGTTTAGAGTGGGAAGTGGCCAGATGGTTATTTCAAATAGACTCGGCGGGGGGGGGGGGGGGGGGGGGGGGGGGGGGGGGGGGGGGGGGGGGTGGGGGGGGGGGGGGGGGGAAGAGTACACACCATGCATATTTTAGTATTGAATTGCATTGGTACACTTATTTTGGCTTTAGTATAATATGAAGCTATATTTTTCGAAATAGAAGTTGTTCTTTTAAGATAAATTGGTTTGTGATAGCTACATGGTGCTCCTTTGAAGCTGCTTCCACCAATCCTAGACTATATTTTTAATTCCTTATAGTGCCCATCATGTGTCCTCCGATATACATACAACATGGAGAAGTGCTGCTGACCAACGAAACCAAGGGAGGGAGTGTGGTCACATTTGTGTGTGACCAGTACTTCAACCTAGCAGGAGACCGGAGAAGAACTTGTCAGCACAACCAGCAGTGGAGCAGTGAACAACCTTTGTGTGGTGAGTCCGAAATAATATGCAATATAAATGCATATACTTACATAAATACATGTATAACTTTAACGCTCCATTCAGCCTTTTATATTCATTAGATGTTTTCTCTCTATTTCACAAGCTTTAGTTTTAACAATACAAAATGAAATTCTGGCAGCCAATATCTTCTTAAAAATATATTCTTAAATGAAATACCTGTGAAGGAGAGAAATACATATATAGACTAGACTGAAATCCAAAATAAAAATATAATTAATTTGATACAGGAGAATATCACGAGTCTGAAAGTTGTATTATCATTACACCTCAGGGTGTTGTTGTTGTATTATCATTACACCTCAGGGTGTTGTTGTTGTATTATCATTACACCTCAGGGTGTTGTTGTTGTATTATCATTACACCTCAGGGCGTTGTTGTTGTATTATCATTACACCTCAGGGCGTTGTTGTTGTATTATCATTACACCTCAGGGCGTTGTTGTTGTATTATCATTACACCTCAGGGTGTTGTTGTTGTATTATCATTACACCTCAGGGTGTTGTTGTTGTATTATCATTACACCTCAGGGTGTTGTTGTTGTATTATCATTACACCTCAGGGTGTTGTTGTTGTATTATCATTACACCTCAGGGTGCTGCTGTAGTTTCATTAGTTAGTTTGTTTTGAGGCTGTTTTGCTGAATGAGAGCACTAGTTATCTAGCTACTTCCTTAATAGGTGGTGCACTTTTTGCCGTGCTTGTGTTATCAATGTCTATTCGGCGAGCGAGCGTAGCAAGCGAGACACTTACAGGGGTAACACAATCGAAAATCGGGGATGTTTGTTTATTTATTTAGATATATGTTTGGACGTATGTATGTCATTTTGTACACCCTCCGTATTTTTGTGTTCGCTCCGCGTTCGACCCCGTCCCAAACTTCACTAAACAGAATCCTCTGGTGTAGCGACCATTACCCGTATCACCTTAGAAATTGAATTGTTTACCGCTTTGTTTTGTTTTGCTGGTGCTGGGAGCTCCATTTCTATTCGAGTTAGTGGCGGTGGTAACACTACTCAACAGCATTTACTTGACAATTCATTGTCTACTAGACGAACCACGAAGGTAAGTCTTGCGTAGGTATGTTCAGTTGTGTGAAAGTATTGTGCATTACAACTACTATTAAGAATATCACAAAGAAAATTTTAAATAACGTGACTTGATTTTGTTGCTTCTTTTTCAATTCAAACAGTTGAGGGGAGTGGTTACTATGTCATTGAATCCCCTTTACCGTATATGCGTAATTTAACAACTCAACTTTATTTTAGTAGTTTGAATAACAATAGTGTAGTTTAAGGCTCGCTTGCCATTTGTGCTCAAGCACACCACTAGTTTAGTATTACTTATTAAATGTCTTGTAATTTCATATATACATAGAACCAGTGATTTGTCCTATTCTTTCATTGCTCAATGGGAAAATGTATTTCACCAATCTAACTTATGGGGGAAGTGTGGTAGTATTCAAATGTGATCCTTTGTATGAATTGAGCGAGAACGTATCACTATTGTGCCAGGAAGACGGACAGTGGAACAACACCACTCCCAACTGCAGTGAGTCCAAACGATATTTATTAGCATCACATGACAAACACAAGATTAGAATACCGTGAATCTTCTACTTTTAGGATTCTGCAGCATTGAGCAGTGGCATCCAAACTCTTGGACACTACTCAAGGCAAAAGATTTTTAAGCTTCGTTGATTTGTGATATCCAAATTGAATTGTTTTAGAACATAGCAACAGCTAAACCTAATTAACGAACAGATAGATTGTGATGGTAGAGCCTAGAGTGTAGTAATGAGCGGTTGATTTACTGGATTTCTAAAACTTGAATAGTTCACGTGATGATCCAATTAGATTGCTTGCGTGTAACTCGCTACGTTCGAAATATGTATGTAATTTGTAGTTCAATTTTGTAATGTAGTATAAAGCATTGAGTCTTTTCATTACAGATCAGATAACTTGTCCTGTTGTCAATTTCACGAATGGCCAGTTGACTTTAACCGACGGCTTCAACGCAGGAACTCATGCACAATTTGAATGCCACACGGACCAGGGATATTACCTAGTGGGCCAGATGAACCGTGTGTGCCAGTACGATGGTACCTGGAGTGGACCAATACCTTATTGTGGTGAGTCATGTAACTCATAGCAGTTTAAAAATGTCACCATGTTTATATGTTATTTCAATGACTCATTAAGACCACTATTAGTAAAGAGATTTGTATGTTGTTAAATGCTGATGTTACATGATTGATAAGATACCAAGGAAAAAAATGATCAGTTAGTCTTATTTTCCTGCACTCTGGTATATGCATTATATGCTTGTATTTCCATTATTGTCATTTCGCCCCAATATGTACCAATTACATCACTATTATAAGATAGTGCATTATACTCAACCTATAAATAGAAAATACATACATACATGCATGTAGTTATTAGTAGGGCCTGCCAGATTATGCTGAAATTTTTTAGAATTATTCTTTTTATTCTAAATATTTTAGTTATTATTCCAAAAGAAATAGTATATTATTCTAGAAAATTTGCTATTATTCTCTTATTATCTAATTAGAAATAAGTGAATTAGTGGTGATTGCAGTAGCTAGCTGTGTGGAGTTAATATGCTATGAAATGAATGAGTAAAACTATCAGTCTCTTACTGAATTACTCAATATGAAGGAGCTAGCTAATCTTTCACTGAAAACCTTGAACACCCTGTAAAAATGTTCAATGAATGGGGAAAAATGCTCTGCTGCAGCTGAAAAAAATTCAAATTGTGAGAAACCTTACCAAACATTTGGGGAAAGATGTGGATTATGGCATGAATTTTAATATGCCCATCAGTGGATGTACTATTTCTTCCCTTCAAATTCGTAGGTCTGCTGGTAATAATTTACATTTTTATCTATTTTGATGCAGTATGATTGTTGAGTTGCTCAAGAAGAGAAACTTTATAGCATAATTCTCCAGATGACTTGCTGACTCTGAGCCTCCCAGTATTTCAAACTTTTTTTAAGCACTATTGATTTTCTTTTATAGTTCAGGATTATATGGACTTATTATTCTCATTTTCCCTTTATTATTTTTTTAAATGCTTATGTTAGTCTAGAATCATTCCACTATGCTATTACATATCTATTAGTCCAGAAAAAATGCTAGCATAATCTGGCAGGGTCTAGTTTTTAATAAATACAGCTAGAATTATGGTACAATTTACACAAGCCATTTTATACAGCATTCCTATTAGGAAATTCCTATACAACTGATTGTATCAACAGCTCTGCTAAATATTTGTATGTTAACAAACAAGAAGACATTTTCACTAGATAACAGCAGTATACTCATATTTATTACACTAATATGTGCTAGAATTTGTTGATTGTCTCATTTATTATTTTGTTAGCCACTAACAGTACAGTAGAATTAGTTGCAACTCATGCAGCTATACACGATAACTACATACACAGATTCACTCAATAAATAGTATATAACACATGCTCTCTCTTAACAGTAGTCAGATCACATGGTATGTACAAGAAAATAGAAACGACATTACTCAGTTAGTGAGTTATGAGTTATGAGAATGGCAGATCAAACAACACCAATTGTTAACTTAAAAGGGATTTATTATTTGTTTGTTTGTTTAAATTATTATTTTCTCTTCCATTTAGAATTGGTTATGTGCCGAAGTCCACCAGATATAAAAAATACTTTAATTGCTTTACCCTTCACTAAAAAAATTGTCGGAGATGAGGTCCGCCTCTCCTGCCGAGAGCCTTACCTGGTGATGGGCAGTCCAGTTCTCACGTGTTCTACAAATGGAAGTTGGGTCGGCAACATGACTTGTAGTAAGCCACTTACCCCTTTATCCTTAGGTCATGTTGGTATGGTAACAATATAGTATTATTTCAGACCTAGTAAGTGGGTAAGGGGACGAGTGGGATGATGACTGCTTGGCTTCTTGTGAGCTGTGTAACCATGTTTCAGAATATTTTGCTATGATTCAATCATTTTTGGCTTCTCTTGTCTGAGTGCTTCCAGAGGATGTACGTGTAAGTAAGATTATCGTAGCAGTATTCTTGTATTAGCTAGTAGCCAATATTTAAATTCGTTGTTGATAAAAACAAATATATCGCGTCGGCTGTAATTATGCCTGCATTCGCCAATGCTCCCTGATCATCCACCTAATAAATATAACTAACTTTATTATATATGCTAGTAGAGATGTGGAAAGTCATATGCATCATTGTGTATAAATAATAATTAATATTGTGTAATTTCAAATGTAAACAGAATTGTAATATAAGCTTCTTCTCTTATCTTACTCACATGAGCCACTCCCAGGTAATATTTAAAAAACGGGATTCACAAAATATCAAACATATTATAAAAGTTATCCATCATGTGTAATGAAGGTGAAAGATGGCCTATTAACTGTGCTATGGATGTGTGTGCAAGCCAGTTTTAAATGTTGTAATTAAAAAAAAAAAATGTATTCTTTAATTTAGAACTTGACATTAACTGCCCAGTATTGAGTGACCCATGGAATGGTAAAGTGTCTGTGGAGATCTACGGAGGCCACGTATCAGCTATTTACTCCTGCAATGAACATTACATAGTGCGAGGGAAAAGTCATCGATTGTGTACGAATCACGATGCATGGACTGGGACCACGCCCACTTGCTGTAAGAGCTAATTAAAAAACAATTTTTTTTTTGTGAAATTTTCAAGGTCATACAATTGTAATGAATCAATAGTGTGTGTACCTGTTCAGAAAATAATTTAATATTAATTTACGACTTTAGTTAATATCACACAGTTAATATCACACAAAAATACAAGAAAATTTTTATTATCAGCTTAGAAATATATATGTATTGCTCAAGGCTGCATTTAAGGAGGGGCAGAGGAACATTTGCCATCCCCCACCTCCACCTCCACCCCAGTAATCTTTGCTGCTCGCCCCAGAAATCCTTTAGTACTAAGTAGCATGAAATCAGCAAACTCTGTATCAGTTGCTCTTCCTAAAATCTAAGAAAGTAGTTTCTTTCCCTCCTAGCTTTCTGTGTGCAGCCTGCTGGTGGTCATTAGCTAGTTCTGCTGGTGGTCATTAGCTAGTTCTGCTGGTGGTCTTTAGCTAGTTCTGCTGGTGGTCATTAGCTAGTTCTGCTGGTGGTCATTAGCTAGTTCTGCTGGTGGTCATTAGCTAGTTCTGCTGGTGGTCATTAGCTAGTTCTGCTGGTGGTCATTAGCTAGTTCTGCTGGTGGTCATTAGCTAGTTCTGCCGGTGGTCATTAGCTAGTTCTGCTGGTGGTCATAGCTAGTTCTGCTGGTGGTCGTTAGCTAGTTCTGCCGGTGGTCATTAGCTAGTTCTGCTGGTGGTCATTAGCTAGTTCTGCCGGTGGTCATTAGCTAGTTCTGCCGGTGGTCATTAGCTAGTTCTGCCGGTGGTCATTAGCTAGTTCTGCTGGTGGTCATAGCTAGTTCTGCTGGTGGTCATTAGCTAGTTCTGATGGTGGTCATTAGCTCGTTCTGCTGGTGGTATTAGTAGTCTGCTGGTGGTTCATTAGCTAGTTCTGCTGGTGGTTCTAGCTAGTTATGCTGTGTGGTCATAGCTAGTTCGCTGGAGTGTTCAGTAGCTAGTTCTGTGGTGGTCATAGCTAGTTCGCTGGGGTTGGGTAAGTAGATAGTTTGATAGGTGGTCATTAGCTAGTGATGCGTGTCATTAGATAGTTCTGACGGTTGTCATTAGCTAGTTCTGTCGGGGTCATAGCTAGTTGCGGGTGGTCGTTTAGCTAGTTCGGCCGGGGTTAATTAGCTAGTTCTGCTGGTGGTCATTAGCTAGTTCTGCCGGTGGTCATTAGCTAGTTCTGCCGGTGGTCATTAGCTAGTTCTGCCGGTGGTCATTAGCTAGTTCTGCTGGTGGTCATAGCTAGTTCTGCTGGTGGTCGTTAGCTAGTTCTGCCGGTGGTCATTAGCTAGTTCTGCTGGTGGTCATTAGCTAGTTCTGCCGGTGGTCATTAGCTAGTTCTGCCGGTGGTCATTAGCTAGTTCTGCCGGTGGTCATTAGCTAGTTCTGCTGGTGGTCATAGCTAGTTCTGCTGGTGGTCATTAGCTAGTTCTGCTGGTGGTCATTAGCTAGTTCTGCTGGTACCTTCGCATGGTGGTTAGATAAAAATTCATAATTGCAAATACTATCTGCTGCACAACATAATACTGTCATGTTAGTCCAATACAGTGGAACCTCTGAATAATATACACTCGAGGAACAAACAGTTTTGGCCATTATACAGAGGTGTACTTTACATAGAGGTTCTTATTTTAGTTATGGTAATTCCCATCATGCATTTACTATTGTCCATTACAGAGAGATGTCTGTTATATGGAATATCCATAAGAGAGGTTTCACTGTAGCTATCTTTCAACACACTTGCAAAATTATTACTGTAAGTTTAAATTAGCTATTAGTTTGGCAAGTGACCATAGTGAGAGTGACACTCAAGTTTAACAGATGTTTTCGTATAGGTATAAAGGCTTAGTAAGTCCCTCAGCTTTTTTTTAAACTCAGTGTCATATAATAATATATAACACTCACTATGTCTGTTTTCATGGAGAACGCTATATTTGTGATGATACAGATCGTGTGTATGCCACCTGTAAGCCGCCCGTGATAGAGCACGGGGAAGTCACAGTGGAGACGCTGAAAGGGAGGAACCTTATGGCCCAGTACAAGTGCTCGAGTGGTTACACAATCATTGGCCCGGCCAAAAGATACTGTGAGACTGTCATGGGTCAATGGAGTGGTGCTAAACCTGTTTGTGGTAAGTTCTTTGCAGAATTATAATATAATTCACAGAGACCCTGCTCGTTAAGGTGTAATTGCTGCTGTAGTTGCTTTCATTTTGTTTTTGTTTTTTGGCGCTTTAAAACTCAGCATTTGTACTTTATATCTCTAACTCTGATGTGTTGAATGTCAGATTTGAAAGTAGCTATAAGTTACATAGATACTGTGATAGCAAGCTAATTAGTTTGTTCTCTTTATATATATATTTTTTCATACAGTATGTTGCTTTGTAGCTCCATATAATTCACATACCCTGCATAAAGAAGCATGCCCAAGCCCATTCTAAATAAAGCACTCCTAAAAGTGTTGTGCTTGCTTTGCTCATTTGCCAATTATGTAGCATGCAAAACCTCTGTTGCAATAGGTAAACATAATATTTGGTGGATGATCAGTGTACGTACAAGCGCAAATTTTTTTTCTGTTCCTAGGATTCATTTGTGATGAAGAAAAACTTAGCGTAAAGTTTTAACATATTATTACTTAATGTGGGTTTTTTTGTGCCAGTTGTTGCATTTTTACGTTTTTGTTTTCTTGTTTGTATTTTCTATAATGTAATTTTGCTTTAATGATAATTATAGCAACACACACAAGAAAAACAATAACAATAACTAGTGATGTGCTTGAGCACAAATGGCGAGCGAGCCTAAAGACTATACTATTTTTATATGAATGATTTTGACTTCTAACACTGAAGCTACTGAAAATAAGGTCCAGTTTTTTAATTTAGTGGGGTTGGTAAAGCATCATCAGTAACTAGCTTGTAAAGCATCATCAAACTAAACGTCGTGAGTACACCAACTATTAAAGTGTCATCAGTAACTTGCTGGTAAAGTGTCATCAACGATGACAGTGCATCATGAAATGGTGGCGTGTATGTATACCCATGAATAACTCTGCACCCATTCCAAACTTAGTACATCAAGCACCACTTGATGACAATGATAATAAACATTAATATTAATTATTATTTTTATGATTATTATAATAAAGTTTACAGTTAATTATGTGCTGTTGGTATTATTTATTTGCCCTCTCAGAGCCATCTTGTGATGAGCCTGCTAAACTACCAAATGGATTCGTCACCAGGATTGAACACACCCTTGAGTACCATTGCTTAAGTGGTTTTACTTTGGAGGGTCATGTCAGAAGGATTTGCCGAAATGGCTCCTATTGGACAGGCTTTGATCCAACGTGTGTTCGTGATACTGCTCAAGCTGGTAAAACAGCTTTGTTATAAACTCAATGTTACAGGCAATTAAGTTGTCCATAATTTCTGGTAGACAATACAGGCTCGTAGTCTTAAACTCTTTCAGTTCCTTTTTAAAAAATATTATTATTTTTGCACCTTATTTATTTATCTAGCTATTAATTTTATTATTTTAGGTGTTTTTTTTTTATGCTGTGCTTTCTTGTTCTTTCAATTCAATTTCATGATCCCCTAATTACTGTATTTGAAAAAGTTATTATATATTTATTATTATTACTATTATATATTTATTATTATTATTATTATTATTATTATTATTATTATTATTGTTATATTATTATATAAATTATTAAAAATCTGTTTTGTGCAGCCTTTCAGAAGCATGTATCTCTCTCAAGTCTTCTGATCTTCTTGTATCAATGGACCACATATTTGTTATAGAAACATTGTCCAATTAGTAATAGAAATTAAAGACAACTTTTTGAGTATGATTATAAATAATAATTAGTAATGATGATCGCATGATCATAGGAATTAGTCTGGCGTAGGCAGACCCTTTACCAAACCTGAGCGGTTCGGTAAAGGGTCTGGCTACTAGACTATGATATAGCTAGGAGTAGTGTAACCAAACTAGTTACAGTGTAGGCACAGCCAATAGAAATTAACTTGCATCATAACAAGTTCCATTGACTGAAATACATTACAAAAAGTAAGAAAGAGTAAGATGAAAATGATTAAGCATTGTACCATTACAGCAACCATGACTTCAATAAGGTGTAGGATGAGCTTTATCACAATAAATTTGATCCCACATTATCAAAGTTGCATATGTTGGCACTAGCGTATCATGAATACATCTGTAAATAGTGTGAGATGCTAGACCCTTTACAGAGTCAGCAAAATTACATTTATGACTACACACCTGTACAGCTTCCTTCAATTCAGATCCATGTATTTTACAAGACTTCCTTCAAAATATGACTTCAGTCTCCTATATATATACATTAATCCTGCGGTTCCCATTCTACTTAGCAACCAGTTAGCTTCTAATGTCCACTATCTACACCATTTCCACAGCACTATTTGCTCATGAGTTGGTTTGGCTAGGGTAGCTTCCTGGAACCCCTCCTCCCAATCAACAGGTGCTGACTGGAGACAATTAAAGGGGTCGGTTGAAGCCCCATTAATCCCAACAGCCACGTTATCAACGACAGACAGCAAGCTGACTATCGGAGTTTGTATCCCCTTCTCTAGGTAAAGTTGTGGATGGGTGGGAAGCTCTTACACTGTTCTCTGCTTATGGGTCTGTTGAATGCTAGCAGTGTGGGTGCCTCCTTTGCCCATGTTACCTGGTGGCTTGCGTCCACCAAGCAACTGTTTATCACATTCGTAAAAGTTTTCTCCTGGGATTAACCCAGCCTAACTTGCGGTTAAGCGGCCACTGCACACAATCACTTGGGAAAATTTGACTAACATACTGACAGTTCAATACAGTTCACCCACTTTCATTCTTGATTCCAGAGTATTCAAAGAGCACAAATAATAATATTTAAAAAAAAGAAAAAAAAAGAAAAAAAGAAAGACAAATAGTTCATGTGATTGATGAGATATTTTATGATGCAAATGTGGCAAGTGATTGATTAGTACATGTATATATTATATAGAGTCACAAGAATGCCAAAATTATTACAGTGGCATATATGTATATATACACTGAAGCTTTCTGTGTGGGTGGGAGTGGGTGGAGCCTGTCCTGTTGGGGCTTTAGAGTTTGTACTTCAGAATAAGCGTTTCTCAAATCTACACACACAAACACAACATGAAGAAGGTGGTGGGTAAATATTGCCACGTAACAAAATGCAAACATTGCAATGCCCTGTGAATGGATGCACATGTACAGACTAGTGGGACCAGAAAACTAGTCCCTTGCAAGAATGACAGGAAACAATCAGGTCACTCTGACTAAGGCTTGAACAATATTTTAAAGTTCATCCCATCTTAACAAACAAACGCAGGCACCAGATATTTCTGAAGTTGTTTATAAATGTCACTACTCGGCAAAATATATACATTCAACATGTTGTTTTTTGTTTTTGTTTTAACTTAGTGGCTTGGACAACCGTTCCATGGCTATTACAATGCTAGGCTGAATCTTTCTCACTTAAAGGGGCAAAGGCAAAATGTGAAAAACTTCTGTTGTCGCCGGGGAATCGAACCCATGACCCCTGGCTTTAGCCACCAGCGCTCTAACCACTGAGCTACGACAACCCACGACTTCCAAGACCTTCACATTTTACCTTTATACTGTTGAGTAGTACCGCTTGCTGTAGTCGTACTCAACAGACCACCAATTATGTGCCGTCAGAACACCTTTTCGGTGTCGACCGGAAACACCTCTCCAGAGTGGAGTCATAATTAGTGGATTGAAATTGCTTTATCATCACAATTATCAAGTTCTGACCCTTCATACAAACTAGATTGAACCTTTCTCCCACGCACGTGTGTCGATCCCGCAACTTACGAGTGCAGCCCGTGGACACCGCCTTCCACAATGGCTGACGTGGTCCTCTTCTCGAACCTCAGCTCTCCACAGTACATCATGGACCTCATAGTGGTGAGGCTTTGGGAACCTACATCCTGACAGCTATGTTGAACACCTACACACACACACACATACACACAGACAGAAGTGACAGCGATGTAATCATCATTACATTATCCCTATATTAACTAAGCACTAATCCAGTCTACTCTCTCACAACATATAATGGGCTGTCTTCTTGGACACACCCTCTTCTTGGACACACCCTCTTATGTACATACATGTAGTAGGCAATGGTGCAAGCAATAGGCTAGTCATCATTTTGGAGCTATTTCATAGGGCATTAATTAGAATAATTCAACTTGGCATGAAACTACAGGATTACGAAGCTACATGGTAAAGACCTAGTATGGGATGATAATGATTAATGACGATGATGATGATGATGATGATGATAATGATTAATGACGATGACGATGATGATGATGATGATGACGACGATGATGATGATGATGATGATGATGATATTTATTAGTTTAGTAACATTAAATTAGACACAGTAGACCCTCAGTTATCCGAACCCCGTTTATCCGAACTCTCGCTAATCCGAACACCATTTTTGGGGAACTATAATAACATTCATTGGAGTTTTGCTGTGCATTAAATAGATAAGAGATTAAGACCCCATTCTAAATGACTTATTTTGAATATCCGAACATTTCAAATATCTGAACAACCCTCGGTCCTGACGTGTTCGGATAATTGAGGGTCTACTGTATATAAATTCATAATGTTGATGACAACAATAATAATGATGAGTGTTCAGTATAAAGATTACCCCTGCTTTATCACGATCACCGACCCACCCACACACACACCCCCTCTCCATGACCCACCAGAATAAAGGTAAGGTATGAACTGGAAGATGGAGCCTTTATCCACCACGCTGCCTGACACACCCTGGGCTATCTTGACCTTGTCTTCTATACTGAAGTACCTCTGCTGACTACCCACCTTCTCCATGGCATTCAATGATCCCATACCTACGAGGGGGAGGAGGGACACACACACACACACACACACACACGGTGAAGTAAATATATAATATACTTGATCAAAAAACTTATATATATTTCTAACTAATAATAATAAAAAATTAAAACAAGTGAATATTATTTTGCTGATGTTGCCGTTTCCCAGGAAATTATCATTTAAACATTACATAATCATTACATAATAGTACATCAATCTTATGTGCGGATATTACTCATAAAAGTAAAAACACGATTTTCTTTTGATTAGCTTTTGAGATGGAGTAATCCATGTCATCCTTTGTACATTTACAAGCCCTTGGAGGTGTTCCCTGTAGTAAAACTTATGGTAAACACCTCTTCTTTGTTAAAATGACAAACATTGTAAATGAATTTTTTTGTCACAAGAGTTAGTTTTCTCATAGCCAGTCCCACATATGAACATGTTAAGAGTCTATTCACCTCTGTACTTCTTGAGTCTGACTCCATCTTGAAAGAAGTATTGCCCGGGAGCCTCTGTAGTGCCAGCCAGCAGCGAGCCCATCATGACGGTGGACGCCCCCAGGGCCAGCGCTTTCACGCAGTGGCCCACATTCTGTATGCCACCATCAGCGATGACGGGAATACCGAACCTCCGAGCGTACTCTGCCACTTTGTACACCGCCGTGCCCTGTGGCCGACCCACAGCCAGAATCTCCTGAATAAATGAAAATAAAAAATAAATAATTAATAATAGCAAAGTTTCTCGTTTTAACAGCCAATATTGTGTTAATTAAAAATTAAACCGACATTTCGACTTCTTGCCAAAGTCCTGTTCAGGGGTCAACTGAAGTCGAACGCTTCATGGTGATATAATAAACACAATGCAAACAGCAAGATTACTGGAGGGTATTTACTGTTTATTATATCCTGGAGGGTGATTTGTAAGCAACATAGATAGCCAGCATCCTGGAAGCTCTAAAACTATGTCTCTGTTAAATGTGTTGTTGTCAGGTGTCATCTGTATGTGTAGAGCTTCCTTAATATTTTAACTTAATATATATATATATATAAACAGTGGATGGGCAGTTGGTTTATGACGGTGTGTGTTACATAACAACTATGTATATTAGCAGCCAAGGATACAACTCTGTACTGTGTATATATTGGTAAAGGGTCTACTAGTACAGTAGACCCCTCCACATCTGGGCCTCACATAACCAGCTCCTGCTTTAATTAGCCTTAAGTAGTTATAGCTTCACGTTTTCTCAAAAAATCGGCCAAAATTTTTAAAAAAGTAGCACAATAAAAGGTCATAAATTGTTGTGCTGAGAAGTTCATACAGTAATCTCCAAAATAGAGTGAGACAGACAGACAGGACGACTACCATAACCCTCTCGTGCACGCACACTGAGGGTTTAATAAATAGTATTTAACTCCTAACACTGAAAAATGATTCCGTCTTTCAGACCTGCTGTTGACAGACACAATAAATATAATTACCCTTTAGTGCATGACCACTGAGTTAAATATGGTAAAGGGTGTATGTGACTGCAAATTAAGTTCCTTAATTTAGAGCATTATGTTCGGGTCGAACAACTGCTTAACTCCAGAACATTCCATTTGCCTCCGCACACACAAACGTATTTTGCCCACATAATGTTATTCATACATTCATACCACAAACCCACAGTTCCTTTTCATCGTGCTTTACCTCATGTACCTGTTCACCTAATGTATTTTTGCTCTCAAGTTCTTTACCATACAATCTGAAGCTACTTTTACATAGTCAAGGGTTTAGTCCACCGCTTTTAGCATATAGCCCCGTTGCAATTGCCGTAGGTGACAGCGATAGGGCTGACTGCAAATTTGGTGGCAGGTAAAGGGTTGAGACTGGTCCTTCGAAAAGATAGACTAAGCCACACTTGAGCTCTAGGACTTACGACCCTCGAACACATTACACCATGTATGCGACACAAGACACGAAAAGCAGCTACTAATCTAAACCAGTACTTTCATCACACGTGCTCCCTAATCATAAAAACACCATTTCCTCTTTCTGCACAGTCAAAGACATGGTAAAGGGTTTCACATGACAAAAACGTGAGGATAACGCCTATTTGACTGATCTTGCTTAATTGCTGATTCATTCAAGCTACCAAATGCATGAAGTATCAGATCACCCTCAACAACGTGGCCTGTTTCATGAAAATCATTCTGAACTTGACAAACACACCATCAATTGATTCCTATGACACCAGACTCAATACGGATGGGAAGCATAACTACAAAAGAATTGTGAACAGGGGACTCTGTGAACACAGGGGACTCTGTGAACACAGGGGACTCTGAGAACACGGGGGACTCTGTGAACACGGGGGACTCTGTGAACACGGGGGACTCTGTGAACACGGGGGACTTTGTGAACACAGGGGACTCTGTGAACACGGGGGACTTTGTGAACACAGGGGACTCTGTGAACACGGGGGACTCTGTGAACACGGGGAACTCTGTGAACACAGGGGATTCTGAACACAGGGGACTCTGAGAACACGGGGGACTCTGTGAACACGGGGGACTCTGTGAACACGGGGGACTTTGTGAACACAGGGGACTCTGTGAAACACGGGGGACTTGGGACTTGTGAACACAGGGGACTCTGTGAACAGGGACTATGGGGGGACTCTGTGAACACGGGGAAGGAACACGTGGAAACACGGGGGGACTCTGTGAACCCAGGAGACTCGTGAACACAGGGGACTGTGACACAGAGGGACTCGGAACAAGGAGACTTTTTACCTGGAACCTGGAGCCCTGTGAAAAAGGGGCTTATGAACACAGGGGACTCTGAGACCGGGACTCTGAGAACACGGGGGACTCTGTGAAACACGGGGGGGACTCTGTGAACACGGGGGACTCTGTGAACACGGGGGACTCTGTGAACACGGGGGACTTTGTGAACACAGGGGACTCTGTGAACACGGGGGACTTTGTGAACACAGGGGACTCTGTGAACACGGGGGACTCTGTGAACACGGGGAACTCTGTGAACACAGGGGACTCTGTGAACACGGGGGACTCTGTGAACACGGGGGACTCTGTGAACACAGGAGACTCTGTGAACACAGGGGACTCTGTGAACACAGGGGACTCTGTGAACACAGGAGACTCTGTGAACACAGGAGACTCTGTGAACACTGGAGACTCTGTGAACACAGGGGACTCTGTGGACACAGGGGACTCTGTGAACACAGGGGACTCTGTGAGTGAGACCTTCCACAGTTAATGGTGCATGCATTCCACCAGTGTAGTATTTTGGCACATTTTCCCACTAAAAATCACCTTCACAATCCAGAATTAATTATCATTTCATCATCTGAAGCCTCACTAACAACAGTCCATATTAAATTTCACAATTAGTGTCTGGGCATGGCTTCTCACATGACTGGCTTACTTCAAAGAGCGCTAAGTTCACAGCGCAACTTTACTGGCTAAATTACGACAAATCCATCTTCAAAAGGCCACACCTTACCGAGTATACGCCTTGCTCACCCGGGTGAAAAGGCCACACCTTACCGAGTATACGACTTGCTCACCCGAGTGAAAAGGCCACACCTTACCGAGTATACGACTTGCTCACCTGAGTGATGCAGATCGAGCCAGCTCCCATTCCCACTCGCAGAGCATCGACTCCGGCATCCACCAGGTTCTTGGCCTGCTGAGCTGTCACTACGTTGCCCCCAATCACCTGGAGGTGAGGGTGTGTCTCCTTGATGCGTCTGATCATGTCTAACTGAAAGATAGAGTTACCCTGGGACGAATCCTGTGAACACACACACACACACACACCTCAAATACTAGCTACATGATATGTGGATGGGCAGCAGTAATTTCTGTTGAAGGTAAATATACCACACACACATACACACATACATACCCATTCACACACACTTACTCGCTCATGTAACCCTAGCCACAAGATTTAGTAAAAATCACTCCAAATAGAGCTCTCTGTGAAATATCTCAGATGCAGCTGGGCTAGATCCAGGTGACATATTTACTACAGCTAGTAGTAAATACCGGCACAGCCAACATATTGCAATTCACACACTACCAAATAAAACTAAAGGAAAGAGAGTCAGAAAAGAACCACAAGCACTTCCAGTTATGTGGACAAGAAGCTCCTGTTGAAGGTAACCATACCGTGCACACCTACATACATACTTGTACCACCACTGTACGTTCAAACCGTCCAATCAGATTACCCAATTTGCAGTGAATATATTTCATACCCACCTCCTAGGAGGTGAATAAGTAAACCGTCCAATCAAAAATAGTTTTTATGTGTTTCCTATAGCCTAGAGCCATGGTACAAGTCGGTTGCACCACTCCGTTTGGTCAGTACAGGATGTACACTATCCTCGAGCCCTTGGTCCTTGGTTGTGTAAATCCTGTACCAACCTTCATGTTGTGGTGTAGCCTTACCATACACACATTGACACACACATACATGTACACACACAATACTTTTCACACATGTACCTGACTGATATTAAATATTCATCACACACACACATTTACTGCACACTAACACACATATACACACGACGGGTCTAGTTTAGATTCTCTCACATACCAGAACCACCACATCTAGTCCAGCGGCAATAAGAGCAGTAAGTCTCTCCCAGTCTTCATCGTGAGTGCCGACAGAAGCTCCCACGAGCAGCTGCTTCTTCTTATCTTTAGAGGCCAGAGGAAACTCTCGGTTCTTCTTGAGATCAGTTCGGGCAATGAGTGCCACTAGCTCATCTTTCTCATTCACAATAGGTAGTTTACCTAACAAGTAGAGAACCAGGTGAACTTCTTCATTCAATGCAGATATAGACACATAACATCTGAACAACTAGTGATCATGTGTATGACTACGACCCAAGTCATTGTTATATACAACCCTTACAGCCACCAATGAAAGTCATTGTGATGACAGCGGTGTAGTTACTAAATTTATTTTCCAGTTCACTGCAAAAGGAGGCTACTATTCATGAGCGGGGTTCATTGGAGAGTGGTATAAATAGATTGCTTGACCTACTATGGGAGTTACTGCAAACTACACCAGTTTTATGGCTGGAAAAGGAATCTTTTACTGAATTGGTCGTCCTCTAAAGTACATAACACTACCTAGTCAATTTAAAGCATATCTAAAAAAATACAAACCAACCAACAAACAAACAAACAAAAAAAACAAAAAAAAAGCTGTAGTAAACTGACTTATGATCTTGTCTCCGGTATTCTGAGTGGTCAGTGCACATGCGCGAGAGGGTTATAGTAGTCGTCTTGTCTGTTTGTCTGTCTCGCTCTGATTTTGGAGATTACCAACGATTAACCGTTGATTTAGGTATGAACTTACTCAGAACGAAGAGTTAAAACCATTCATTGTGCTATGCTTTTGAATAACACGAAACTTCAGCTCTGCGTAGGTACCAGGTTTTGTGGGTAACTCCTCTAACGTCACGTCTTAATCACGTGAGCAAATAATTTCTTGCTGCCCGCGGTAGTTTTACTTAATGCTAAGTTAGCAGAGTGCTGGGAGTGGACTTCTGCGTTGAAAATAAGACCGGTGAGTGTCTCTGGCCAGTTCAGCTTCTATTCTTATGAGACAGTGTTTACATGTACCATTTACATTGCTCAAGTTATATTGACGCCTGATAAGAATAGCCAATACATTTTCTTCTGTCTGAGATGATTTTGTAATAGCTAGCTAGTGCCAGTAGCTCTGAGGGTTCGCACCTTTAGTGCTTCATTTGAAGCGGCAATTATTTACACCGGGTACAGTACCAAGGAAGCGGCCACTAGTCGTGAGTGGCAACTGATCGAAGGTATACAGTAACTGTAGATCCATACAGAATAACTGGCTGTTAGTTAAGGACAAGTACACTTGCCTTTCTTCTTGCTCTGTAGTATTTGATTAGCCTCTTCCAAAGTGCATCCATATTGTGCCACTACCAGGTGCTCACGAGGGGTCATCAACTACACAACAAGGACACATCACATGACATCATGTGATCTGACTACACCCACTTACATCACTGAGTGGCTTGTCCAGTGACTCCTCCCCCAGGAAGTCCACATCGCGTGAAGTGACAATGCCTCTGAGTGGTGCCTCTAGCTTACCATTGTCTAACAAAAACAACAACAAAAAATAACAACAGAAGTAACAACAAAACTATTAGCAGGGGTTTTTTTCTTTTCCCCCAAGCCTTTCTAGGGGGGCATATTGCCCCTCTTCCCGGAACACTATTATAACCTTCTTGGTGGCATTTGTAACAAAGTTTTCATCAATTTCATGAAAATGAGAAACCCTTTCTGAAATTTATAAAATGTTGATTTGACCCCCCCTCTCAAGTTTGGTTCTAAAAATACCCTGGCATTAGCACTTAAACAAACATAGCAATGGAGGGTGAGAGGTAAACTTTCTGGATGAGTTAAAAGCAATGTCAGTTGGTAAACTAGTCGTACTTTTGATAAACTAAATAACAAAAAAACAACAACACATTTACGTAAGAAAATACACATTCTTTTGTATGGTTTAGAAAACATCGAAGATATAAGCTTTCAAACATAAGAGATAAAAGGGTCAGTTCCACTGATGCAAGTGGACTGCAGCCAGCTATACGTACACTCAATCACTCTACCATCAGCTGCACTAGTGGTACATGTGGAGGGACAACATGTGCCAGATAGATAGAGATGAAGGTGTTACTTTCAACCTTCTCAACAAACCTCCTCAAAACACGAGATAACAATTCACTAACTCTTTCACAAACCACACAGTTGATGGCGAGCATGTTACATAATCTCTCCAGCAGATTAAGTCAACCTTCAAAGTACATTGCCTATAGGGGTATGTGATTTCATATGTTTTAAATAACTACAACTAACATTAGAGTATTTATGACCCACACTCAGGTAATACACTACACCTGTCATAATATTTCTATAAAGGCCATATTACTGTTACACAACACAGTGGTCCTGTAGAATAGCGGGGAAGCCATTAGGCTACCTCCAGCCTTACTTCAATGGCATCCTTCTGCCTCAGTAGGTCAAATGCATAAAATTAAAAAAAAAGCTACCCCCTCCTCCCCCAATCATCGTTACATAGTTCACAATACTTGTGTACACTATAGCTGCGGAGGCCAATAATTGTTAAGTTATTACACTTCAGATAGCTTCCTACTATACCCACTTGCCAGTTACTGCACTGGCCACACCCTCAGTCCACATTCGACTTGAGGAGCATCACAGTGAGCTTGGAATATTCCAGTGGGCATCAAATAAGACTGTAGGCCAGGCCTAGCACCACACCCACAAGATGGTGGAACTTTTCCCGTCCTCACATCAACCACTCCCTCTTGGCCTATATGCGTGCTCACTAAATGATTCATCAACCTTGAACTGCACAAAAAATAGTTTAACAATTCACCCCTAAAGATGTCGTCAGATAGCTACACTTCATCGCTCCGCTAACCTACCTAGTCACTCCATTTCACACGAGTCGAACCGCAGGAGGAAGGGCATACGTACTTAACATTAAACCCTTGCTGTCAAACAAACCACTCATTGCCACGGTAACGAAAACATGGGCGGAATGAATACATTGTTGTCTTGTGTGGATCCCGATGTGATTCTAATGAACTGTGAAGAGACTCACCCGTGATTGGAATCCCTGAGAACCCAGAGGCTCGTTTCAGTTCCAACAAGTCCTTCAGAGTATTCTCCGGACTCATACAAACTGGATCCAGAATGAAACCTTGCTTGTATTTCTGCAGAGAAAGTCAATTAATAAAATATCGGACTAGTTTTGTCTGGCCTAGATGGCACTTGTACTTGTTACTAATATTCATTGAACTGTTCATATGTCATAACAGTATGAGCAGTAAGCTGGACAACACTATGATGTATATAATATATAAGATTTACATTTAATAAAATGTTGTTAACTCCTAAGACCGACTCTAGAGGAGTAGCAATAATGAGGTAATCAGGGAGGGTCAGTGTGATGGAATTAGTGAAGATAAGGCATCAAGACTTGACTCCTGTGATGTTTCATATGTACCACTAATCAAAATTTAGGTCAAACTTGAATTGTAACCACTTAACTAATCCTGGACTAAGCCACAATGGTGGTCATAAAGAAACCTTAGAAGCTATGTTGCTGAGGGAGACAGTTGAGTAGCAAGTATCACTGTGGGGTAATGGCACTTGATGGTAGTGCACAGTACTCTCAAAGACAGACAATAAAAACTGTGATAGTAATGGCCACCTAACTTTGCTTTAAAAGCTGTGGAATGTAACACATTGTACTGAGAAGCCATATATCAATATCACTGTAACAAGACTTTAGCTGCACCTACTTAGTGTCGATTTACAAGCAGAGAACAAGAAACAGCTCCTCCTTGAACAAAACACATGACCCACCCATTCCATGTAGCCAAACCCATTCCACATCTCCTCCACAACATTCAAGGGTTGTCCAAGAAAATTCAAAAGCTAAGAGAAAAGTTTTAAGCATCTACAGTTACCTGCTGATGTCCAGCATTGCTGAATATTGTCCGTGGGCATTTCCTAAGAGTCTCCACCTATTCAAATGGGCGAGCCCTACCATCACATGCCAAAATAACCACCCCGGAGCACAAGGATGCAATTGTGATAGCACCTTGAGAGTGGCCATAGCACTCCCAGAATCCAAGGGAGTCATAGGAAGAAAGCTTCTCACCCGTTACTCACCATTAAAAAACCAGGTGCCATACAGATATTTTTTGCTGTTGTTGGGAGGCGCTGCTGCGCTTAGCCACACCTACTTCTGAAACCCACACGACTTCAATGTACATGGTGGTCTATACTCCACACTGATCGGTGTATGGTCACATGTGTGATTGTACAATCTCACTTACTATTCACAGAATTCAACTTTAGCTATTGTATTATATCAACTTCCCAACGTTTAGGGGAGAACTGTGGGTGTGGCTAGCAGAAGGGAAAATCCCATGGCACTTCCCCCCCCCCCCCCCCCCCCAGCATGAAACCTCAGTGAGTGTACCAGTCACGTAATTGCAAGCACAAAATGCTAGCTTGACTATCAACTACCAGGAAAGGTTTCAAGCCAAGAAAATTTCACAATAAATTAGTGGGATCTACAAATACTGGCTACGTAACTATTCTCACTTGCCTTGACTTTGCGAACTTCTTCTGCCTGTCTCTCTATCTCACAGTTATGGTGTATGACTCCCATTCCTCCATTCAACTACACACAAACACACACACGGTATCACATGACATCACATGATCACAGGTGACTTGACTCACTGCCATGGCGATAGCCATCTGGGACTCGGTGACAGTATCCATGGGACTACTGATGAATGGAGTCTTCAATGTGATGGTTCGTGTAAGTGGTGAGGTCAAGTCCTGTTGAAAAAACAACAACAACAAACAACAAAACAACAACAACAAAAATATCCTGAATATATATATATATATGTGTGTGTGTGTGTGTGAGACAGGCTCTGCAAAATCCAGGAATATGTAATCCTGACACTTACTGAAAATTACTCTACTTGTACTACACAACATAGTGCACTAAGAATTTCTAACTGTGGACATTCAAAATGTGACTTATAGCGTCCTAAAAAAGAAATAGGACGAAATGAGATGAACGTCGTGAAATACAATTTCAATGTATTTTGATTGAATTCCGTATACTATAGTCCACGAACGTAACACTGAATGTATTCAGTTAAAAACAAAAATATAAAATAAAAATGGCACAGGGTCTGGTGCGTCACTTATAAGAAGAATAGGCTTTCCAAAAGTACAGTAAGAATCACTTGAATAATAGTGAGAAATTTACCTAGGGTTCTGTTTTTGTAGGAACTAACTTTTTGCAGAATCTGAAAACCCTGAAAACTTCCGTATTGTTCCCACGAGATTCCCACACTTTATATATTGCTAATTTTCATATTCACAGAGAAGAAGTAAAAAAAAAAAGAAAAAAAAAAAGAAAAAAAAAAGAGTTTTCTTTCAATGGCGCGGCGCGCTTTATGTGAAACAAATGTTTTAAGCTCTGAAAGTTGGCAAAATGATAAGCAATATCTGTACTTACAGGTAATTTGACCATAGTCAGTATTTTCAATGTATTCTAGCTTTGACAAAATTCCTGGTTTTTGCAGCGCCTGTCACACACACACACACACACACACACACACACACACACACACACACATAGGGTGTTCCTTTGGCCTTTTCTAAAAAAATTATCAATTTTTTTTTATAGAAACGTGACAGAAACTATTCCAATTCCTCTATATCTATTGTCGCTCATTAACACGCGCTGATAACTAATTGTGAGGTGTAAATACACTGATTCATTACCGCCCAAGGCCGGGTTATACCTGAAAACTGGGCAAGAACACAGTGCTTAGTATAGGAGATGTTAAATTGTTCAAATAAGTTTTGTTATCCCATCCTGCTTTTGACGAAACTGATCAAACTGATCAGGAAATGATTTAAAAAAAAGTGATCAACTCAAGCTAGGCAAGAAAGACGTGTATTCTTTTCGCCGTTTCTAACAGTCTGTATGCTAAAAATACATGTCAATTTCTTGTGCTTAACCCTATAGGATCCCTTAAATATGACAATGTATGTATGTATTATCAACTAAACCACAACCAACAACAGCTTCTCCCCTCAGGAACCAGGTTAGACACTCTATAAACAGTCAGTAACTAAATTCATGCAGTTAATATGCCTGATCTCTTACCACTTCTGAAGCATTAAAATCTATATAGCCTGGGAGCATCACGAAATCACTACATAACAAGTTAACAACCAAACATTGAAGTACAACTTATAAAAACAATGTCTCGCCTCACTCACTTGTAGGTCAGCCCTTCGTGGTTGCCGAACAGCTGAGAGCCCGTGAGACCATCTTCGGGGACATACCCCGTTCCCCCTGAGATAAGATAATCCGCCATATTGCTGGGTTTCTTTCCTAAGCGAGTGAAGGAGGACGATCTAGAGTTGCTCACTTGCTTGGCGACCACAGCAGGATCAGACATCGTGACAAAATATTCTAAAATGAGCCCACTACTTCCAAAAATGTACAATCGACTCTGTCTATGAGGAACTTATTCTAACCTTCATATAAAGAATTTGTGTAATATAAACTCAATCAAAAAAATAATATCTTCCCTATACTGTAATATTGGTTTATCGGTGTGATAGTACACCGATTTGGTAACGATCGTTGCAGTTGCAACTGTTATTTAGTTGGCCACTGATGTTGGGTGTGCATGTCTCGTTAACCCTTTACCTCCTTTACGTTGAAGTAAACAAGGGTTACCTGTTGTACTGTGTAGCTATTGGGAGTGCCCGCTGGAACAGAGAGTGACGACGACAGATTGAGTGACCATATTATTTCAGTGAGTATCACCGGTATCACTTTACTGTGTAACTAAGAGAAAGCAAGAATAAGTACGGAAGTGGGCGGGAGAAGAATAAGTAGCTACAGAAAGTGGGCGGGAGAGTATTTTAGCTTCAGTTCTCTGAGCATGTACCCGTAAGGTTTTAAACAGTTAACTTGTACTTTGAATAGAGATTCTTTTCAGTTCTCTGAGCATGTACCCGTAAGGTTTTAAACAGTTAACTTGTACTTTGAATAGAGATTCTTTTATTGCCAATGGAGCCTGAAGTCATGTAGCATTTTATAGTGTCCAGTACCAACAACTTTGTGAAGAATAATTAAGAGATAATTGTTACACATAGTTCAGGCTTAAACTTGTGTCCATTCTTTAAAGATAGCTCAATGTACTGTTAAAAGATCCCTCCATTGAGGATCTGCCTTCACCCACGAAGAGAGACATTGCCTCTTCTGCTGCAAAGGTGTTCGATATCATGGGGTGGTACTCCCCATCAATTCTAATAGTCAAGTTACTCCTTCAGATGAGTTCAGCATTAGCAGCCCATGATTGTACCTGATGTTGTGTAGCAGTAGGTCAACAGTCAGAAGAGAAGAGCTAGTTAGTTATGTACCTATGTATCTACGTATATACCTATGAGGTATATCTACAGTCAGAGAATAGCTAGTTAGTTATGTACCTATGTATCTACGTATATACCTATGAGGTATATCTAGTCAGAGAATAACATTCAACACGTCCATGCATAGTTCTGAGCAACTGTATTTTAGATGTATGGCGGAGATACCTCTGAACAATAAGGCTTTGAAAGAACCATTTTACAGTTGTAGGGAAAGGATCAAAGGGGCAATAAATAAATATTTACGCTCATAAAATATTGTTGGAATGACATTTCACTTTCACGTCTACACTTTATTTGCTATTAAGACGAAACACTAGATTGGAGACTTTACAATGGCAACTCATTTTATCTTAATTCTTATGGTGCTACTTTTTTTTATTTTTGGCTGATTTTGAGGATACACAATGCTGTCAGCTCTGCATAGGTACTAGCTTTTGTGGGTAACACCCCTATCATCACAGCATAATTACGTGAGCAAATAATTTCTTGCTGCTTGTGGTAGTTTTGCTTTATGCTGAAAAGTTAACTGAGACCTAGACATTGAGTTTCTAAGTAAAAATATATTATACTGGTGAGTGTCTCGGCCTGTTAGCCAGCCAAGCTATATTGATATCACATGAGAATAGCCAATAAATTATTCTTTTGGTCTGAGATGATTTTTTAATATCTAGCTAGTGATAGTAGCGCTGAGGGTTCGCACCTTTGGTGCTTAATTTGGCTGAACGTAGATTATAATTTGGCATCTTATATATTTGTACATTCTATGTAGTCACCCTGGTTTGTTTGTTTTTTTGGCTTTTGTCCTAATAGGTATACTTCTACCTAATTTCTTACATTCAAGGGATTTATTTTCCCCAATAATGGCAGAATTCACATCAACTTCTTCTGCTTCTTTGTCGACTTTGAGTTCTGATACAATAATCACTGAAGAGCTGATTGTCCCACTGTTAGAGGCATTGGTGAGAGTGAATTACAAGTGGGAAGAGATAGGTACTGCGTTGCATCTTCCTGATCACATCATTAGGCAATGTGAACATAAGAGTAACACACTTGCCCTCAAAAATATTCTAACAGAATGGGTGCATAAGAATGGCTTACCTGCAAAGCTGGGGAATTTACAACGGGCATTATCGAGTTCCATAGTGGGTGAAAGTAGCTTTGCTCAAAGTATTTTTAAATTGCCTAATGAATGTGAAGAGAGTAGTTCAAGTGAGTCAAGTTCTCTTTCTCATGAGACGAGACTACTGAAAGCAATGTACTCAAAGCAAAAAGAGGTGCCTACTGATCATTGGCCTCCTGTAGGAATAGATACTTGCATTAATTTAGCTCTCATCAATTCATCACGTTCTAAAATAAATCGCGATTATGACTACTCTGTTAGAGGAGACCCTGATGATATTCTGCATGAGAAACCAATGGTGGAGTATAAAGATATATTTGGTGAACATGCTGCAGGAAAAGTAATATTAGTGGAAGGGCGTCCAGGTAGTGGGAAAACTACTCTTGTGAGCAAAATATCTAAGGACTGGGCAACTGATGAAAGCTTTCTTGTTAACACAAAAATGTTGTTTTTGGTTCCTCTTCGTTCTTTTGGTAAAAAGTCAAGTCATAGCTTATCTGATGTACTCAGATTGTTTAAGCTTAAACCTCAGGTTATACACAATATTGAAGCTGAACTTGGTAAAGGGTCCTGTTTCGTATTGGATGGATTGGACGAGTATAACCTGTGTAATAGGGAAGAGTCAGCAGTTTTATCACTAATTAACAAAAAAATTCTCCCAGAATGCATGGTTATTGTGACCTCTCGTCCCGTGGCTACTGATGAAATGAGGAAATTGGTAAAAATCTTTAAAACCATTGAAGTGTTGGGCTTCAAAGGTGAACAAATATACGAGTACATTGAAAGGTATCCTTTTAATACTTCCAGCAAATCCACATTAAAAAGTTATTTGGACTTGCACTCTAATATATTTCATATGTGCTATTTACCTGTTCATTCAGCAATGATATGTTTTTTGTATGATAAATATGGAAGAATTCCTGCAACAGAAACTAAAGTATATGAGGAGTTTATCAGATTAATAGTAAATAGAAATAATATGCGCTGTAATAAGCCTAGTCATATAGATGCCCTCAATATAATAAGTGAAGAGCATAGAGAACAGTTTAGCAAAATCTGTAAGCTTGCTTTCGAAATGACAATTCAATCAAAGCAACTAATTCATGAGAAGGATACTGAAGTTACAATATTATCTTCTGCGGAACTAGGAGATGAATCTACTCTGGGACTTCTCACAGTGGACAAAGCATTAGCTTTGTATAATGTCGAGAATACATATTCATTTCTTCATTTAACACTCCAAGAATTTCTTGCTGCCTACCATATTAGTCACTTGGATGAAGAAGAGCAAGTCAAAGTATTGAGTGATTACTCCCTTCTTGATCGGAATTATGTATATGTCTTTTACTGTGGCATGACCAAATTCACACAAAACGATTTACGGCTCAAGCATTTTAAGCATTGTCCATATATTATGCGAAGTGCGTTTGAGTCACAACAAAGTGTTGTTTGTGATCTTGCACTGGAAAAAAACAAGCTTTATGATGAGATAAGGCATCTCACATCACGTGACATGATAGAAAGAGCTTATATTGTTTCTCACGCAAATGAAAAACTATATGATATAGTTTGGATAAAGTGTTCATTGACTGCAGAAAAGTTTTGTTTGTTTTTTGAGCAAGTGAACAAGGACAAACTTCAGTATATTGAACATATTGATCTGTCAGATAATCATCTTGACTCTGAGGAATGTTCTCAGATAGTTTTAAAATTGCAGTCAATTAATTTTTAACTATGAATGGCAATAATGTTGACAATTCTGTAGCTAAACACCTTGGATCTCTTGTTGACTTGGAAGGTTTGGCTATGCAACAGTGTCGGATTGACAGTAAAACTACTCATATTTTATTGAAGTCATTAAAAGGTACTAAAATTGAAACATTGGATCTAAGTCATAACTTCGTAGGATATGATCCAAAAGACACATGGGATGAATTAAAACATCTCACTGATCTGAAACAATTAATAATAAATAATAACTGTATTGATGTAGTTTCCTTGTTAAAAGTATTAGAGAATACTAAGTTGACCAGGCTTTCATTAATGTCTAATTTTCGTTCAGTTTGCATGATCGCATTTTCACTTCTTTTTCAATTGCAAAGTCTCAATTATGTACAGTTGAATGGCTCAAAATTTATGAACGACTCTTTGGCTATTGCACCACCGAGCAGTAACAATCTAGAAACACTCATGCTTTGTAATTGTAATCTGAATGATCAACAAAGTGCAGAATTGTTACAAGCATTGCGACATTGCACTAATTTAGCAACACTTGACTTGTCACTGAATACTATTGGCAATAAAAGTATACCTTACCTTTGTACGAGTCTCAGAGTTTGGAAAGAACTAACTTGTCTTTATCTTACCGAAACTAACATTGATACAGAAGGAGCCAAGAGTTTGGCTGAGGTCATTGGTAATTGTAAAAAGATGACTTATTTTGATATATCACACAATGCTATTCACTCTACCGGAGCTCTGGCTTTAGTGCATGGGCTTAAGGCTTGTACTCAACTTAAATATTTTGGAGTCATTGACAAATCTGTCGATGATTTTGCAGTGAAAACCATTGAAGAAGACATGAAGGCAAGGCAGTGTGAATTGTATCGTGGGGTGAAATTTCAGAGAAACCATTCATTCACTAGATCAAACAGAAACTTTGACACTTTTTACCTGCCAAGCAAAAGGGGGGATTCCAGCTTTTTTAATGATTTAATGGCAGTTTTAAAATGTGTTCGGGTGCAGCTCAGTGATGCCTGTGGACAAGCCACACCTACAGACACCTCCCGGGACAAGCCTTCTGAAGCAAGTCCTAGTTCAAGAGTCTAAATCCAAAGACAAAGAACTCTCAGAAATCATTTAGCACTTTAGCCTAGACTAGATTAACACTTAGAACTCACACACAAACTTCACTTAATCATTCATATGCACCTCAAACCACTGGCCGGTATTCTCATTCTCTTAGCACACTATATAATGTATTGTAAACTGCATGTACAAGTTGATGACCCACATTATAAGTTGGCTAGACTTGAGTTTTCCTGGTCCTTCGAAACTATCTGAGACCAGTGCGTGCTAAGTAAATCCACGAAAGCTCGGGAGATTTATGACCCCCCTCCCCTAACATAATGACTAACCACAGTAACATACAATCTATTTTATGTTTCTGGAATCCCCCTATTACTTTTAAATATTGCAGCTGGAATAGAGATATAATTTTTCTAAGTTTGGATTATCTTGTGTGGAATTATGGAAGGTTGAATAACAATGGATTTTGAGCAAGACTGTTCTGATGTTGTTGATGGTGCCCTGAATATTATTATTTAGTAGTGTAAGATGACTGTGTGGACGAGTTAGAAGATGAATGTGACGTGACTGAACCAAGGGTGCTAGATAAGAATAGAATAAAAGTTTACAGATGAATTCTTTGGAGATCGGCCACCCTGCTTGTTCACAATAATAACAGATTTGTCAGGAAACCATCATGTTCACTGGATCAATTGGACTAGTTTTCTTCAACAATTCTCCAAGGCAGTTTCTAACATCACATCTTATCATAATTTTGAATATAATAAGTCACCCATTGTAATAACTCACTTATACAAGATTGTTTGAGTTTTTCATAAAAAGAGCTCAAGGCACAACTGAATAAAAACCAACAACACAAAAGCATAAAATCATGACATGACATTGACCATAAAACCAAACGTCAAAAGAACAGGTTGATTCCATGATAAATCACAGACACCACATAGATGATGAACAGTCCAGTGAGAATTGAGGTGATGCAACAGTCAGGTGGTTGTGGTAACTTCCCACACCCTGGGACGAGCTATTAGAGTGGAGAGGGTATGCTGTTTTGCCATAGAATATGTAAATATTAAAGGCTTTACGTTGTTGTCACTGAGGGGGAAAAAGCCAGCTAAAATTGTTCCCAAAAAGACTGGATCCTGTAAGATTGTAAGCCTAATCATCACTAATTAATAGTATTTAATACCGCCCACGCATTATTTGAATAACAATGATTGTGTTCTGGTCCAGCTACCTGAACAAATGCAAGTCTTCTGCCTCACAGCGAACAATAAACTAACATCATGTTTACCATACCCATAATCATATTCATGACCCTTCCAGAACCACTCTATCCTATATCATGTCATCCCTTATATATTATTATGTGTTGTGAAAATGTATGGCCAAAGTAAGTCCATCATAAGTCAACTCAGCGAATGCACACCAGTTGCTTGCCACATAGGGGTGTTTGGCATAGCTTATGGGGCTCAGGTCCTTCGGCCACCTAGCTGGAGGAAGTTACGCGCCTCTAGTTCAGGTTGCTCTGGAATTTTCTCAAACTATGCACACTACATCATGAAATTTTTGTCATTGTATGCATAATAGTGCTTTGATTTTGTGGAGGAAAGAACAATTTGGAAAAAAAATCCATAAACTCCCTTTTTGCATGGCAGGTCACATATTAACATTCTTTTAACTTGTAAACAGTCATGGAAGTTGACTCTGGCTAAATTATTATATAAAAGTGATCAGATGTGTCAATAGTCATAGTAAGAAAAAGCATGACAGTTTACCTTATTAGGGTTACCAACACAGAAAGAATGACAATTAATACTATTACATAGAGCTCTTAATGCACACAAGAAAATGGAATGAAGGTATAGACAATGATAAAAGGAATTTATTATGTACTGAACAGAGCTTAATCCGTACCTGTTGCCACCTAGAGTATTTCCATGTCACACAAGCATTTAATTTCTTTCCTTATCACCTGTGTTCAGAATTATCACATTGTGTTATTACTTGGCTTGTTTAGTGTGGGTTCAAATTACTGTTACAACTAACAACCCTTAACACGTTCACAGTTAACATCGAAACAAATCTGAAACTTTTGTCCAGACAAGCACAAGTATATGAGGGAAGCACAATGCGCTGATGACACACAAAAGAGCTGGCTAACTAATGATAACCAGTTATGTATGAAAATAGTTCAAAGTACATCCCTCCATATTGAATTGGAGGTTGGTATCAATTAGGATGCTTCTGGCTCCTGGAAGGATACTTCTTCCTCGCTGCCATGGTATCTGTTGAGATGGTCACCTCGGTTTGTGTGTTCTGGTTTACTGATTCTCAGATGACATTATATTCAGTCACCCTAGCAGATACACTGGTAGAAACCGCTTGATCCACTATCTCAGTCATTCCTTCAGGACTCTCTGACTCCTCAGTGACTGTAGTATCTCTATTCGGAGGAGAAAATGGTAGGAACTTATCTTTCGTAGGTGACAAACTCTTCCTGTGGTCCACATGTCTTTCCACAACTGACAATCTCTAACATCCACAAGTTAGATACAGGTCTTAATTTCTGAACCACAACTCCAGGTATCCAGACATTTCTGCTCTTAGATCACAGTGTGGTGTACCAGTAGTGTAGTGAGGAGTAGTATGGTAAATCAACAGGAAATTCTGCTATCTATGTAAATAAATTCCCTGAATTCAGCTAGCACAAATTGGGAGCTGTTGTCCTTTACAATCTGAAATGGAATTCCATGAATTGCAAAAAATCCTCTCAAAGTCATTATAATTTTAGCAGTGGTAGTTTGCTGGTCTCTATAACATCAGCCCACTTGGAACATAAAAAATGGTGGAAAGTCATTATGGGATAAAGCATTAGCTTTGTTTCAAAGAGCTGGACACAATTCTTTAAGGGATTCCAGCCACGATGTGTTGCATAAAGGACATATCAGTGACTGGCTCAACTGAGCCAGAGCACCTTCAGACACTGGACTCGAGATATCTGTAGAAGTAAGGAATTCGAGCAAGTTGTATTGTGTGTGATTTATCTATTACCTAGGGCACATTATGGATGCAGATGGAATACGAGCTACACCTGAGGAGGTTGCAGCCATTGAGAAAGCTGCAACATTTGAGGTGCTTTCTCAATGGCTGCAACTTCCTCAGGTGTAGCTTGTATTCCATCTGCATCCATAATGTGTCCTAGATATTCGATAAAGTCACACATTAACAACTTGCTCTTTTTCATTCAAAACCCATACTTCTGCAGTTTTCTCAAGACTTCCTGTCTGAAGGTGCTCTTGCTCAGTTGAGGCAGTCACTGACATGTCGTTTATGTAACACATAGTGGCTGGATTCCTTGAAGAATTGTGTCCAACTCTTTATCCAATAAGCCCTTCCATCATTTCAGTCACATTATTTAAAATTCTGTTCCTCTGCTGGTCTCTTAGCTGTGCCTGCCAAGGAAGAGGTTCTGTGTAATTTTGCTGTTCAAATTGCAAGTAAGCGTTTGAGGCACAATACCATTGAGTGGTACATGGCTGGAATTCGGCACCTGCACATTGAGTGCAGTCTCGAGGACCCATTATTGCCTCCTCTATCTCAACTGCGTTCCTCTTGAGGTATGTGAACAGCTCCCAAAGGGGAGAGGGTACGGAACGGTTCTTGATTACACTACATTTGCTGCGCCAAATCAAGGCAGTTTGAATAATATGTAAGCTACTATCCTGATAGTGGGCAGCTAGCAACTTGACTTTTTTTTTTTTTGCTTAAATAGAAATGTGTGATAGTAAATTTAGAAATATTTTTGATATTCAGTTGCTACTTTGAAGTCGGTGTTTGGTAGTAAACTACAACAACAACAACAACAAAAACATAGCTGTCTTAAAAGCCTTTAGCTTTATGTTGAGGACTGTCAGAGCAGTTGGGTCATCAACTCCAACATCACCCCATGCCAAGTGAGAGGAAGAGTCAAAACAGGAGTCACTGGATACTGTTAATTCACCAGCCCTCATAGTAGCCAAGATTGACAACGACAAGTACAATAGTGCATATGAAGTGGCCAAGTCTGTCAACATTTTGGTAGCCATCAGGTGAGACAAGGTTTGGGAGAAGATGAAAACAAGCACTGTGCTAAATGTTTTCATAGAGCATGCATTCAGAATGATGAGATATCTGATGCAGTGATATGTGAAGTAGAATATGATTCATTTCAAGACCTGGATGAATCTGCCAATCTGCAAGAGGTGGTTCAACAACTCATGTGTCTGGTGCTTGCTCAGTCTAGGAGTATGCCAATGGTGATGATGAAGTCCCTATTTGTGTTGACACAGACGATAACTCACAGGATATGTTACAGCTCCAGGAACCTGCAAATAAGATAGTGAAAAGATGATGAAAAAGGGTGTTATATAAAGCTTTTGATAAACCTGAATCAGTTAAACGATTTTAAAGGGTAACTGCCACCAATTTTTTATATTTATATTTTTTTGTGGCGGCATTCAATAAATGTAAACCAGAAACATATGCAAAAAAAAATTGTGTTTGGTCGAGTAGTTCTTGAGTTATGGACAGCCAAAAATGCAACCTATGCTTACACATTATAAAGTGAGGGATGTTGTTGATGATGGTACAGCTGGCTGCCAACATACCATCCTCCTCCCCCCCTTCCCCCCCCCCCTCCTCGCCCCCCCCCCCCCCCCCCCCCACTTCCACTGGTGGCTTTTTGTAAAGTGATTGAGGTTTTGAGCTTGTCTGCTATCAGATTGTGGCTACCACATTGCCTGGGTAGTATGGTCAAGACTCTGTGTTGCTACTGGCTTAAACAACACTTACCAGGGTGGAGTTAGTCTTCATAAGTTCCCAGTAATCATGCTCTTAGAAAGAAATTGGTGGATCAGGTGAAGAGACACAGAGACAAATGGGAACCTACAGCATACTCCAAGTTCTTTAGCCAGCATTTTGAACCAGCATGCTTTATGGCCAATTGCAAGCTTTCCCAGTCTTTTGGGTAAGGTAAAAAGAAAGCTTGTCTCAAGCCAGATTCTATACCCACAATATTTGTGAAATCTATGAGGGAAAAAAAGGAAGACAGAAATGGCTATTGCACTACCACAAAAGGTCTGCTTATGAAAAATGTGAAAGTTTAACTGTACGCGACCAGGCGCGACCAAATGCTGGGAATGCCTTGTCTAGCGGTGGTGACTGTTGGGGCGTAAATCCAACAGGCAGTTCCCAGGCTTCTAGAACAATAACCCAATAGACTATCTCGATGTCCCTTGACACCACAGCACACTTAGGTTAATAAGATAATTAGGCAAAGGCCAAGCAAATACTATGACACAACTGAAATGAGAAAAGCGGGTGATACAACTTACAAAACCAAAGATGAAGGTGGTGGGAATGAATTAGAACAAAACTGGTAAGAGAGACAAGGTAACATGAGGTAGGGAAGATTACAGAGCATGCTCAGTTCAGTTAGAGAGGGGATGAAATGAATGAATAGGTGATGTGGTTAAGCCACAATAGTGCAGTAGAAGGTGGGGCTGGCTGTAGCTTCTCCAGGTCACTTGCAGGCCTGGACATTAACTTTCATACTTTCTTATACAATAAGCCTTTATTTGCTGAAAAAAAAACTTTTTAGATACTAGCTTCTGACGCATTGACAACACAAGATCAGGTTAGCTTATTAAGCTATGGACCTTTGCAAAAAAAAACTAAGAGGCTCCTGATTTTTAACTATTATGATTTCTAAAAATAGTAACAAATAAAAGAACATAATTATCAATCAACAATATTAGTAATCTTACTCAGATATGCTGAAATATGGAATTGATGAAAAATTGATCATTTCAAGAAATTTTTGCCTTCCATTGTACTATAAGCAATATCATTATTATTATATATGAATAATACTAAACAGTAAAGTTATGGCAATGATTCTTGGGAGTGCAATATCACTGACATAGAGTTCGTGTACTCCAGTGTCCAATAATAACAATGAATAAAATTAGTTAGTGAGCTATTATATCTTCATTAAAATAATAACAATAGTCATAATAATCATAATAGTAATAAAATCACTGCACAAACCTTTATAATCAAAATTCTACAATCACAAGAGTTATTTGAAATGGAATCATCTGCGAAGGAAAATAATAATGCTAATGTTGTAGGTAATGGTCAAAAACATAAATCATTATACTTTACAGTCTAAAATTTCTGGATATGCATAGCTAGCTATTGTAAGAATATTGCCTGAAATAATTACTTATGTCTGCATACAAATTGAGGAAGTAACCAACACATTATTAACACTTGCAATAAAATAATTAATAATTCTACTTAAAACATAGTAATTTAGGCCACTTACTTGAATTTCTAAACAAAATCACACTGAATATGTAAGGAATCCAAAATTGTAATAGCTGAATAGCTACTCTGTACAATAAGATCCACATACACGTATAAGTCATTATTTCAGCCAAAGTAAAGAAATGCACTTCACCAATACAATTATTTCAATTGTTACTCTTGCAGCAATCCAGTGGTTATGCATACAGATGGGAATCAGCCATATTCCTTTCACTCTGGCACTTTCCTAAAAATTGTCAAATATACACAACAATAAAAATGTGATCAGCACATCATCTATAGCTACTGTACAAATTAAACAAGTTTGAATATTTCATCAGGATGTAGGTAGCTATAATGTGCCAAAGTGCAACCACAATACACAAATGGGTGAAATCACAAGTGGCTATACCTTGCTTTTGTTGCTTAACTAGTAATTTTAAGGATTATTAATCCAAACTGAAACACATAAAGCAACCGAATAGAGACAATGTTGAGGTAATAAGACTACACACTATAATTGCTAATATTCGTACCATTCACAATTAAACTCAACTGCGTGGCTTCTTACCACTGTGTGACAAAGGACTGAACAGTATGGCTTCTTATGCTATAGTTTGAGTAACATTGATATTTTGTGTCAAAAATATGTTACAAAAGAATCTCTTCCATCGAAGTAGTACGAATATAAAAGATTAGCACTATGTTAGTCAGAGTGAAAATTTTTATGTGCTCTGTTAGCACACTGCTATAATGTCTTAAAGCGAGAAAAGGTTATTTAACTGGGAAGAATACTTGACAAGAACAGAAGCATAGAACGCTACAAAATTACTTATATAGAGAAAAAGGAAAAGTATACATTATTTTCCTTTAATTAAAATGTAAGGATTTAAAAAAACAAACATGATGATAACAATTTTTAAAAACTTACCAGAAATGAGGCTGCTACTTCACAAGAATGATGAAAATGCAGCCGTACAGTGTTCCCAAAAATAAGAACTAAAAATAAAAATATCCTACAAGAGCAGCGACGAGAACATGTTGTAAGATTAGGAGTTTGCCGTAGCCATTTTTGTGTGCAGTTCTTCGTAATGCACTGTTCAATTCCTGATAATAATATACTGACATGAAAGCCAGAAAAAAATTACATAGACTTGAACGAAAAACTGGTCAATCAGTAACACTCATATTAAGCCATAGCTACCTGACTTTTACTCAGACTTGTATGTACAGATTGTGATACATTATTGTACAAGAAGTGTGACAGAGGTAATTGTGATAATAAATTGTCATTATCTTGACGTTAAAGAGATGTAGAATTAAATCAAGAAGTAATTTGACATGCGATTCTAAAATGACCTTAACTAACCTATGCTGATAATCTTGCCATAAAAAAGTGAGCTGTGTATGCTTAATAATATCTTCAAATTTTTACTTTGGTCCTCTGCTAAACTTTTGCAATAAGCTACTCGCCTCACCCCACAACCACTTCTGGTCCACCTCCCACTTTTTCACTGAATTTCTGCCTCATGAATATGCTATGTACCCTGAAGATAGTGGATACAAGATAATATGGAAAGCCATGCAAACTGAAGTCATGCATGGTTTACTCACGTTTGGGGCACCGCTACATTTGAGTATGGCGGAGTCACGCTTAGCTCCGCTCCACAAAGACCCTAGGATGTTGCGTACCGAGCGCAGCGAGGGCGCTACTTGGGACCTGAAGGACCCTAAAAACGGTGGTTCACGACGGCTGCGCAGCCCCTAACTGATTTAGAACGTAGCGACTGCTCCGAACAACGCAATGGGAGGTACACTAAGCGCAATTGGAGGGACACTAAGAAGTGTTCCTGCCCTCAAGGCGGGAACTTAGGTGCTGCTTCAGAGGGGACTGCTGTTTTTTTAGAACATAGCTACTGTAGTTTTTGTATTGTGACAGAGGGACCTTGGTCATTCAGGGAGGGATTCTATATGTAGTGCCCCTCCTTCAGGGCAGGGCTTCTATATGTAGAGTACCTCCAATTGTGTTGTTAGGAACTGTTGCTAGGTTCTAAATTAGTTAGGCCCTGCGCGCAGTCTTTAACTACTGTTTTTAGGGTCCCTCAGAGGCCCTAAGTGTAGCGTCATCGCTGCGCTCGGGACGCTACAATCAAGGGCCTTTGGGGACCCTAAATACAGTAGTTCCCTCTGAAGCAGCGCCTAATAATTATTTAGGGCCCTTGGTTGTAGCGTCCCGAGCGCAGCGAAGGCGATACACTTAGGGCCTGAGGGACACTAAAACAATAGTTAACTACTGCCACGCAGTGCCTAACTAACTCAACATTCCTAACAACACAATTGGAGGGATTCATAGAAGCCCTGCCCTGAAGGCAGGGGCACTACATATATAAAGGACTTAAGGGGTTTAAAGTCACTCTGTCACAATCCTTTAAGTTAAAATTAGTGATCAGTTATTTAAAGAGGTAAAGTGTCAGTAATGCGAGACTAGAGTTGGTCACGTTTTAGTCACACAGTTAGGACGCCCCGTGTAATACTTGCGCGCGCACCAAAGAGTACCACGCCTACATTCCTTTGTGGGCGCCACGCCCTATTCACGTCACTTGTTGTGGTAAGTAGAAGGAAAGAAGAGCTCTGCGAGGTGGTGAATCGCCCTAATATTCGGTAAGCTTAATTTTCAATTAATGTAGTGAGTTACTTGGGGAGAAAATGGTTAAGATTTAGAGTAAAACAGCCAACAACACTTAGTTCTACATCCCTAGCTAAATCACTAGCTACCTCCAAACCAAATAGGTGTGAGATGCTATACTGGGGGGAAAGTTATAAATTTACTTACAGTAAAATGATAGTACTTAGCTTTTTATTTTTGAGACTTGGCTTCCTGAGTCGAATTTTCATGTTCTGAAACATTTTAGCTACTCTAATCATATCTTTTTTTAAATTTTTCTCACTAGTTATTATATAAACATATATACACACATATAATATATATACACATACATATACATATATAAATATACATGCACTTTATATATTTATTCCACCCTAGATATCTTCACAATGATATCTTTAGGTACATGACCCTGTGAAATAACTTACTGATTCAGTTATTCAGCTGCTATTTCAGTACTGAGCAAGCTCATTCATTACCCTTGTAGTTATAGCAACTGGCCAAACTTTTTCAATTTTCTTGGTTTTTACAGCTACCTTTCTCTGGCTTACCCAACAGGGTTAGAGCAGCTGCTAAAATATCAGCTGGAGGTGTGGGTAGCCCCTACAACCAACTTTACACTGAGAGTTACCATTCCTCTAGTACTAGCTACTGTAGTAAAGGTATCTAGTGTGGAATAAACTACTTATTACACTTGTCAGAGTGATATGGTATAGATATTTCACTCTCAGGCTTTATTTTTACTCAGCCTCTGGCTCATGAAAATAAAGTAGCCTGCTCATGAAATATTTCGCCATATCACACTCTGACTCATGTAATAAGTACTATTCCTCTATTATCCAGACAGATCAGATTATTCAGACACCTTGGTCAGTTAATCTAGTGTGGTGTCTGGATACGTGAAATTGTCTGGATACGTGAATAATGATATTCATTATCAAATTAATTATATTCATTAACATTCTTCAAAAGTATGCATAAAATTAGGTTTTTGTGTGTGTATAACTAAGTAAAGTAGTAGGTTCTCTTTTTGGCGGCTAGTTCCCGTAGTGAGATCAAAACACTGGTGTTGTGAGGAGTAGCCTCAGGCTGATGCTGTAACCATGTCAGACATTTGTCAAACATATCTACTGCTTCCTTGTGTTTGACAGAACAAGGTGGTGGTGGCTCGCTCTCTTCAAGGTCTGAATCTGACTCTGCATCATTCTGGCCTTGCACATGTGCTAGGATTCCTTCATCATTTAAGTGTTCGTAACCTTGGTCATGCATGTTTATCCTCAACCATTCCTGAATGTCATCCTCATTCAGATCATAACCTAAAGCTGCAAAAATCTTCAGTAAACGTTTCATCTTCATGTAGCTCTTCAGTACTTCCACTCAAATCAGTGTTGTCAGGTGCATTATCTGATGATGAAGAGGAGTGGTTAGGCACATTACCTGGAGGAATAAGTCTGTTCCATGAATTACGAATAGCAGTAGGAATAATTCCATCCCAAGCAAATGCAAGTTTTTCCACAATCATTTTCATGTCGACTTGTTTTTAATATGCTTCAATGTCTTGCACACCATTGTCTGAAAGCAAAAGGCCCCTCAGTAAGGACTTTCAATAATTTTTTTTAATGACTCAAGCAAACCCTGATCCATCGGTCGTATCAAAGAAGTTAAGTTGGGTGGGAGGAATTTCGCCATGATTAGACCATCAGGTGATACCAATAGTTCCTCGCTTGGATGTGCAGAGCAGATATCCAAAAAGAGAATTGCTTTTGGCTCTAACTCGAGATTTCGTAGTTCAGCTTGAACAAAGGGTACAAATTCTTCCTGAAACCAAGAGAGAAATATTTGACTGTCCATCCATGCATTTTTTTTGGATTTGTATGTAACTGGGAGGTAATTTATATCTATATCTCTAAAACATCGTGGACGTTTAGCCTAATATAAACTCAATTAAAAAAATTATATATCTTCCTTATAATATTGGTTTATCGTTGTGATAGTACACAGATTTGGTAAGGATCGTTGCAGTTGCAACTGTTATTTAGTTGGCCACTGATGTTGGGTGTGCATGTCTCGTTAACCCTTTACCTCCTTTACGTTGAAGTAAACAAGGGTTACCTGTTGTACTGTGTAGCTATTGGGAGTGCCCGCTGGAACAGAGAGTGACGACGACAGATTGAGTGACCATATTATTTCAGTGAGTATCACCGGTATCACTTTACTGTGTAACTAAGAGAAAGCAAGAATAAGTACAGAAGTGGGCGGGAGAGTATTTTAGCTAGACAATTTCTCTTCAGTTCTCTAAGCATGTACCCGTAAGGTTTTAAACAGTTAACTTGTACTTTGAATAGAGATTCTTTTATTGCCAATGGAGCCTGAAGTCATGTAGCATTTTATAGTGTCCAGTACCAACAACTTTGTGAAGAATATTAAGAGATAATTGTTACACATAGTTCAGGCTTAAACTTGTGTCCATTCTTTAAAGATAGCTCAATGTACTGTTAAAAGAACCAACCTATGATGAGTTCAGCATTAGCAGCCCACGATTGTACCTGATGTTGTGTAGCAGTAGGAGGTCAACAGTCAGAAGAGAATAGCTACATAGTTAGTTATGTACTTATCTATATACCTATGAGGTATATCTACAGTCAGAGAATAGCTAGTTAGTTATGTACCTATGTATCTACGTATATACCTATGAGGTATATCTACAGTCAGAGAATAGCTAGTTAGTTATGTACCTATGTATCTACATATATACCTATGAGGTATATCTACAGTCAGAGAATAGCTAGCTATGTACCTATTATATATCTATGAGGTATATCTAATAGTGATCCTTTTTTTTTTTACAGTTTTTTTACCATGCTGTAATTTTTTATTGTGTAAATAGACATTATGTGATTGAATGTTCTGAAAAGTTAAAATTACGCGCACGCCTAAAGATTGGTTCGACCAATAGCACATTATAACTAGTGATGTGCTCTAATAGCACAAAATAGCGAAGCGAGCGATTCATGTTCCCTGTAATTGCAGCTATTCCATGCATGCTTGGTGTGGCTACAAAATACTGTCAGATTCTTTACTTTGCTACCTGTTTCTGTTTCGTTAGCTCTCCTCCTCCTTGCCCTGTTTTTTTCATTTCTTATCGCTCTCCTTACTAATTTTTCTTCAGGAGTTTCTAACGCCCTCAAAGCTCTTGACCGAGCGTTTCTAATGTTTTGTCTACTGGGCATCGCTACTTCGTACAGCGGGTAAACAAAACAAAATGTTGCTAAGAAGGTTACCCGGCCCGCGCAAGCGCGTAGGAGAAAAGGTACACACGTACACCCATGCAAGAACAAAAACAATTTCTAGACCTAAATATATATATATATCGCGAACTCATTAGAGAGTCAGCTCCGCTCGCTTCGCTGAATTAAATGCCACAAGTGGATGGTTTATGCTTAGTACTTCTCTATGTACATATTCAAACAGCTTGTCCAACAAGTAACAGATCCATATATAGCACTATAACTAGCACTTCCCCCAATGCCTAGGAGAATATCAGATATAAAGTTTGTAAATGGTCCTGGTTCATTGTATCCTTGCATTGTATCCTTGTCAGCTAGCCGTCTTCATTTTCATTTTATTAAGCCTCAGCGTGCATGCGCGAGAGGGTTATAGTAGTTGTCGTATCTGTCTGTCTGTCTGTCTGTCACACTCTGATTTAGGAGATTACTGACAATTAACTATTGATTTAGATATGAGCTTACTCAGGACGAAGATTTAGGACCTTTTATTGTGCTATTTTCATGAGCCATCCCGCAGTTCTTATCAAAGAATTCTTCTGATTGGTCCCCTAGCCCTAGCCCTTGCGCGGCGCTATAATTGGTCACGCGCGGCGCTATAATTGGTCACATGATTTGATTAACCAATGAAATGAGTTTTTTGATAAGAACTGCGGGACTGTAGATTTTCATTGCTTGAGCTATATTGATGCCTCATTAAAATAGCTAAAAAAATTGCTTGTTCTTTTGGAGCGCTGAGGGTTCGCACCTTTGGTGCTTCATTGAATTATATTTAACTTGCAAAGCCTCACTATCAGGGTATATATATATATATGTGTGTGTGTATTATATGCATTATACACATACTTATATACTTTATACTCATTCATCACATATTTATCTTGAGTATTTCTGTATCACGTGAGCAGTTAATTAATATGCTTCCTTGAACGTTACATATTGAACACTCCAACACGTCCATGCATAGTTCTGAGCAACTGTATTTTTAGATGTATGGCGGAGATACCTCTGAACAATAAAGCTTTGAAACAACCATTTTACAGTTGTAGGGAAAAGGATCAAAGGGGCAATAAATAAATATTTACGCTCATAAAATATTGTTGGAATGACATTTCACTGTCATGCTTGTGTTTTCACTCTCATTCAGCTCGTGAAAATGTTTGCACATGCTCTGAAAATATCTTCTCATATTGTACGCTGATTCGTATATAATAAGTATTAATATAACACTTAAATATTGGTCTATTTCAAATATCAAATCTAGCATATCATAGATGTTAACTAATATCCTAGAGAACTACAACGTACTTCCTCAGTACACTACGATTGAAGTCTACTACACTTTATTTGCTATTAAGACTAAACACTAGATTGAAGACTTTACAATGGCAACTCATTTTATCTTAGTTCTTATGGTGCTACTTTTTTTTATTTTTGGCTGATTTTGAGGATACACAATGCTGTCAGCTCTGCATGTACTAGCTTTTGTGGGTAACACCCCAATCATCACAGCATAATTACGTGAGCAAATAATTTCTTGCTGCTTGTGGTAGTTTTGCTTTATGCTGAAAAGTTAACTGAGACCTAGACATTGAGTTTCTAAGTAAAAATATATTATACTGGTGAGTGTCTCGGCCTGTTAGCCAAGCTATATTGAGAATAGCCAATAAATTATTCTTTTGGTCTGAGATGATTTTTTAATATCTAGCTAGTGATAGTAGCGCTGAGGGTTCGCACCTTTGGTGCTTAATTTGGCTGAACGTAGATTATAATTTGGCATTTTATATATTTGTACATTCTATGTAGTCACCCTGGTTTGTTTGTTTTTGGCTTTTGTCCTAATAGGTATACTTCTACCTAATTTCTTACATTCAAGGGATTTATTTTCCCCAATAATGGCAGAATTCACATCAACTTCTTTTGCTTCTTTGTCGACTTTGAGTTCTGATACAATAATCACTGAAGAGCTGATTGTCCCACTGTTAGAGGCATTGGTGAGGGTGAATTACAAGTGGGAAGAGATAGGTACTGCGTTGCATCTTCCTGATCACATCATTAGGCAATGTGAACATAAAAATCACACACTTGCCCTCAAAAATATTCTAACAGAATGGGTGCATAAGAATGGCTTACCTTCAAATCTGGGGAATTTACAACGGGCATTATCGAGTTCCATAGTGGGTGAAAGTAGCTTTGCTCAAAGTATTTTTAAATTACTTAATGAAAGTGAAGAGAGTACTTCAAGTGAGTCAAATTCTCTTTCTCATGAGACGAGACTACTGAAAGCAATGTATTCAAAGCAAAAAGAGGTGCCTACTGATCATTGGCCTCCTGTAGGAATAGATACTTGCATTAATTTAGCTCTCATCAATTCATCGCGTTCTAAAATAAATCGCGATTATGACTACTCTGTTAGAGGAGACCCTGATGATATTCTGCATGAGAAAACAATGGTGGAGTATAAAGATATATTTGGTGAACATGCTGCAGGAAAAGTAATATTAGTGGAAGGGCGTCCAGGTAGTGGGAAAACTACTCTTGTGAGCAAAATATCTAAGGACTGGGCAACTGAGGAAAGCTTTCTTGTTAACACAAAAATGTTGTTTTTGGTTCCTCTTCGTTCTTTTGGTAAAAAGTCAAGTCATAGCTTATCTGATGTACTCAGATTGTTTAAGCTTAAACCTCAGGTTATACACAATATTGAAGCTGAACTTGGTAAAGGGTCATGTTTCGTATTGGATGGATTGGACGAGTATAACCCATTTAATAGGGAAGAGTCAGCAGTCTTATCACTAATAAACAAAAAAATTCTCCCAGAATGCATGGTAATTGTGACCTCTCGTCCCGTGGCTACTGCTAAAATGAGGGAAACGGTAGACATTTTTAAAACTATTGAAGTGTTGGGCTTCAAAGGCGAACAAATATACGAGTACATTGAAAGGTATTTTATTGATAATACTTCCAGCAAATCCACATTAAAAAGTTATTTGGACTTGCACTCTAATATATTTCATATGTGCTATTTACCTGTTCATTCAGTAATGATATGTTTTCTGTATGATAAATGTGGAAGAATTCCTGAAACAGAAACCAAAGTATATGAGGAGTTTATCAGATTAATAGTAAATAGAAATAATATGCGCTGTAATAAGCCTAGTCATATAGATGCCCTCAATATAATAAGTGAAGAGCATAGAGAACAGTTTAGCAAAATCTGTAAGCTGGCTTTCGAAATGACAATTCAATCAAAGCAACTAATTCATGAGAAGGATACTGAAGTTACCATATTATCTTCTGCTGAACTAGGAGATGAATCTACCCTGGGACTTCTCACAGTGGACAAAGCATTAGCTTTGTATAATGTCGAGAATACATATTCATTTCTTCATTTAACACTCCAAGAATTTCTTGCTGCCTACCATATTAGTCACTTGGATGAAGAAGAGCAAGTCATAGTATTGAGTGATTACTCCCTTAATCTTGATCGGAATTATGTATATGTCTTTTACTGTGGCATGACCAAATTCACACAAAACGATTTACGGCTCAAGCATTTTAAGCATTGTATTATGCGAAGTGCGTTTGAGTCTCAACAAAGTGTTGTTTGTGATCTTGCACTGGAAAAAAACAAGCTTTATGACGAGAGAAGGCATCTCACATCACGTGACATGATAGAAAGAGCTTATATTGTTTCTCACGCAAATGAAAAACTATATGGTATAGTTTGGATAAATTGTTCATTGACTGCAGAAAAGTTTTGTTTGTTTTTTGAGCAAGTGAACAAGGACAAACTTCAGTATATTGAACATATTGATCTGTCACATAATTGTCTTGACTCTGAGGAATGTTCTCAAATAGTTTTAAAATTGCAGTCAATTATGAAACTTAAAATTTTAGTTATGGATGGCAATTATGTTGACAATTCTGTAGCGAAACACCTTGGATCTCTTGTTGACTTGAAAATTTTGGCTATGCAACATTGTCGGATTGATAGTAAAACTTCTAATATTTTATTGAAGTCATTAAAAGGTACTAAAATTGAAAGATTGGATCTAAGTCACAACTTCATAGGATTTGATCAAAAAGCCACATGGGATGAATTAAAACATCTCACTGATCTGAAAGACTTAATAATACATGAAAACGATGTTGATGTAGTTTCCTTGTTAAAAGTATTAGAGAATACTAAGTTGACCATGCTTTCATTAATGTCTAATTTTCGTTCAGTTTGCATGATCGCATTTTCACTTCTTTTTCAATTGCAAAGTCTCAATTATGTAAGGTTGGATGGCTTAAAATTTATGAACAGCTCTTTGGCTATTGCACCACCAAGCAGTAACAATCTAGAAACACTCATGCTTTGTAATTGTAATCTGAATGATCAACATTGTGCAGAATTGTTACAAGCATTGCGACATTGCGTTAATTTGGCAACACTTGACTTGTCACTGAATACTATTGGCAATAAAAGTATACCTTACCTTTGTACGAGCCTCAGAGTTTGGAAAAAACTAACTCGTCTTTATCTTACCGAAACTGACATTGATACAGAAGGAGCCAAGAGTTTAGCTGAGGTCATTGGTAATTGTAAAAAGATGACTGATTTTGATATATCACACAATGCTATTCACTCTACCGGAGCTTTAGCTTTAGTGAATGGGCTTAAGGCTTGTACTCAACTTGAATATTTTGGAGTCATTGACAAATCTGTCGATGATTTTGCAGTGAAAATCATTGAAGAAGACATGGAGGCAAGGCAGTGTGAATTGTATCTTGGGGTGATATTGCAGAGAAACAATTCATTCATAAGATTAAACAGAAACTTTTACATTTGACATTTAAAATGTGTTCGGGGTCTCACCCGAACAGCTCAGTGATGCCTGTGGACAAGCCACATCTACAGACACCTCCCGGGACAAGCCTTCTGAAGCAAGTCCTAGTTCAAGAGTCTAAATCCAAAAACAAAGAACTCTCAGAACAATCATTTAGCACTTCAGCCTAGACTAGATTAACACTTAGAACTCACACACAAACTTCACTTAATCATTCATATGCACCTCAAACCACTGGCCTGTATTATCTTATCATGCTATATAATGTACTGTAAACTACATGTACAAGTTGATGACCCACATTATAAGTTGGCTAGACTTGGGTTTTCCTAGTCCTTTGAAACTATCTGAGACCAGTGCGTGCTAAGTAACTGCACGAAAGCTCGGGAGATTTACGACCCCCTCCCCTAACATAATGACTAACCACAGTAACATACAACCTATTTTATGTTTCTGGAATCCCCCTATTACTTTTAAATATTGCAGCTGGAATAGAGATATAATTTTTCTAAGTTTGGATTATCTTGTGTGGAATTATGGAAGGTTGAATAACAATGGATTTTGAGCAAGACTGTTCTGATGTTGTTGATGGTGCCCTGAATATTATTATTTAGTAGTGTAAGATGACTGTGTGGACGAGTTAGAAGATGAATGTGACGTGACTGAACCAAGGGTGCTAGATAAGAATGGAATAAAAGTTTACAGATGAATTCTTTGGAGATCGGCCACCCTGCTTGTTCACAATAATAACAGATTTGTCAGGAAACCATCATGTTCACTGGATCAATTGGACTAGTTTTCTTCAACAATTCTCCAAGGCAGTTTCTAACATCACATCTTATCATAATTTTGAATATAATAAGTCACCCATTGTAATAACTCACTTATACAAGATTGTTTGAGTTTTTCATAAAAAGCGCTCAAGGCACAACTGAATAAAAACCAACAACACAAAAGCATAAAATCCTGACATGAGATTGACCATAAAACCGAACGTCAAAAGAACAGGTTGATTCCATGATAAATCACAGACACCACATAGATGATGAACAGTCCAGTGAGTATTGAGGGGATGCACAACAGTCAGGTGGTTGTGGTAACTTCCCACACCCTGGGACTAGCTATTAGAGTGGAGAGGGTATGCTGTTCTGCCATAGAATATGTCAATATTTCAAGAAAGGCCTTACGTTGTTGTCACTGAGGGGGGAAAAGCCTGCTAAAATTGTTCCCAAAAAGACTGGATCCTGTAAGATTTTAAGCCCAATCACTAGTTAATAGTATTTAAATAACAATGATTGTGTTCTGGTCCAGCTACCTGATCAAGTCTTCTGCCTCACGACGAACAATAAACTAACATCATGTTTACCATACCCATAGTCATATTCATTACCCTTCCAGAACCACTCTATCCTATATCATGTCATCCCTTATATATTATGTGTTGTGAAAATGTCTGGCCAAAGTAAGTCCATCATAAGTCAACTCAGCTAATGCACACCAGTTGCTTGCCTGCTGAAGCTTGGCATAGCTTATGGGGCTCAGGTCCTTCGGCCACCTAGCTGGAGGAAGTTATGCGCCTCTAGTTCAGGTTGCTCTGGAATTTTCTCAAACTATGCACACTACATCATGAAATATTTGTCATTGTATGCATAATATAGTGCTTTGATTTTGTGGAGGAAAGAACAATTTGGAAAAAAAATCCATAAACTCCCTTTTTGCATGGCAGGTCACATATTAACATTCTTTTAACTTGTAAACAGTCATGGAAGTTGACTCTGGCTAAATTATTATATAAAAGTGATCAGATGTGTCAATAGTCATAGTAAGAAAAACATGACGGTTTACCTTATTAGGGTTACCAACACAGAAAGAATGACAATTAATACTATTACATAGAGCTCTTAATGCACACAAGAAAATGGAATGAAGGTATAGACAATGATAAAAGGAATTTTTTATGTACTGAACAGAGCTTAATACGTACCTGTTGCCACCTAGAGTATTTCCATGTCACACAAGCATTTAATTTCTTTCCTTGTTACTTGGCTTGTTTAGTGTTCAAACTACTGTTACAACTAGCAACCCTGTTCACAGTTAATTCATTAAAACATCAAAACAAATCTGAAACTTTTGTCCAGAGAAGCACAATTATATGAGGGAAGCACAATGTGCTGATGACACAAACTAATGATAACCAGTTATGTATGAAAAGAGTTCAAAGTACATCCCTCCATACTGAATTGGAGGTTGGTATCAATTAGGATGCTTCTGGCTCCTGGAAGGATACTTCTTCTTCGCTGCCGTAGTATCTGTTGAGATGGTCACCTCGGTTTGTATGTTCTGGTTTACTGATTCTCCGATGACATTATATTCAGTCACCCTAGCAGATACACTGGTAGAAATTGCTTGATCCACTATCTCAGTCATTCCTTCAGGACTCTCTGACTCCTCAGTGACTGTAGTATCTCTATTCGGAGGAGAAAATGGTAGGAACTTATCTTTCGTAGGTGACAAACTCTTACTGTGGTCCACATGTCTTTCCACAACTGACAATCTCTAACATCCACAAGTTAGATACAGGTCTTAATTTCTGAACCACAACTCCAGGTATCCAGACATTTCTACTCTTTTAAGTTCTAACCATCAGTTTTTGTCCAACTTTGAAGGATCCTATCTGTAAAGATCGATCATGACCCATCTTCTGCTAATTCCAACGTCAAACTTCAACAAATCCCAATGAGTACATATCCTACCTATTAGCAGATCACAGTGTGGTGTACCAGTAGTGTAGTGAGGAGTAGTATGGTAAATCAACAGGAAATTCTGTTCTATGTAAATAAATTCCCTGAATTCAGCCAGCACAAACTGGGAGCTGTTGTCCTTAACAATCTGAAATGGAATTCCATGAATTGCAAAAAATACTCAGTCATTATAATTTTAGCAGTGGTAGTTTGCTGTCTCTATAACATCAGCCCACTTGGAACATAAAAAATGGTGGAAAGTCGTTATGGGATAAAGCATTAGCTTTGTTTCAAAGAGCTGGACACAATTCTCTAAGGAATTCCAGCCACGATGTGTTGCATAAAGGACATATCAGTGACTGGCTCCAGAGCACCTTCAGACACTGGACTCGAGATATCTGCAGAAGTAAAGAATTCGAGCAAGTTGTATTGTGTGTGATTTATCTATTACCTAGGGCACATTACGAATGCAGATGGAATACGAGCTACACCTGAGGAGGTTGCAGCCATTGAGAAGCTGCAACATTTGAGGTGCTTTCTCAATGGCTGCAACTTCCTCAGGTGTAGCTCGTATTCCATCTGCATCCATAATGTGCCCTAAATTCGATATAAAGTCACACATAAACAACTTACTCTTTTTCATTCAAAACCCATACTTCTGCAGTTTTCTCAAGACTTCCTGTCTGAAGGTGCTCTTGCTCAGTTGAGGCAGTCACTGATATGTCGTTTATGTAACACATAGTGGCTGGATTCCTTGAAGAATTGTGTCCAACTCTTTATCCAATAAGCCCTTCCATCGTTTCAGTCACGTTATTTAAAATTCTGTTCCTCTGCTGGTCTCTTAGCTGTGCCTGCCAAGGAAGAGGTTCTGTGTAATTTTGCTGTTCAAATTGCAAGTAAGCATTTGAGGCACAATACCATTGAGTGGTACATGGCTGGAATTCGTCACCTGCACATTGAATGCAGTCTAAAGGACCCATTATTGCCTCCTCTATCTCAACTGCACTCCTCTTGAGGTGTGTGAACAGCTCCCAAGGGGAGAGGGTACGGAACGGTTCAAGGCAGTTTGAATAATATGTAAGCTACTGATCCTGATTGTGGGCAGCTTGCAACTTGACTTTTTTTTTTTTTTTTAGTTTTATGAGGGCTGGTGAATTAACAATATCCAGTGACTCCTGTTTTGACTCTTCCTCTCACTTGGCATGGGGTGATGTTGGAGTCGATGACCCAACTGCTCTGACAGTCCTCAACATAAAGCTAATGGCTTTTAAGACAGCTACGTTTTTGTTGTTGTTGTTGTTGTTGTAGTTTACTACCAAACACCGACTTCAAAGTAGCAACTGAATATCAAAAATATTTCTAAATTTACTATCACACATTTCTATTTAAGCATATAGTAGCCAAGATTGACAAAAATAGTGCATATGAAGTGGCCAAGTCTATCAACATTTTGGTAGCCATCAGGTGAGACAAGGTTTGGGAGAAGATGAAAACAAGCACTGTGCTAAATGTTTTCGTAGAGCATGCATTCAGAATGATGAGATATCTGATGCAGTGATATGTGAAGTAGAATATGATTCATTTTAAGACCTGGATGAATCTGCCAACTGCAAGAGGTGGTTCAACAACTCATGTATCTGGTGCTTGCTCAGTCCAGGAGTATGCCAATGGTGATGATGAAGTCCCTATTTGTGTTGACACAGACGATAACTCACAGGATATGTTACAGCTCCAGGAACCTGCAAATAAGACAGTGAAAAGATGATGAAAATGGTGTTATATAAAGCTTTTGATAAACCTGAATCAGTTAAAAGATTTTAAAGGGTAACTGCCACCAATTTTTTTATATGTATATTTTTTGGTGGCATTCAATAAATGTAAACCAGAAACATATGCACAAAAAAAATTGTGTTTGGTCGAGTAGTTCTTGAGTTATAGACAGCCAAAAATGCAATCTATGCTTACACATTATAAAGTGAGGGATATTGTTGATGATGGTACAGCTGGCTGCCAACATACCATCCTCCTCCCCCCCTCCCCCCCCCCCCCCCCCCCCCCCCCCCACTTCCACTGGTGGCTTTTTGTAAAGTGATTGAGGTTTTGAGCTTGTCTGCTATCAGATTGTGGCTACCACATTGCCTGGGTAGTATGGTCAAGACTCTGTGTTGCTACTGGCTTAAACAACACTTACCAGGGTGGAGTTAGTCTTCATAAGTTCCCAGTAATCATGCTCTTAGAAAGAAATTGGTGGATCAGGTGAAGAGACACAGAGACAAATGGGAACCTACAGCATACTCCAAGTTCTTTAGCCAGCATTTTGAACCAGCATGCTTTATGGCCAATTGCAAGCTTTCCCAGTCTTTTGGGTAAGGTAAAAAGAAAGCTTGTCTCAAGCCAGATTCTATACCCACAATATTTGTGAAATCTATGAGGGAAAAAAAGGAAGACAGAAATGGCTATTGCACTACCACAAAAGGTCTGCTTATGAAAAATGTGAAAGTTTAACTTTCATACTTTCTTATTATACAATATTAGTCTTTATTTGCTGAAAACAAAACTTTTTAGATACTAGCTTCTGACGCATTGACAACACAAGATCAGGTTAGCTTATTAAGCTATGGACCTTTGCAAAAAAACCAAGATGCTGCTGATTTTTAACTATTATGATTTCTAAAAATAGTAACAAATAAAAGAACATATTATCAATCAACAATATTAGTAATCTTACTCAGATATGCTTAAATATGGAATTGATGAAAAATTGATCATTTCAAGAAATTTTTGCCGCTTACAAGTGACCATTGTACTATAAGCAATATCATTATTTTTATGTATGAATAATACTAAACAGTAAAGTTATGGCAACAATTCTTGGGAGTGCAATATCACTGACATAGAGTTCGTGTACTCCAGTGTCCAAAAATAACAATGAATAAAATTAGTTAGTGAGCTATTATATCTTCATTAAAATAATAACAATAGTCATAATAATCATAATAGTAATAAAATCACTGCACAAACCTTTATAATCAAAATTCTACAATAACAAGAGTTATTTGAAATGGAATTATCTGCGAAGAAAAATAATAATGCTAATGTTGTAGGTAATGGTCAAAAACATAAATCATTTATTGTGTACTATTTTACAGTCTAAAATTTCTGGATATGCATAGCTAGCTATTGTAAGAATATTGCCTGAAATAATTAACTAGCTATGTCTGCATACAAATTGAGGAAGTAACCAACACATTATTAACACTTGCAATAAAATAATTAATAATTAATTTTACTTAAAACATAGTAATTTAGGCCACTTACTTGAGTTTCTAAACAAAATCACACTGAATATGTGAGGAATCCAAAATTGTAATAGCTGAATAGCTACTCATCAATACAATTATTTCAATTGTTACTCATATTGCAGCAATCCAGTGGTTATGCATACAGATGGGAATCAGCCATATTCCTTTCATTCTGGCACTTTCCTAAAAATTGTCAAAATGTGATCAGCACATCATTTATTTTGAATATTTCATCAGGATGTAGGTATATGTGCCAAAGTGCAACCACAGCACACAAATGGGTGAAATCACAAGTGGCTATACCTTGCTTTTGTTGACTTAACTAGTAATTTTAAGGATTATTATTCCAAACTGAAACACATAAAGCAACCAAATAGAGACAATGTTGAGATAATAAGACTACACACTATAATTGCTAATATTCGTACCATTCACAATTCAACTCAACTGCGTGGCTGTTTACCACTGTGTGACAAAGGACTGAACAGTATGGCTTCTGATGCTATAGTTTGAGTAACATTGATATTTTGTGTCAAAAATATGAATCTCTTCCATCGGAGTACGAATATAAAAGATTAGCACTATGTTTGTCCGAGTGAAAAATTTTATGTGCTCTGTTCGCATACTGCAATAATGTCTTGAAGCGAGAAAAGGTTATTTAACTGGGAAGAATACTTGACAAGAACGGAAGCATAGAACGCTACAAAATTACTTATATAGAGAAAAAGGAAAAGTATGCATTATTTTCCTTTAATTAAAATGTAGGGATTTTAAAAAACAAACATGATGATAACAATTTTTTAAAACTTACCAGAAATGAGGCTGCTACTTCACAAGAATGATGAAAATGCAGCCATACAAGGTGTTCCCAAAAATAAGAACTAAAAATAAAAATATCCTACAAGAGCAGTGACGAGAACATGTTGTAAGATTAGGAGTTTGCCGTAGCCATTTTTGTGTGCAGTTCTTCGTAATGCACTGTTCAATTCCTGATAATAATATACTGACATGAAAGCCAGAAAAAATATTATATAGACTTGAACGAAAAACTAGTCAATCAGTTACACTCATATTAAGCCATAACTACCTGATTTTACTTAGACTTGTATATATACAGATTGTGATACATTATTGTACACAAAGAAGAGTTACAGAGGTAATTGTGATAATAAATTGTCATTATCTTGACGTTAAAGAGATGAATTAAATCAAGAAGTAATTTGACATGCGATTCTAAAATGACCTTAACTAACCTATGCTGATAATCTTGCCATAAAAAACTGAGCTGTGTATGCTTAATAATATCTTCAGATTTTTACTTTGGTCCTCTGCTAAACTTTTGCAATAAGCTACTCGCCTCACCCCACAACCACTTCTGGTCCACCTCCCACTTTTTCACTGAATTTCTGCCTCATGAATATGCTACTCTGAAGATAGTGGATACAAGATAGTATGTGAAGCCAGGCAAACTGAAGTCATGCATAGTTTACTCACGTTTGGGGCGCCGCTACATATTGAGTATGGCGGAGTCACGCTTAGCTCCGCTCCACAAAGACCCTCCAGGATGTTGCGTACCGAGCGCAGCGAGGGCGCTACTTGGGACTTGAGGGACCCTAAAAACCGTGGTTTACGACGGCTACGCAGCGCCTAACTGATTTAGAACGTAGCGACTGCTCCAAACAACACAATGGGAGGTACACTAAGCGTAATTGGAGGGACACTAAGTGTCCCTGCCGCCCTCAAGGCGGGAACTTAGGTGCTGCTTCAGAGGGGACTGCTGGTTTTTAGGGTTCTTGATTGTAGCGTCCCGAGCGCAGCGAGGGCGCTACACTTAGGGCCTGAGGGACACTAAGACAATAGTTAACGACTGCCACGCAGTGCCTAACTAACTCAACATTCCTAACACAATTAGAGGGATTCATAGAAGCCCTGCCCTGAAGGCAGGGCACTACATATAGAATCCCTCCCTGAAGGACTTAAGGGGTTTAAAGTCCCCTTGTCACAATACAAAACGGTTAGATTGCAGTTTAGGTCCTACATTCGCGTCGCATCGGGCGCATCTGACTCAACATTCGCGCGATCAACATTCGCATGCGTGCTGCTGAATAAGAGTTGCCAAATATGAATGTGTATGTAATATGCTAAATATTGACAAGAGTATTAAATGAAATATTGATATGAAATGAAATATTGATATGAAATAAAATGAAATAAGTATGTCATGTGAATGTGATTTGTATGGAATCATATTTATAATGGATACTGTTCTTTTATGTGCTCCATAATTTTAAAAAAATAGTCACAACGTTCATGCTTTTTCCTCCACACAAACTCGTGCAGATATGTAGGCTTGGAAAAGGTCACTGGAAGTGTTCATGACTCCCTTGCTCCTTAGCTTTCTTTTTACAGTGGGTAGATTTAGCAGACCACCAATAGATAATGTTGATGATTTCATGTAATTTTAAGTGGCTCCCAGAGAAAAAACTGTTCATTCGAAAACTGCAAACAGATTGGCAGCCTCTGTTTGGGCACCTCCAAACCTTTACTCCTTTTTTTAGAACAACATTGCAGCCAGTTCCACATTTCTTACAATTCATAGCACTACAAATGAGTCCATTGCTCATCAACCAGTCAATACAGGTGTCTTTATCTCTTGAAATTGTTGAGTGCACCTCTAAAAAATTCAAGTTAAAATTAGTGATCAGTCATTTAAAGAAGTAAAGTGTCGGTAATGCGAGACTAGGGTCGGTCACGTTTTAGTCACACAGTTAGGACGCCCCGTGTAATACTCGCGCGCGCACCAAAGAGCACCACGCCTACATTCCTTTGTGGGCGCCACGCCCTATTCACGTCACTTGTTGTGGTAAGTAGAAGGAAAGAAGAGCTGCGAGGTGGTGAATCGCCCTAATATTCGGTAAGCTTAATTTTCAATTAATGTAGTGAGTTACTTGGAGAGGTTTATTTCCCCTCACTGCCATCTTATGGGAACACCTGAAAAATGGTTAAGATTTAGAGTAAAACAGCCAACAACACTTAGTTCTACATCCCTAGCTAAATCACTAGCTACCTCCAAACCAAATAGGTGTGAGATGCTATACTGGGGGGAAAGTTATAAATTTACTTACAGTAAAATGATAGTACTTAGCTTTTTATTTTTGAGACTTGGCTTCCTGAGTAGAATTTTCATGTTCTAAAACATTTTAGCTACTCTAATCATTAATTTTTCTCACTAGTTATTATATAAACATATATACACACATATAGTATATATATACACATATACATATACATATTTTTTTATATAAATATATACATACACTTTATATAATATTTATTCCACCCTAGATATCTTCACAATGATATCTTTAGGTACATGACCCTGTGTGAAATAACTTACTGATTCAGTGATTCAGCTATGACCCTGTGTGAAATAACTTACTTATTCAGTGATTCAGCTGTTATTTCACCACTGTACTGAGCAAGCTCATTACCCCTGTAGTTATAGCAACTGGCCAAACTTTTCAATTTTCTTGGTTTTTACAGCTACCTTCCTCTGGCTTACCCTACCCAACAGGGTTAGAGCAGCTGCTAAAATATCAGCTTTACACTGTGTCTAGTACTAGCTACTGTAGTAAAGATATCTAGTGTGGAATAAACACTTGTCAGAGTGATATGGCTAGATATTTCACTCTCAGGCTTTATTTTCACTCCCTTTGGCTCATGAAAATAAATTAGCCTGCTCATGAAATATTTCGCCATATCACACTCTGACTCATGTAATAAGTACTACAGTCTTTCCTCTATTATCCAGACAGATCAGATTATCCAGACACCTTGGTCAGTTAATCTAGTGTAGTGTCTGGATACTGAAATTGTCTATGAAATTGTCTGGATACTTGAATAATGATATTCATTATCAAATTAATTATATTCATTAACATTCTTCAAAAGTATGCATAAAATTAGGTTTTTGTGTGTGTATAACTAAGTAAAGTAGTAGGTTCTCTTTTTGGCGGCTAGTTCCCGTAGTGAGATCAAAACACTGGTGTTGTGAGGAGTAGCCTCAGGCTGATGCTGTAACCATGTCAGACATTTGTCAAACATATCTACTGCTTCCTTGTGTTTGACAGAACAAGGTGGTGGTGGCTCGCTCTCTTCAAGGTCTGAATCTGACTCTGCATCATTCTGGCCTTGCACATGTGCTAGGATTCCTTCATCATTTAAGTGTTCGTAACCTTGGTCATGCATGTTTATCCTCAACCATTCCTGAATGTCATCCTCATTCAGATCATAACCTAAAGCTGCAAAATCTTCAGTAAACGTTTCATCTTCATGTAGCTCTTCAGTACTTCCACTCAAATCAGTGTTGTCAGGTGCATTATCTGATGATGAAGAGGAGTGGTTAGGCACATTACCTGGAGGAATAAGTCTGTTCCAGCAGTAGGAGTAATTCCATCCCAAGCAAATGCAAGTTTTTCCACAACCATTTTCATGTCGACTTGTTTTAAATATGCTTCAATGTCTTGCACACCATTGTCTGAAAGCAAAAGGCCCCTCAGTAAGGACTTTCAATAAAAATTTTTAATGACTCAAGCAAACCCTGATCCATCGGTTGAATCAAAGAAGTTACGTTGGGTGGGAGGAATTTCGCCATGATTAGACCATCAGGTGATACCAAAAGTTCCTCGCTTGGATGTGCAGAGCAGATATCCAAAAAGAGAATTGCTTTTGGCTCTAACTCGAGATTTCGTAGTTCAGCTTGAACAAAGGGTACAAATTCTTCCTGAAACCAAGAGAGAAATATTTGACTGTCCATCCATGCATTTTTTTTTGGATTTGTATGTAACTGGGAGGTAATTTATATCTATATCTCTAAAACATCGTGGACGTTTAGCCTAATATAAACTCAATTAAAAAATAATATCTTCCTTATAATATTGGTTTATCGTTGTGATAGTACACAGATTTGGTAAAGATTGTTGCAGTTGCAACTGTTATTTAGTTGGCCACTGATGTTGGGTGTGCATGTCTCGCTAACCCTTTACTTCCTTTACGTTGAAGTAAACAAGGGTTACCTGTTGTACTGTGTAGCTATTGGGAGTGCCCGCTGGAACAGAGAGTGACGACGACAGATTGAGTGACCATATTATTTCAGTGAGTATTACCGGTATCACTTTACTGTGTAACTAAGAGAAAGCAAGATTAAGTACAGAAGTGGGCGGGAGAGTATTTTAGCTAGACAATTTCTCTTCAGTTCTCTGAGCATGTACCCATAAGGTTTTAAACAGTTAACTTGTACTTTGAATAGAGATTCTTTTATTGCCAATGGAGCCTGAAGTCATGTAGCATTTTGTAGTGTCCAGTACCAACAACTTTTTGAAGAATATTAAGAGATAATTGTTACACATAGTTCAGGCTTAAACTTGTGTCCATTCTTTAAAGATAGCTCAATGTACTGTTAAAAGAACCAACCTATGATGAGTTCAGCATTAGCAGCCCACGATTGTACCTGATGTTGTGTAGCAGTAGGAGGTCAACAGTCAGAAGAGAATAGCTACATAGTTAGTTATGTACTTATCTATATACCTATGAGGTATATCTACAGTCAGAGAATAGCTAGCTATGTACCTATTATATATCTATGAGGTATATCTAATAGTGATCCTTTTTTTTTACAGTTTTTTTACCATGCTGTAATTTTTTATTGTGTAAATAGACATTATGTGATTGATTGTTCTGAAAGGTTAAAATTACGCGCACGCCTAAAGATTGGTTAGACCAATAGCACATTATAATTAAATGCCACGAGTGAATGGTTTATGCTTAGTACTTCTCTATGTATTTATTTTACATATTCAAACAGCTTGTCCAACAAGTAACAGATCCTTATTAGGTACTGAACAGAGCCTGATAACTGTTGCCACATAGAAAATACATTAAAGTAAACAGGATGTGGCTTAGGGCAATATTTTTCCATATCACGTATGTTCATAGTTATTACGTTTGGTTATTACGTCCCCCTAGGTAAATGTCTTGTTACCAAGGTATTCGCGCATGAGCAGTACCTAATAAATGTATTATCCATTGGATACCCGAGAATATCACTCGTCTGATTGGCGGTATTTACGCTCGTGCCTGCGGCACTCGCGTAAATACTAAGCCAACAGACTCGTGATATTCTCCTGTATCAAATGAATAATATATATATATATAGCACTATAACTAGCACTTCCCCCAATGCCTAGGAGAATATCAGATATAAAGTTTGTAAATGGTCCTGGTTCATTGTATCCTTGCATTGTATCCTTGTCAGCTAGCCGTCTTCATTTTCATTTTATTAAGCCTCAGCGTGCATGCGCGAGAGGGTTATAGTAGTTGTCCTATCTGTCTGTCTGTCTGTCTGTCACACTCTGATTTAGGAGATTACTGACAATTAACTATTGATTTAGATATGAGCTTACTCAGGACGGAGATTTAGGACCTTGTATTGTGCTATTTTCATTGCTTGAGCTATATTGATGCCTCATTAAAATAGCTAAAAAAATTGCTTGTTCTTTTGGAGCGCTGAGGGTTCGCACCTTTGGTGCTTTATTGAATTATAATTAACTTGCAAAGCCTCACTATCATGGTATATATATATATATATATATGTGTGTATTATATACATTATACACATACTTATATACTTTATACTCATTCATCACATATTTATCTTGAGTATTTCTGTATCACGTGAGCAGTTAATTAATATGCTTCCTTGAACGTTACATATTGAACACTCCAACACGTCCATGCATAGTTCTGAGCAACTGTATTTTTAGATGTATGGCGGAGATCCCTCTTTACAATAAGGCTTTGAAACAACCATTTTACAGTTGTAGGGAAAAGGATCAAATGGACAATAAATAAATATTTACGCTCATAAAATATTGTTGGAACGACATTTCACTGTCATGCTTGTGTTTTCACTCTCATTCAGCTCATGAAAATGTTTGCACATGCTCTGGAAATATCTTCTCATATTGTACGCTGATTCGTATATAATAAGTATTATATTATTTAATATAACACTTAAATATTGGTCAATTTCAATCATCAAAATCTAGCAACATATCATAGATGTTAACTAATATCCTAGAGAACTGCAATGTACTTCCTCAGTATACTACGATTCAAGTCTACACTTTATTTGCTGTTAAGACTAAACACTAGATAGGAGACTTTACAATGGCAACTCATTTTATCTTAATTCTTATGGTGCTACTTTTTTTTATTTTTGGCTGATTTTGAGGATACACAACGCTGTCAGCTCTGCATAGGTACTAGCTTTTGTGGGTAACACCCCTATCATCACAGCATAATTACGTGAGCAAATAATTTCTTGCTGCTTGCGGTAGTTTTGCTTTATGCTGAAAAGTTAACTGAGACCTAGACAAGCAAAATATATTATACTGGCGAGTGTTACGGCCTGTTAGCCAAGCTATATTGATATCACATGAGAATAGCCAATAAATTATTCTTTTGGACTGAGATAATTTTTTAATATCTAGCTAGTGATAGTAGTGCTGAGGGTTCGCACCATTGGTGCTTAATTTGGCTGAACGTAGATTATAATTTGGCATCTTATATATTTGTACATTCTATGTAGTCACCCTGGTTGTTTTTTTTTGGCTTTTGTCCTAATAGGTATACTTCTACCTAATTTCTTACATTAAAGGGATTTATTTTCCCCAATAATGGCAGAATTCACATCAACTTCTTCTGCTTCTTTGTCGACTTTGAGTTCTGATACAATAATCACTGAAGAGCTGATTGTCACACTGTTAGAGGCATTGGTGAGGGTGAATTACAAGTGGGAAGAGATAGGTACTGCGTTGCATCTTGCTGATCACATCATTAGGCAATGTGAACATAAAAATCACACACTTGCCCTCAAAAATATTCTAACAGAATGGGTGCATAAAAATGGCTTACCTGCAAAGCTGGGGAATTTACAACGGGCATTATCGAGTCCCATAGTGGGTGAAAGTAGCTTTGCTCACAGTATTTTTAAATTGCCTAATGAATGTGAAGAGAGTAGTTCAAGTGAGTCAAGTTCTCTTTTTCATGAGACGAGACTACTGAAAGCAATGTACTCAAAGCAAAAAGAGGTGCCTACTGATCATTGGCCTCCTGTAGGAATAGATACTTGCATTAATTTAGCTCTCATCAATTCATCGCGTTCTAAAATATGTCGCGATTATGATTACTCTGTTAGAGGAGACCTTGATGATATTCTGCATGAGAAAACAATGGTGGAGTATAAAGATATATTTGGTGAACATGCTGCAGGAAAAGTAATATTAGTGGAAGGGCATCCAGGTAGTGGGAAAACTACTCTTGTGAGCAAAATATCTAAGGACTGGGCAACTGATGAAAGCTTTCTTGTTAACACAAAAATGTTGTTTTTGGTACCTCTTCGTTCTTTTGTTAAAAAGTCAAGTCATGATTTATATGACATACTTGAAATGTTTAGTCTTAATAAATCTCAGGTTATAAACAGTATTGAGGCTGAACAAGGTAGAGGGTCATGCTTTATACTTGATGGTTTAGATGAGTACAAAATTTGTGATGGAAAATCGATAGTGCTTTCACTTATTTACAAAACTTGTCTCCCTGAATGCATGGTTATTGTGACCTCTCGTCCCGTGGCTACTGCTGAAATGAGGAAATCAGCATGCATCTATAAAACCATTGAAGTGATAGGCTTCAAAGGTGAACAAATATACGAGTACATTGAAAGATATCCATTTGATAATACTTCCAGCAAATCCACATTAAAAAGTTATTTGGACTTGCACTCTAATATATTTCATATGTGCTATTTACCTGTTCATTCAGCAATGATATGTTTTTTGTATGATAAATGTGGAAGAATTCCCGAAACAGAAACCAAAGTATATGAGGAGTTTATCAGATTAATAGTAAGTAGAAATAATATGCGCTGTAATAAGCCTAGTCATATAGATGCCCTCAATATAATTAGTGAAGAGCATAGAGAACAGTTTAGCAAAATCTGTAAGCTTGCTTTTGAAATGACAATTCAATCAAAGCAATTAATTCGTGAGAATGATACTGAAGTTTCTATATTATCATCTGGTGAACTAGGAGATGAATCTACCCTGGGATTTCTCACAGTGGACAAAGCACTAACTTTGTACAATGTTATAAACACATATTCTTTCCTTCATCTAACTCTACAAGAATTCCTTGCTGCCTACCATATTAGTCATCTGGATGAAGATCAGCAAGTCAAAATATTCAGAGAATACCTGACTGAGCTTAGAAGGTCTTATGTTCTAGTTTTTTACTGTGGTATGACTAAGTTTAGACAAAATGATCCTCGACTCAGAATAGTTGTCCATTCTCCATATTTTATGCGGAATGCTTTTGAATCACAACAGAGTGTTGTTTGTGATCTTGCGCTAGAGGGAAAAAAGTTTTTTGACGAGGATATATATCTCACATCACGTGACATGATAGAGAGAGCTTAGATAGTTTCACAAGCAAGTGTAAACATTTTTAATATAACTTGGAAGAATTGCTCATTGACTGCAGAGAAGTTATGTTTGTTTTTTGGTGAAGTCAACAATGATAAACTTCGGTATCTAGAAGGTTTTAATTTGCCTTACAATAATCTTTCATCAGATAATCCTGGTAACACCATTATTGGTATTCCTGCTGCTGAACACATTGGCTCTCTTGTTGGCTTGAAGAAGTTGAATATGGAGAAATGTTCGATCGATAGCAAAACTGCTCGTACTTTATTGAAGGCTGTAAAAACTACTAAAATTGAGACATTAAATCTGAGTGATAATTTCATAGGATATGATGGAAATGACACATGGGATGAATTGAAATATCTAACTGATCTAAAGGTTTTAATAATAAATTATAACCAGATTAATGTACATTCACTGGTAAAAGTAATAGAGAATACTAAGTTGACTGGTCTTTCAGTGCTGTCTAATTGTTGTCAAGTTCGGATAGTCGCCTTGTCATTGCTTTTACAATTGCAATATATACATTTTAGTGGTTCAAAATTTTCTAATAATCCCCTGGATATTGCACCACTAAACAATAGCAATCTAAAAATACTCAATCTTTGTAATTGTAACTTGAATAATCACCAAAGTGCAAAATTACTGCAAGCGTTGAGACATTGCACTAATATAGAAAGGCTTGACTTGTCACTGAATGTTATTGCAACAATAGGTATGCCATATCTTTGTGATGGTGTCAGAGTTTGGAAAGAACTCATAACTCTTTATCTTACCGAAACTTTTATTGATACAGAAGGATCCAAGAGTTTGGCTGAGGTCATTGGTAATTGTAAAAAGATGACTAATTTTGATATATCACACAATAGTATTAACTCTACTGGAGCTCTGGCTTTAGTGAATGGACTCAAAGCTTGTACACAACTTAAATGTTTTGGAATCATTGGCAACTCTGTAGATGAAGTTACACTAAAAACCATTAAAGAAGACATGAAGGCGAGACAGTGTGCATTTTATCATGAAGTAAAATTGCATAGAAATGATTTTATACTTAGAGTGTAAAATGTCTCTTTAATTGAAGTAAGTAGTTCCCATTTAGCTACACCCATTGTAACTGAAAAATAATCATGCAAGTTTGATTCTGGCTAAATTACAATTATTTTTATATCAATTGTGTCATTACAATAACTAGAATACTGCAATTAGCTGTTTTTATAACAAAATCATTCATATCTCTAGTACTTGTGGTATTGTCTCATATTATTTCTGTGTGGATCACACTTTTGTGATCATCCTGTATTGTAAAACGCATCCGTATAAGAATAAGAGTTGTTCAGTAATTTATAACTACATGCGTGTAGGCCCTCCTGTTGTATCTCCCCAAATCTAGCCCAAGGACACCACATAAACTGGCGATGAGGACAGAATTGTTTCAGTATGAATCTTTTGGGAAGGTTAGACGAGTTTGATGGCTCCAAAGAGGAATGGCCACAGTACATTGAGCAAGTTAATAATTTTTTCGTGGCTAACGGAATTGACGACGCGACTAAAAAGAAGTCAGCGTTTTTGAGTAGCGTCGGTCCTGCTACTTATTATAGTCAGGAATTTGGTGTCTCCAGATAAACCTGGGGATAAGTCCTATGAAGAGTTGGTGACGAAACTTACCGATCATTTCTATCCTATTCCTTCAGAGACAGTTCTACATTTTAAATTCCATAGTCATTTCAGGAAGCCTACGGAGAGTGTGGCCGAGTTTGTGTCGGAATTGCCCTCGTTAGCCGAATTTTGTAACTTCGGAACTAGTTTAGAGGAAATGCTCAGGAACCGCCTGGTTTGCGGAATACAAAATAGTCATATACGGAAGCGGTTACTTGGAGAAAAGACTCTCACTTTTGCAAAGGCGCTGGAGCTATCCCAAGGATTGGAAACTGCATCAAAGAATGCGAAAGAGTTGGTTTAAGTAAGTACGAGTTCCTGAAGCTACCACTAGCACTGGTCCAGTGCATGCTGTGAAGTCCACTTTAAAGAGGAAGGAGACTAGTACTTCAGAAGGCAGACCACATAAAGGAACCAAGTCCAGGGTACAGCGAGAAGAAATCAAGTCAAAAGGACAGCAGCAAGGTGTGTGTCACTCGTGTGGTATATCAGGACATCTGCGTAGCGAGTGCCGTTTCCGTAATGCCAAATGTTACAAGTGTGGTAGAGTTGGGCATATACAAAAAGCCTGTCAAGGTAGATCTGGTGCAATGTCTACCCGCAGTAATTTTACTTACAAGAGGAAGTCAATGCACTGTTTGGAAGAAATTGATGATGCAGACAATGAGGAAACTGGTAGTGAGGAGGATCTGTACAGCATACATTCCAAGACTAAACATTAACCATATCGAGTATCTTTGAAAATAGACAGAGAGTTAGTGGAAATGGAAATTGATACGGGAGCGTCACTTTCGATCATGTCAGAGGAGGAATTTCAGAATCTGTGGCCCGAACGTCCATTATCTCCAAGTGATTTGACACTTCATTCTTATTCTGGTGAGTGTATTCCAGTAGTGGGATCTGTTGATATTAGCGTAAATTGCAAAGGGAAAGCAATTACATTACCTTTAGTTATCGTGAAGGTCCAAGCCTCTTAGGAAGAAATTGGTTACAGAATGTAAAATTTGACTGGCAGGAAATATTTTGGTCTCATAATGTTGCACTAACTAAATTTTTAGAAAAGTACAATGCAGTATTTTCAGAAGAATTGGGTACTGTGAAGGGATTCCGAGCTAAGATCCACGTAGAACCTCAAGTGTCACTCAAGTTTTAAAAAGCCAGGAGTGTGCCTTATTTTTATCGGGAGAAAGTTGAACAAGAACTGAATCGTTTAGTGCAAGAGGACATACTGGAACCAGTAGAGCATCAGAATGGGTGTCCCCTATAGTGGCGGTACTAAAAAAGGATGGGAAGAGTGTTCAAATCTGTGGTGATTTCAAGCAAACCATCAATCCTGCGTCTAAATTAGACAGATATCCCATTCCTAAAATTCAAGATCTGTTCTCTGAGCTGAGCGGAGGAAAATCCTTTACTAAATTGGACCTTAGCCAAGCATATGTGCAAATTCCACTAGAGGAAGAATCAAAGAATTTAGTCGTGATAAACACTCACAAAGGGTTATTTCGCTACACTAGAATGCCATATGGAGTTTCTTCAGCTCCGGGAATATTCCAAAGATTTATCGAATTGGCATTACAAGGGATACCAAAAGTTACTGAATACATAGATGACATTCTCATAACTGGGTCCACAGAAGAAGAACATTTACAGAATTTGTCTGAAGTCTTGACAAGACTGGAAAAGGCAGGCCTAAAGCTCAATCAGAATAAAAGCAAACATTTGGCACCATCTGCTGTTACTTACCTTGGTCATAGGATTGATCAGTTTGGACTGCATCCTATAGCAGAGAAAGTAGTAGCCATTCAAGAAGCTCCTGAACCAAGGAATGTCTCAAAGCTTAAAGCATATTTGGGCTTAATCACTTACTATAGTAAATTTCTGCCAAACTTGACTGGATATCCTACTAATGTGCGATGCTTCGTTGTATGGAATTGGTGCTGTTGGCTCATCGCATGCCAGATGGTTCGGAACATCCTATTGGATATGTTTCTTGTTCTCTGACAAAATCTCAACGTAACTATTCTCAGATAGAAGAGGAAGCACTTGCCCTAGTGTTTGGAGTTTAGAGGTTCCACTCATACTTGTTAGGTCATCATTTTGAATTAGTGACAGATCATCATCCATTGCTATCACTCTTACATGAACATAAAGCAACTTCGTCACAAGCCTCAGTTCGCATACGTCGTTGGTCTCTACTTTTGGCAGTATATGAGTACACCATCGTCTTCAGGAAAACGGACAAGCACCAAAATGCTGATGCATTGAGTCAATTGCCTGTATGTAAGTGTCACAGGGAGTTAGACACGCCTCCTGAGTTAGTGTTACCGACGGATCATCTTCGTGATTCACCCATCACTGCGCATCATATTCGAGTCTGGTCTTGACGTGACCCTATACTGTCAGCAGTATTATCTTTTGTCCAAAGTGGTGGGCCAGATAGTTTTGATCCAGCACTTTCGTCGTACAGTACAAAAGAACAGAACTCTCACTCTATCAAGGTTGTCTGATGTGGGGATCTCGTGTAGTTGTTCCTCCCCAGGGATGTGAAGGTGTTTTACAGGAACGACATGAAGGGCACTTAGGCATGACAAAGACGAAATCTCTTGCCAGAATGTATGTTTGGTGGCCGTCAATCGACAAAGACATCGCAAGGTCTGTTCAAGAATGTATGCACTGTCAACAGCAGTACCCTGGTTCTCGATGTGTACCCTTACAACCTTGGAAATGGCCATCACGACCTTGGGTTAGGCTACATATGGATTTTGTGGGTCCATTTGAAGGGAAAATAATGATACTGGTGGCGATAGACTCCCATTCAAAGTGGATTGAAGCATTTGTTACAAATAGAGCTACTTCACAAGTGGTTATTGAATTGTCACGCACCCTGTTTGCCCAGTTTGGTATACCAGAGGTAGTAGTCACAGACAATGGTTCATGTTTTGTAAGTGAAGACTTCGGAACATTCTTGGTTACCATTGGTATATAGCACGTCATTTCAGCTCCATATCACCCTTCCACCAATGGCCTCAACAATAAAGAGGGGACAGCAAACAAGGAAGTTTATCATCCTGATTGGCCAAGTTGTTGATATCGTATCGAGCAGCACCCCAAAGCACCACAGGTGAATCTCCATCTCAACTTTTGTTCGGACGACAATTCGAACTCGCTTGGATTTAATTAAACCATGCAGAGACAGTCATGTGGAGCAGCAACTACAACAACAGAAAACTTCTCATGGGGAAAAAATTTTGTAAGGGAGAGAGAGTGTATGTTCGTAATTTTGGTCAAGGATCAAGATGGCTCTCTGCAGTAATTGAGGAAGTTACTGGTCCCGTCTCCTATGTTGTTAGTTGAAGATAATGGAGTGGATGTCATGCAGATCATATTTGTCAGCAAGCGACAGTTTCCAGCACTACCATCGTGGATGCAACAGAAGTTGACGATCTGGAAGATATTCCTAATAGTGCTGTTTTGTCATCTGCAGACCATGCAGGAAGTGTTACCTCTTAGACCAGTACAGATGTAGACAAACAAACACCAGATGTGTCTTCAACTGGCGAAAGTCCAAGGGCAGTGGAACCTACTTCTGTTAGTCCACAAACCATCATCTATAGTAGTGAAATCCTATCCTAAAAGACAAGTTCGTCCATAAAACAGGTTTAAGCCTGGACAATAATCTCAGCTAGCTTCACATCACCTATATGAACGGAGGACTCCATAATCATTTATTTTAAGTTGCACAACCCTCTTTACAAGGGGAAGCGAATGTGGTATTGTTTCATATTATTTCTGTGTATATTACCCTTTACCTATTACTTTTGTGATCATCCTGTTTTTGTAAGACGCATGCTCAGAAGAATAAGAGTTGTGCAGTAATTTATAACTACATGCGTGTAGGCTCCCCAGTTGCATCTTCCCAAATCGAGCCCAAGGACACCACAGTACTGTTGTGTAACAACTGTATTTTTTTTGTGCTTTTTATTGAAGTTTATCATACTATTTGTTTTTTGTATAATGTAGTCCAGTTACCTTTGTAAGCTTAACATTCAGAATTATAATCAATATATTCTTGAAGCTCTATATGAGAATGAACAGAAGCCAGGAGGAATAATATGGAAATAGATAACTATTATAATGACACAAAGCTATATATATTATATAACAGTTGTACTGTTTGTAGTCACATCACTCCTTTATTAAGTTCCTGTAATAATGAGCAGTTATAATGATCTTTAGTGAGGAAATTACCATGTAGTCTCTGAGATGAAACATTGTCCATAGCATCATTTACTCTTGCTTCTGTATTTTTATTTACTTTTTACTTCTACGAGAATGCGTGAGATCACAAAAATTGGGTTAAACCTGGTTGGGCACGAAATGAACAGCATGAATGGCCATATTATTATAACAATAGTAACAGTAAATTTCAATTTAAATTGCGCATGAGTATCGGCAGCAGCAGGACCAAGAGGGGCGGGGCTGGCAGCACCTTCGTTCCCCTTCAGTCCACCTGCACTGCTATTGGTGTGGATGGGAGTTACCCTAGGGCGATTGTGGTGCAAATCCCCGTACCCTTCAGCCCAAGCAGGAGGCTCACCAACATACTACAGTAATCTTTAATTTATTAGACATGTCAACTCTGTCCAGTCATCTTCAGTAATTTTTTATGAAGTTCATTTTGGAAGGTCATGTGCTTGAAAATGCGAAGGAATCGTTAAAAGTTGTTTTCTGGATGGTTTCACTAGGTGGTGTGGTTTAGTTTACACAGAAGTCACCTTTGCCTCAACTAATACAGGTAATCATTTTGTTGAACTAGCTATCATGGCTGCATTTTATTCTATTGTTTGTCAACAACTGAAACAGTTAACTGAAAATAATTTATTATCGTTATTATTATTACTACTACTTCTATTACTGCTACTACTAATACTGTCCCTATACAGAAGTCTACCATTGTACCATTATTTCAATGTAAACGTGCACATAACATATATACATTCAGCAATAGTACAAATTTCTCATGAATGATGGAAGAGCAATCCAAATAATAAAATGCAGCTTTACATTTTGCCTACATATTAGAGTCAAGCAAACTAAAGCATCAATTAGTCATCATGACTCATTGCATCATTGATTACGTCATATAAGTGTTTTGTATCACGTTTTTGTTTTATCGATTGTGTATCTGATTTTTGTGCTTTTTATTATTATTATGAATTATATTGATTTTAGTTCGCTAGCTTGCTAATCAACAACAGGAAACATCCCACACAGAGTACTCTTGAGTCTTTGACCCATTTGTTTCTGCAACATTAACTGATGAAGGACTTCATTGCTTTGCTAATGTTCACGTAATTAGACCCTTTACCTGCCCTAGACAAAACACTCTCTCCAGGTGTCCCAATAATATTTATTACATTTGTTTGGCTTGAATTGTGCATTTGATGAACTTTACAGAGTTAGATAGCGGAGTGACCCATCATGACCATTAAGTTCACTAACTAGTTGCCCTTTTTTTATTGACTACTGGATCGTTCTTGTCTCAAGTTGACAACTGATTCTTTTAATGTGGTTGCAGGTGTCCCCCAGCTCTGCTGAATTGACAAGCATGTTTCTGGTGTGTATAGTACAGTGTTGTATTAGTTTTCATTATTCATAGTTTGTCTAAACATTGGGTGGGAGAGAGGAACTTAGCATAGTCTGGTAAAGGGTCTCACTATTGGAGATCAAACCTAGCACCTCACCCCAACCCACTGTTGTAGTATCAAATTTCTTTGGAGTCATTGCTCATTCTTTTCCTCAAACACCTCTTCGCCATGTACTGTATAAGTTTTGCGAGATTTGCACTATTCTATGGAGGGAGGGAGCTATGAGTTGACACCTACTCCCTGCATTTGCTTAGTATTAATCACCATGAAGGGTATCACATGTCCATTGTAACACAAGTACTGAAGTTGGTAATTTGATATAAATAAATATCTAGAGACCTTGAATTTTTTTAAATTTTTTATTTATTATTTTTATTATTATTATAAAACTGGCCACACCACATAATGGTGAGCATGCATATAATTTACAAGCTAAAAAAATTATTTTTAATTCCATGACCACTATGTCCAACATATGATCACAAGATATTCATTCACTAGGTTGCCTTCCCTCTGCCCAGAAATGATCTCTTCTCTTTCGAGCCTTCTCCAGGATGTCAGATGCCACAGAACAACTGGACATGGAGAGAGGTGACAGAGACAACTGATCGGCTTCTTTGTCAGGTGTGCCTCGATAAGAGGACGGCTCGTACGGCTTCATAGTGTGGGTGTGGCCACCGTGGATCTGACCCGTGATGTGCTTCACAGGAGGTTGTTCGACGATTTTCAGATTGCTTCTGATCTTCTTAAGTTGTTGCTGACTCTGTTGCTGCTGGGAACGAATGCTCTGGTGGGTCACGTAGTGGTCCGACTGTTTGTCACACATTCTGCCGTACGCGCCACACGGCTGAGCAGCAACTGTAACTGGTACTTTGTAGTCCTTACCCTTCGCTTGTTTGCTCCCCAGGACCCCACCCAGAGGCTCAGTCCGGCTTCGATCACGAGATTGTAGCGCAGCGGGCTGCAAGCTGGACCCACATACATTGCAGGAGTCTGTCCCAGGTCTGGTGACCCACATTCTGTCGCCAGATTGAGTCGTCAATGTTTTTCGCTTGGGATCTCCAGAAGGTTTACTAACCTGGCTGGTCTTCAATGGTGCTGGCGGAGTTGGTGATCTTGGTCGCACTACAGGTGTTGAGCGACGATCACATTCTGGGACACAGTCGGCATGAAAAGGAGAAGAACGGCCGGAGATATGTCGGGGCATATCTCTCCCACCTGCACCAAGAACCTCACTGGAACATTTCCTTGTCTCTCTGTCATCTTCACCGCCCAGTAAATCTTTCTCACGAGTGTGAAGTAGAGGTGATGACTGCTTGGGCGGTGACACTAAAAGGGGTGTGGTTCTGTCCAAGTGATGCCTGACCTTACTATGACCTTTCTTACGCAACTCATCAGTGGGAATTCGCCCATCGTAGTCCTCCAGATCATTATCTGATGATGAATGAAGTTTCTGAAAATCACAAGTGCACTTTGCATCATTACCACCGGGCAATTCCACCTCAGCTGGAAAAGTCGAGCGTGAATGGTACGCCTTTGTTTTATCTGATCTCGCCCGTCTGGGGTGAGTGCCAGTAATCGTTGGTTTCATAACACGATATTTACCATCTTCACTTTCAAGATCTTCAATGACCAGTTCTTCTCTGCCAGCTGCTTTGCGTCCATCGTTTTTGTAATATTCACTTCTCGTCCACATCTTTCCTTCGCTAGGACCAGCTACAGTGGGTTTGGCTGGTTCATGGCTAGTTTCGCACGAGGTTGATGATGTGAAGCTGGACGAATTCTTGCTCCTAGGAATGGGAGCATTGTCTCTGAGATGGACCAGGTAGTGGGGCTGGAAGCTTGTTCTCTCTGATTGCCACTTATTTAGATCTGCCTTGCGTCGAAGTTCAATCAACTGGAAAAAAAAAATAAAAAAAATAAAAAAAATAATAATTAATTAAAAACAAAATATGAAATATGACCTTGATTAAGATATAATGAGTTTGGTAAGAAGTCATCAAAATGACTATTTTTCTACATAAGAAATTGGTAAAGGGTTTCCTTAACAAACATGCTGCAGATCTATCAGAAAACCCAAGTACAGTGTACAAGTACTCCAGTGAGCATCACTTGAAAATATGTCATTTTACACAATTTTGCCACTTCATATCCATCTAACATTACATTTCCAACTAAAAAAAAAAAAAAAAAAAAAAAGCACCTCAGTGTGAACACATATTGCAGTGGTGCCAGAATGAACTCTCACACCACACCGCCATGAACAATAAACAAGAGGCAGGGTACAGCAATAATATGCTGCACACACAAGTTTTTTCCAGTGTAAACTAACTGTTTGAGCTTAGGAGAGACTGTAGCATTGTCAGTTGAAAGTAGAGTTAACTTAAAGTTAATGGCCTAGAACACTAAATACACAGTAGCATGAAAATCCAGTGCTAATTAACATACACGGATAATTGGCGAGCGAGCGTAGCGAGCGAGACACTTACAGGGGTAACACAATCGAAAATCGGGGATGTTAGTTTATTTATTTATTTATTTATTTATTTGTATATATGTATGGACGTACGTAAGGCATTTTTGTACTTTGACCCTCGCGTTTTTGTGTTAGTTCGGTTGCCGACCCCGTCCAAAATTGCACTAAACAGAATCCTCTGGTTTATCGATCAGTACCCGTATCACCCTAGAAATTGAATTGTTTACCTTTTTGAATTCTTTTTCGGGTGCAGTTAAAACTTGAAAACTTAAGGGACTTCCATTTCTATTCGAGTTAGTGGCGATGGTAAGTCAATGCGCTCTTTGTCATGGTTATAAGCCGTGCGCAACAGTATTTATTTGAAAATATATTGTCCACTAGACTACTGCGAAGGTAAGTCTGTGTAGGTGCATGTCCAGTTGTGTCAAAGCATTGTGTGTTACAACCACTACTTAGCTAAAGAATATCACAAAGAAAACTTTTAAATAACCTGTATTGTTTTGTTGTTGTTGTTTTTTCCTTCAATTCAAGCAGTTGCAGAGTGTTAGTTGTTACTATGGCACTGAAATCCCTTTACCCTGTATGCTAAATAAACAAACTGGACCTTATTTTCAGTAGCTTTAGTGTTAGAAGTCAAAATCATTCATATAAAAATATTATAGTCTTTAGGCTCGCTCGCCATTTGTGCTCAAGCACATCACTAGTAACATCTACTTGTGTGTCAGTAACAATGACGACAGTGTGTATGAATTATTCCTTAAAGCTCTAAAGGAAATGACAAATAATGTAGCTATAAAAGCAGGTAAAACTGGTGAGAGGAGGACAGTGAAAGTTACAAAAATTTCACAAAGCCTAAGTCCACTATCTTGGATAGAAGGACAGAGAGGGTACTGAAAAGAGGCAATAACTGAAGGGAATGCATACTCAGTCGTGTAATCCCTATAAGTGTTTATTATGTAGAGTTATACTAGCACAGCTTAATGCAGACTACTGCTCCATAAGCCTGCTGACAGGAAGAAAAACCCAACCTTTCTTCAAGAAATGTAAAACACACCTGTGCGAGAAGTTTCATACACATACATACATACATACACATACAGATCCACATATACATACACACATACATACATAGACACATACATACATACACAGATACATACATACCTGGTCAAACCAAGACATGCCATTGGGGTCGTGCACTCTGCTATGGCTGTCATCGACTGCATCACTGGAAGGTTGACTTCGAGAATCACCTTCTGCCGGAGTTACCTGCATACAGAGACACAATGCCACACATGAATCTGTACACTCTATACATGACACAATATCAGAATGCAGAAGCAGTATATCATGAATGATGATACTGATCTACTAATTGGTAATAATAAAGGCTAGCAAGTACCCCACCACACACACACACACACACACACACACAGTGGCGCTTGATGTACTAATTATTGTGAATGCAGCATCATTTTAGTTATTTTTCATTCTTTCTTATATCCTCTACCACTTGTTTCAGTTATATCATCCCCCCCCCCCCCCCCCCCCCTCCCCATCCTCCTGCTCTCCTTCTTCCTGAACACTCTCCTCTAAACACAAACATATCATTGCCTTTTTTTTTTTTGCCAGACTATAGATTAAAACATTTCCATATACGATGTTACACCAAGGAAGTTGTAAATTGCTAATTAGCATTTCTTAGTTAACGTACCAATGTTAACAAATTAGCCTTAATGAGACAGGTAAGGTACTTTGTGGATGTCTGGTGGAACTTATTCCATTCCAATGTTTAGGTTACAGATAAGTCTTTAGAGTAAAAAGGAAGTGTACAAAACTTGTTCAGAAACTGTAGCATGAAATAATAATCAGTGAGGAATGTTACATGAAGATCTGCAAGTGAAATATCAGAACACACACGCGCACACACACTTAGAGATCCTATGGTCTTTGTCAATCTTTACAGTTATGACTATAGTAAGTAGTAGTAATTACCATAGTAATGAAGCACTAAAGGTGTGAACCCTCAACGCTATTAAACATTACCTAGCTATTACAATATTATCTCCTTCCAAAAGAACAATCAATCTGTTAGCTATTATAATGAGGCATCAAAATAGCTCGACCAATGAAAATGGTACATCAAAACACTGCCTTCATAAGAGAAGAAGCTAAACTAGCTAGAAACACTTACCAATATACACTTTCAACGTGAAACTTCCCTCCTTTCAACTCCGTCAACTTCCCTGAGCATTAAGCGAACTACACCGCTGGCTGCAAGAAATTATTTGCTCACGTGATTGTGACGTGTGATGCCAGGGGGTGTTGCCCATAAAAGCTGGTACTTACCGCGGAGCTGAAAGCTTCGCGTTTTCTCAACGATTAGCCCGAAAATTTTCAGAGTGTGACAGACAAACAGACAGACAGACAGACAGGACGACTACTATAACCCTTTCGCACATGTGTGCTGAGGGTTAATTATAAACAAAAACAAAAGAAAAATCTAGTTGACAATAACACGTGACATGTAGTGACTTGTAATGTTTAGAACATAGCGAGACAGTTTAGTTTGTCATGTGACAGAGGGACTTAGGGAGGGAGACTATACTACGTATATTTATTATATGTTCAATAGGTTACACCACGACATGGAGGTCAGTATGGGATTTACACAACTGGATTTACACAACTGAGGGCCAAAGGCCCAAGGATAGTGGAAACCCTGTACCGACCAAACACGGCGTGACGCAACTGACTTGTACCATGGCTCTAGGCTATAGGAAACACATAAAAACTATTTTTGATTGGACGGTTCACTTATTCACCTCCTAGGAGGTGGGTATGAACTATATTCACCATTGGACAGTTTGAACGTACCACAGTACAAATATACCGACTTCCCGCCTAGAAGGCAGGGATACTGTGTATTACAGTGTCCCTCCAATTGCATTGTTAAGAAAGGGTTACTGCATTCCAAGTGATGCACAGCTAATATGAAATGCCACGCCTCCTCAGCATCCCTCAGGACCTTGCCCTCCCTGCACTGAAGATGCTAACAGTAATTAGTATTTAGTACCAAACAAGAAAGGCTATTTGTGTAGAAACACCAGGTAGCAGACACAAACCTGCTGGTCACTCTAGATTGCCATGGCTTGGGTAGGAAGGAATATGTAAAAACTTGTAATGTATATACAAATTATCACCAAATTTTGTAACCTCCACAAACTGCAATTATACAAACATCAAGCTGAACTTTATAGTTCTAATTATTTCCTTAAACAAATAATTACGGCACTAAAAAAAAGTTTGTGCTGTTTATTTAAATACTCCAGAGGCTGTCGCCTGACAGTCAAACAGTTAGCATAGTCCTCTGTTCTACACTGATGGAGGGAATTTACTGGACATAAAAAATAAAAAAATAAAAATAAAAAAAAATAAAAAGGCACGCTTTGAAAAGACAAAACAACAAAAATTGTTGCCTGTGACTGCAGAGCATGTTACACAAGTAGGTAAACAGGTGAATATACATAATTATGTAATAATGTATATTCGGTGCAATCCCAGCTATGATAGCCAACAGACAGGATGAGTACCGTAACCTAACCACATGCACACTGAAGGTTAACAATATAATTTGGTATAATCTTAGATTAGATGCTGGTTATAGTAACAACAATAACAAATAAAACCCTTACGTTTTCTTTGTCCACTCGGTGTATTCTGGAAGATCTCTTCTGACCTTCAGGTCCTCCGAAGTTGAGTTTGTAGTGTGTCGTCCACTGGCCTCCTGGGGGTTTGTCAGATGGGAGGCTTCGCGGTGGAGGGGAGTGTTTAAGGAGGCGGGGATCCGTGGGGTCCGTCAACACTGGTGGCCCTCCATATGTAACAGGGGGTGGGGTCACTGGAATGAAATACATAAGACAATTAATAGTACCATTCCAAAGGTGATACGAATAATAATTTTCTGAATTGTCTACTATTGTTACTGGAGATTGAATGGTACAGAAAGACCCACTGGTAGAGTTGAGAGTATCCCTATCACAACAACTACAAAACTTAGCCTTTGTTCTTTTAATACCCCCAAATTCTAAAAAACCCTTTTGTTCTTTTAATACCCCCAAATTCTAACCCAACTCGCTAGCAGCACTTCACTCCCAGTTTGCTGGAATGTCTATATTAGTGGTTCACTAGGTAGGTGTTGAGGATGCTGTATTCCATATGCCATAAGAGTATAGGTACATGTATATAAATTTACACGAACTACATTGCCAGGTGCAAACTACTATAAATTACTGGGCATGAAATATACACAGATTATTCACCAGTTCTAAATATCTATATAGCTTTATTTTCCAATTTATGAACAATATTCTTGGACAGTCTCTTTATTGAACTCTTGTGTCTTCACTTCAACTATAAAGGAATTTTTTTTTAAATCCATTACTATGCAGGCTTCTATCCAATCAAAAGAAGCCTAAAGGTCATGACCTTTCCTAGGATGTCATAAGTGGTTTACCATCTGAGGTTCCACATTACAACTGCTTCCCACCCCACTTCTGTTGCCATGGTACTAGACCAATCATGTTGAACTTCTAAGTATTCTATCTATAATAAGGTCATACATACATAGATGCCCCAAATACATAAAGTATAACATTTGCTCAAACCTCACCCAGAACCCAAAGTATCGAAATATCCAAGCAGAAAACTAATATAGCGGTTAAAGCAATGTACAGGCAAGAAGTTGAAACGTCAGGCTAAGTTTTAATTAACACAATATTGGCTGTTAGAACGAGAAATTTGCTATTACACACACACACACACACAAATATACCTGAGTAATACAGGCCAAACCTCATCTGCTTCTAAGCCCCACCTCCTACTGCCCCACCCTCCCCCACTCACCACTCCTCTGCTTGTGTTTCTTGTTCCCCCACATTTCTCCCACCCAGTCCTTGTAGTGCTTCTGGTATTCAGTTTCAAATATCCCCACAGCTTGCGCTCTCAATGTCCTGTCCTTCTCATACAACTTTTTGAGAGGAGACTTGTAAGTTCTCTTCCTCTTTTGTCCAGCAGCAGAATCTTTCGAAGGGTTTCTAGTGTCCAGACTTTGCCGTTCCAAATTAGTTTGCTTGCGTGGTGCACTCTTGTTCTTTTGCAAATCACTACCCTTTTGTATTCGCTTAGGACCTTGTATCATTTCTTTCGCTTCTGGCTTTTTCTCAACGACCATTTTCTTTGCTTTCTTATCTGCACTCCTGCTAATCCTGTCAGGCTTTTCGTCTGCTGCTCCTGGTAGTGTCAAACGATCCACGAATAAAGGTCGTCGACATTTCGGCGGAATGGTTGCCTTAGGGGCACCATCTTCAGGTTGGTGGTGTACAGCATGCTCATTGGCAACGCTTGGAGCTGGCCGTTCATCTCTCGGCACTGGACGCTCATTTCTCGCAGCTGGTTGTCCATTTCTCCGTGCTTGTTGTTCCTCTCTTCCATACCTCTCCTTAACTTCATGCTTGCTATCATATTTCGGCTTCTTCTCGTCAATCTCCTGGACCTTGCTGAGAGGACATTCGGGGGAGTGACGGTCCTTGTCTGGTCTGCTACCACGTGACCTCTGACCTCGCCTCAGTCGCTCCTCCGCCTCCAGCAGTGGTGCGTGGCGCTCTCTTTTCCTATCCAACCAGGGCTGGGAGAAGTCCACCTCGTAAGAGGTGGGGTGACTTGTGTTGGCACGGCGATAGCCTGCTTTAAACTGCTGTGCCTTGTCACTTTTCTGAAAAATAAAAAAAATATTTTAGATATAGATTCGAAATTACCATAAATTTTTTTTTCATCTATGCTATAAGATCTTACTGACTCATATCAAATGACAATGTAAAAAAAAAAATATGTGACAGTTTCACAACAGCAATACCACCTATGATCTCTGTAAATTTTACATATGACAAGAATGGTACATGCTGATACATGTGTAGACTGATACATGTGTAGACTGATACATATGTAAGCCAAACATTACTGCACATGTGTGTGTATGTGTGTGTGTTATGTTGGAGTGAGTGAGCATATGGCTGCACATGAAATTTCACCAAGCAGAGAGTGAGTAGTCACAACTTTCTTATCAGTGATCCACAACAGCAACCACACCAACCACTAAATACTCTCTAGTGGGTTAGATAAGGTGCCAGTCACCGGTAAAGTAGTATACCTACTGACAACCACATGCCTTTTCCCAAACCCTCCTCCTCCACCCCTCCCCTTCAGACTTAAGGTGTGTGTGCGTGTGTGTGTGTGTGTTATGCAAGGTTCAGTTATTTTCTCTATAAATTAAATTTACCATGGCTAATCAATGCCCATATACACATACTACATCACATATCAAGTAAGAGTACTGAGATACAAGTGCATGTGATAGCTAATACAGTGAGTAGTTTCTGTGTGTATACAAAACAGGTTGGACTTGTCTCCATTGGGAATGTCATGTAATAGGCCACAGTTTACCGAGACTCACAAATACCCAGTAGACTGGAAGATGAAAGTGTTGTTCCTGCTACATTGAATGCATGAATTGAATTGATATGAAGTACACTTGAGGTTTGAATGTTAATCTTCAATAGTCAATGAGCAGGAAACAGTCAATGAGCAGGAAACGGCCAAAGGGAATTGGAAAAAAAAAAAAAAACCCTCAAAAACTGCATCCGCCCCCCCCCTTCTAAAACAAATCTATGATTAGGCTATATAAAAACCAACGGAGTGCACAGTTTAAAACTATGTAAGCCACAAAAAAAAAAAAAAAAAGCAATAGAAAAAGTTATTTCAGAAGGTTAAGTAACCTTGAACTGAACACTTAGTACTATTGATTTTATTATAATATTAAACACAGTATGTGATACAGAGTGATGGTAATTTGTATGGAGTTAGTGAGATCAATGAATAGACTTATAGCCTACAGTTGGAATAGAGCACTTCACATTCCCTACCTGCTAATTGGTTGGTGTCAATTACACCCAATAAACAGGCTCCACATACCAGGGAAATTCACAAGTAATGACCTCTTCGCTTGACCAACCAAATGCCAAGAAAATACTTACCACCCAGACCTACACTATCTGGGCATGCCTCATCTCATCCCTAATCAAGGCACAATGGAGACCTCAGAATTATCACATTAGTGCTTGCCAGCTATGCCTACTGTCAGAGTTCAACACATTTTAGCCAATCACCTGAATGACCACATATTCACTAACTCGGAGCTAAAAAGCCAAAAAGCTATATTGTAGTGATACCTAACTATAGAACACTATAGCTATAGAAATAAAGAAATTTAGTAAAATACATTATGAATGTTAGAAATCATCCTTTTACTGTATTCCATACACTACTACAATGTAGTACAATACGGCCATTGAAAACAACAACAACATACAAGTCTGTTCCAAAGTCATATGTACACACTACGTCAACAGTCGTACGATTAAGTAAGCATACAATCGTAGCACCTAAGGCTTTGGAACAGACCTTTTATCCAACAGGAAAGGGTTGACATACCATTTCATCAAATTCGAACTTCTTGTGCATGCTAAGTGAACCTGGAGCTCATACTGGGTGCAGAAGAAACTTGGGTTCTGGAACGGATAGCATGGATACATACATACCTTGGCACTTGATCAAACCATAGAAGAGAGAGAGCTAAAGACTTTGCTATAAAGGGTTGATATGTGTATAAGAGGCTATTAACACACCAGTCTAGTGTAGTGGGAGTAATCCGTGTGAGAACCAGCAGATAGGGATGCCTCAGTATCTAGCTATGTGTTTCTTTTTCTCGCTAGAAAGAAAGGAACACAGTCCAGTTATTTAGGATTGGAGCAAGTGCCACTAGCATAAGCACCATATTGTTATAAAGTGTCGAGTTAATAAATAACCCACCACAGCATTCCCTGTATTTAGTTCTCATCTTTATAACCAATTCACATCGTTATGAACTTCTCCACTTGTTGTTATCCTTGCATACAGCTCTGTTTAGTTATCTGACCCACTTTCATCTTCATGTTTCATTGAAGTCGGTTTGATTACTAAGTAACCACACAACATGGGATTACTGATGTTCGTAGGAAAGGTATTCAAAACTATTTTGAGATTTACTTACGTGGATTGATTAGTAACTTAAATCTATGAATACAAGTTATTGAAGGAAACGCGGTAGTGGTAGTCAAATGGGCGAAAATAAACTGCAAACAAGGCTTACGAACATTCAGCCACTAGGTCCCGCTTAAAGTTGTAATTTGAAAAGCTCACTGTCTTGCACCGATCACATACACAAGCAAATTACTAGGGATTACTGCCATGAACTACATACCTCTTTCTGTAGGCTCTTAAAATGTATACAGTATACAGAGTACGTCGTGAATGTAGAATGTAAGATTCAGGAATCGTAGAGAAATAAATATTGACAAGATTAACTGCACAGATAAAACATTGCTGATAATTTTCTTCAATCCAGTGACCTGGACGTTAATCATTTTCGGTGTCAAGCTTCTGGGCACCAGAATATCACAGGGGCTATCACTTAACTTGTACCATGGTACATTCAAACTGTCCAATCAGATTGCACAATTTGAGTTGAATATATTACCCACCTCCTAGGAGGTGAATAAGTGAACCGTCCAATCAAAACTAGTCTTTATACATTTCCTATTCTCCGTTCGGTTATACCAACCTCCATGTCATGGTGTAACATGCAAAAATTCCTTGTAACTTTTCTTCCATTGTACCACCCCTACTCGTCATGAGTTCAGCCACACCCGCAGAAGTGTACAACAAGAATGAAGTGCATGATTTCACTGACCACAAATCAACACGTACCCCATTATCCATGGTTCAAACCAACAGCTTTGATTTCAAGCTTATAAAGAAGCCAAATTGTTGGCTGTTCCTGTTGGCTCTGTACACATGCACATATGTAAAGCTCAGAAGGCTCAAAGGTAAAGATATTTTGTCATTTCCTTTTGGACAAAGTAAACAAAAAAAGTCCAGTTACATTTTGTGGTGGAGTAAGAACAGACTAAAATACTTGGAATTCCTTTATCCCTGAGACACACATCAAGTATTGAGTTACACCTTGCATATCAGTAGAATTAACTTCACAATTGTTTAGCAACATCTATCCCTAATATCATGTTTAAAAAAAAAGAGGATGAGGGGTAGGGCTTGACACATACTAAATTTAAGCAAGTATATGCTTCAATGCTATGTATTATAAACATTATTCACTGAAGTAACTTATGCTTGACACCAAGTGTGTGAGTGTGCCATGCGTTGCGCACAATTATGTGAGTGTGTGTGAGTGTGTGCATTATGAGTGTGCATATATGTCTAAGCCAATACACCAAAAGTACATACATCTAGGCATCATAAGGCTGGACTTCCCTCAAGTCCCATCTCTGATGAAACCACACCCACATCAATTACATTGCTTTGAAATGGTCATCTCCTGTTTACTGGTACACACAGAGCATGTCCTACATTGTGTGCGTACATCAATACAAGCAAGGAAATGTACATGCCTATTCATCCTGCACCACCTGAAGTGGAATGAACACCATTTCAAGTACTAACATAAATGTCAGTAACACACTCGCACAAAACAGTGTAAGTTTGTGTGTTGTATGTTCATCATATGCATTAGAAGTGAGCGGGTGTAAGGCGCCCAGGACAACGATTAATCAAGCGACAATCGAAGGACCAGCTATCTAACACACTACTCAATTCTAAGGCCTAGCTATTACTTAAGAACTAAGCTATGCACCAGACAGCACTTCTGTCACTACTAAAGCTCAGTCTATCTAGACACAATGCGACTGACTAACTACTACAATGACTAGAACACTAACTGAACTAAGCAGCAAGACAGAGATCTCTACTAGCGAGGGAGCAGAGATCTTGCACTCGAACTATTACTGTACAAGGACAGCTAGGAGAGAGAGAAGATAACTTTTGACTTTCACAACTGTAATAATACTACTACTAAGAACTACCTCTTTCCCATGCATTCCATTCTAAACTGACCTCATACAAACCCACTGTTTACTTTGGTTCTAGTCACACTCCCTTCAATCTAAGTCTATAATTGAATGATGCTTGGGAGTGTGGTGGAGTTTCTATAGGTGATAATGGATGAGGGTTTGTGTAATGCAGAAGTGATAGATGGGAGGGGCTCATTAAGTTGTTGGCTGTGGGCTGTGTGATGAGGACCTGAATATACTGGGCGTGGCAAGAAATGGCTTGATTAGGAGGAGTCATAGATTCGGCAGATACTAACAAAACAAGCTGATTGATTGCTCGGTTGTATTCTTTTCCATTACGTATGATGTCAGCAGTCCTGACAAGATTATCTGAACCCGGGTACAGTTTCACTATTCTTCCTAACGGCCATGTTAGCTGAACGAGAGTGTCATCTTTCACCACCACAATGTCATCAACGCAAAAATTCCTACTTGGAGTCTGCCATTTGTTCCTGGCTTGCATCGATTGTAAGTAGCGTGTCCTCCACTGAACCCACGAGTCAGCATTTATTCGCTCAACTAAATTCCATCGCTTGAGAAGGGCTTGTCGAAGATGTGATGTCTGCATTAGAGGGAGGTGCTATCAATGGTCTGCCTATAAGGAAATGCCCTGCTGTAAGGTTAGGTTGGACAGTCTGCATCCGTAGCATCCAGAGCCAGTAGTGGGCGGCTGTTTAGAATTGCTTCAGCCTGAGTCAACACAGTATTGAGTTCTTCAAATGTTAGAAGATGAGTGCCAGGTTCTTGCGAAGAAGAGCCTTCATTGCCTTCACTCCTGTTTCCCAGAGTCCACCAAAGTGTGGAGCCCGGGAAGGGATGAAATGCCAGTGGAGTGAGTGAGATGTGGCCAGATGGGAGACAGCTTCTTGTGTTGCTTTGGCTTTCAACAGAGACTGGATTTCATCTAATTCGTTCTTTGCACTGATAAAGTTTGATCCATGATCTGTGAAGACATGAGATGGAGTGCCACGTCTATTACAGAATTTCTGAAATGCTGATAAGAATGCCTCAGTACTTAAATATGAGCAGAGATCCAAATGGATAGCTCGAGTGGACATACATATGAACAGACGAGTGTAGACTTTGACTCTAGTTGGTTTTTGTGGATTGCCTCTCCGTATTATGTATAACCCAGCAAAATCTATTCCAATTCTTTCAAACGGTGGGGAGGGTCGAGTTCTATGAGTTGGCAACATTCCCATCTGCTGGTGGGCAACACGAAGATAAGACTTCTGACACACAACACACGTACGACTGAGAGACTTCAAAAAGGATTTAACGTTGGGAATATAGTAATCTTCAGCTAATGTTGCTAGGAGCGTAGATGCTCCGGGATGATTCTTCTCAACATGAAGTGAATGAACAAATAACTTGGTGAGAGAGGAACGTAAACTCAGTATTGTGTAGAGTCGAGGTTGCAGGGGAGCCAGATCCTCACGAACTCTACTTCTTATGGTGAGAAGTCCATCCTGAGACAAATACAGGTCAAATTTGAAGAGAGGACAAGACTTAGGAATTTTCTTTCCTTTCTTGATGAGCTCAATTGTATCCATATAAACTTCTTCTTGAGAGAAGCGCAACAAGGTACGCTTGGCATTGTGGACTTCCTTGGAAGTGAGCACTGGTGATTGCTGTCGCTTCTGTGAATGGGAACAATTGTACATGAAACGCTTGCACCAGGCTACTACTCCCACTAACTGGGAAAAGGAGGAATACTTTTCAAACAAACTACTATCTTTCATCACTGAAATTCTTAGGATGGGTGTTGGTTTCAACTCTGGATCATCAACGGGCGTTTGTGTAGAGAGAACTGGCCAAGAAGGTCCGTGCCACCAGAGTTTAGAGTTCACTAGCGCTTCAGGATCTGCTCCTCTGCTTGCGATGTCAGCAGGGTTGTCAGAAGTTGGTATGTGGCACCACTGAGATGCTGGATACATAAGGCTTTAGTGAGCTCGGAGACTTGCTGATCCACGTCAGAACAATTGATGAATCAGTCCAAGCATAAACATGCTCGCGTGGGAGACCCAGGGACGTAGCGACAAACTTCAACAAATTAGCGGTGAGAACTGCTGCTGATAGTTCGAGGCGGGGAACTGTTGTTGCCTTGAGAGGAGTGACTCTAGTATTGCTGGTGATGAGAGTGGTTGAGACTGAGGTGTCTTCATAAACTGTCCTCAAATACACAACACCACCGTATGCCAAAGTTGAGGCATCTGTGAAGCCATGAATTTGTTTAGAAATCACATTGGTGTTGTTGTGTTGATTGAAAGGTCTATCGATTGGGAAGTTCGCAATAATGGGCAATTGAGATAGCCATCTCTTCCATTGTTCTAAATTGTTTCTGGTACTTCTGTATCCCAACCCAGATGCATAGTCCACAACTTTTGAAGGAGAATTCGTGGTTGTATAGTGGAAGATGAGAAAAATCCCAACACATCAAATACCTTGGCTGTTGTAGATGCTATACTTCTCTTAGTTGCAGACTGCACATCGGGCACTTCTGGGATGGACACATGAAACTGATCTTTCTTCACATTCCAGTGTATGCCAAGGGCTTTCCCAGATGAGAGAGGGTCACAAATTTCCAAATCGGCCTTTTCCTGTAGTGACTCGGGAACCATCTTCACACTTGTGTTGCTAAGAACGGAGATGATTTTACACCAAACGTTAATCTTTTCATCTTGCAATCAGTCAGGCAACCACGCCTTCGAACAAAGAAACGGTGAAAGTTTCTATCGTCAGGTGGCAACTCTATCTCGCGGAACACCTTGGAGATGTCCGCAGATATGGCTATACGATGTGTCCGAAACTTAATGAGAATAGCTGGAAGTAAAGGATAGAGATTTGGACCAGCAAGGAGTTCATCATTGAGAGAGGTTCCATTCCATGTTTTTGCAGATGCATAAAAAACTGCACGCAATTTTGTGGTGGTCGATGATTCCTTGCTAACACCATGAACTGGCAAATAGTACATCTTAGAATGTGACAGATTTCTTTCTGAATATGGAACAATCCGAGCATGACCCATTGTGAGGTATTCTTCTAATACTGACTGGAATTGTTGAAGTTGTCCTCGGCAATTTAGAGTTTTTTCCATTTGTGAGAATCTCCGAATTGCAGCAGGTTTTGATTCACCAAGTACAGGAATTGGATTCTTTTTGGAAGCCGTACTGAATACCGGCCATTGTCCAGTACTTCGTGCGTCTGCTGAAAGAAATCGAGTGCAGCTTGATCTTCAGCACTATATTGTGAATGATCAGACTTTGGAATCTGATCCATCTGCACAATGTTTGGAGGGCTTCATCTAGAGTGTGATCAGTTGTTGAATAGTTAGCACTGTTTTCTACTTTGACAAATCCAATCCTTCTCCTTCTAAAGTCCATCCAAATATGGTCTTGGTCAAGGTTGGGTTAGAGTGCTGAGTTGAGCCTCCTATCACACAGTCTCCTCCTTCACGAATACTGAGGAGTACATCTATTTTTCCACCCAACTGAGGATCTGCTAGTGGTGTTATCTAACACACTACTCAATTCTAAGGCCTAGCTATCACCTAAGAACTAAGCTATGCACCAGACAGCACTTCTGTCACTACTAAAGCTCAATCTATCTAGACACAATACGACTGACTAACTACTGCAATGACTAGAACACTAACTGAACTAAGTAGCAAGACAGAGATCTCTACTAGCGAGGGAGCAGAGATCTTGCACTAGAACTATTACTGTACAAGGACAGCTAAGAAAGAGAGAAGATAACTTTGACTTTCACAACTGTAATACTACTACTACTAAGAACTACATTACAAGAGTATATGAAGGGAGTGACTAGAACAAAGTAAACAGTGGGTTTGTATGAGGTAAGTTTAGAATGGAATGCATGGGAAAGAACAAGATGGTGAATGTCTAAGTCTATAATTGAATGATGCTTGGGAGTGTGTTGGAGTTTCTATAGGTGATAATAAATGAGGGTTTGTGTAATGCAGAAGTCATAGAAAGTTGTTGCCTGTGACCATGTGAAGGTCTAGGACCTGAACAAGAAGAGAATCTGATGACTCAGCAATATGCGACTGAAGGACTTGCTGACTCAGCAATATGTGACGGACAAGCTTCAAAGTGAAGGGAGGGAGAGTGCACATTTAACACCAATTAGATACCTAGTTATTATTCACAAGTCCCATTTAAATGTAAAGATGAAATTAAGCTTTCACTTTTGTAGAACTATGCTTGTTTCAACCACTAACCTGAGCAGAAGACCGTGATTGTGATACAGTGGGATAAGTGGATAAAAAGGAGACCTTTTTAGAATGCTCTGGTACTTTTTTCTTTCTTGCAAAAGCAGGTTCCAATGATATGCCTTGCTGTACCGACACAAGGCCTGCTGAGCTGGTCAAATGAGGTTCACATTTAGGACACGCCTAACAGGAAAAAGTAGCTACGTAAAGACTACAGCACTGAAAGCGAAAAATCTACTTACCTGAGCCGTTACAGGCATTTCAGATCCCCAAAAAAGAAATTACTCCAAGCAGTATAGCTTCAACAAACACACTACACAGTGGGGGGCACCGCGGAGAAACTACCGCTTCGTAAATTCAAATTTCACGCATTTCCTGTCGCCATGGTCACAAACGCGCAATGCGCAAGTTTGTCACATATTTGGGGCGCGGTCTCTAAACTTTGAAGGGCGTTTCTTATCCTGAAAAAAAGGGTGTGGCGCTCGCTACGAAAAGTACGGGGGGCAGGAACGCCCCTTGCACATGCGCAATACTACCACAGGCATCATGTGAAAAGTATGAAGCCCCCCGCCCCCCGTTTCCCCTCCCTTTCCCCTCCCTTCCCCCCCCCCACCCCCCCCCCCCCCCCCCCCCCTCACTACTCCCCCCGCCGCCGTAGGGCGAGATTGAATGCCTAAAATTTGTTGTGTTACTTTGTAGCGTTCGTCAGAAATTGTTTGAGCGGCTACTAGTTAACTTGTTTGGCAGGAGAGAAAGTCTAGTGATACATTTTCTTCTTCCGTCGTCTACGTTCGACGAATTAGTATTGTGGTGTCCTTTTGTTTTCTGGGCGTGAAAAGTTGAGAAGGAGTTCTTCCGACATTTTGTTGTAGTGTATTCGTGATAGTGATTGATTTTATTGCAGTATACCGGCGTCTGGATAAAGAGTGATATTGTGTTGGATATTGGGAAAGCGGAAAGCGGCGTCAATATTTCAATACTCTGGGAAAGAGATTTTAGAAGTAAGACCTTACCCTTTGGTGTATTGTGTGTGGTAGTATAATTTCAAAGATGTCTCGGTAATGTAAAAGTGAGTATGTTCTAAGTGCTTAACCGCAACTACCTGTAAGTAGTGTAGATGTTTTTGAGGCTATTTTTTATTTGCATGAGGAGGGAGAAACTTTTTATCACCATTGGAAGCGTATTATATTTTTGGACTCCCTGGAGGTCCTGATTCACTGTAGCCATTCTGTTGTGTTCTTCTAGATATCATCACATCATCTGCAAGTTTCATATTTAAACGTGTATAGAGGAAAGTTTGCTCACACCTACGAATAAGTGGAGATCTGAGTGATTCATTTTGAACTTTTTAAAGTCCATTGAAGTGCCAAGTGTTCAAGTGCATAAGTGATTTCTTGGAATTTTTTTATTGCTTTTTGTCAAAAAAAATTTCCTTGATGTCACGGAATTATACAGCCACAGCAACAAAACTTAAGATTTTTGCACTGGAATATAATTAAAGCAGCACAGTTATGAACAGAAGACATAGTGACAGGATTTCGGATGATCATGACATATCGAAGCAAAGAATAGTTCGACAAAAGATTCACAGGTCCCCCAGCCCTCCTTTATCCAGGCACAGCCACCGTGAAGTGCGAACATCTAATTCTGGAGGGGGCGGAGACATATACTCTAAAATGAGCAACTCTTCAGTGGCCAGCAATAGACCAAAATTTGGTGTTGACTTCCGGCATTCATCGTCTGATTTCAGAGACGATCATTTGGGTCGGAGCAGGGACAGAGGGTATGGAAGAGACAGAGAAAACTTGGATGGAGAAAGGGGAGACTCTCACGGAACTAGGAGAAGAAGTAGGACCTCAGAATTAGGGAATAGAGACACACCTCCTCTTCCACCGTTTTTTGATAATTACAAGTACTCCCTGCATGTTGCTAACATAAGCCCAAAGTTGACAGAGGGTGAGGCTAAAATGCAGCTGTTTCGTGATTTTAAGAGGTTTGGTTATGTGAATATAAAAGTGATTGGGTTTGGTAAAGACAGGCATGCTTTTATCAATTTTACCAAGGAGGATGAGGCAAGGGAGGCTTTAAATGAGATGCACCACTCCTCTTTTTTTGGACAAGTTTTGGAAGTGACTTGGTCTAGAGCTACTCTTAACCAGCACCCAGAACTACTTGCAGAATCCCGAGGGAATGATCGGAGAACTATCAGCGGAAGCTCTAAAACCCACGGCTATCACTCTGGCGGAGGGGTAGGATCATCTCCTGTTGACTTCTTCCCTCCAAGTGGGAGGAGCAGTTATCGTCGAGATTCTTCTCCTCATCAGACAATCTCGAGGGATATCAGCTATTTGAACATCTCACCGGAACCTTCCCCTCGCTCATCGTCCAGTAGAAACCACTCCCTCCATTCATCTAAAGACATTCCTCAGGTGAAAAGCTTGTCGGGGCCCATTACTGACCCTAATGCTACTCGGACACTATTTGTGGGCAATTTAGAAGCTGATGTTACTGAGAGAGAACTCCGTGACCTGTTCAGCCCGTATGGCAGAATTGAGAGTGTGGACATAAAGGTGCAGAGGCCCATCAGTACTGCTTATGCCTTCGTAAAATTCTTTACCATCACGGATGCAATGAATGCAAAGAAAGACATGCATGGCAGGAAATATGGCAATGTAAAGCTAAAAATTGGATTTGGTAAAGGAAGTCCGTCTGCCAAAGTGTGGATTGGAAATATAAGTAGCCGTGCGGATTTGTCGGAAATTCGTGGAGAGCTTGACCGGTTTGGTTTGATACGTAGAATTGATTATACTGATGGAGACAGTCATGCTTTTGTTCATTTTGATAGCTTGGACGCTGCTCAGACTGCAGTGGATTCTCTAACTACTTATCGATTTAGGAATACCAACCGTCCTTTAAAGATTGATGTGAGTCAGCCGGTGAGGCACAGCCCAGGATCAGACTATGAGGACTTTGAAGATCCAGACTTCCATAACTCTATTATTTCAGGAAGTGGAAGTAGGCGTGTCCATACCCACATGTCACCAGAACCCAACTCTCTGTCTCCGATTCATCGGGCACGGGTGGAACCTGGCGAAAACTTTTCCAGACGTATTTCCCGCAACGATGATAACATGGATCTGATGCTGACTTCCATGAAGGGATCCTTTCACACGAGCAGCCGGGGAAGGCGTGTGGTGACTGAAGTGAGAGACAATTCTTCTCACGTGAGACATTCTTCATACGATGACTCATTCTCCCATGGAGACGCTGGTGGCTTTCGTAAGAGGCCCAGGTCTCCAAGCTTTGGTAATGATTGGGACGATGCTGGTGACTATGGCAACAGAGGCTTCAGAGGTCGTCGCCATTCACGTGGAAATATGGTCAGCAATGGTAACCAGAGGGTGGGAAACCCGAACAATAATGGGGACTTTGACTATCGACCCAAACGACCTAGAAATGGCTTTGATGCTTACCAATACCACAAACTTCATGGTAGCCGACCTACTCTTGACAATGCAGCATCTGGCGGCTATTCCAGTGGATATGACAGGGAGAGAGACCGAGATCGCTCCAATGAGCGTGACCGTGACAATCGAGGAAGTAGGCGGAGCAGTCGCGATCGTGCGATTAGCAGCAGGCGTTCCTCAAGTCTGCGAAGAGACCAAAGGACTCGAAGTGATGATGGAGATCGAGAAAGTCGAAGGTCACAAAAAGGATCTGTGAGCTCTAACAACGCTGATTCTAAAGCAGATATTGAGAAGATTTCTCCTCCTCCTCCTCCTCCTCCACCCCCACCTCCCCCTATGACTGATATGATGTCCTATGAAGCTGCTGACTCGGCATTAAAGCTGAATGATTCCACTGGGCAAACTTCCTCTGTTGACGGCCCTGGCGGCAACAGTGGATTGGATGCGGACGGTAAAGTTGAAACTCTGGCAGACATGTCCCGAGTGTATCCTGTGATCTGGCGAGGAAACTTAGTTCTCAAAAACACAGGTTTTCCCACTCGGATGCACCTTGTGGGCGGAGACCCTGCAGTGGCTGAGCTCTTAGTGAAATCAAAGGAGCCTGGTGGTGAAGAATCGGATGCCCTGAGAATTACACAGAGACTGCGGCTGGATCCGCCTCGGCTTGATGAAGTAAATAAACGTATGGCCAGCGCTGGGCATTGCATCCTTCTGGCTATGCCAGGCGCAATTCCGAGTTTAGACGAAGACGGGCAAGCTTCAAACTCTACCACGCAGCTCCGCCCTCTGAAGAGTCTTGTTAGTTACTTGGAACAGAAAGAGGCTGCTGGAATTGTGGCCCTGAATAGCAGTGAAGCAGGGGGCGCGGTTTCACAGGGCGGAGCCTCTCAGCCCAAAGAATCTATCATTGGAGTCCTGCATGCTTTTCCACCATGTGAATTTTCACACAACCAGCTGCGCAAGATTGCGCCTAATCTCGGTGAAGAACCTTCGAAGGAAGACCATGTGGTTGTATTGCTCGTGAAAGGTACTGTTTAAAATTTATTTGCAAGAGATGGTGCAATAAAAAGAAGACAGAAGACTTTAAAAAAAATTTGACTGCTGTATCCCCACATTTTCATTGTATAAATTAATGATTGTATTTCTTATTTCTTATTTTATAATTTTTTTTTTTTTGAAACGTGCTTGTTTTTAAGCTGTCCTTGTACTTTTTAAGCTGGACAGATTTGGTATTGCCTGACAGACAGGTTTGCTAGCACCTTGTATGAATGTATGTCATGAATACAATACCACACCTTGTTATACCCATTTATACTATTTTGAAGAATATTTGTTCACTGGTGGCTGAAAAGGGTGCGTCTGAATTTTTCTGTTCAGGAGAATTGGGTAAGGTAGTTTAGCGGGCGTTATTTAGGGAGTGTTTACGTTGAAGGCTCTGCTATGCTGCATGTGTAAAGTTGGCCTCTTGAACTGTAGACTAACTTTCGTGTGTACTCTCTCAAGTATTTAACCACAAAATAATGAGAGGAATTTGCGACAGATCTCAGGAATGCAGTAAACAAATATTTAGACTATGAATATTATCATTTGGGTCGCCGTGCTGCTCACTCGGGTCACCACATGCCCCACCCACTGCAAGTCAGAATTTGAAATAGAAGCAACTGAATAGAAATGGCCGAGTCCGATCCTAGCACGCAAAGTGGCAGCGACGCGGACCAAACGGACGGGGAAAGCACTTACAAACCTGTCCATTCGACCAAGAAATTCGTGGCACTAGGGTCTGTACGAGCTTTGGCGATTAAAAAGGTACACTAGCCCCACCCCCATTTCGACTAGCAAGAAATAAATTGTTTAAGTTAACTTATCTTGTATATTGACTGGTCACCCTTTGCTTATCAAGTGGTAATTTATGGGTAAATCGCTTCTTTCTGCATAGGGTGTTCTTACTCATGAAGTAGATGAAGGCAGTCCATGTCTGCACTGTGGAGATGGTTGTCCAGGATTCTCTCTACACTTTTGGAGGTACAATAGCTGTAGTATCTGTCTTCAAAGCAAATAGAATTATATCTTTGTGGATACTCATTTTAGTTTTAAACCTTTTTTTGTTCATGAATAATTACCTGAATTTTAATCTAAGTTATGCAATTAATTTTGTGGTGGGAGAATTAACTGGAAAAGTATTTGAATGCAAACATCTCATCTGTGTTTGTGTGTCCAGCCATGTCTTTTTTTTTGTTTTGCGTGCGTTTTTATTTTCAATTATACAGAAAAGTATGTAAGAATTGCCTATGTCAAAGAGAAGAACATGATATCAGAGGTGATGATAAGACTAAAGAAGATGCTGGAGCTTCAGTGGGCAAGCTCCTGTTCTCTCCCACTGTTGATACACTCAAGAGGAATAATTATGGAGGACTTAAGGCACCTCTAGGCCATGAAGTAGTGCCATCTCCTAGGTGAGCGAATCTAAACATCACTACTATACTCTGTTGACAGGCAAGCGAGTGAAGCGCAAGGCACTACGAAGCATCAGTGTAGGAACTAAGAAACACTGGGGGCACGTGCCCCCCCCCCCCCCCCCTCTAGATATTGCCTGAAATTTGTATCTGTAAATGACAAGATTTCCTTGATTTAATTTGAAGACAAATGTCTACTTATATCTAGCATATTATGTATTTATTTATTATTAATTTATTTATTATTAATTTATTTGTTATTATTTCTTTATTATTAATTTATTTATTATTCATTATTTATTTATTTATTTGTGACCGTCTACAGGAAAACCAGGCACAACGCGGCACCCTTCGGCATCCAGATATTGAGCTCTCCAAGTTTTATTGTCGTAGCTTAAGTCGTTCCCACTATAATAGACCTAACCGTTCCCTTCCGTCGGCTTGAAACAATACATTTTTAAGAAATCGATCGATCTTTTCTCGATATTTACGCACGCCGCGTTGTGCCCGGTTTTCCTGTAGACGGTCACATTTATTTATTTTTATTTTTATTTTTTTATTATTGGGTACATGTTGTGACCCTGTTTCCCTCCCTCCCCCTCTCCCGTGCCTCTACTGGCATAAGCTAGGTAGTGCATTTCCATTCCTTTGTGCATGATGGGCGGGGGATATGTATATTGCACACAATTCAGTTGTATCTATAAACTTCTTGTATGGGAACCTTCTACCACTTCCCAAGGCATAATGGACTATTAGGACCTGAAAATACAGTATTGTGATATTTTTTATACTTTATACTGATTTTTCATAAAATATTTCAGTTGGGGTAAAAAAAAAAAAAATATATATATATAATATATATAGATAGGAGTGGTGGGAGGGACTAAATTTAAGGGGGGAGGAGGGGGAAAAGAGGGGTGGAGGGGAGGCAACATTTGTGACAGTCTATGGGAAAAGGGGGCACTTCACTCAAACCAAAAAAATTGAGTTTTTTATGCTAATAAAAAGCTACAATTTATCTCAACTTAGTGCTAAAATACTGGAGGGTAAAACCTTCGACGGGCAGAGAAACTGGCAGTTGAACAGGGCTGTATTCAGCAAAGCAATTGAACTAGAAATCGAGAAAACATAAATTGAATTTCCACTTCCGGTATAATTAATGCTTCCGTATACTTAACGGCGTACTCCGCATACGCAATTAAATCGTACAGCCGCTTTTTAACGGCGACTAACCAAGTTTGCGTACAGTTCTTTTTAGCTTTCAGAGCGTCTCACAGCCTGTTTTGTCGGAATCCTTGGTTACTCTACTCCATGTAGTGGTAAACTTTCAACCAGAGGTAAGCTGTAGATTGCGTGCACTATTCTCAAAGCTATGCCGCTTTTTTGAGCTGCTAGTTTGAAACTCCGCCCATTCCCCGTTTATTGTACTTCGAGAACGAGAGAGAATAAAAAGTAGCTTGTCTTTCCACGGCACGCTTGGGGACTTTTAAGTTGTTACGGCACTTGAAATTTGGCGTAGACTTAGAGTAAGGGTCACTAAGACTAATTCTGCAAAAAAACAAAAATAGGAGAAAGAAAGAATTTTTCCTATGACTTACTTCTGGAGCCTATATCTCAATTTCAATTTTTGCGTGAAGTGCCCCCTTTTCCCATAGACTGTCACATTTGTTTCGCAATAGGTCCTTAAATGCACATTTATATATTAAGTCTGCATATCAAATGTTCATGCAATGTTTGTGGTTGTTGGTTTTTTAATAAAGTTCTCTTTTTTTATAGCAACTCGACACACAACATATATTTTTAAATATCGTTTTATCTTTTATGATCTTATTTGTGTATCTCATGTAGCATAACCAGAAAGACTTTGGAAGCTGTGATTGGGCAAGACAGCCCCGGACCTCAGAAGAAGAGCCAGTACATATGGCAGCCTAGCGGTTGCTCAGTGGAATCAGTAAGCTAGCAAGATAGTGACAATTTTACACACACACACACACACACACACACACACACACACACACACACACACACACACACACACACACACACACACACACACACACACACACAATTTGTGGTGACAAATTCTGTGAGTTTATGTTGAAATTGCATGCTATATTTTTGGCTGTATACTAATGCCCCCTTTATCTTCTAAATGTTATAGTATGGGGTTGGTAATAGTGCATAGTGAGTGCTCCATTGCTCCCAAGTTAGGGCGAGTTACCACACCTTGTTCAGTCAATAAAGAATTGTAGGATAAATTTCCACCATAAGTTTGTCAAGCGATCCTAAGCTGCAGTGCAGAGGCTACCTAAATACACAACAAACAAACAAGCAAACTAACAAAACAAATCAACAATACGGTATCGACATATTTCCAGTTATAAATAGCAAATGTTGACTATTGCATAGTTGGTTTCTGTAGTACAGCAACATCATACGAGTGAGTACAGTAAATACATGTAATTACATTCTAAGAATTCAGTTTGAATTGTATGAGTTTTTCACCATAGCTGCAAATTTCTGGAGTAGTTTACAGTCTTGTGGATGTAATAAATTACATGTAAAAACTTCTAACACTCATGCTACTAAAATATAGTCGAGTTTTTAAATTACGTATATATGGTAAAAGCATTCAATGCCATTGTAACCACTCCCCGTAACTGTTTTAAACTTTTTCTTTGTGATATTTCAGCGAAGCGAGCGGAGCTGACTTATTTATCATTCCGCGCTTATTTTTTTTGTTAGGTCTAGGAATTGTTTTTGTTCTTGCGTGGGCGTACGTGTGCACATTTTCTCCTACGCGCTTGCACGGGCCGCGTAACCTTCTTAGCAACATTTTGTTTTGTTTACCCGCCGTACGAAGTAGTGATGCCCAGTGAAACAAATTCTGCGAAAGAGAGACAAAACGTTAGAAACGCTCTGTCAAGAGCTTTGAGGGCGTTAGAAGCTCCAGAAGAAAAATTAGTAAGGAGAGAGATAAGAAATGAAAAAGACAGGGCAAGGAGGAGGAGAGCTAAAACGAAACAGAAACAGGTAGCAAAGTAAAGAATCTTTCTTTTTGAAAAGCCATTAAATGTTCCTAATTTATTTATTAGACTATTCCTCATCATAGAAAAAAGCTACCACTATTGTTTTCTCACTTTGACAGTATTTTGTAGCCACACCAAGCATGCATGGAATAGCTGCAATTACAGGGAACACGCATCGCTCGCTTTGCTATTTTGTGCTATTAGAGCGCACCACTAGTCTTAGTAGTAGTTGTAACACACAATACTTTAACTTATAACTAGTGAATTAACTTACCACTGCCACTAACTCAAATAGAAATGGAGCTCCCATAAGTTTTTGAGTTTAACTGCAACTGCAAAAGAACTTAAAATGTTAAACAATTCAGTTTCTATGACGATACGGGTAATGATCGATAAACCAGAGGATTCTGTTTAGTAAAGTTTGGGACGGGGTCGAACACAGAGCTAACACAAAAATACGCGAGGTTCAAACACAAAATTGACATACATTTCAGCCATTCTGACTACCTCAATTACCAGTAACTGGTGAATAAGCTACCAGACGAAATTTCAAAACTTCATTTTTTGGGGCTGCTAAAAATGCCGCTTGTTGGTTGTCAAGTGCCACTGGTAGCCACAATGGCTAAGTAATAATACTAAGGAAGCCACCATTGCTTGGGAGAAGCTGAGGTAAGTACGTAGTTCCGTATTTGTTAGCTAAAATTACAAAAAAAACTCTGGCTATTATTATTGTCAGAGCTGCGTGAAGGGTTTTCAATGCCATAGTAACCAGTCGCAGTAACTTTTTGGAACTTGAAAAACAAGCGTTTCGCAGGAATCATCTTACAATTTGGAGCCCAAGTTTCAAGTAAGACTTTCTTAATGCTGGAGTATCAGAAGAAAGTGGGGTCAAACCTAAAAAGCCGCGTTTTTATGAGAAAAATGGCACCCGCACGCGTGTTTAAGGGGCGTATGTACAATCATACATATATTAATGGCAAGCGAGCCAGACACTATCAGGGGTAACTCAATTGAAAATTGGGGATGTTTGTTTATATATATGTGGGGACGTACGTATGTCATTTGTACTTTGACCTTCGCGTATTTTTGTGTTAGTTCGGTGGTCGACCCCGTCCCAAACTTAACTAAACAGAATCCTCAGGTTTAGCGATCAATACCCGTATCACCCTAGAAATTGAATTGTTTATCATTTTGAATTCTTTTGCGGTGCTGTTAAAACTTGAAAACATACTGGAATTCTATTTCTATTCGAGTTTGTGGCGGCGGTGAGTCAATGCGCTCTTTGTCATAGTTATAGCTGTACGCAACAGAATTTACTTGAAAACTCATTGTCCACTAGAACCACGAAGGTAGGTCTTGTGTAGGTATGTCCAGTTGTGTGCAAGTATTCAGCGTTTTAGCAACTACTTAACTCAAGCATATCACAAAGATAATGTTTAAATATAATGTGTATTATTATTATTATTTTTTTTTTCAATTCAAACAGTTGCGGGGAGGGATTACTATGGCATTGAAATGCCTTTACGTATAAACGTAATTTAAAAACTCGACCATATTTTTAGTAGCTTTGAGTGTTAGAAGTTAAAATCAATCATATAACAATTGTGTAGTTTTAGGCTCGCTCGCCATTTGTGCTCAAGCACATCACTAGTATATATATACATACATCAAACATATACCAGATTTTGCATTATCCACCCCTAATAGTATCTCGCTCGCTTCACTCACTCGCCAACAAGTCACATTGTGTCTCCACTTACTGATTACAATTAGCTAAGTCCTTATGCAGGCAGTATGTTATATGGTCCAATATATAATATGATGTACATGTCTAGTAGTCGTAAATTCCCCAGTAGGTAAATAGTTCAAAGGACCAGAATTCAAGCTCTCAACTTTTTGCGCTGCAGTTCCCAAAGTCCAAATAGACCCAATAATTGCTGACAACTTACAACACTTGCAAAGGGCTGCTGAAAAGCGGGAAATATATAACCTGAAGAATTCAATTACAAAGAGTGTGTACAGAGATTGAGAGCTATAGTATGTCCAAGTTGAGTTGGCATGACCGCAAGCGCGGTAATTGAGGAATGCATTTAGTACTTTACCTGAAGCAGTTTAGTCATGTGAATCCAAGTCAATTGATTTCCACTGGCAAGTTCCTCTATCCATTCACATTTTGGCGGTGCCATGGGCAGTTGGGGTGTGGCATCAATCTGTAGTGAATAGAGTAGGCCCCACCCACTATCTGCAGCCGTGTGATCTGGGCCTGGTACGCAAACTACTCCGGTGCCTTGGGTTGACATGTACATGAAGCTGTGCCTCGGTGGCTCTCGCACCGATCATACTTGGTGCCATCAGTGTTGTGTTGGGTGCCACTGATACTGCGGCTACATAGCTGATGCTGGCGGGCGGGAGACCCAAAGCTGCCGATGCCAATATGTCGAGACTAGAAGCTGGGGCTGAGGCTGCAGAGAAGGTTGGTCATGTCATCCTGGTAGGTAAAGGTGGCGGCGAGCTCAGAGATGGTGAGACCCCTGGCAGCGAGCCAGGGTGAGAGAGGCTTGTTGGCTGCAAGCATGGGCATACTGTCCTTGTGGTGTCCAATGGTAGGGAGCCAGGGTGATCACCTGCAAGGTGACATAGGCCTGCCCAACCTCTGATTACTACATTTCTGCCATCAGCACAATAATCTCTTCTTTTTTTATTTATTTATTTTTATTTTTTTATTTTTTTTTATAATCAGCCCTCGAGCCTACACTACACCCTGAGTCATACCTTCTTGTGAACTGGTTGCTGATGCACCACTTGGGGCTGCTGAACCGCTGGAAGTTGCCTCGCTAGTGGAGGGCCCTCCCAATGCTGGAGCTGGAGCTGGATAAGTTGCACTTAGCAGCTCCACCTGATCTGAGGTGAACTGTGGAGGAGTGGCCATCCCTGCTGGGGGTTACTTACTTGAAGTCAGAACCCAGACTACACCTATGGGAGGTACTACAACATCAGAGAGCGCTCTGAAATGACCAGCACTACTTCATAGAATGAGTGGTTGACCAGAGAAATGAATATCATTACAGCTATGTAATGGTAAAGGGTTGACAGCATTTAGTGCTTGCAATGACAATGTTATGGTTTGTGTTGTTCCCTGAAGACTTAAATCTTGAGCTTGCTTGAATCACCCATGGGAAACCTTGTGGGTGTGTCTCAGGGTGTGGTCCCTTCTGGAGAGCCTGTGCCTCAGAGCATATATGTGACCGTCTACAGGAAAACCGGGCACAACGCGGCGTGCGTAAATATCGAGAAAAGATCGATCGATTTCTTAAAAATGAGCCGACGGAAGGGAACGGTTAGGTCTATTATAGTGGGAACGACTTAAGCTACGACGATAAAACTTGGAGAGCTCAATATCTGGACGCCGACAACTCTGTAAGTCAAAAAAAATTTTTCGAAGGGTGCCGCGTTGTGCCCGGTTTTCCTGTAGACGGTCACATATATAGTTCTTATTACACGAGTCAGAGTGTGATATGGCGTGAAATATCTTGCCGTATCACAGGCTAAGCTAAGTGAAAAAATTCCTGCACAAGTGCTAATTACCATAGAATAACTTTAGTGATGGAGCGTGCTCAGAATGACAGTTAACTGGGCAGGAAGGCCAGGAAAATCGCACTGTAACCTCCATCCCTTGATTGTTAGCTACCTTAAGGTAACATTTATTAACGGGTACTCATTTTAGCGAATATTAGCGATTTGCCATTTTTCGCTAATATTGAAACCCGCTAACAATTAATGGGGGTGAGGAGGCTATATTGACGATCTTTACCTAATTTGCTCGATAGGCTGCAAGTGAGTTTCCGTAGTGCAATTGTCGGAACAATTTAAACATATATGGTATAATACAAGCTAACTAGGTAACAACATTTATTTCGCTACTATCGTCTTCTTCTTCATTGGCATTAACTTCAATGGCTTCGTCGTCTTCATCGTCTTCTTCTTCATTGGCATTTTCGTCGTCTTCATCGTCTTCTTCTTCGCTATCGTAGATATCTTTCAAAATAGCGGCAGTGGCATCTTCGAATCTGCCATCAAGTGGCTCCTTGTAAGTTATTACTGATAATTTATGAAGCATGTGAAAAATTCTATGCATTATTACAGACCATAACCGCCAAAATTAATATCCGTCAAATGCACCATATCAGAAAATCGCCAAAATTAGTATCCGTCAATAAACGTTACCTTAAGGTATTTCAGCTTTCCACTTCTATGGTAGTTCATAATATTAGAACCCTTTGCTATATTGTTACTAGGTGTACTAACTTGGTAAGTGTGCACTATTTTTTGCCTTTAGGTATATAAACTGTGCATACTAACCACCCTTGGGGTATTGCTGTTTTTGAGTTTTAGTTTAATAGAATAGGCCGATAAAGCTGTGTGAGTAATAGAATAGGCCGATAAAGCTGTGTGAGTAATAGAATAGGCCGATAAAGCTGTGTGAGTAATGATAAAGCTGTGTGAGGCCTGGATATGATATGTGAGGGTCTACTAACCTCTCATACCCGACCTATACGGGACCAGCCCTAGTTGACAACTCTCCTGCTGACACTCATACCCTCAGGAATTTACCATAGCTAGCTGCTTAACTGTTTACCACAGAGCAGAGCAGAGCAGCCCAGGGTAGAGTTAGATCTGGAGATAACAGCTGGCAGCTCTACAATGCTAAAGTAAACCTGCCAGGTGTGCTTCAATTGAATTTTAATTGATTTTTTTATTTTGGGCCGGAAATTAGCTTGACACCTTGACACCGCCATATTTGTGCGAAAATGCTGATAAACCAAGTTGCTAGTGGAAACTGGGTGGCTTTGGGTAAACCGGGTTCTAAAATAGTTAGAGCATGCGCTCAGGTACTGGTGGATTTAGTGCACAAAGCCCTCTTGGGCTTCAGTGCACTAAATCCACCAGTACCTGAGCGCATGCTCTAACTATTACATACCACACCTTTTTATATTGAAAAATGACTCTGCCCTGGTAATATTATTATTATAATTGAACTGGCTTTTTAGCCAATTATGGTGTTAAATGCGCGTGAGTGTTACAATAGTCTCTTTGTCATTCATTATACAAGTGATTAATAATTTATGTTACTTTTCACTGACAGATGAAGGCATATTTTGAAGAACTGCCATACGACAAGAGACCAATTCGTAAAACACCCGGGGAGAGATACCGTCAGAAGCAGCTGATACGCCAGCTTCCAGCGCACGACTTGGATATGATTTACTGCAACAACCTGAACGAAGATGAGCAGAAACAAATGAACATCTTTATTAAACTCAGAAAGGAGAAATGCCTTGGCAAAGGAGTTGTTAAAGTCAAGACTGCAGCGGAGGGTAGCTCTAAGTGGGTAAGAGACGTATATTGACTGAGGCTGTTTATTTAACTATTAAATAGATAAAGCTTTATGTGTAAGGGCAAGGCTGTGAGTGATCTGAATAGGCTTTGTAGCTATATTTGAATATTAAAATAGGAAATAAGAAAACGTTCCTTCTGGCATGAGTTTGTGGATGTAGTGCACCTACTGAGGTTATATATAGTAGCAATGAAAATCTACGACATTATAGGGATAATTGTTTGTTTCGGTGTATTGGGCCTTCTAGAATGCTCACTGCTGGTATATAATTATTCTGTTGATAACTCCTATTGTATTTTTATGCCATTACTTTTCAGTGGTTTTGATCTGATGCTTTGTGTGTGTGTGTGTTTTTCCCGGCAGACTTGCGGTAAATGTGAGAAGAACTTGGGTATTGGTGAGGTGGTGGTGTTCACGGACAGGGGAGGGTCCTTACAGAGCTGGCATCCAGCTTGCTTCACCTGTGCCGACTGCAATGAGCTCCTGGTAGATCTCATTTACTTCTACAACGAAAAAGATCACAAGATATATTGCGGCAGACATCACGCTGAAAAGATTAAGCCTCGATGTGCTGCCTGTGACGAGGTAAGCAGCTCTTATAGGTTGTGGTTCTTAGTAATATAAAGTTTGGAGAGCTCATCCAAAATGGCTTCTTAGTTCGTCATCTCTTGATATAACTGTTCGTGTTGCACTATAATAATTTGACTGTTATCTAATTGTACTATTTTTAGCTAGTGTTGCCTTCAATAATATTATTTAAAATAAAGTTAGGTTAAGGGTGATCACAGACCTTTAAAAAAGATACTTGACTTTAAAGCAAATGAATCCTGTGATTTGTAAACTTGCCCCTCATTGGGAACTTGATTTATTAGCTACACAGTCTTCATATTTATATAAGCTTTTTAAAAATAATAATTGGTAAATTTATCTGCTAAAGATTAAAATAGTGTACGAATTGAAAATAATATTTCCAGTCTATCTGGGATTGGGTGACTGATGAATATTTCTTTTTATTATGGAAGTTGATTTTCTGTCGGGAGTACACGCGTGCTGAAGACTCTGATTGGCACTTAGATCACTTTTGCTGCCTACGCTGTGACGTTGGACTCGGGGGGCAGCAATACCGAGCGCAGGATCGCTCACCGTTCTGTTTGTCCTGCTATGAGGATGCCTTTACTACGCCCTGTGAGGTGAGTCATGTGTGTGCATGTGTGTGTGTGCAAGTGTGTGTGTGGGGGGCGGGAAGGGGGGGGGGGGGGGGGGGGGGGGGGGGGGGGGGAAGCAGGTGTGTGTGTATGTGTGTGTGTGTGTGTATACATATGACTGTACAAACTAGTCTTAAAGGGAAATATTTGGAATAAACTTGCTATTACCATGTTTAGCTGAGAGTGTACCAGAGTATAGCACTTATGCCTACCAAATGGACTGAGTTCAATTGAAAGGATTTCGAGACTGTACAAATGCCAGCTGGATTTCAATTAACAAATTCAAACTATATTATAAATTACACAGGACACATTAAATTAAAGGAAAAAATACATTTTTACTCTATGTGTCACATTAGTATAATCATCTGAAGTCCTGTTTTTCTGGCTCACTTCCATCAGAAAAAAAAACAAACAAAAAACTAAGAACAGAAACCTGCCTTGGTGTCTATGTCCTTGGGCTATAAAATAGTTATAAACCAATAAGAATTGGTTTGTACTGCAATTCACAAACCCTCGCAACTTGGGCTTCACCCTCATGTCTTGGGATTTGTAATCACATACAAACTCAATATTGGTTATAACTATTACACATAGTACTGGTAGCACAGTAGGGTATTCAATAAATTTAGATCATGTTGAACCACTGTATCTGTTAAGACATGAGTCAGTTAAAACAGTATGAGTGTGTCTAATTTTTTTGACAATCATTTAAAAACTTCACAAAAAAATTAGAAACTGCAATGTATTTCTGTAATTTTTTTTAATGTAAAGTGCTTTAAAAAATGTATTTGTGTTGTGTAGCTTGATAAAGATTGTACAATAAACTTGACCATAGATTAGTCATACCCCCATACCCCCCCCCCCCCCCCCCCCCCCCCCCCCCATAGCAGTAGTATAGTCTTAGTGTTTGCTGTTAAGCTCTTGCAACAACTGCTTCAGTTCAAATTCTAGGAACAGTGACATTATTTCTCAAAGGTGACAAGGTAACACATTTGTCAGAGTGATTTAACGTCTGATCTCAATACTCTGGCTCTGGTGTGACGTTGCTTGACATTGCTACCACCTTAGCTGTCTCCACGAATGTCATGTCACTGTCAGCTTTGTCTGAATCCACATCGTGTGGTTGAACTTTGACACAAAGGACTGCATTCGTGGCTTCTCTGGTGGACTTTTCTCGATGCAGCATCGTGTGGTGTTTATTGTGACATGTTCGGCAGGTGTACTTGGAGGGACAGTGCATGTAGCCATGTCCTTCTCCTAGACAATTAGTACACAATCGCTTCTCCCAAACAAACTTGTTTCTTTTGTCTACGTCATAGTGGGCGAAGGGTTGACACCGAACTAAGTTGTGCTTGTCTGTGCACAGAGGGCACTTGATAACTGGCGGCAATTTATTCGGCTTGCTCTTGGCTGAGCTGTTGGCTGGTGATGTGGAAGTGTTTCCAGAGGCGTCTAGTGCCATTTGTTTGACAAGTTTTCTGATGTATTCCTCGGCATCTTCTACTTCTTCAGGGGTCAACTGTGGTCAAACTCTCTGTGGTGATATACTAACAGCTGAGCTGTTGGCTGGTGATGTGGGAGTGGTTCCAGAGGCGTCTGGTGCCATTTGTTTGACAAGTTTTCTGATGTATTCCTCGGCATCTTCTACTTCTTCAGGGGTCAACTGTGGTCAAACTCTCTGTGGTGATATACTAACACAATGTAAACAGCAAGATTTCTGGAGGGTACGCTTACAGTCTACTATATCCTACTATATTCGACAAAAAGTCAAAATATCGGGTTAAATTTTAATTAACAATATTATTGGTTGTAAGAACGAGAAAATTTGCTATTATTATAATTATTTCAGTCGAGAATGACTGAATCATTAACATAGTAATTATGCCACATCCTCATTCTGCTATGCCTTGCAGATAAATCATCTAAGGCACTTGGAAATGATTGGTATTAGAATTGTGGGTAGGGTATAGAGCTATGCTACAACTGTATAGGCTAAAATACAAATAGAACAAAAAAATAAAAACAGTCAACAGCGTAGACTAATATGTTATTATTTTGATCCCTGCAAAAGATAATTGGTGAGTGAACCACTACAGGGGATGTTTATGTCAATTATTTCAGCTGTCAATTATTTCAGCTTTTTATTCGGCTGTAAACTATAATCACTTAAATAACAACATCTGGTACAATAAGCAAATGATGGGTAATGACAGGATTAACACAATAATGAAGAGGATGGCTGCAACTGCAGGATTGTCTGGGAAGAAAACAAACCATTCAGCAAGAAAAACAATGTGACTTGTCTCACAAAACATAATATACCAGAAACTCAAATTATTCAATTAACTGGACATAAAAATCTGCCAAGTCTCAACAATTATAAAAAGGCCTCACTAGAACAACAAAGGGGCCGGAGTACATTGTCAGGCTGGTTAGGGTATGCCTGACCACTTTTTGGGGATGACATTACATATTCATGGAGAAAAAAAAACAGACTTTGGAGTCATGTTTATAAACACTTTCATTGCAAACAAGGATCACATAAGAAAGATTATGTGTTATTGTTACTTGCAGTGTAATTCTTTGTCATTTGATTAAAAACACATGTCCAGTTAAAAGTGGCACATTTCATTACATATCTCTGTGTACTGGCCACACCCATGACCACACCTTTTCTTGGCCTGACCACTAAAATGGATCTTTCTCCAGCTCTGTATATCTTGAGCTCATACAGGTAGCCTGAGCCTTCAATTTCTAGTATTTCATCAAGTGGTACTGCAAATCAAGACTTGACGACTCAGTCCCTGCTTGTTGGACCAACACTCATTGGTTGCACAATCAATATTGGCTTCCCTACAGCAACACAGATACCAAGTTTCACAATGTCAACAGCATCTAAAGACACGCAATAAATAGTGATAATTCACTAATAGATAAAAGAATAACACATATAGATATGTCGAAATGATATATTTTTATTTACCGTGAAAATTTTATTATGAAAACAGAAAATTGGAATTAACCCCAAGGGGATGCAATAAAACGTTTAGTATTGGGGTAATTTGATTTGTATTAATCTGTATGGGAGTACCTGAGTTCAGTACATGATAATAATATTTATTGTCACTATAATTGTGGGGCTGCCCACAAGAGGATGAAGAATAAAGAGATATTATCATATCACACATTGCATAATCACACCTGTAACTTACCTAACTGTTCTAAAACATTCTCTTAGCTAGTGTGCTCTCACCTAATGAGCACAGTCAGTGCCTCGTTTCTTTTTATGTTACACTTGTGGATGGACGGCCATATAATATTTAACTATCCCATCATATCTCCAATAAGTCTTTGGTTGTAGTTACCTTCACACATCTCATGCATGCTATTAATTAATTGCTCCTTTATATACATCTGAATATTGGAGGAGTATTTGATTTTGTTACTGCTGAGGGTGCAGTATCAGCTATAATATAGATCGACTCTGGGGGCAGTTATGCATTTCTGAGGGCAGTCCGAGTAGCTATAAAGCCTACATCCTCAAACTCAAAGGTGCCCCACAATTTTAATATTATTTTATTGTTGTTATCATTTTTATTATTATTTTTAATTTTGTTGTTGTTGTTAATAATATTATTATGGCAATGGTAACAACAAGAACAATTATAATTATATGATAATGCAATACAATAATGGAATGCTAGTAAATAACGGCAATGTTTACAGAAATGGTATGTTGATGCTGACAACAATACATGAATGCTGTTTGGGCTTATCTTTGCTAAGTAATATATCTTTCTCTTATTGACACTGAAAGAGAAACAAGAAAGTACTCTGGCTCTGTTATAGACAAATTTTTCATGGAGTCCAGGCATGCGCGCTCGCTGTGCACGAGTTTTTCGCAAATTTAGTCCGGTCCTTGGGTCAGACCCGGTTTCAATGAATTAGTGTTCTATAGTGAGTGGTGTGATGAATAGAGTGTTAATTGCTTATTAGCCACCTTCCTGCAGGCTCTCAATTGGGAGCAGTCTGGGAAGTCCCAGATACTTTGTAAAGTCCCTCCCTCCCTCTCTTATACTGGCCAGATATAGGATTGAAAAAAACCCCAGAAAACCAATGATCACTCATTTAGACAGAGGCTATGCTTAGGCTGGTCAATACAGGTCTCTTAGTACATGAACCATGTTTATGTGGCAAGCAATTCTATAATAATGTTTTGTGTATATTGCAGACTTGTGGAGAGCTGATAGGCTTGAATGATCCTAGACTAACTCATGGGGAATGCAGCTGGCATGGAACTGAGAAATGTTTCCAGTGTGCTTTTTGTCAGGTATTCAGAATTTAACAGTCTGGGCTAAAAGATTTGATAAATGCATTATTATTTTTTACTAAATGTCAGAAAATTAATAACAATACTTCATGCACTGACTCATATTTACACATGTGCTTCATAACAACAGCACTTCTATGTACAACTTCTGTACTTTTCTATCTTTATTTATTTTCCATGCAGATGTCTCTCATAGAACAGTCATTTTTGCCAAAACTTGGCAAAATTTTCTGTTCCAAGGATCATGCTAAACGATACAGAAACTCTCTCAAGAAATGAAGACTGCCGCATCAGTATAATAGACTTCATCTGCAAACTCTCTCATCTCTCACCTGCTGCTCCCCTTCTATCTTGCCATGTCACAAGTATTATATAACCTGCTTTTCTTTAATTTTTTTTAAATTTTTTTAATTAGGTGGCAATATATACACAGCAATATTGTGGATGATTCAACTAATACAAATAATTTGATTGTACAATTTAAGAGTTTGTGCCTCTAATTTTTAGCTGTGATTCAGTTGTTCTAGATGACCTGGGGATTTCCCTGAGTGAGCAATTTTTGCGGAGGTGTGTAGTAGGCGTGAATTAGGCGTGTCACGTGTATATAAACGTGGGCGTGGTTTGAACCGTGTTGTTGATTCTTCATAGTCTACGCAACGTGGAGTCTTTGTTTCTAGGCAGCAGCAGTCATGGAGGCTTTACCGGTGAGTGTAGTGGAGAAGTTAGTTTCCCGCGCGTGCGTACAGAACTTGTAGAAATGATTGTTGGTTGCAGAAATGATTGTTGGCTGCGTCGAAGACTTATTGTAGACGTAACAAATGTACAGGAGAAATTGATAGCACTGTGACACATTCAGTGACTAGCTAGAGTGTCTTATGTGCTAGGAGGAAGAGAGGGGAGACAACTTCGCTTATGTCAAACCCCAAATTTTTGGTGCAAAAGGAACCCTTTACCCAATATGTAGTTAGCTAAAAATGTTGGTGAGAAACTCGTTTGCAATATTGTTCTATCCTACATTTGCATGTATAATTTCTTGTATCTTTGAGGAAGGTTTGTTAGGCTTTGCTGATCTTTTGGGCAAAAAAAAAAAATTCTAGTTTATAATAAAGCACACTCATTATTGTACACGTCTTTAAAGTGACATTTACCCCCTCCCCCCAAATGGTTTTTGCAATGAATTAAGATGCACCCATGCTTATACATTTCTTGACATTATGTATGCTGTGCTGTGTCAGCGCTTATACTAAGTTATCGTGTAAAGTCAAATTAGTAATTCTCTCATAGAATGTAACATTTATGATGAAGTCTTTTTCGCTAGGGATGGGAGACACATCTGTACTTAGCCTCACTCATTGTTAAAACCAACACTACTTTTGATGCAAATGCTTATATGAAAGTGTATATACATACGTACTTCACACTGGTCAGTAAATTTGTGGAGGGGAAATTGCAGCTGGCGATGGAATTCCAGGGCCTCCTCCCCTCTGCATGAAATCCTCACTCTTTGAGACCATGGCAGACTTGAATTTAATGTCTCCAAATATCAAGAAAAGTTTTTTCTTTGTATGAAGCACCAAAGGTGCGAACCCTCAGCGTTACTATAATGTAGCCAGCTTGCTATTACGAAGACCCAAAGGATAATCTATTTTGTGTAGTATTAATATTATACATCTAGTACCAGTTATTTCTGTTCTTTGAAACTAATTTTAAGTCACTCATATTACTTCACAAGTCTCTAAATATTATAGTGTCGATGTGTTGCTAACTCACACAAGTGTATAATGTGTAAAGCCACTAGTGATAATGGATTGCCCTCTGTAGCTGAGTTGTAAGGCCAGCTATGTGCAGAAATACTAAAACTATCTTTAAAGAAAACATAGAGCAAGGAGAATGGTCGGATGAGGGAAGGTGAGCATGAGTGGAAAATATACATATATGGAAAAGAAGTGTTTGCATGAACATGTGTGTATAACTGTTCCACAAATTAAATAAATCGCATAATGATACAGAATGAATCATTATGAGGAAATGTAGTGAATAGGTGAGAAGTGGGTAAAGTTGTTGATATATTGCAAGTCGATATCTAGCTATTGCAATGAACTTGTAGATGTAATTGCTTTCTTCATAAGAAAATGTGCAAGAGACACTCACCTACCAGGTAGTTTCAACAGGAACTCCAACTAGTAAACCACTGAGACTATGAAGCAAAACTACTGTGATGGGCTACTGGGTGTGCGTGGGTGTGTGGTGTAATTGTGGTCAACTGCTACATCATCAGCTACCAAACTGGCTTCACAGTTTTTGGAACTAAATATTCAGAACTAAATTTAGACACATGTGGTATCACTTATGAGCATGCACACACTCACACCTCTTTCTTTTTATGTTTCACTATGTGGGTGGATGGCTATAAAATCACTACAGTCACTCCGCCCAGTTTCAGTTGGTCTCTGTCTTTCTGTTTAGCGGCACCATACCTTATTAACTAATATCTAATTAACTTTCATTATAACTTCCTTGATACTTTCGAGGCTAGTTGGGAAGTGATAGGATAGTGTTAGGTTTCTGATAGGAGAGCGCTAGACTACCCATAGACCAATTCTGGTGGCAGTAAACCCCGGCTGGAACTTGAGATTTACACAGAGTCTCCAGCTGCTTAGTAATCTTGCAAGGACTTGGTTCAATACCCCCCCCTCCCACTCCCCCCCATATGGAAAATTTCCTACCCCACTATTCTGAATTAAGATATCATTTGAATGAAACACTGTGTTGCTAGTATATCCCACGTGAATGTTGGGTAAGGGACTTCATTATGACAGACTGAATAGTGCTTTGCCCCTCTAAAACTCGTTTTCCCCCCTGAAAATTATTATTGCCCATGGCGACATTTGCCACAAAATTTTTATTAATCAATTTCGTAGAAATGAGAACTCCGCTGAAATTGAGAAAGTAATGTTGATTTGACCCCTCTCAAGTTAAACTTACCCAGTAGCTAGCTCTTTATATATAACTATATTTTAGGTGATGCTCCATAGGATTGATCAGTTAGCATATTGATACAGTGAAGGAGTGTGATAAACTTCTATTCTTTTTCATTTGATTTCTTTAGGGTGTGAGAATAGTCATAATTTCAGTTAGAATTATGGCCGTGCAATTTATTGTAAGGATTCATTGCTCTTTATTTGGAATCCCCTTAGGCTGGTCTTAGAGAAGTCATAGAGGAAGAAGATGGTCTGAAGGTGAGGATCTTCTATCTGGAGTGCCTGGCTCAGGCCTCTTACCTCATCTCACACGGGGGCAAGGCCTTCATTGTTGACCCCCGTAGAGATGTGGACGCTCTTGTACAGGTAGGCGCTGAGGTAGGGCGGGGCTTTCAGCTAATAGCAGCTGTTTGTATATCCTGTGTCTTTTTATTTCTCAGTCAGTGTATGCAGCTCATATGTACAAATATTATCAATGGGGTTTGCAGAATAATATTTGAGAAGAAATACTTTCTTTTCATTAGCACATTCATTCAGGACTTGTTAAACAATCCCAACCTCACTCTGGTTGGACCTTTATGTTATGTTTCACCCCTCAGTTTGTGACCACACCCACATTGACCACACCCACCAATTCATGACCACTGTCTTTATATTCTCTGCTTTCTTTCATAATGACATTAGCGCATGTTAAGTTCATCAGATTGTATATATAAACTTTAATCTGTACGTATGTCGTGAATCCTGTTGACATCTGTCATTCGTGCACTTATTGTTTGTGTATTGGTTGCTTCTATGTGTGTGTGATATGTTTGTGGCGTGCTTCCATATGTTTGTGTGTGTCTACATGTATGCGTATTTTATTGGCAAGTTAGCGGAATGAGCGAAGCACTATTAGAGGTGTGTAATATGATGAACACTATGGTGTATATTCTACCATGCATATGTTTCTATACACGTTTTGATGGTATGTACCCGTGGTCTGTTTTTTTTAGTCATGTGGGCGTGGGCTTGATTAATCTAGGTGGGGGGAAAAAACTTATATTTTTTTGGTGGGAAAAAAACAACAACTTTTTATCATAGATTTTTTTGAGGGGCAGGAGAATATGTAAATACAGACTCATTGTGTTGTATAGCGACCCTTGCAGTATATGACCGTGCAAAAGTAGGTTGATTGCATGCTGCATAGTGAAAGTGCCACTAAAGGATTTTGAAGGGGGCGAACGCTTTGCTAGGAGGAGGCGAATGCCCTTCTTTGCCCTCCTTTAAATGAAGCCCTGGTGGTGTGGGCTACTAATAAGCTATCTTCTTCTTTTTTTTAAAATAATAACTACTGTAACATCAAGATAAATTTCATGTGGCGAGGAAAACATGAAAGTTTTGGTTCACACCCACTCATTATCACGGTCACTCCGATTCTTCTGACCCTCTTCAAGCTGTAAGTGCACGTTTTACCTAAAACATGGAGAAAGAGAAGAAAAAAAACATGAACAAAAACAACAAAAGAAGCAAGCTAACACAAAAAAATTGAGAGGGAAAATTTGTGGAGTGAGAATTCTCAGAGTGCCCCTCCCATAATTGTGCTTATTACCATGCACACGCCCTCATTCATGTATGTTCGTGTGTGTGTGTGTGTGTGTGTGTGTGTAGTTGGCGTCTTCAGAGAGTCTACAGATTCTGGGAGTTCTGGAGACTCACTTCCACGCGGACTTTGTGTCGGGTCACTGTGAGATGGCTAAGAGAACTGGAGCTACCATTTATTTCGGACCCAGCGCCAAGGACCGATGCAAATTCCCAATGCACGAGGTCAAGGATAATGAGGTAGGAGAAATGAAATAGGAGGCGGACTTGAAAACTGCAAATAAAGTAAAGATCAACAAGGTAGACTTGAATAGAGAACATGTACCACCATGGACATAGAATATTTGGATCTTAAATTTTAATGGATTAAAGGACATTATTAATGAAGTCATTCTTGGCTTAAATAATTATAATAATAGCAAATTTTCTCGGTTCCAACAATTAATTAAAACTTTACCCGACGTTTCGACTTCTTGCCAGAGTCTGGTTAGAACCGAGAAAATTTGATATCAAAGCGGTAATAGGCAAACGGATGAAAGACATGTACATTGTATTAAGCTTAGAATGGACTAATCACCCACAGTAACAGAACTGCTGATAACTAGTGAACCGATATGTTTGTGACATGTATATATATATTATATTATGCACATATACGTACATAGATGTTGGAGTTGTCAGAGAAATACGCCATCAGAGTCCTGCACACGCCCGGTCACACCATGGAGTCTGTCGTCTATGTACTGGTGGACAAGCAGCAAGACAAACCACTCCAGGTGAGCATCATTTGGGAGTCAGAGCGGTTGGCAGCTAGTAATATAGACGTGCTATACTTTAGTGACAAAGTGTCATCAAGTCTTCCCTGAAGTGTTTGATTAGTGGTCCAGATAAAGTTTCGTGATATGTTACTAGAGGCTCAAGAATCCACCAGCAAAATATCAATTTTTTAATCCTCCCGTAGTCAGTCAGCAGGCAAATATTTTGGAAATTGGATCTCTCGAAGTACCTCCTGTAAACATAGAATAGTCTAGTAGTATAATTACTATGTATGTATGTCAGTCTGTACTGTACTCAATTGTACTCAAGTGCAAGCATCTTACTGTGGCACAGAGGAAGAGATGAAAAGCAAAAAATTGAGACTATTTACGCAAATAATTAAACTAAGACTCCTCGATCATTCTTTTTGTACAGTGCAAATTGCCAGTAGTCCATATGAACCAAGCACTCTCATTTCCATTCAATAAAGTATGGGTACATAGGCAATGTATGTATGTAACTACTGAAGATCAATAGAACAATGTGTTGTTGTGAAACATGTATTGCAGGCGTTCACAGGAGACACTCTATTCATCGGGTCGTGTGGCAGACCTGACCTGGTGGGCTCCATCGGCTACACGTCTGAGTACATGTCCAAACTCATGTTCAACTCTCTCTCCACCAAGATAGCCACTCTACCTGACCACGTCAAGGTCAGTGATGTGGAGACATGCTCACTGTGTGGCTGTATACCAGTGGTTTGGGATTATAGAGTGGATGGGCTTAGTTGGTTAGGAAGAAATGTGAAGTGGTGAAAAGTTTGCTATTTGTATTTGTGGTTTGCCTTATGGTAGGTACAGGTATAGCAGCTACTTGAGTAATGCCAGGAAATGCTCACTGTGCATGTGTGGTGGGTGGGTGGTTGGGGATTAAGAAGTGGGTAATGGTTGTTGTTGTTTTTTAATACCCAGGGTTTGGAGGGTTTTGCTATTCAGGTTTGCTGTTTGGTCTTCCTCCCTCTGTTGCAACCTGGTGCTCAGAGCATTCAGAGTGTCTCTGCCAGGCACCACAAGGCTTATTTGAGCAACCATAGCTCTACAGTTAAAATTAGTCTTTCAATCTCGTGTATGGAGGGAGGGAAGAGTCGATTAATTAATTAATTAAAACAACAACAACAACGATAACAAATACAGCAATATAAGCCAAGCAGCTAATATATCCAATACGGTACATACATTGGCTGTTGAAACAGTAACTATAGCTTGAAAGTCACTGGTTGTCATGGCTCCAAGGCTAGAGCACTGGTAGCTAACAGTTAGTGGTCCTGGGTTCAATTCCCTGGTGAGAACTGAGATTAGTTCACCTTTGCTTTCTTTCTACCCCAAATAGAGAAAAATCAATTCTATCTGTAAATCTAATATGATAATAATACGTGAATGAGGGTTTTAAAGATGAACATGTGATGGCTTATGGCTATGGAGTATATGAAATCTTTAACATAATGTTTGCTCATGTGCCAGGTTCTTCCCGCCCACGGTGCTGGGTCTCCATGTGGCAAGAACATCTCTAAAGATCTCTACTCTACTATTGGCAAGGAGAAAGCTACCAATGCAGCGCTCTCCTTCACCAATGTAAGTGTGAGGTTGTGTAATACTGTAAGTTGCCAATTAATAATACATGCACTTACGGTACATACAAATACCTTGATTGAGGCAAAATAATTAACGACACTTTACAAGTTGGTGAGACTAATGACTCGAGACAATACAATACAGAGGATAGTTTCGCATAACCAGACCCTTTACCAATCCACTAAGTGAGGGAAGGGTTTAGTGACACTGGTGCTTTGAATCAGTTCTAATTGACTGCAATTAATACCGTCCTGTCTACCGCTTGCATGATCATCACCCTCTGGGCAAGGAGAAAGCTACCAATGCAGCGCTCTCCTTCACCAATGTAAGTGTGAGGTTGTGTAATACCCAATTAATAATACATGCACTTACGGTACATACAAATACCTTGATTGAGGCAAAATAATTAACGACACTTTACAAGTTGGTGAGACTAATGACTCGAGACAATACAATACAGAGGATAGTTTCGCATAACCAGACCCTTTACCAATCCACTAAGCACTGGTGCTTTGAATCAGTTCTAATTGACTGCACCGTCCTGTCTACCGCTTGCATGATCATCACCCCTGGGGCTTCATGCCTTTTGGTTGATTCCTACCAGACTGTGGGCGTGTTACTTCTGACCACACTTTACCCTTCAGATTCTGAGGGTAAAAAACTGATGAGGCACTTCAGTGTCACCACACCCTTGCCTTGCATTGTGGATCGGTAAAGGGTCAGGCTGCGCAAGCAATGACTACTGCTCACGGAACTACCAAAATTATGCCTCTCCCGTATGTGTGGTTGGAGCTAGACCAGCTAAAAAGCTGCTGACCCCTTGCCGCTAGCACTTTTATGTCTGTTGCCATGTGGTTGAATACTAGGCCACATCCCCTTAGTTGGACAAGCCTTCCCACCTTATACAGTTCCTATCACGTGGTTAATGCCCCGTTGTTAACCCTCAATTTATCAATTGATGACACTTTACCAACTAATGATGAGTTTACTAGTCAACGACACCTTGCCACATTACTAGTTTTGACGACCTCACTAAACTTACCAGCTGGCAATACTTACCTCTGATGACACCTTAGCAGTTGGTGGAACTCTATCATATGATTGAACTCTATCCATTAACCAACTTCTACTGGAGAACTCGTTCGAGCAAATTAATTTTGCACCAACATAAATAATTTTGCTTATTATAACTGTTGTATTATTATTATTATTATTATTATATTTCACCAGGAAAGTGAATTTGTAAGCTTCCTGACTTCTGATCAGCCGACCACTCCCGGGTACTTCCCGTACAATGTCCAGATGAACACTGTGAGTAGATCATGTGATCTTATTCATGTACAATAGTCTATGAGGGGGAGGCACATGAGCATGTCAGACCTACTTACAAGCTATACTCTGGTCACTGGGTTCAGTGCTTGCCAGTAACCAGTCACACACACATGAATGCATACATGCATGCAAACACACATACAAATTCACACATACTTGCATATTCGCATACATACACACGTACTATACATCCTTATGTCTATATAAGTTACGGCATGAGTGGGTGTGGTTTGATATAGGAAGGAGCTCCCGTATTGGAGGAGAAGTTGGCGTCCATTCCTCGCCTCTCTCCGTCTGAGTTTCACAAACAAGCACAAGATCACAGTGACTATGATATCATAGACACCAGAAATGCAAGTCATCGTTGCTTCGTTTTATATTATTCTTTGATACAATTATAATTTGTTATGGTTTGTTATAGGCTGACCAATTTGTAAAGTGCTATATACCAAACGCCTTGAACTTCCCTCTTGGTGGTGCTGGGGGCACAGTCGTTGGGCCAGAGGACGGAAACTTTGCCATGTGGGTAAGTGCTTTTCAGCTATCATCATCATTATCATCAAAGGCCATTTGGCAATTTGTTTACTTCCTCACCCCGCCCACCCACCCACCCACCATTGACTATATATTATTTGTTTATTTAAGTTTGTATTTCTTATTGTGGCATTCAGATTGGAACTTGTCTCCCTAGCGACAGAATGATATTTTTGGTGAACGATGTGGACAAGGAAGACGAGGCACTTCAGAGACTGGCTAGAATAGGATACTCGAATGTAAGTCTACACAACCAGTAAGTCACATGACTGTGTGTATATGTGTGTGAGTGTCTGTACATGTCTGTATTCCATTATTTGGTTCCAATGTGCGTGTCATGGACGAACTGGTGACCACTTTGCCATGTTACTTCTATATCATGCTCTCTGAGTATTCTTTATGTGTGTGTGTGTGTATGTGTGTGTGTGCATGTGTGTGTGGGCACAACATGGCACACATAAACATTGAGAAAAGATTGATTTACATTATAATAACGTACTGTATTAAAATAAAAAGCCTTGGGATTGAAAGGGTTAGGTCACGTCCATCTGCAACAGTTGTAACTATGGCTATGCTTAACTTTCCTTTAGATGGTCACATATATTGTTACTACTAGGGCCAATATTTTCTCTAACCAAGCAAAACAAAATTCAAAGATAAATTTATGCCATTTAGGGCATCGGCACATTTACTATATTTAGAGAGACATGAGAGAGATGATTAGAAATGGTAAGAATAGTCTTGTGACGAGAGTATGCCATATGCTGATTACTTTATTATGCAAAACATCAATGAAGGCTTTTTATAATATGAATAGAACGGGTGGTATTAAAGCCCCTTCAATTTATGTAAAAACTGTGATGTACATGTGCTAGTAAAGAATTTGTATACTAGACATTATTGAACAGATTGTCTAAATGTATGCATCATGACTCTCAGAAAGTAATTATGGCGCCCTTTTAAATTTTGTTTTCATGTTTAATTTGAGTACCTTCTCATCTAGTTGCTTGCATATGACAAGCCTTTACATGTGCATGTACTTATGAGTCCATGTATAACAAGGTGGCGTGTGTGTGTGTGTGCGTGTGTGTGTGTGTGTGTGTGTGTGTGTGTGTGTGTGTGTGTGTGTGTGTGTGTGTGTGTGTGTGTGACAGGTTAAAGGGGTATTAAGTGGTGGAATGGAGGCGTACATAGCTACAGGCTATCCCACTACCTCAAGAATCAGAGTTGACCTGGTAAGAATCTATTGCACGACCGAATGGTACAATTAGTATGGTTTATGTGAGAGACTTTATGTGTATGTATGTGTGTGAGATGTTATACAATAGTGGTATTAGATAGAGCCGTAACGCATCTGAGGTTGTATTGTATGTGATTGAATGCAGGCCAAAGGTGAGAGTTTATCTCAGCTGATGTCTGCCGGCTACCAGTTGATAGATGTTCGAACTGAGTCGGAATACTCTGGCAACACAGTGAAAGGAGCCATCAGTGTCCCTCTGGCCAAGCTACAGAATCTCTTACATCTGTTGAACAAGTGAGACTGATAGCCTCGGCGACCTAGAGTTGATCACACAAAGCTAATCATGACCTTCTTGTCTACCTATTCACTTGTCCGTTATCTTTTTTTTTTTTTTTTTTTTTTTTTCCCCAATTAGTTGAGCTATGCTATCCAGGGTTGCATACAGGATTTTTCACTGGGGCTGAGAGACACTGCTTATATTGAGCCACACCCATTTTGACAACCCACACTACTTGGATGCACATGCCTATATGAGAGTGTAAACTTCAATACTGATCAATGTTTGGTCACATGAATGGCTTTATAATCTTACTACTCAGAATTCCAATTTACCTTACCAAATTCTGGAGGTGGGGGAGGGAGTTGGGGAGAGATTTCAGGGCCAGCCCCCTGTGTATGAAACCTTGCTATCAATAGTAGGTATTTACGCTTTTACACTCAAGTCGGCTTAATTGCCATGTATGAGATAATACACCGTGTGTGTGGCATGTGTGTGATGTGTATGTTTGTGGTGTGTGTGTGTATGTGTTTGCTTGTGAAGTATCAACTCATGGTACTGTGACTTAGAAGAAGTTTTGGTAAAATAGGTGTTAACATGCTTGATCTTCATTCCGTGTAGAGACCAGAAGTACCTGGCCTATTGTTTGAGCGGCTTTCGATCCACAGCAGCAGCCTCTCTGTTGTTGAAGCAAGGGTACCAGGTTCAGGATATCCACAAAGGGTTTGCCGGCATCAGCGTATATGCTTCAGAGTTGACAACCACTGGCAGAGTAAGTAGTTATTAACTTAATATTATGGATGTGTAAACTAATTGTCAACTATTGTATGCTTATATCGGTGAAAAATTTGAGTTTATTATTATTAGCTGTAGTGGTAGTAAATGTGATATGGTGTGTATGCAAGTTGGATAATATTGAAGTTATTGCCACTAAACCGCAAGGATGTGCATGTTAAAATTTTGTTATGATATTGGTATGTGAAACTTCGTTAAAGTGGTTGTCTTGCATTAACTTTTAGTGCCCATTGTGGTAAATGATAATTAAGTCCGAGTTAGTTGATATTGTATTGCAGCTTTACTTACTCCTGTCATCCTAGAGTAGCTAACGTAAAACTGGTTGTGTCGTATGGAAAACCATTGCCAATACTGTATAGTATCAATGAGCAGAGTCTTAAGTAATGATATATTTAAATACATCACATTATTGTCTGCAGGTTTGTCCTAGTATGAAGGCAGTTGTAGACTCCATGATGGAGTGAAGGACCATCCAACCGAGAACTTCATCATTTTTTCATTTATTTCTATTTTGTTTTGTGTCGTACTGACGTCTTTCAGCTGCCGTTGGTCTGCTTGTTTGTTAATTGTAACAATCCTTTCGTAACGAGTTCATGTGGTCTCTGATTATATTCATATTATTCAGAACTGATTTACTATATGTTACTGTCAACTATTTTTTCTATTAGCTATATATAATTTATTTAATTTATTTAGTCTAGCTAATTCTAAAGTGGATTCCCTCCCTTCTTCCCCCTAAAATGGCATATTTCAGAAATATTTGGTATTTCTATAAAATATTTGGTATGTAAAGAAAATACTATTTTTTACGCAATGGATAGCTGGTAGGTACCGGCTTCTAATATTTCACTCCCGCATATAGCCATGCATGTGTGGAAAAGCTCTCTATGAGCAATGAGTACGGTAATCAGTAATAAAGAAATTTAGTATGATATTTTTTACAATGATAGTGAATAATGACTAACATGCACAAAAGTACAATCAAATAAAATACCATTGGGTAATAACACTGAGTTTATTATAAAGAGCTACATACTAGAGGTGACTAGAATGACATGATGTTAAAATATACAATACTAATATTGCATGTCTATTGTACAATGTACATGTAGCTATGTAGTCTCACATCGTACAAAAAAAATGTGATGGATATGTACAAAATGATCATATCATAAGTCGGGGATAAGTTCACAACCATTGCCAGAAAGGCGCTGATTTTTAGCAAAATGGACCAAATCAGCTATCCAGAATGTGCACAAAAGTAAAAAACAACACAGTATAACAATGGCCATAAGTATATAGCATCCATTACCTAACATTGACAATGGATAAGTAAACAGCATATTTAATAGCTTCAAGGAGTACTTACTTAGTTCTTCAGTGCAGTGTTTTGAACAGAAGAACACACAGGGCTCTACAAATGAGGGTGGCTCAACACCACTATGTGCTGCACAGCAGGACAGACCACACATACATGACGTGACAAGTGTAGCAATGAGAATAAGCAGCTGTAATGCAGCTACAGTAAAGCAGAAATTGATTTGTTATTATAGCTACTTTGTAAAATATTGGTGTAATTTGGTCTATGTTGATGTAACATTTTCATAAGTGAGCAGAGAGAGAGAAAAAGAACATCAACAAAAACATAAGAGATGCATTTATTTATGAAGAATAACACTTCAGTATTAACGGGATATATTAAGTGTATATCATGTGCCATTCTTACCTAGACCATTATTTCCTATATAGAAGTTAGCTGCTCCAGTGGATGACAAGAAAAGTGCCAGCAAGAAAGCAGTCTTTTGCCTAGGGCGATTGTCCATTCCACATGTGCCCTGAGAACTCGAGTACTGATAATCTGAGCACAACTGGCATTGTCCGATTGATGAATTTCTCATGAAGCACATGTTACACACACACTCACCTACAAAATAATGATAAACTAGGGGCATGCTCAATTGTGGAATGAGCAGATAAATTCAACCAGATATTTAAGTGTCACCTGTGGTGGGCACATTCATTACAATTGCTACTGTATTAGCTATTAAATGAGACAAACAACTAGAGAGTTAACATAATCCCACTTCTCCATTACAGACTGGTTATTATATAGCTAGCTACTAGTACAATCTATAAATTGTAGCCTTACATTGGATTCTGGAGATAAAGGTAAAGAAACACTAACTACTATGTGCAGGATAGTGTGTTAATGGCAAGTGAGTTATATAGCACTGGCAGCAGGAATTACTTTTGTGCCAAAGGTGATGAGTTAAAATGGTAGCTAAGTGGCACCCATTTTTCAATTCTATAATACGTATAGATACAAACTAGTTGTTACTAATGTTAAAAAAATTTTTTTGAAAGTGCTGGGATAGGTTTTTTAGAGGAGCTAAAAATGCACTACACTTCAATGTATAGCCCTAGCCCTAGCCCTAGCCCTACTAGCCCTAGCCCCTTCAGTGAAGGAAGTTTGTGATGAGATTTATCTCAAGTTGAGCTACAGACAGCTGCTCAATTGTGAGTGGTTGAAACACATTAGTTCAATTGGGGAGCTGGTTTAAGGTTTTCAGAGGGCATGTCAAACTCCACCACAGGCAAAGATGATACCCTAAGTGATGCTTCCTCTCAGTGACAGCCATGAGAACAGTATCATGTAATGATTCTAGTTGCCAACTATCCTGACTGACAGCTCCTCTGACTGTCCCAGGTTTATCACTCAGCCACTATCCCCCAACAGAATTGTACCTTTTCTATTATTTGTCCCGGCAATGATGAACTTCATATCTGTTTACTATGCAAAGATGTTACTTAGCTAGTCCCAACTCGCAAATGCTTCCACTGTTAAAAAAAAAAAAAGGTTCAAATTAGAGTGTTTATTTGACTCTAAAATTGTTCTTTTCACGGGTTAGTACATTGCGTTTATTTCCCACTATTGTCATAAAGTTCAGTTAAGAAAACTGTATACTTTAAAACTATCATATTATTTCAATGATTCAGTCATTCTCGGCTGTAATAATTATAGTAATAGGAAATTTTTCTCTTTTTAACAGCCAATATTTTAAATTATAACTTAACCCGATGTTTTGACTTCTTGCCGAAGTCCTCTTCAGGGGTCAACTGAGGTCGAACTCTCCGTGATGATATAATAACACAAAGTAAACAGCAAGATTTCTGGAGGGTATGCTTACTGTTTATTATGTCCTGGAGGGTGATTTACACACAGCATGGGCAGCCAGCATCCTGGAAGCTCTAAACCTATGTCTCTATTAAACTTGTTGTCAGGTGTCATCTGTATGTGTAGAGCTTCCTTGATCTTCAACGATTCTTACTGGCTCTGTCTACAACTCTTACCTCTTCCCATTTAATGGGGTGATGCTGCTGTGAAGCATGTTCAGCAATGGCTGAAACTTTCTCATCACCTCTCTTACAAGCATCCATACTTCTTAGGCAAGAAGTCGAAACATTAAGTTATAATTTAAAATATTGGCTGTTTAAAAAAAGAAAAAATTCCTATTAGTATATATTATTATTATTATCATTGCTTCTTTGTAATGGATATGATTTTGGGTGTGGTCTTGGGTGTGGTTTAGTGTCTCTGAATTACAATTTGAAAAGTTGACAACTCTGATAATAGAACTTCTATTGGACCATATTCTTGTCAGACACTTGTTCTGATGGAGATGAGGATCAAGAAAGGGTTTTAATTTTGTCTTGGTAAAAAGTTGAATACCTATATAAAAATAGCTATAAAGAAAAAAAAATCACACACCAAACAGGTGTAATTGTGGATATTGCCAAATAATGCCAACCAGCTCAGAGTGGCTTTGTTGCAAATAAATCAATGAAGTGATGAGAAGAATAGGAGAGGCCAAAAATGTAATAGTGACCTTCATAACCAGGCTTTTAGGATTTAAAAGTGTGTGTCTGAACGTTTGGGTACTGCAATCAGCTGATTACCAACACAGAGGCAAAGTTTGAGCTCAACAAGTACAATATTGCTTTCTATAAGTAAGTAACACTTTATAGCAAATATTGTAGCTATAAACTTATCATAAACTTAACTAATGTATAGGCAGATAGAATATTAGATGTATTCTCTCTTTTTCACAACAGGCTTTTTTTTAAAAACAATACAGAATTAAAAAATATTTGGTCGCCGCTGGGAATAGAACAGGACCATTTGCTTATTACAAGTGATCTTCCACTGAGCTACAACAACCAGCTGGCAAATAAACACTTGTATTTATACTGTTAATAATTCTGTATTGTTACCTGTGAAAGAAAGAGATTACATCTAATGAGTAAAGGAAGGCTAAGAAAGAAATTATGAAGAGATAAGATTTTGTATGTAATCTATTTATTAATAATCTCCCACTTACCAGCTTTACAGTACACTAAGTCAGTTGAAACATTTATTACTCCTGAAGGAAGACATTCGATGTTTTTTTCCTCATCTTGACATTCAGACATATTTAACTGCTGCTCAGAACGAGTGAACATTGTACCACGAACTGCTCTAAATATCAATTCATACACCAATCTTATTCAAAAGTTAAAAACCTTATTTACTCTTAATATTATAGTCTATATAAATAATGAGTTTCCCACCGTGTAAATAAATTTGAGGTTAACAATTAGTCAACGACTCCGTCAATCTTAGGAAAATACAGAAGTGAATGTACTTGAATATATCATTTGAAAGGTTTTTATTTTTAAAGTCCCTCTGTCACAATACAGGAATTACACAAGCTATGCTCTAACTGGAATTAGGAAATAGTGATATTTACATGATATGGAAACCTATATTAAGTGTAAAAACAAGAACAACAACATTTCTATAGATTATTTTATGCAACTTGTGATTCTTGATTCCATGAAAGGGGGCATGCCAAAATGTACTCCCATAATTGGTAAAGACTTAGCTGAGAAAGCTTGTGGGTGACTATCATCGTCTTACTTTCTGAGAAGGCAAGCAATATTTTGGCTGGACTTGAAGCTACCCTCAACAGCTGACCAATTATACTAGTCCACTCAACTTCCCCTGACGGTTCTGACATGATAACAGCCGATCACCTGATGATTAATAGGCATTTTGTTGTTTGCTGTCTAGAGTTTCAGCTACCACTATAATTTGTTATTTAAAGTGATGGGGAATTTGGTAAACCGTCTTCTAGCTGAATTATGGGATCATTGGTACACCATTATTTGTAGTCCCTCTAGTAGAGGAAGAAATGGCAGGGGTAAGAACATAACCAAAGGTGATATTTTTCATCTGAAGGATGAAGAGATCTGCCATTGCAGAACAGGATCCATGCGAGAGTGTTAGAAGTCCATCCTGGAACACGTGGACTTGTTTGGCCTGTTACAATATTTTTACAGTATTTTTTAAAATAAAAAATTCCAAATCGAATAATTAAGAAACTATGGCTCTCTTCAGGGTCTCCAAGTAAGTCTCTCCAGTCCTGGAGTATGTCCAGGCTTGTTAGGAATCCCTGGAGTCTCACACGTGCTCATTTCATCGGATGTCGTTGAAGTTTGTATTCTCAGACCGCGTAGATAATAATTGTATAGTAACTAGATTTGCTTCTTGTGTCTCTATTAACTAATCTGTCTCATTTGTGCTTGTTGGGACTTGGCTGGAGATATGCATATTCAGTGTGTGTATGTACCTATAATAGATTAGTGAACCATTTTTGCTGCTGGAAAACTCTACAGTTTCAGTTTGTGTACAGTTTTCTGTACTTAGCTATTCACTTCATTTGTTTATTCATCCTTACTTAGCTAGCTACATCACAAAATATTCATCTATATTTAGCTGGCTATTTCAAAATATTTTTTATATAAAATAAGTATCATTATATTATATACATTCATAAAAATTATCACTGGTCAAAAAATCATGAGTGATATATCAGAAGAAGTTTGGCACAAGAATAAAAATTTAAAATAATGGAGTCATTAGTGCGGTATTATTTACCTGTCAAAGCTTGGAGACAATCTGGGAGCCAGTGTCTGCTCTAGGGAGAAACAATACTGATAAAGTAAGCCAAGAAATACAATATCAAACAGCTGCGTTCTTTACAACTTATAGCGGGGGCGGGGCCTCGGTTAGTTTTATCAATTGGTGGGCGGGAAGCTTTGAATTACCCGCGCAAGCTAAGTAAGCGGTTGTTTTTACTATTGCGAGCATGGCGGATTTTTGTGGTTATTTGTGGTGCGTGCGGGTGCGCGCACGTTGCTATGTCCCAGCACCCTTAGCTAAACAGCTGCCCAAGGACCTATAGACCTTAGGCTTATTATAGGAACTTGAGTGTAGGTAGCTGTAAGTGTGCTAATGAACAAAGGTGACTATAAATTACTCCTGTTACTTGGAAGTAAGTCTGCAGAAGTTGATGTGGGCTAGTTCTGATCTTTATGAACAACTTAGCAATAAGCTCAAAACTGCTTTTCCCAAATTGCCATTCCCTTTCAAATGCTTTCCATTTGCCGAGAATTCAGTTCAAAAGGCTCATTGAGTGAACTGGCACCAGCCCACTTAAAACAATGGACTGGAACTCTCCTTTCTCCCAGGGACACTTTTTATGTACGCCCACAAACAATTAAACATTATGTAAGTAGTACACATTTTTATACAGTCCTGAAAGATACCAATTGGGTGTGTTAGAATGACCAGACCCTTCCAAACAAAGCGATCAGGTAAAGGGTCTGGCAGGCGAGTCTATTTGTATGAGTAATAGCATGGGTAACTTAGCTATTCGGGATTAATAGCACCAGTAATGCGATTGAAATAGCACTCGGCAATCCCGAATAGCACAGGTTACTCGTGCTATCACTGCTAGTACACTGTATTGTTCACTCATTGTCTCTGGATAGGACTAGCTTCAATCCAGAACTATAGCTCTTCCAAATCTCTTGAACTAATTCCTCCTAATACTGATAGAACTTTTTTTGCTAAGATACATCTACAGTTTCTCACTAGAAAATACTCAAACTGTATATTTTCATGGCTAGTGGTGCGCTAATGGCACTTACATGTACTATATATTTCACATCGCTATTGCACTATTTTACATAAGTTACCATGCTATTCTACTTCCCTCTTGCTTTGAATAATGATTTTCCTGTACATATTTGAATGGGAAATTTAAGCCCAACACTATCAAGACATATAATGACAAAGAAAAATATGGTATTCAGGATTACTACCAAGAATGGTCCGGGAAAATTTAACAGGGTGAAACCAAGTGTTTCTCACCCACAAGTGCTATTTATAAGCTGAACAAAGTTGTTAAAGCATCCTAATAATGATTATGACAACATCAGTGGTAGTGTACATTCATTAGTACACGAGTCAAGAAAAGTAAGTGAGAAAAAGAAGACTCTACAACGATGGTGGTGTGTGTGTGTGTGTGTGTTCATGAATACATGGGCTTATAAAAGTAAGTGAATAAAAGGGATTGATTTAAATACCTTATATCTCTGCATTCCCAATTTACAATAGTTAGTACATCACAGTTAGTACATCACACGACACAGTTACTACATCACATGACACAGTTAGTACATCACATAACACAGTTACTACATCACATGACACAGTTAGTACATCACATAACACAGTTAGTACATCACACGACACAGTTACTACATCACATGACACAGTTAGTACATCACATAACACAGTTAGTACATCACACGACACAGTTACTACATCACATGACACAGTTAGTACATCACATAACACAGTTAGTACATCACATGACACAGTTAGTACATCACATAACACAGTTAGTACATCACATGACACGGTTAGTACATCACATGACACAGTTAGTGCATCACATGCCACAGTTAGTACATCACATGACACAGTTACTACATCACATGACAGTTAGTAAATCACATGACACAGTTACTACATCACATGACGCAGTTAGTACATCACAGTTAGTACATCACATGACACAGTTAGTACATCACATGACACAGTTAGTACATCACATGACACAGTTAGTACATCACATGCCACAATTAGTACATCACATGACACAGGTAGTACATCACCACACGACACAGTTAGTACATCACATGACACAGTTACTACATCACATGACACACTTAGTACATCACATGCCACAGTGGGGCCGGGTACTTATTAGTTTGCCATATTGATATTAGTAATATTTATGAGGCATTAATTAGTAGGTGTGGTTTATTTCTATTGTCTAACAAGGTGGAAGTTAATGACACATTCAATTTGTATTGCATTCCTTAACATTAAACCTTAAGTCAACAAATAGCAGGGTGGGGTTTCATGAGACCAGATCTGAATTTGCAACGGATTGATAAGTACAGTTGGATTTAATTTACAATTACATGTATAGTGTTTCATTTTATGACAAAGTTCCATCCAAAAAATTTAAACGAGCACACAGAGCTGGACGAAGTGAATATTACCTGGAAAGAAAGCTTTCCTCTCCACCTCTCTTGAAAGGTGTAGCCGATAAGAGGCATGGCAGCAGCAGCAAAAGACAAAGTGTGGAAAAGAATATCATTCTACAAAATTGAAACAATTTCAAATAGTAAAATTATGACAATACTTAAATGAACCGGAAACAATCTGTTAAAAATTATTGATATAAAACCCAAACATAAACCCTGTTTTGTTTTTCAAATAGCCCAAACTTACTTAATTAGCTGTTGATAACTAACTGAGACAAAATTGTCAAGGGTTCAAGCAGTGCAAATCTAACAATCTTTTTAAGATGGCTATGTAGTATTCTTAAAGACATCGCTAATCTAACTCTATCTCCAGCTAATGTCATGGCAGAAGAAATCATAGCATTTATTAATAAAAGTCATTATCACGACAAGTATCTTAGTCCAATCTAGCTGATGTCAAACTTGTTCTATATTTTTGTCAAGGAACTCTCCTACTCTGATTCAACATGTATTCATACTTTTCTTTGTTGCTAAATAGTGCTGCCACAGTATTTTGCTGTGTATTGTCCGGTAGATAGATCACCGTAAACCACATTTTTAAATTGAAAAATGACTCATGCCATGGTAAGTCATGGCAGAAGAAATCATAGCATTCAAGTCATTATCACGACAAGTATCTTAGTCCAATCAAATCTAGCTATTGCTAGTAATGAAAAACAGACGTACCTGCACACAGTTGGAGCTGGGTAGAGAAAAGATGCAGAACTTGTAGCCTTACCGGAGTCAGGAATTACAGTAGTCTCAGGAACACTGCTATTGCTGTTTAATGACTGGCCCCTTAGTATATCATATCATCAGAAGGCAACTTCCTGTTATGGCTAGGATAAGCTATTAATGATTATTGCCATTTAGACATAGCAATGTGTATAATATTCTTTAAATAATAGTGTTACAAAGACAGAGATTTGTGTGTAATATTTAAATCCTAATGATGAAATTGCATAGTTAGTTATGTCTAATATGAATATTGTGTCAATAGAATTGGGTGTAATATTGAGCTGTAGCTATAGTAATGCAAAATTACTGGAAGTACACTGTTAAAAATGGGGTGTTTGGATAACTTAGTTTTGGTGTTAAATAGGTGGCGCTGCCTGGACACCCCAGTTTAAAACCTAATATTGTCTCCATAGAGTTAGTCACAACTAAATGATATTTGAAAGGAAGAAACTAATAGATATAAGCTATTATTATATAAGCTCACTTGGTAAAGTATGATTGGTGTAGAAAGGGCTCAAAGCGGGGTGTCCAGACAGTGCCTTCTGGCAAACACCTCGTGAGGTGTTATTTAAGCACCCCATTTTAACAGTGAAATTCAATACAAAATAATGAGCTATATGTTCACTTACTTGTATGAAAAGCCACAGCAAAAAAAAGGTCCAAATTATTGTCCATCAAACATTAGTTTACTAGACAGCAACCTTGTTCAGCTGAGGTTGCTCGCAAATAGAGTGCAACTACTTCAGAGAGTAGTGGTTGCAAGATTAACTGCAGTAAATATCAGAATTTTTTTGCACAAATTTGTTATTTTTAAAAGATGTTGCAATATGTAGTCTGGAGTGGACATTGTAGCTGTGTACATTACCTGATGCCCTGTTTAGCTATGTAGCTATGAATGTTGCTGTATGGAAGCCAATATTGATAGTAGTATATACATGTGGCTTATGGGCATATTTTTAGGGAATAGAATCATATAACTAATTATTTCATTGGCTGTGTCCTTTAGGGTTAAAAGATTTCATCTTGGCAGCATTGAAGTGAAGTGGTTGCATAGCTATCCTGCAGGTGGTTGAATAGATACTTGATAGCTCCATATTAAATCTTAAAGTGTACCTTTTAAAGTAGTTTTGTCTTTCAGAGGTATTGTTGGGGTTATAAATGTGTGTTGTTATGAAGTTGGTAAATTAAATACAAGTTGTAATGACTTGTCCTAAAGCAAGCCCGCTTGGTAAGGCATAGCCTCCACTCCAGTGTTCTGATATTTCAAGCAACTTTAAGTTTCAAGTCAAGTGGGATATTGGTGATATTGCTAATGCTAAATTACAGTTTCAAAGAGTCAAGGAGTTCCATAGTATTTGTAAAAGCAACAAAATTACACAGTATTTTTGAGCAAAACTGCATAGACTTCTGTCTTGTTTAGATAAGTTTTCTACAAATTAAAAATAAAAATATTAAAAGAATAAAAAAATTTGCTGGAATTAAATTTGCATTTTGTGTTTTTCCAAAGTGACACAGGCTTCTGTTACTTACGTAAATTTGTATGCAGGCTAAATGCACGCTTAAACCAATACACAAATGTCATTATACGGCTATATACTCTTGTTTAAGTAATTAAAACCATCTCCTTCAAAATTATTATACTACTTTACTTTGGCTACAACTAAACTTATTAATATATTAGGATTGGAATGTAATTTATTGTTAGATAGTGTTTTCTAATGCATACAGCTTAATAAAATCACAGTATTCCGCTTCATATAATAACCTGTGTGGTGGTCAAAACAAACCAAATCCTTGCTTGTAACTTGAAACATACAAACTTGAGCTAACAAATACATACCACATTCATCAATTCTACACTTTCTGCGCTGTATTTCACGACTATGTGCTCAGTAGATCTCGCACAGGTCTATGACATCAATAATATGAAATTAATTTCTTACAGCATTTCACTGACCACTGGCGAAAGTTACCAGACATTCACCTTTCCCACAGTCCAGTTCCTTTCCGAGTGGCTCGCCGGTTAACGAACTAGAGCTTAACAATATTATAATTGTTTTTTACAACAGGGTTAAAAATGTAGTCAAATAAACATTTATGTGTTCTTTAATTATTAATCTTGTTAAAAAACCTTGAGTTTTGAATTTGAATTGAATTGGCTGAAGTAGGAACTAAAGGGATTTAGAGGATAAGTACAATAATATTCCAACCAATAAATTAAATTTAGTGAAACCCACATAGAAATAGTGATCCTGATGCTATATATCATCAATAAACAGATTCACTATCTAGAAAATTAGCTATAGCAATCCTGAAGTGGCATGAACATCCAATGAAAAACAAACAAATTACTATATATAATAATATTTTCCATCTGAAAAGCAATATATAACATAGCTACACAGTGTTACTATGATTACATCAGCAATGCAGGCCCGTAGAGCCAGGATTTTTAAAGCGGGTATACTTGAACTAATTTATACATAACCACATACATCATTTATACATAACCACACCCACTTAATAGGCACACAATTACACCCACTTAATACCACACCCAGTTAATAGCCACATAACCACACTTTAATCTACCTAACCACAACTACTTAATAGCCACATCTCTTTTGTTATATTTAAGTTGATCATGTTGGTAGTGTCTTTCAGAGAAGCAAAACTTCCAGCTATGAATATCATTAATTTCAAAGGGTTGTTACTGGTAACCCCTAAAAAACTCCCCTGGCTATGGGCCTGCAATGTAATCATTACGATTACCAATTACATAGCTAGTAAAAGTAATTGCAATTACAATTATTAATTGAGGGGCCTCAAGAAATTGTAATGATTATAGCTAACTACAACAAATACTTTTTAATTACATGCGGTACATGAAATTTGTATTTAAATGGGGTCTTGTATAAAAGGGCATAGTCAGGGACATATTTTGCAATAGTGGAAAATGGTGGCACTTATAACTACTTAGTGCAAAAACAAACTTGGGAAACAACATCAATAACTAAGTCATGAGCACCTTAACAGAAGGAAAAACAAATGAACAAAAAGGTGGGCTATAAATAGAGAAAGAAGAAGAGCAGCTAAATTCAATCACACAGGATATACAGCATGCCACCAGAGAGTAGTACAGTTCAATCAAGAAATACTTTAGCTGACACACACTGCATCAATAGGAGCTAAACTTGATTAATTTATTATATTACCATAGGCTCCAACCGTCCCGAAATGTCCGGGACCGTCCCGGATTTGTTAACTTTGTCCCCGGTCCCGGAAGAGACTACTATTTGTCCCGGAAAGTTACTTTAACCGGCAAAAGGTAAAGGATGTGTCTACGCGAAATGGGAAAAGATCGTCAGTATCACAAATGCAGGAGTAGATTCACGGTTATTGTAGAGGTTGACATGAGCGATTGCGGTCCTCCTAAGCTTAAAAGAGCCAGAAGGCAATGCCATTTTGATTTTAGCTGGCTTCAACAATTCCCTGGTATAGGCAGAAGCTCTAAAGGTAAAAGCAGTAATAAAGTAGTGGTTATTTACTACTTTCTAGCTAGCACAACAAACTTTGTATAATAATGACTATAAAATAAATACATAAACAAAAGCAACAGCAATTTACTATTACAATGAACAGTCATTTAGTGTAGGGAATAATGTTGGATATATATTTTAATACATCAAATGTAAATCTCTTCCAAGGTTTGAGGTAGTTGTATACAACTATCGTAAAACTTAGATGAACTAGAATAAAGTTCCATGCAATATCTCTGTCCTCATTGAGTAAGCACTTGATAATGAAAAAATTCATTATTATTTTCCACAATTTTTTTTAAACTTTCAAAAATCCAATATAATTTAAATGCTACACATATTTATTAGCCTTAAATCGTACTTGTTTAGTTAATTAGTGGCGGGCGTGGCTATGGTCCCTGAAGCTCCTTTGGAAAAGTTGGAGGGTATGTATTACTAGCTAGCAAAAATGACTATATATACATAATAGCTAGCTGCTTGTAAATTGGGGCACTCATTTTAAACATGGTGTGGATCGAATTAATAGCAAGCTATTCTGGAGGGTTCCCTTTGCATGGCTACTTTTTAAAATTTGAATACAAGGAGCTAGAGGTCAAAGGCCATGACGGAAATTCTCCAGCTTCAAAAGGAGTGTGAAGCCATATTGTTACAGCCTGGGACATACAATTACTTTGGAGTATGTAATCTTTACAATTAATTACAATTACAAATTATGATTACAACAAGACTGCTAGATAGAAAGGAATTTTTAACTTTAAGAAAGAAGACCTAATTATTATATCCATATCAGTGCCACAATGTTTATTAAGTCACTTCTTTTAATTGTTAAATTATTGGTCACTTAGTCGAGGTAAAAGGATAGAATTACAAAAAGCATAAATACGTAAATGTTCATCAAGATGCATAATAAAAAGCATTAAAAGTTATATAATACTAATGTATGTCTTTTGTGTATACTATATAAAATCTAAAAATGTACAAGATATAAAAAAAGAATCGAAGTTATAAGTTAGGGGTAAGCTGACAGCCATTGCCCGAACGACGCCGATTTGTGGCAAAAAAGACCAAATCAGCTATCCACCATGCCCATAAAATAACGAAGGCCAGTGCCACAACAAGGACTATGATTATCCTGATGAGTATGCTGAGGCATGCACCTAACAGGGACGATAATAAATAAATAATTCAAATAACTTCAATGCGTTACGTACATATTCCATCATCATCATCAGCGCAAAATGTACAGCAGGAGACACAGCACATCAGGTATGAAAGCGTAAATGTTAGGATGAGGAGAAACAGCTGACCCCCAGCTACATGAATAGATAAAAAATTGATATGTTATTATACTAGTGAAATTATTGAAGAATGACAGTATTGTGGGATGTATATATAATATATCATATTAAAGCCACACACTTTCTCATTAAAATACATAGATGACAGTATTCACCTTAATGTCAATCTTACCTAGCTCATTCCGTCCTATATAGAAGTTAGCTGCTCCAGTAGATGACAAGAAGAGGGACAGCAAGAAAGCAGTAAGTTGCCTAGGACGATTGTCCACCCCACATATGCCCTGAAAACTCGAATAGCGATAATCTGAACACAACTCGCATAGTCCACTGGAGTTTCTCGTGAAGCACATGTTACACACACACTCACCTATAGTAATATAAATACTATTGTTACCACTAATACTAATAATAATAACAATAAACTCAGCAAAACTGGACTCATTATGATTTTGCAAGGTATAGCTATAACACCAATTTAATTTGCTGTTAGGCAGATATGTACTCTTCTTGCTATAGGCATACGTGTCCTCCTGCTTTACCATTGTATCTGCATGTGCTATAAAGTTGAGTGGCATTTTTAAACAAAATTATATTATGGGAAACAAAAAAAAGGCCCCTTTAAGCCCCCCCCCCCCCCATACACATATACTTACCTGCAACACAGCTCACGAGATCAGTTGAAACATTAGCTACTCCTGAGGGAAGGCATTCATCATTTTCTCCTTCAATTTGGCATTGAAATGCATTTGACTGCCGCTCAGAGCGAAAGAGCTGTGTATCTCGAACAACTCTAATCAATACCATAATGCATTACACTAATTCTCATAAGTTAAACATGGTATTTTCCTCCATATAATTAAATTTGAGGTTAACAATTGATCATTGACATCGTCACTTTTGGGAAAATATATGAGTGAATGTAACCAGCATTATTTGAATACCAAAGGTTTGATTTTAATATTAATACAAATGCTCATTATTGATGAAAATAGTTTTATCTGAAGACGTTGACATACAGCAGTTAACATAAGTATTTTTGCTGAATGTTGCATTAAGTTAAAACTATTTCTGTAGTGTTTTAAGATGCTTAAACTCAACATAAGCTTAGCTCAACATAAGCTTAGTTCAACATAAGCTTGGCTCAACATAAGCTTAGCTCAACATAGGCTTAGCTCAACATAAGCTTAGCTCAACATAAGCTTAGCTCAACATAAGCTTAGCTCAACATAAGCTTAGCTCAACATAAGCTTAGCTCAACATAAGCTTAGCTCAACATAAGCTTAGCTCAACATAAGCTTAGTTCAACATAAGCTTAGCTCAACATAAGCTTAGCTCAACATAAGCTTAGCTCAACATAAGCTTAGCTCAACATAAGCTTAGCTCAACATAAGCTTAGCTCAACATAAGCTTAGCTCAACATAAGCTTAGCTCAACATAAGCTTAGCTCAACATAAGCTTAGCTCAACATAAGCTTAGCTCAAATAAGCTTAGCTCAACATAAGCTTAGCTCAACATAAGCTTAGCTCAACATTAGCTTAGCTCAACATAAGCTTAGCTCAACACTTAGCTCAACATAAGCTTAGCTTTTATCCTTAAGAGAAGATGCAAAAGTGTAATAATAGCTTTCATTGCTCTTATCTTCAAAGGCAGTACATTTCTATTATGACTACTACAATTTCAAAAGAATGCACTGGCTTCTCTCAGACTCTACTTGCATAGTGATACTGGTATTTACTGTGGTCACTGGTGATTATGGTTTCATATCAGGCAGCCAAAATATAATATACCGACTGCCCATTTACCATTTTTCTTCTTGATTGCTTTTTTTTGTGTGTAGAATTACCCAGCATGTTCAATTGATGCAATGGAGACTATATATATATACCTGGAAAGAAAGCCTTCCTCTTCATCTGTCTTGAAGGGTGTGGCTGACAAGAGGCATGGCAGCAGCAACAAAAGACAAAGTGTGGAAGACAACATCATTCTACATACAACAATTTCAATTACATTATTACAGAACTAGCTTATAATATGCAAAGGAAATTATCTGTTTGATTGGTGGAGTTATTAATTTGTAGCTTTGTGTCATACTCCATAGCTACAATAACAAAGTGTTTCTTTTCTCAAAATCTACAATATAAAAACCCATAAGAGATCAGATTAATAAATTATAACTATATATCTTCAGCAAGAAGTCAAAGCGTCGGGATTAAGTTTTAATTAACATAATATTGGCTAGCCACTAAATAATATTTTCACTTTCATAGTAATAATAATTAATAGTTCATATGTTTCGACTCCATGGAGCCTTCATCTGTGATTTTTCAAAAGAAAGAAAATAAAACCTGTGAACTATTAATTATTAATTATGAAAAATATTAAAAAAAAGTTTAGTAGCTAGTTATAAAATTTGTGTACAAGAATGGATTTTTATGAAATAATATTGGTTGTTATAACGAGAAAATTTGCTATTATACTGTTTTCAGGAAGCCAAACTCCTTTGACCTCTGAATTACTATGAAATATATTGTAACAAAACAGTTGAAGTAACTTTGAATTTATGAGCTCACATTACACACATATTTTTAGCAAACTTGAGTTTTTAAAATTTTATTTTACAATTAGCTACATCATTACTGTTGCAAAGGAAGCTATAATATATAATAGTGAGGATTATAAGTATAGTGTCATAAGTAGCATTTGAAGGCAAAGACAAATCGTGTAATAGCCCATTTGCTGCTATTTTTAACTGAGCGTTGTGGTTGACAGTAGGTAACTTAAATTGAAAACTATTATTCTTGCAATATATGAATTCAGATGGTTCGATCCATTTTTTGACAAATGAAGGAAATATTTAAACAAAATGGTTAAAGCTACTCAATGAAGCTGAATACTAGTATAGTAAACTCTCAATTAGCTATTTCATTTGTTTCTTATGATTCTTAAGACCTTTTAACCTGAAATTCATAACTGAGACTCATTCTTTCTACAGTGTCACCTATAAATTATTCTGCATGTCAAAGTTTTAAGCAAAGACTGCTCTCATTGCATATTTTAAATGTAACATCAAATGTGCCATCTTTCAGCATTATTAACCCTCATCTACATGGCTAGAGGGTAACAGTCAGTTATTCCATCACACAACAAAAAGGGGATCTCGAAGCTTGAAAATGTTACAATGGACATTTGACAACTAGGGGAAGTTAGCTACCCACAAATGCTACTGGTCATAGCTAGGGCCAAAATCACTCACTTTTTTTCTGGAAAACTAAGTTGAAATAAAAAATGCTGGTACATTAAAGGGACTTTAATTGTTCAGTACAATAGTATGATGCCACATTCAATCTTAGGGAGGCCATTACCTTTGAGATCAGCTCCTGCGTGTCTGAATGACTGATGACAGCAACCCTCTCATGCATGCGTGCTGAGGGTTAATAAACATTAAGATTCTAAGTTGGTAGATTAGCCAGACATATCCTGTTGACATACAAGTGAGACGAATTCCCCTTCTGATTAGACCTATGCGACCTGTGAACTTGCAGGTCTTCTTTTGTTACTCCAGTAGCCCTGGCATCTTATCAAGAGAGTCAAGTTTAACTTACTCACATTGCTTAATAAATATAGTTAAGCAGCTATACTCTCATGAATATATTTAGAATGATAGCTACAGAATCACATGACCTTTGTTTATGATGTTTAGAAGAATCAGTCACATCACTAACTCTAGAGCTTGTTTGACTGAACTAACCTTTCTCCTTTTCCACACACAGTAATCCACGTATTCTTTACTCATACACACATAATATACACATATAGAACACAGACTCATGGGATGAGTCTTCAGCAAACGAATTGTATAATATCACCTATTATTTATTGAGTGTAGCTATAGATAATGATAATGTGAAAAGAGCATTATCCCCAATATCCAACCAAGCTTTTCTTCATCAAGTAAGTTCTAGTATGAAGAGTGAGCTATTTTAGCAGTATCAACTATTCGAATACTTTACTACTACACTTCAGTTAATGAGTAGGTGGGGTGAAGGACAGAGGTATAGGATTCTGTTAGGTTTCAGTTAGCAATGCTGTTGGACTATCCAAACATTAGAAGTTCATTTGCACTAATCAATAAGTGTATTTCTAACCCTATTATAAGGAAGCTACTTTATTATTTTTCTAATTAGAACATTACTAATTTAACTAGCTATTCTAAAGCTGATAAACGGAGACATTAGCTACATGGGATATGATGACCAGCATCTTGGCCCAATCTAACAAATTATCCCTAAGAACTAAGACATACCAGAAAACGCTTGGAACCGAGTACAGAGAGGAACAGCGCGAAACTTGCAAACCCCGACGGAGTTACGGCAGTTTTGTGCTTTACCGATTCATCGGTAACGTTCAGCGGGCCACTTCCTGTTATGGCTAGGAATAGGAAGCTAGATGCTATAATTATTTATAAGTCAGTATGCCACTGGCGCGTAGATATAGCTGTGTATAATTATATTGAATTCACATTGAGTTCACAATAGTGCTGCAAAGACAGGCGCTAATGGGTGATTATAGATCCTAGATTTGTCTAATCACAACGAATAATTTGTCATTTTTAACATTGGCTGTATAGATAATTGGACTACATAATTTTATTGGTATATACTGTGAAATTGTTGGAAGTAATAATTCAGTGCTACGTACACTAACTTGTATAAAAAATAAAAAAGCCACAGTTAAAAAAAGAAAAAATAACAACAACAACAACCACAAATCGGGACTTACTTATGAGGGATCAATAAACTTGCATTGCTTTAGCTCTATAAAATTGACTTCAGTCAGACTGAGCAAAATCTTGTTCAACTGAGCTTGCTTTACAATAGATAAACTGATAATGAACTACTCTAGATAGTGTTGTAAAAGACAACTCATTATAATAATCAATATTTTGCCTTCTCTTGACATGATAAGATTATAAAATATGATAATGTGCTTTTAGGCGTAAATTCTTAAGACAAGCATGAACAGATTACTTGAGCAAGACCAGCTATGTACCTAGCTTATATAGCTAAGTGCTCAATTATTTTTTATTAGATTGAGCTGAGATAACAGAACTTCAATGCAGTCTTCCCACAATTACCAGTAATGACATATCATATAATACTGAAATGTTGCTACAACCACATTGTGTTGTGAATGATATCTCTTTATTGTTGCGATGGGTCTTCAGATTCTGTAGATGTTGTGGTTAACTTTGCTGCTGTGTGTTGTGGTAAGGAAGCCATTACATAGTAGAGAGTTACAACCAGGAAGGGGCTGGAGGAAGTGAAGTGAATTTTGCATGAGCTCAAGGGATGACAAATATCCTGTAGTTCTTGTACTGATGCAGAATTGGTTGATTGTGGTCAGCTAGCTAAATATGGATTTTTTTTTCAGCTCAAGCTGGAAGTAGGGACCTGTGATGTATAACAAATAATTAATATTGAATCCCATGGTGCCATAATCACCGTAAGTTTTACCAAGTATTGTGACAGCTTCTATACTTCATGGCACACACTATGTATAAGCTTCACCAATAGTCTGTGCGTGTATGCGCCAATAGACTCATACATACATACATGGATATGTGTTTGATATAGACGATACACATATTTTGGAGCAGCCTAGCTTTGGGACAAACCTTTACTTTAGTTTACTTTTTTAATTGCCTAACAATGCATAGCGGACTATAATATTGAGTCTCTGATTGACTAAACTACTTCGTTCAGTGCCATTAAATGGTAAATTTCAACAACTTCATTTGTTTTGCTAAGTAAAATATTTAAACTAGAGTAGAAAAATTATTCTAAGACAGGATTTTAGCTCAAGTAGTCCTTATATTTGTTTCAGTACTGGTTTTAGTGAAATATTAATATTAATTTATTGAAGCAATGACCAAGTGTTTTAGTAAATGGTATAGAATAAAATATGACAAGTTTTTTGTACACATAGCTACCGATTCTGCAACAAGTCTGGCGTAGCCAGACCCTTTACCTAACCACTACACGGAAGAAGGGTCTGGGGACAATCATGCACCTTGGCAGTTCTAGAGGAATGTGGTAGCGGCTGTCTAATTACTGTTACGGCGCCCACGGTTTGCTGGACGAGCTGACCTGAGTACAACCACAGAGTATTTTTCACAAACGCAGCAATCACTAACACCTTGATAGTTCAGGAACGTGGGATCTGTTATGTACAGTTGTAGTACTGATTTCACTTAGGGCTGCTAGGAGACGACCCAAAATATGTTAACTAACCACAGCCCAAAATCTTGGCTGTAGAACCGCATGATTGTACAAACAGTGATCATAAAGTGAACCATGAAACATGTGTTTGATCAAGACCCACTCCACTATCACAATGATAGACAATATACAAACATATGAATGACTAGCAAATACATACTTGCAATTCCAAGAACCCCCTATCAATCTCCCAGCAATATGAGTCACTTGAAACTGCCTTTTCCTGCACTATCCTAAACAATTAACAAGCAACAACAACAACTACATTCAATAGCATCCCAGACTTAAACATGACGGTCTTCTCCTTGCAATAAAAAGACAAAAGATAATTTGGGGACTCCTGGGCAGCCCAAGCTTGAAATTAGTGCTTACTTTTTTAAAGAATTGAATAGCTAAATGATGATATATGTAAAATTATGCCATTACAGATGCTGCAAAAATAATCTGTGTGAATCTTTCTTACTTCGTAAAATGACTGCACAATAAATAATTTATGATTTTTACTCGAACAGCTATTTTATTATGTCAATGCTTAGCTACACCTGATTTATCATTATTAACATCACTTTACTGATATGTGTTTATTTTTGTATTCAATTACTACTACATACATTTCAATATTGTATATCAAGGGTAAAAGCTGTTCATTCTATCAGTTTTATTGAATCTTCTGAAGTGAATTGTGCACTATAGTATTTTTGGGTTGTGACTCTTGTGAGATATGGCTAGATGTTTCACTTTCAGGCTATATATTCACTCGGCCTCTGGCTCGTAAAAATACATTAGCCTGCTCCTGAACTGTTCGCCATATCACACTCTGACTCATGTAACAATTAATTATTATATTCTAGCAAATACCCCGCCACACAGTGGCGCTTGACGTATTGCAAAGTAAGAATGCAGTAGCACAAGTTATCTTGCTCAGTTATCATTCTCTTCCATTGGTTACACGGTTACATAAGTTTCCCTCTCCTGCTCTTATTTTTTTCTGAACTATCTCGGCTTTTCTTATCTCCCACTTTCCTTTCTTCAGCTCTTTCTTCTTGAGTCATTCCAGTGAACAAGTGTGTGAAAGTATTGCCTACGTTACAGCACAAAGTAAATGTTTAACTAACCAATAAATGTACTGTATTAGCTGCCAGTACACAGCTTTTTCCTCTACTACAGCGTATGCATGTTATAATATTGTCCGTTGCATTGTCCATTAATTCCTTACAAGCCTGTTGTTCTTTTTGTTGCTGTTTTTTTTAAAGTCAAACAGTAAAGCTAGTGGTTACTATTCCTTAAAATCACGTAATATAAAAACTCAACCGTTTTTTTTAGTAGCTGGAAGTGTTAAAAGTTAAAATTAATCATGTAACAATGCTGTATTTTTAAGAAACCTAACTGGGGGGTTCGCTCGCCGTTTGTGCTCAAGCACACCACTACCACTTACGCATGCTCTGCATGTAGCAAAGCGTCACAAGGGCGCATGTCGAAATGCAACGTCTCCCTAGCTCCTAGATGCTATATGATTGTAAGGTGCGTTTTTGGTGTTTTCATAACTTTTGGAACTTTTGATTCAATTCGTACCACTTCAGCAAATAAAATGGTGGCTAATCTATACCATTATTGTTCTATATTTCTTATAATAGTTTAATCATTTTTTATCAGGTATTCAGGACCAATTAGGGACAACCTGCTACTACTCAAGATGAAGTATATCTGCCATGAATACTAGACAACTTCCTAAAATGAATTCACAGTTCATTGAATATACTAACACTTGTGTGCAGAAGTTTCCTTGTTGGAACTAGTCTAGAAATGGAATGAAACACATGATAAGAGTAAATATTTCAGTCCTAGAACTTAGCTTCCAGATGGAAGCAAATCTCAACAGGTACATAATGTTAATTAAATATTTAATTTAATCAAATTTTAATCCCAACTAGCTCAGAATATATATAATACTTATAGCACGAGTCAGAGTACAATATGGGAAAATATTTTACGAGCACGCAAAATATTTTCACGAGCCAAAGGCGAGTGAAAATGTGGCGTGAGAGTAAAATATCATTCCCATATTGTACGACGAGTGTGATAAGTGATTTATTGCTGCCTTGATATTTTTTCTCAACCGGTTACAATTCAATTTTCATTGATTTTACTCGATACGCGCATGCGTAGTGTACCGTACAATATAAACCGTACAATATGGGAGAATACAGAACGCTCGCGTGATGCGGAAATATTCAATTAAAAATATCAAAACTGCAATAAATATATATATATATATATATAAATATATATTACATATAATACATATAATATAAATATTTATTCCACCCTAGATATCTACACAATGATAATTTTAGGTATGTGACCATGATATAACACTGATATTTCACGGTTGATAGGTTGATATGTCACACTATTGTGCAAGCTCATTACTCTAGTAGTTATAGCAACAAGTCAAGCTCACCACTTTTCCTGGTTTTACAGCTCCAGTGTAGCCTACCCAACTGGGTTAGAGCAGCTGCTAAAATAACTGCTGGAGGTTTGGGGAGTGAGCTAAGGTCCTAGTACAAACTACAGTAGTGAAGATATATCTAGGGTAGAATAAACCACTTATTATTCTTGTCAGAGTGGTATAGCAAGATATTTCACTATCAGGCTTTATTTTCACCTCTGGCTCATGAAAATAAATTATTTTGCCACATCACACTCTGACTCATGTAATAAGTAATATATATATATATTGATTCCATGCTAGATATCTTCACAAAGTGTTATCTCATAGCTGTATTGGCAAGCTCATTACCAGAGTGGTTATAGCAACTGGGCCTGGCCCACAAGTTTTCTGGGTTTTTACAGCTACCTTTACTCTAGTGGAGCCTACCTAGCCAGGTTAGAGCAGCTGCTATCTATCTATATCAGCTGGGGTTGTGGGGAGCCCCTAGAGGTTTTCACTGAAAAAACTACTCCTGTGAAGATATCTAGTGTGGAATAAATCACTTATTACACTCTTCCAGAGTGATATGGCTAGATATTTCACTCTCAGGTTTTATTTTCACTCTACTTTGGCTCTTGAAAATAAATTAGCCGGCTTGTGAAATATTTCACCATATCACACTCTGACTCATGTAATAAGTACTATATATATATATATATATATATGTGAGTGGGTCTAGAAAAAGGGACCTTATGGAGCAAACCAAATTTTTTTTATCTCAACTTAGTGCTAAAATACTGGAGGGTATTCAGCAAAGCAATTGAACTAGAAATCGAGAAAACATAAATTGAATATCCACTTCCGGTATAATTAACGTTTCCGTATACTTAACGGCGTACTCCGCATACGCAATTAAATTATACAGCCGCTTTTTAACGGCTTTCCTGTAGTGGATGGCTAAATATCCTATAGTGCAGGGCATTTAGCCCTATCCTGTATAAGAAAGGTGGGAAAGCATGAAATGTCATAAATATGTTACTACAGGAAATTCAAGTTTTTGCCCTGTGTTCGTCCTAAACTCTCTGGGTGCTCCCCACAGCACTAGGTGATATTTTAGCAGCTGCTCTGACCTGGTTGAGTAGGCTTTTCAAGAGGAATGTAGCTGTAAAATCTGAGAAAACATGGTAGGGTGCTAACTACTAGTGTATCAGTGGGTAATGAGCCAGTACATCTTCAGATAACACCCTGATGACATTGTGAAGATATCTATCTATTATACATTGTGAATATATATATATATATGTATATTATTATATATATGGTGTGACAATGATAATGTAAAAAAAAAAGAGTGATCTATACAATAGGGGAATTACAATCATTGGTTTGAAGTTATTGAAGCTATCTATATAATAATATGCTTGTGTGTTAGACAACAACGGTGACCAATGTTGTGTCAAATCATGAATAATTCACGAGCTTAAGCGGTTTGGTAAAGCATCATCATTAGTAATTGAATGGGTAAAGTGTCATCACACTCAGACGAAAGAAGGCCGCATTGGTTTAAAAAAGGAAGGCGAAAGTACGAAAGAGAAGGCAAAAGATGTGCAATTAATTGTAACTAAGAAGCAGGGAGTAAAGGTGGGGTCATTTAAAAAAATGTAGGCAAAAGTACGAAAATGAAGGCAAAGCAAAGCTTACGTTCACAACATGATAGTAGGACAGAAAGATTCAGAAGCAGGAGAGGTGAACAGGAAAAGGGACTCCAGGACTCAAGAAGAAAGAGCTGAAGCTGAGTAGTTCGGAAAAAAGAGAGCAGGAGAGTGAAACTTATTTAACCAATGGTAGAATTATGACTGAGCAAGATAACTTATGCTACTGCATCCTTACTTTGCAATACGTTAACGGAGGTACTTGAATAGTCTTTAATATAACATTTTCTGTACAGTAGCTACACAGAATGAATACGAAGTACTACATGCTTAGGACCAAATTTTGCTATGTGTAGATAGTGCATTTCTTTCATATTTTAAGCTAGCAGGCTAAATGAGTTGAATTAAGGCAACCACGTTTAAAGTAACAGTAATAAAATAAATTGAATTATACACTCTTGGTCATTTTAATGGTATATTATATCAATGCTTATTGCAATTACAAAGAACCATTCTGACAATGTTCTTGTAATGTAGAAAAAAGAGAGCTGGATAGGAAAAGCTTTGATTTGAGACTGTTTAATTAACTAAGCCTAAAACATGCTAGCAGATACAACATACATTATGAAAGCAACGTCTGTAATTGTGTGTCTGAAGATAAATGCCACTACATAGTGTAGTGATAGTCTTAATATTGGCTGAGGGTTCTAGTTGTATAGGTAGCATACATAAAAAATAAACAATGACAACTTGTGATTAGTCGTGTATAGCTTATTTGAAGTTCATAATAATTGTATTGTTGTAGATGAATGACAGGTAAAGGCAGGTTGTCAGAACATGAAATAGATTCAGTGGTGTAGGAAGATGTTTTGGTATGGGCAGGCTTCAAAGGCATGTTTTTTTGTGGTTTAAAAGTGTTCATATGAGAAATCACCTCTTAGATTGTGCCCCAAATTTATGGGGCCCCTTATACACCACTGAGATTTGTGTGACAAGAATGACGAAAAATTCATTGTGGACAAGGAATTGAAAGCTCTGGAGGTCATACAAATCAGGAAATATCAGCTCAAAACAGTGGAACTTAAAAGAAAATAGTGTTCTGGAAGAAGTATGTGGTTTTGCTGCTAGATTAGATATCTTACCATCAATTGCTTAAAACAAAGTTTCCTAAAGCAATTATAATGTGTGTGTGTTAATATTTGGTAATAGTGGATGACAGCTTACGATAAACTCTCTGAACTGATATTTACCCTTCAGAACAAATATACAAATATAACTTGTACTTGGACTCAGCAAATTGAAATGTTCAGCAACAGGGTAAAGAATGTGACATTATTTTGATTATTATTATTTCTAGATGTTAGGAGAGTTGCTATGCAGTGCCTTAACAAAATACTTAATTGTAACCTAAGTATTCTGAATTTTGCTTTTAGGCAAAACTGATGCATTTTCACTTTTAAGCAAATTTTTTAATGAAGGTGAAGGTTTGCATCATCTGCTGTAGTTATCAGATGTAGTAAAATGTTTTAATGTGCAATGAATAAATTTATATGAAAATGAAACTTTATCAAGAGTATAACAACAAATGTTCAATGGCAGCCAAAAAAATAGACAAATTCAAAATGATTCCTTTCTCAGCCTTCTTTTACTCATTAGATATATCCTCTCTCTTTCACAGGCTTTTAAACAATACAGAATTAAAAATATTTGGTTGCCACCGGGAATCGAACTCAGGACCGCTTGCTTAAACCACCACAAGTGCTCTGCCGCTGAGCTACGACAACCAGCCAGCAAAAAAATGCTCCAATTCTGTATTTATACTGTTAAGGGGTACTGCTATGCTACAGTCTCACTCTCAGCAGACAAATGAAAATTTCCTTTTTTCAAAGATTCTTTTTATTAGTTGAAATTTTTTACTACTCTAATATATCATTTCATAATTTCTTGAAGATTTGACTTGACTTTTCCGGCTGGTTGTCGTAGCTCAGTGACAGAGTGCTTGTGCATTAAGCAAGCGGTCCTGGGTTCGATTCCCGGTGGCGATCAAATATTTTTAATTCTGTATTGCTTAAAGTGACTGTCCATCTGGACTTAATACATAACTACTACAGTACAATGGAATTGACATGGAACAATTTGTACTATGCTTAAACAATGAATACTTCATCTATGACAGATGTTGACACACTTGGGAAAATACACCTAATAAAGAAATCTTCAAGTTGTAGCAGATGGTGGCACACAGAGTAGAATACTAAAAGACATGCATAAGTTGTTACAATTCAGAAGCAAGGCATTTTTTTTTTAAACTATATTAGCCTAGCTATGTACTATTCTGATACTCCATATACATTCTACACCAATGCAGTTCTTCAATATTGGCAAAAGCCTTACTCCAGACTCAACTGTTGTGTGGGGCAAGTATTTTAAAACCAATTAGGTTATCTTCTATTTATCCAATTGTTAAAATTTCGCAATAATATAAATACCTATTAATTAAAAGGAATACTATATTACAAGCATGTAAATGCTAGTTTAAAAATGTCATGGAGAACATAAAAGAACAACAGGACATGTGCTGTGAAACTGAAATTCAACATCGTAGAAATGGGGGCTCCGGGGACTGGAGCCCCCCCCCCCCCCCCCCCCACAATTTTGGGGCACTATCTCATGAGGTGATTTCTCACATGAATAATTTTTACAATAATACACTTGACACTTATTCTGAAGTTTAAACTAAGCAAAATTTAATCTAAATTACGGAATTCTCTTCCAACTTGTACAACTATAGTAGAGACATAGTGTAAAGAACAGTTACCAAACATTAGTGCATTTCCAAAATACATCTCAAGTATTACTCACATTGAATATCATAGAAAATAGCTTCACAATATTTATCATGTGTTTGCTATTCCATTCTCCACAACATTCACTTAAAAGTGATTAATTTTTATTCCCATTCATCAAACTCTTTCTATCCAAGATAAAATTATATTATATATAGAAATAATTAGCAAGAAAAAAATGCTTCATACAATATTCGTTTGTGTACAAACACTAACAATAGCTAAATAGTAAAAAAATAAATGTTTTTAATAAAGTTTAATAATTCTTTAATTTAATACTTGACTTTGTGGTACTTTCTTCATTTCCACTTCCTCTGAATAATTTGATTTTATTCTTTTAGTTTTGAAGCAAATAATTGCAATTATTGCAATTATTATAATGCATAAAATGACTAAAACAACAACAATTACTGCAGCAACTATAGGAATCACTGGATGAGCAGAAGGAGGAAGTTGGGTGGTAACTTCCACTACAAATAAAAATATAAAATAGTAGACAATTTACATTTTATGTGCATAATTTGTAGTTATATAGAAAGTATATTAATGTGATAACAGAAATGGAATATTTTTACATAAATGGCGAGATTTAAATCCTATAGAACAAAAGAATAGAAATGAATAAAAAAAATAGAAATGAATTTTGGCATATTCATCATGCTTATAAAACTATATGTGACTTCCCACTGTCAGGGATGGCTCCCCAACATAGAACCTATACACAACAACAGAGATACCTCCAGAGCTTCCAGACAGTGATAAACGGTGATTATTGAAGAACCCGCAGCGGATCCCATTCAAACTTAATTGCTGTTGACACTGAACTCTGACTAATTAATTGTTTACTATTTAAACATTTATATGTTTGTGTGTTTGAACTGATTCCTAAGACTCACTGCAGTTCAGTCTAGCAATTGTTAGAATGGCTGTACTCATTGATTTGTGTGAATTATTTGAACCATTTGAATTATATTAACCTACTTATTGAGAATTCTGACAACTAGACCCTCTGCGACTGGCAAAGAACCCGTGTGACGGCTGACCACTGTTACACCCACATACACATGTGTTCTCAGTTTTAATCACCAGCATCAGAAAATATTTAATGTGGGTCTTAAAGGGTACATGAAAATGAATGCCCCAGTGAAAAAAGTGGGAGATGAAGACAGAAAGAACTGAAACATTTCACAGAGAAGTAACTAAGTGTAGTAATCTCTGTAGCAAAGTTGTAAGTTAACTGCTTTATTGTTTACAACATTTACTTGCGCTATATTATCTTCTCTAACTTCATCTGTCTTTGTTTAAGTATCCTAATGAGATGCATCACCAATCACTAACTGATGATGTTCACATTTTTACAAGTGATTAAAATATTGGACTCATACATATCCTCATCTGTCATGAAAAACATTATTATAGTTAGATTGGGATACTGTGAATTTGCTTCATTTTAGGATTCTGAGGTCTTGAGCCATGGCATCTGAGTGTAGCTCAAATGACTCAAAGCTAAAAAGTTTTAAACGTTGCTGATTAAAGACATTTGAATCTACCTGTTTTAGAACATAGCAATGACTAAAACCTGCCTAGTAACAAATAAAACAGTTCATGATGGTAAAGTAGTCTAAAGCGCAGCAACAAACATCCGGTTTACTTAAGTTCTAAATGCCGCAGAACATGACTCTACTTGAATTAATTCACATAGTGGGCTGATCAAATATCCTCATAATTTCATATATCTATTATTCATGCATTAAATACACAAATTGCCATATTTAGTATTTTCAAATAAACCATTTTCTGACATTAGCCATAAATTGCTATACTACAATCTTAGCCAAATCACAAAATAAGCCTGAAACATGAAGTTTTCTTAAATAAATTTTGAATGTTTAATTGTCCTATAGCTATAATTTGTACCTTTATTTTCACAAAGTACTCCTATATATCCTGAAAGGCATTCACAGATGTAATCTCCTGCAAGAATCTTGCACGTAGCTTTATTTTCACAAATATTGTTTTCACAATCTTCAGAAACTGAATAAATAATACTGAACTAAAACAATGGACAATAAAACCACCACTTGAAAAATATACCTTCAGTATCACAAGTTAGACCATGGTATCCTTCACTGCAATGACATGTGTTATTACCAATACAGGCACCATGGACACATGGAGGGCTGCAGATTTCTACAGATACAAGGAGTCAGAAATTTAAAATCTTGGAGATTATAACAAGAAATAGTTACAAATGTGAGTGCATTGTAGTGACTATGTATCATCTACAGTACTCAATAATTAATGCAGAGATGACAGGCAACTAAGGAAAACACTGATTAAAGTTATTACTTTGAACAAATTGTTTCTTCAGCACAGCTTGTACTTCCACACTCTCCACAGTGCTACTGCCAATATTAACATCTCCTGTGGCAGCAATATCAAAAATACAAAGTTTATTATCTCCACAAACATCAATTGCTCTTTCTTCAAGTTCAGGATCAGCAAACATCGGCACAAAGGCTGGAATGTAATTGACATCATTGTAGAAATCCCAATCTCCATTAACTCCATAAGTAAAAAGACTTTCTGCAGGACTGTCCACAATCCCTACAATATAACATTATGCACAGTTTCAGTAATTTGTACAGTATCATACTATTCCTAAAATATTTTATTGTCATCTAAAAGTTTCCCAATATTTTATTTTTGCATATTATTTTTAGGTACTTGAAAATTTTTAATTTATTAGAATTTCAATAGTTATCTTTCCGTAAACAATGAGAGAACAATTCATCTCATACTGTATGACAAATTATCTTTTGATTTATGTAATACTGAGTGAAAAGTGATTAATATACTACACTTACAACTTAATCCAAACTCAGAATGAATATTCTGCACAGTTGAATTTGGAGGAATTGGTAAAGTGTTATTTCTGGATAAAAGATCATCCATTGGATTACCATTGTATTGCCCAAGTAATCCTTTAGTATTGAAATACTCTGGTAGAGTTACCACTATGTCAGTCAATATGCCATTTCTTTTAGACACTTGTACAGATATACCTGGAGTCATTCTAACCGCTATAGTTTCATCTCCCTTATTAACGATTGTGACATTTTCAATTCTTTGTTCAGTTTGACCAGCAAATTCCAGAATATCTCCATCAACAAGTACTTCTACAGTGTTATTAAGAACTTCCAATTGAATTATTGGGTTTTCATATAACTTCATTGCCAAAGCCATAAACGATGTTCCTCCAGTAGTTGTATTGATAGATTCTGCAAGATCTGTCATACGACCTTGTAGGGTAAAAGATTGATCTGAAGTTTCCACTAAAATAAACTCTCCTTTTCCATTGAATGTATACTGGTATCCATCCAGAGTGACTATGTGTGGATCTCCAAACATGCGTGCTTTAAACAATAGAGACAAATATGACCAAATTACATAGTCAAAAAAATGCTAAAATCATTTTAAAGCCAATGCAGGTTAATAGTTACTTTAGCCCCAATGAACAAACCTTTTCTAATAGTATAACAATGACCTAATTTCCCTCACATTTAAGTTAATTTAGGAACATAATTGGTGAGCGAGACAGTATTAGGGGTGGATAATGCAAAATCGGGTATATGTTATATGTATATACTAGTGATGTGCTTGAGCACAAATGGCGAGCAAGCCTAAAGACTATACTATTTTTATATGACTTCTAACACTGAAGCTACTGAAAATAAGGTCCAGTTTTTCAATTTCGCATACACGGTAAAGGGATTTCAGTGCCATAGTAACAACTCTCTGCAACTGCTTGAATTGAAGGAAAAAAACAACAACAAAACAATACACGTTATTTAAACGTTTTCTTTGTGATATTCTTTAGCTAAGTAGTGGTTGTAACACACAATGTTTTGACACAACTGGACATGCCCCTACACAGACTTACCTTAGCGGTAGTCTAGTGGACAATGTATTTTCAAGTAAATACTGTTGCGCACAGCTTATAACCATGACAAAGAGCGCATTGACTTACCACCGCCATTAACTCGAATAGAAATGAAAGTCCCTTAAGTTTTCAAGTTTTAACTGCACCCGCAAAAGAATTCAAAACGGTAAACATTTCAATTTCTAGGGTGATATGGGTACTGACCGATAAACCAGATGCAATTTGGGACGGGGTTGACCACATAACTAACACAAAAACACGAGGGTCAAAGTACAAAATGACATACATACGTCCATACATATATCTAAATAAATAAACAAACATCCCCGATTTTCGATTGTGTTACCCCTGTAAGTGTCTCGCTCGCTACGCTTGCTCGCCAATAACATATACCCAATTTTGCATTATCCACCCCTAATACTGTCTCGCTCGCTCACCAATAAACAAACATCCCCAATTTTCAATTGTGTAAGTGTCTCGCTCGCTACGTTCACTCGCCAATTATGTATGTATGGATGGTACGTATGCCCCTTGAACGCGCGCGGTGAACTTTTTTCTTAAAACACGGCTTTTTAGGCTTAACATTCAGTTTATTCTGAAACTACAGTATTAAGCAAGCCTTACTTTATACTTAAGCTCCGAAGTGTGAGAAAATTCCTGCGAAAACGCTTTCTTTTCAAGAAACAAAAAGTTGATTCGACCGGTTACTATGGCATTGAAGACCCTTTTCTAAGACTTAATTTCAAAACTTCGCCGTTTTATGGGGGGATACAGTGTGCCGCTTGTTTGTTGTCAAGAGCCATTGGTAGTCAGAATGCCGTAGTATTAATGCTAAGGAAGCTGCTACTTCTCGAGGGAAGCTGAGGTAAGTACGCAATTCCATATTTGTTAGCTAAATATGCAAAATTAACTCTGGCCTTTCTTTTTTGTAGCTAAGAGCTTGTCAACAGTGACTGGTAAATTCAAATAGTCAGATTGGCTCAAATTTGGTACTACAAAAGTTACCACTACTCAAGAAAATGAGTAATTTTGTATTTGTGTGCTAAAATTGATTGTCTTTTGTATTTGTAGCTGAGAGCTTGTCAAGAATTCACGGTAATTCAGATAGTCAAAGAAACTTAAATTTGATACTACAGAAGTTATCAATACTCAGGAAATTGAGGTAAGTAATAATTCCATATTTGTTGGCTAAAATTACAAATAATAACATTGGTTTATTTTTCTATCATAGCTGAGAGCTTGTTCAAGAGTTACTGGTAATTGAGATAATCAGAATGGCAGATGTTTGATACTACAAAAGTTAACAAATCAGGTAGGAGAGTGATTTTGTATTTGTTTGCTGAAATAAAAGGTCATAACTGCTATTATAGTGTTTGCATGAACTAAGCTAAAACATAGTAACAATACTTATTTTTATGTTACCTAACTATCAGGCTCGCTCACCATTTTGTGCTCAAGCACACCACTAGTATGTATATATGTGTGTATGGATGGTACGTATGCCCTTTAAATGCGCGCGCGGGGAACTTTATTCTCCTAAAAACACGGCTATTTAGGCTTGACTCCAGTTTATTCTGAAACTACAGCATTAAGCAAGCCTTACTTTATACTTAAGCTCCGAAGTGTGAGAAAATTCCTGCGAAGACGCTTGCTTTTAAAGAAACAAAAAGTTGCTACGACCGGTTACTATGGCATTGAAGACCCTTTTCCAGACTTAATTTCAAAACTTCGCCGTTTTAGGGGGGATACGGAGTGCCGCTTGTTTGTTGTCAAGAGCCATTGGTAGTCAGAATGCCGTAGTATTAAAGCTAAGGAGGCTACTATTACTCTAGGGAAGCTGAGGTAAGTATGTATTCCATATTTGTTTGCTAAATATACAAAAATAACTCTGGCCTTTCTTTTATGTAGCTAAGAGCTTGTTGTCAACAGTGACTAGTAAATTCAATTAGTTAGAATGGCTTCAATTTGATACTATGGAAGTTACCACTGCTCAATAAAATGAGGTAAGAAAGTAATTTTGTATTTGTGTGCTAAAATTGATGGTCTTTTGTTTTTGTAGCTGAGAGCTTGTTGTCAAGAACTCAAGGTAATTCAGATAGTCAAAGTAACTTCAATTTGATACTACAGAAGATCAATACTCAGGAAATTGAGGTAAGTAGTAATTCCATATTTGTTGGCTTAAATTCAAATAATAACACTGATTTTTTGTTTATTGTAACTGAGAGTTTGTTCAAGAGTAACTGGTAATTGAGATTATCAGAATGGCAGATGTTTAATACTACAAAAGTTAACAGATCAGGTAAGAGAGTGATTTTGTATTTGTTTGCTGAAATAAAAGGTCATAACTGCTATTATAGTGTTTGCATGAACTAAGCTAAAACATAGTATCAATACTTAGTTTTATGTTACCTAACTATCAGGCTCGCTCGCCATTTGTGCTCAAGCACACCATTAGTATATAAAATACGCTATGTTTTGGGGGGGGAATGTGAATGTTTTTCTTCAGTAAAGATAACTATATTATTGAGTTCATGTAATCGACAGTCGATGATATATATATATTATTCATTTGATACAGGAGAATATCACGAGTCTGTTGGGTTAGTATTTACGCGAGTGCCGCAGGCACGAGCGTAAATACCGCCAATCAGACGAGTGATATTCTCGGGTATCCAATGGATAATAAATTTATTAGGTACTGCTCATGCGCGAATACCTTGAATACCTTGGTAACAAATTCTATAACCTAGGGGGACGTAATAACCCAACGTAATAACTATGAACACAGGTGATATGGAAAAATATTGCCCTAAGCCACATCCTGTTTACTTTAATGCATTTTCTATGTGGCAACAGTTATCAGGCTCTGTTCAGTACCTAATAAAAATTAATATCGCAAGTTGTGAATTGGCTTTGTATTATATTTTCCTTAGCCCTGTTTTAGCTGTTATCCGCTTTGAAATTGTAAAGCAAATGAAAAGCTCAGGAAATGGGAAATTTTCTTAATATATAACACAATTCATTACTTTGAATTTGGACATTCGCATTTCACCACAAATGCAAGCTCAGTGTTTCTGGGGGGTGGTCCTTGACATTGATGAACATGGCTATGTGAACTAAAATCAGTATTTTGTGGATGTATATTATTATGCTGCTAATAATATGGCACATAAATTGCTCATGTATGGGAAAAATTGCTGTTAAATTGAAAGTGCATGGGAAAAATGAAATAGCACGTAACTAAGTGAAACAGCATGGAAAAGTGAAATACCATGGTGGTAGCTAAGAGAAATAGTACGGGTAACTGCGTTGTATGCAGCTGTAGCCTTGGAAAAGTACAGTTCGAGTAGTTTCAAGTTGGAGTCTATGTCATTCTTTAGCACAAAAGTTCTACCCGTATTGAATGAATTTTTAACAGATTAGGAGAAGCCATATGCTGAAAACAAAGTTCCAGAGGAAGCTAATATTGAAATGCAGAGATTATGAGTGAACAGTACAGTGTAGCTACAGTGTAAATGAAGCTGGCCTACTATTGGCGAGTGATAGCAGCATGGGTAACCTGTGCTATTAGGGATCAATAGCACTTTTAAGCAATTGAAATAGCACTCAGCTTCACCTCGTGCTATTTCAATCGTGTTACTTGTACTATTAATCCAGAATAGCATGGTTACCTTGCTATTACTCATACAAATATTACAAACAACAACAACTGAAGTAGTACAATTATAAGCAACTAATTTCTGCACAAAAATTTTTAGGAATCAATGGTATTTGCTGATTATATAATTTAAACGAGTTTAAATGAGGTGAACATTGGAATGGCAATTAAGTAGGTAACGTTGCGGGGGAAGTGCCAAGCAAGATGCAAGGGGCGGGGCAAAAGATTACGGATCCATGTGGCATGTGATCAAGTCGGCATGCCATCAACGAGGTTAGTCAGGGTGGTAGCTTGATTGAAGTGGTAGGTCTAGGCGACAATTTTTATTTTTGTTCGAGTCCCATCCGACAGTGTGCTATGCCAAGTGTGGCATTGCGCCAGAGTTACCCGACAAGCTCGATGCCGAAAGAAAAGCAGAAGTCTACAAGAGCAGGCTGAAGAAAGAAGGTGGGTCCTTTAAGGTTGAGGCCTCGTAATGGGAAGCCGGTGGCGACGGAGGCGGTCAGAAGTACAGTGGACGTTCCCGTGGCATTCACTATCATTACAGGAATAGCTCGACGCTGTGGGCGATCGGGTTCGCCAGGAATCTCTCAAGGTAGTGTCAAGCGTGTCAGCGGAGTCAGTTGGTCTGCTGGCGAACTGCTCTGCCAGTGGCCAGGGGGTCAGGCAGCATCGCGAAGCGATGGTGGCTTGGGGCAAACCGGACTTGGGGTACTGCTGCCCCCAGCATCCATTGCATCAGTAATTGTAACACCAGTCTGCGCCATGGCCCAGCCCAGTACCCAAGTGGCAGGCTTGGGTGGTTCGACGTCGGTAAGTTCCAGTCAGCCATCGCAATATTTGACTCCTGCATTGAACAGTCAGGGACCCTGGACACCATCATGTCCAGTGTCGCAGGGGGCTAACTTTCTTGTCCCCATTCATCAGTTCTCTCCCAGAATCTGGTACAAATGGAGCATGTCTGTCGCCGGGTGCGGTGCCATTTCCTGCAAAACTGGTGGCCAAAGTGCGCTCCGGAGCCTATGTGGAGATGAAAGAGTTATTGGGAGATAATATTGCACTGCTAAGTGAATTGGAAACATTCAATGGCCCGCACCACCTCATGGGGATTCCTTGAGTTAATAAACCACACTTGCGAGAAGTTTCGTGGTTGCCATTCTGGATATACTGCTTTTTGGCCTATCTGGCATTACGTTGTATGGATAAGGAGACCAGAGAGCGTTTGGTATATGCTCAACTAATCATGAGAGAAGCACTACGGCAAGGGGGAAAGGGTTGGTTGACCTACGACAAAGTGTTTCGTCAACAGGCTGCAATAAATAGATCCCTCAAATGGAATAAACTGCACCCAGCCATTCTTGCGTCAACAGTGTTGTCTAGTCCTCCAGTGACAGCACAGGCGGCCCCAGGTCTTAGCGGGGCATTTTGCTCGATTTGTCAGGGGGTGGACCACCGAGCAGACCAGTGTGCATTGAGTTTTTTGCACAATTCAGACACCAAGACAAATGGAGGGCGTAGTCTGGGGGCATCAAATCGAATCTGCATATCATGGTATTGGGGACGCTGCAAATTTCCGGCGGGCTGCTCTTTCAGGCATGTGTGTAGTGTGCCTCCAGCCACATCCTGAAATTCAGTATCCAGCAAAGGTTCTCAAGGGCCGCCACCGGGCCTTCCTCACAGCCAGCCACGCCCATTCACTCAGGGTCGTTAGGTAGCCTCATTTGGGACTATCACTCAGACGTCATGTTTACATGTATGACAATTATGCTCAAGTCTTGTTATTTCTTGTATTACAAGTTTACTCATGAATGCAGTGATGACTGCGGCCAAGGGTGTGGTTTACTAGAATACAATTAAGTAAAGAGGATAATGATAAGGGTAATTGCAGGGATGTTGTTTGGTAAGGTATAGTACTAGTAAGGTCCGAGAAGCAGCAATGCGGTAGTTGGGGGGTAGAGTAAAGGGATATCATTAGGGGGTAGGAGCTGTAGGTCATGCCATCTTGATAGTGCTAAATCAAGGGGGAGGCTAGGAAGGGTAGCATGCGTAATATGGGGCTAAAAACTGTGAGCTGGTTGGCATTGGGCAAGGCAGTTGGGTTGGGATAATATCGAACATGATAAGTAGCCATTAGTAAACACTGTTCATGCAGGTGCGGTGACTGGAGATTTGGCAGGGCTGCCACTATTCACAGCAAAAGGTTTAAGTCTCAACAAAGGCCGCCATAGTATATAGAGGATCTTTTGATTCTTGAGCGTCAGATGATGCTCCTCAATGGCAAGTTATGGTCTCCCCCTTCCTCTTGCAGAATTGGGTGCTGGCACTCAAGTCCCACCCAGACAGGGAATTTGCACAATACGTGTGAAATGGTTGCATCATGGTTTTCGACTGGGGTGTCATAATATGGGCTGTCCAAAACAGGTGAGTCGTAACCATCCATCAGCAGCAGCGCAGGAATGTATAGTGATCCAGTCGGAGTTCAGACTAAGCAGATTGGTTGGACCCCTCCCAGCCCATGTGGGATTGCGGGCAAACTAGTCCTATCGGTTTCATACCTAAACCACATCAAATTAGCAAGTGGAGACTAATTGTGGATCTTTCCTATCCTAGGGGTAGAGGTGTGAATGCCGGCATATCAGAAGAGGCTGCATCAATTTCGTACATGCGGATGGACGACGTAGTGGAATGTATTCAGACATTGGGAGCCGGTGTACTGATGGTGAAGATTGACTTTGAGTGGGCCTATAGACAGATTCTGGTGCACCCTAGCAATCACTGTCGGCTTGCACATGGGATCGGTACACTTACATAGACAGGGCTCTCCCATTTGGACTACGTTCGGCTCCAAAGATTTTTTCGGTAGTGGCTGATATGATGACATGGGCACTGTACAGGGCGGGAGTCACGTTTGTTTCCCATTATTTGGACGACTTTCTCATACTTTTTGGGGAGATGGAATTGAGCAACAAGCACTAGCGCTACAAGTGTTCTCATGCTTGGGAGTGCAAATTTCAGATCATAAGACCGAGGGTCCCAGTTGTGATCACATTCCTAGGAATAGAGATAGACGCAAAGGCTTGGTGGCTGCGTCTCCCTGAGGTGAAATTACACAGATAAAACACTTAGACCAATCTGTGGGTCAAAGTTAATCCACCTGAAGCCATGTGAGTTCCACCAAGCCATGTGGGTTTGGTGCATCAATTAGAAGGGCATACTATGTTTATTTTTGCGCATATTAATTGCGTGTACCAAAATGTATTACTCGCGAAAATTAAAATTTTTGCGCGAACCGTTCATTTTGATAATTTCTTATGTGAATTTAAAAGTTCAAAATTCACCACAAAGACTAAAAATGAAGTGGTTACCCATCTGAGTATCTTCTATATGCAACAACTAATGCTCCTAAGAACTTTGGTGCTTTTATCCACTTTGTAACGAAACACCCAATATTTTCCTTTAAGGAACTGGACTATAGCGGACAGACCGAACTGGGGCTCCAAGGCCTGGACAATGTTGGTTGCCGACTCTGAACGGAATTGCACAGTCAACATGAAGAGTGTATGAATCAGGCCAGAGACGGTACCTTGCCTTCTGTTAGCAGTCTTCCCTGATTCCCAGCATCAGAGTCTACACTGTGTCAATTTGTAGCCTCATTGGCCATGGAACACTTATCATACGGAGCGGTAAGGTCATATTTAGCGGCTTTTTGGCACCTCCATATATCTAATGGGTTCCCTGGCCCCTATAGTGTACCAGTTCCTCGGCTTTGCTATGTTCTGACTGGCATGTGTTGTATTGGTGCTGCTAAGCCTAGAGCTAAGAGGCTCCCCATTACACCACAGATCTTGCAGCAAATTCACAAGTATTGGTCACAGTCAAGCCCGGGTACAGACAGAATACTGCTATGGGCAGCCTTCGCCTTAGGATTCTTCGGTTTCCTACGAGCCGGTGAATTTACACACACGTCTGAGTCAATGGCTACGGACATGCCAATATCTGTCAATGATGTTTCGGTTGACTCTCATGATAACCTCTCCCACCTGCAAGTTAGGCTGAGGACATCTCGGATCCATTTGGGGCTGGGTTCACCCTACACCTAGGTAGAACCAGTGACGAGCTGTATCCAGTTGCTGCCATGCTGGGCTACCTAGCATGCAGACCCCTTGAGCCAGGATTTCTTTTTTAGATTTGAGGCTGGTTCACTCTTGACACGAGAGCGCCTTGTAAGGGAGCTCAAGCATGTTCTTGAGGCCATTGGGATGGATACTAGGGGTTATAGCGGTCATTAGGGGCAGCGACAGTAGCGGCTCGGAAGGGATTCAGTGATTCATTGATTCAAACTTTGGGACGTTGGAAGTCGTCTGCAGTTCTGGACTACATAAGAACAGATGTTGCAACCCTTGTTGGGACTGCAGTTGAGCTGTCAAAGTAGCTAGGTTGTAACTATCAGATTTTATTCTCTGTTGACTATCATATCTGTGTAATGGTGATTGTTAATATTAGTTGTAAAAATGATAGTTGCTGGGAGGCAATCAGGATGTGAGAGCAGCAGGTGGGGGAGTGTTAAGGTTCCACAAGTGTGGTTAGGTGGGTTTTGCTACTGGGGAATGAGAAGAAAGACCAAGAAGGTTCTAGTATAAGGGTTTGGGGTGTGTGGCTTTAGCCACTGGAGGATGTGTACACACATACACTCCTCAAAATAAAAATAGGGAAGCAGGAAGGTAGGGCAAACTGCAGAGGAAGTTAAGAATGAAGTAGGTAGGAGAACAGGAGGTTATGGCAGGGGCTAGCGAGGATGTGCTAGCAGGAGGCGGGGAAGCAGTATCTGCTGGCAGGGGCTAGCAAGGATGTGCTAGCAAGGGGCAGGGAAGCAGTATCTGCTGGCAGGGGCTAGCGAGGATGTGCTAGCAGGGATGGTGCTAGCAAGAACTAGCAGTGGTGCAGGACCTGGTACCAAATATTGGCTGGAAGAGAGGCTCCTGCGCATTACCATTCCCCTCCTTCCAGTAATGGTTACGGAGGTAGATTATGTGGGATAGGGTGTGGAGGGGAAGGGAGTGGGTATGTGGGTATGGGCAATTAGGAATGACAAAGTTAACATGATTTTACTGACCACCAAATGTTTTTCAAAAGGTGGCAATGAAGACTCATTATCATGCATATTGATAACTGAAACATATACTGCTAACTTTGGTTCTGATGATTATATCTAAAAGATATCAATGTTCTAATTTTGCATACCTGGTGGAGGTCGTTCTGGCCAGTCTGAACAATCGTCTACAGGTCTGACTCTAGTGTATTGATGACAAGCTCGTAATGGTTCTGCAAGGGAAGAGCAGCATAAGAACCAAGGCACCACATCCATTGAGAAATGTTGAGGTATTGTTTTCCAGTTAGTTGGAGCAATTAAATCTGCTGTTCCTCCATTTGTTCCAGTAATAATATTCCCACTGTAGTCATAACAACACTGCTGTCCAGGTCCAAAATCCCTGTACAAGTAAAATAGGCATAATATAATACACAAAATCAAAATAATATACTTTTACCTGACACTAGCTTGTCTAAAACAAATTTTTGAACCACTATGAAAAAACATTCTATGGTTGTCTGAAGATCTATCAACTTCAAAACGATCATCATTTCTAGCATCTTGCTCTGTGCATGGGCAAGGAGGAATACTTCTTCTTGGCACAGGAGGAGTCTGTGCAAATCCTTCACATAAAAGTCTGACCTTCAGAGCACGCTTAATTGATGATATTGCAAACAATTTACCAAACTTTGCAACTTTACTCCACAGGTGTAAATTTGAAATAGTCCTCTTCAATCGCACATTTGAAGTTGATGAACTTATGATGAGTTGGGGATAACAAATTATTAGAGTCTTTTCAGACTTAAGCAACTTGTAAGCCAAGGACTCTGTCAGTGTTACTGAAGTAGAGCCTGTGTTGAGTATATTAGTCACCAGAACTGTCTTTTGAGCAAAAACATCAGCTTTCACATTGTATATCCACAATGACAAGTTCAAATATATTTCGCTCCTATTGACAAGCTCAGAAATTACAAATGAGGAAGGATTCCAAGAAAACTTTGCCAATTCTCCTACCACCCAAAGAGAATGAGAAGGTGTTTGAATCTCAATCACTTCTGAAGCTTTATGTGGAGATACTGGTGATGTATAAATAGTAATGGTAAATGTATGAAATATATATGTACACTCCCATGACTTACTGTATTGGTAATGTGCGCCTCCAGAAACATTTCCATTATGTTTTGCTACTTGTACTGTCACTTCTACTACAGATTCTGCAAGTGCTGGAGGACTAACACAAATGGCTTGATTATCTGTAAGATATGCTCCCTCTATTGTATTTTCTCCAAATGTGCAAGAAATCTGGTCATTGTCAGCAAAGGACAATCCAGTTATAACAATAATATCTCCACCAAACAGGCTACCAACTCTTGGATTGAGACTAACAGGAAATGAATCTATAGCAAATCATAAGCCCAATAATATTTAAAAAATCAATGTATTTTTGTTTACCTAAGCATGTCACTCCAGCTAGCTCATATTTACTGCACCGAGTAATTCCAAAGATTGATCTATCGCAGTTTATCAATGTTTCTTCAAGTCCAGAACACAACAAATCAGCAATTACAATAGGTCGTGGATTTACATCAAGCCTTCCATAACGTGGAATAGAACCTGCCAGGTTAAAAAATTAGTTAATTGTAGTATTGTGTCCTATCACAGTATAATGACAAAATTGGCAGATAATGTTTGAAGTTAGAATGACCGAATAATTTTAACTTTTCAAAATGATAATGGCTGTGACTTTAAAAACCAAAATAGCGAGTTGCAATAGTAATTATGCCTTACCAAATGGCAGATAACCCAATTGTTTACATGCCACATTGGCATCTTTGTAATCCCAGCCATCATCACAGACTGCTCCCCAAACTCCGTGAACACATACTTCTACTCTGCCACTGACAGATTTCACAGCACCAGTCAGTCGAATAGCTCCATGAGTACATTTACTATCTTCTACTGATATATCTAAAAAATATAGGAATTAAAATGCAGGAAATTTCAAAATGATTCTTAAATTTTATCTTAGAAATAATCTTGAGAAAATAATATACCATTAACTAGAGCACTAAGAGTGCAAACCTCAGCGTTAGTTAAAAAATGCAATAATTTGCAAAATAAGTCACTATTGTTGAATAACCAAGTGCTTAAATTTTCATCTTTTAAACAGTAATAGTTTTGTTCTAATTATAATATAAATTTTTACTTGTCTAGCTGGGGTATTTTAAATTGGCCTGCTTGCATCTCAGGGATTCTTTAGGCATTTCAAGGGCTTTTTTTATGTGTATAATAGTTTTTACACACGTCTGGGATTGATCTATACTTTCTAAAGCTGTTTTACGAGCTTAATACTCAGAAATATGGTTTTTACGGCTTTCTGAGGACTTCATGCATTCACTGGCTGTAGTATTAACCTTGTTTTGGTAGGAAAAAAATAGCCAAAAGAACATTTTGACTTTCTGACATGCACACCACACAAACACTTAGGGCAGCAGAGACTTCCTAACACCAGACAAAAGAATTTAAGCACTGGAACTACAGAACACAAGCAAAAAACTGAACCGGGCATGGTAAAAGTTGTATGCTCACGTGAGTGTGTGTGATTCTAAATGGCAGCTAAAGGATTGAATGAGCATGGCCGTATAGCAGCACTCACCATAGTCTGCCTTTTCTCCAAAATTAAGCCGAATTTAAAAAAATTGGCAATTTAAAGGGACTTAAATTGTCATTTAGTCGGAGTTCCTCTTCTCTCAAGGCATAACAGTCCACCATCATTGAGATCCGCTGTTGACAGAGTGAATGAATGAATGACAGACTACTATAACTCCCTCTCACACATGCGCACTGAGGGTTAATGAATTACAAACAGACTACTATAACCCTCTTGCGCATGCACGCTGAGGGTTAATAAAATATAATGGCACCGTTTGTCTGGAAATAGTGGAGTGCTTTGTACATAGTATAAAATGACTCATTACTGATCATTTTGGACAAAAAATAAATGTTTGTGCTATTAGTTATGTTTTTGACTTTGTAAATGAAATGATATCTTGTCAATATTAAACCTGTAATATGCTATGATTCAATTACTGCAGGTTGTGGTATTGATCATGGTCATAGTGATATTCTGCCTTTAAGTATTTAGGAACAGGGGTTCCTGTGGGCCTACGCAGGTGCTGGGATTTAAAAAATCAGAGTCTTTTTAAAAATTTAATTTTAAACCATAAATTCTCGGCCTTTGGGGGCCTTCTAGTGGTGAACTAAAAAGAGAGCGTTCACTTCAGCCATGGCGGCTGTTCATCTGAAGTTGCCACCATTTTGGCCCAGCGACCTCAAAGTATGGTTTCTACAAGTGTTTGCCACTCAATGTATTACTGGTCAGAAGAGTTGCTTCCAGTACATTGAGTTTGCTTACTCCCGAATTAGCCACTGAAGATTGAGACTTGTTGTTATGGCCATCACCAGATTGTCCATAAGACATTTGAAAACTAAGCTCACTAAGCATACCACTGCATATGAGCACAGGAAACTCTAACAGCTCATCGGTGGCAAAGAGCTTAGAGATTGTAAGCCTAAATAACTATTAAGGTATATGAAGCAACTCTTGGGGATAAGTTTAGTTCAGCCAATGCTAACTCCATTCTCCGATAGTTGTTTCTTCAAAGCCTACCTTCCAACGTTCGGATGGTTCTTGCTTTAGTGGGAAAATTGACAGAAATGGCTGACCAAGTTTTGGAAGTTGCCCCCACCCCCCTTCTTTATTCAACGTCAGCAAACTTCACCCCCCCTCCCCCTGCCATTTAAAGATCCCGTACTTTCTTAGACTGGACTCAAGACTGATGAATTTGTGTTCTCTCAACTTCCTGCTGAATTTTCTGGTGTTACCCAATTTCTGCTGATAGGCCCATCATATACAGTATTACTCATCATAATTATTCAGACTGTTGGCCAACCTGTTCATTCATGCATTATTGTCTGGCACTGGAACGTCTTGCCATTGCCTGCAAGAAATTCTACCACATGCTTAAATTAGGAATTACTAATCTTTCCTCCAGCAATTGGTCCTCCCATCTACAAACTTTGAAGGGTAATAAACGTCTGTCAGATGTCCTGTCCGGTACGATTCTTCTATTGGTTCTCCAGCATCAGCTAGTACTGGGTGCAGGTACCAAACACAAGCAGGATCAAAATTTCATAAAGATGCAGAAAGCAAGTATGCTATGGTAGAACTAGAGTGCTTGGCAGTTGCATATAGGCATCTGACCTTGAACATTCTTAAAAGAGTATTTATCACAACTTACAATAGGCTGTAATTATAGAACGATGGTTTTGATTAATGTATATAATAATATATAATATTATATAATATATTATATTAATATATACAGTAAGTTCTCCCTTATCCATGGGCACCTTGGGAATGTGGGGTGCCTGTAACTGAGAATTGCCCTTATCTTAGAACATTGTCAGCTATTGTTGATTTGGGAACTTCATTGAACACAGCAACTGTCCTCTGAGACCCCCCAAGCTTCAACTCATGAATAATTTTGAGCTTACTTTCAATGGTAATAAACTCTCCTCCTTTTACCCTGAACTGGGACTGCACCACAAGAAGCCATGGTTTGCTGCTGTTACTGTTCTATATTGTGCAGCATCAAATTGTGGGGGGTGGGGGGGGGGGGGGGGGGGGGGGGGGGAGTTTCAACTACAGGAGGGCCAAAATAAAGTTCCCATTCAGTCATTATAAAGTCTTTAGCTGGCTTATTTTGGGTGATGTATAATTTGGTAACAAAAATTATTTACTACATATTGTGGCTTCCTAATACCACAGTGTGTAGGGGGTCAACTTGTAGTCTACAGCCTGAGAGTCAACTTTCTGAGTCCTAGTAAAGTGGCTATGGGAATTTTATTTTGGCCTCTTCTGTAGCTGCCTGGTAGGTAGAGGGGTGGTAGAGTGACGTGCAGTATCTTCAATCCAATTTCACTAGCAGGCTAATTTATTTTCATGAGCCCAAGGCAAGTGAAAATAAAGCCTGAGAGTGAAATATCTTGCTATATCACTCTGATAATTGTAATAAGTGGTTTATTCTACCCTAGATTTCTTCACTACTGTAGTTTGTACTAGGACCTTAACTCACACCAGAGGAAAGTAGCTGTAAAAACCTGGAAAAGTGGTGAACTTGGCTGGTTGCTATAACTAATAGGGTAATGAGCTTGTACACAATGAAATATCTAGAGTTATTTCATGGGTGCCTAAAAATATCATTGTGAAGATATCTAGGTATATATGCATCGGCTGTTGACGGTTGAGCTCAAACTGACATTCCACTAGGTCACATCCTAAACCAACATCATATATATATAATAATATGATTAATATATATATATATATAATATATACATATCTAGAAACTTCCAAGGACAAAAAATAGGGCAACACCAAACCTTCAAGGACAAAGGACACAGTCCAAAATATAAGGACTGTCCTTCAGATTCAAGGACAGTTGGAGGCTATGTCAGTAATAGTTAGATGCTGACTTGGAGGGAACTACTGTTTTTAGGGTCTCAAACGCCCTAGGCCGTAGTGTCCCAAGCACAGCGAGGGAGCTACTTAGGACCTGAGGGACCCTAACATGGTAGTTCATGATGGCTGCACTGTGCCTAACTAATTTAGAGCGTAGTGACTGCTCCTAGCAGCGCAATAGGAGGGATACTAAGTGTCCCTGCCCTCGGGGACACTAAGTTAATAGTATCCCTCTCTGAAGGACCTCAGCAGTTTGGAGTTTTTTTGTCACAATACAAAAAAATACAATAGCTCTGTTCTAAAAGTGCAGTCCCTTGAAATCTGTGGGATTTAGAAACTTGAAGGCTCCTGGGGCTGTAGAGTCCGAGTGTAGTGAGGATGTTACTAGCAGCCTGAGGGTTTCTAAATCCCACAGATTTCTGTGGTACCGCACTCTAACTTTTTAGAACAGGAGGATATGTTGAAACTATACTACAGTGATGGAACAGAAGTAACTAACAAATATACACAACATTGTGACCGCTCATCTTGCTTGGTTGAGCCTTGGTGTTCAGCGTGGGGAATTTGTAAGGAAGAAGGTGAACTAGAATTAACAAAAATGCAAAAAGACTATAGTGATGATTATGATTTAGATCCTGATTATGATAAGATTTTCCTTCAGTGCAGCTTACATGAAGAATTCTCTAGTAATCAAGTCTTCTATGATACCATTAGCCAATTTGCACTGCCAAAATCACAGAAAGAAGTCAAAGAAGCCAGAAAAACATGTATGCCTAAAAGATCAGGGAAGATATGAAGTATTGCTACAGATTGGACCAAATACCGAGGAATTACCATTGAAAGTTGACAAGCATGTCTGAAAAAGAACTTGTGGACAATTTGTGTTTATTGGTGTTAGAAATAAGGAAAAGGATGGAAGCGAATATCCTCCAGAAACTGAAGAATTTTTACTGAAGTATGAATAGCTGCCGTAGTCTAGCACCACACGGAAATTGTATGTAAATCCTTATTACAGACATATTTATTACACAGTCCACAAAGAAATTTGAACCAATCCAGCACTGAAGGGTTAAGCAAAATTATGCTTGCACTGACAATCTTATAATAATCTGACTGAATACTATGGCAAGATCTGACTAATCTTAAATATCTTGCTCCTCCTCTGTTGTTTGCGAGGCTTTTAAAGTAGGGCTAGGTCTAGGGCTAGTTTTCACCACAGCTCCTACAGTTTTCAGTCTTGTGTCATTCAGTCTTGAGTCATTGCAAGTTACTGAGGTATACGCATTTATGAAAAGACTCTTAACATGCTGTTTATAATTAGAGTTTGGATCCTTCATCCCATAGGTTTTCAAGTATGTGAAGTGTCTCTCTAGAGAACCATTGTTGAAGGGCCTGAACTGGTTTTGCTGCAGGCTCACTACTCAAGCTACAGAGAACGTGGTGGGCCAGACACTGCTGGTGTGATATGTGAACTTCTCCCTCTGTCTGTATCGGGTCTGTTTCAGTAGGTAACAGTTATGTAACACAAATAGAATGGTGATATTATGCTTTTTATCACATGGTTTTTGATTAGGTATCAACTGTTCAAACCTAAATATAATTCACTTTTACACAATTGATAGCCATGAAAACATGGTGATTATGTAATTCTCACTTATGTGTGTGGAAACAGTGAGGAGCCTTACACCATCAATGAACAATAGAGTAGCCCTGAGAAATCTTGAAGGATTGAAAGAACTAAATATTTAACACTTTCATTCATAATGTTGTAGTCCGTTCATGCTAGTCTTTATGTCATACCACACACACCAGCTCAGTTATTTAAACCCTGGCTGGGCACAGTTCTGTTGGAGATTTTAGTCTGAGTATAAGAGTTGCTATTGAGACAGAGGTTACTAGTGACATAAGAAGCTCGATATCCGCTCTACGGCCTGTCTAGTACTGCCGACCTGGGGGACTTCTGGGCGATTAGTCTTTAAGTATATCTCAAATACTTCGATTAGTTTGCTCCGCGCTCAACCTCCCTGGTGGCAGCGTGATCCTACCCCACACTGTACTGTATTTGTACTATAAATTAACCACATCAATTTATTACATAACAAGAATAATAACAAACAAACACTGGAATGATCATAATTACTGACAGGAAATAAGGAATAAGGAATAACACACTATTAATATATGTTTGATGTTGTAGTTCATTCCACTTTATGGATCATAGAGTGCAAATCAAGGTTATTTAGCTCCATTTTTGCACTATTGAGGCACAATAAGCTTATTGTAAACTTGTTCATGCATAGAAGCTAAATCATATACACTAATATTTAAGTTATACTATTTATCTCTAACACAAAAATTTTGGCAACTATTTGACCTGTGTGGATCAGGTGATACGTTTACCTGGATTTATAAAATAATACCTTGACAAATTACTCCTGCAATATCACCAGAAGAGCAAGACGTTGTGTCATTACTATGTGAACAATGAAACAGAGACTTTTCAGATCCATCACAGTGGATATCATTTAGGTGAATTGGCCGATTAGGATGAGAAAATTCACCACTTCCAGCTATGGCCCCTAAAAACAGTCACTGAATGTATCAATGTGATCCCAAAAGTGTATTTCATTTATACCATTAGAAGAATGTCCCATTTGTTGACATAGTACCAAAGCATCCAAGTCATTCCAATTATTTTCACAGACAGTCCCCCAAGTTCTATTGACACATACTTCTACTCTACCAACTAAAGGACTTGGACCTCCAGCAATTTGAACAGTACCATCCATACAGAACTCTGAAAAAATAATTTTTCATCTGAATGCTATTTATTACAACACTAATATTTACCTTTACAAAGTACACCAGCTACTTCATTACATTTTCTCTTGCCATGATCTATTCTACTACATTGAATTAAAGATGTTTCTTGACCGAAACATTCAATATTGCCTGTCAAAATATTTAGCTTTCCTATTCCATACTGATTCCCATAATAAGGACTAGAACCTAAACAGTTAAAAAAAATAATACTTGCATAATAAAATTGTGCAATGTCTTACCATAAGGTTGGAAGCCTAACTGAGCACATGCTACATTTGCATCTTTAATATCCCAACCATCATCACATATTGTTCCCCATGCATTATTGATACACATTTCGATCCTTCCTTCAGTAATGATAGATGACCCAGCAAGTTTGATGTCACCATTTTCACAATTAGCAAATGCAATTGGTTCTGTAAATAAATAGATGTTGCAGGTATTCAAAAGTGTCTCTAACATTACATAATATTCCACCAAAATTATAAATAGAACATTCAATATTCTGTGAATAATGCAATTGTAAATAGCTTACTAAGCTTTTACATTTATAAAGTAAAATTGAATACAATTAGTTAGTGAATAGTGAAGGAGACATACTAGTTCCTGCTTAGTAGTGTGAGCAGGGACTTTTTTGCCCAATAATGTAGTAATTTTTGGCCAACCAGGAATGAATAGGAGTAACTTCAGGTACACCATTTGGTTATGTTCTGCTAATTTTGTTAACATCAGAATTTTGGCTACAAATTTATATTCTGTGGTAAAGAGCAACCCTTACAAAACTTAATGTTTTTAAATTTAAACTTACTAGCAAGTAGCCTGCCACACAGTGGCGCTTGACGTATTGCAAAGTTAGAATGCAATTCATGGACAACACTTCTCAGTTACACCATAATTAGATCAATGAAGATAACATTTAATTCTGATTCTCTATCTATGTATAATGTATCATTTTTACCAATGTACACTTTTCCTCTAGCTCAATCTGTCTGTAATAATTACAAACCTTGACAAATGACTCCAGCTTGTTGACAAGATCTTCCTTCATCTAGTGAGCTATATTGAATGTCACATTCCAATATGCTCCTCTCACTTCCATGGCACCTTATATTACTGAAACGCGTTTCTATATAACCAACTGAATGAAAATCATCACTTGCCACTGAGCCTAAACAAACACTTTTATAAGTTCATAATTTTAAGAGTTTTTATGGTTACCATATGGAGAGTAGCCAAGTTGTCTGCAGACAACTGCAGCATTGCTATTGACCCAGTTTGTACTACATACTGCCACCCAGGTAGAATTAACACAAACTTCAAGAACACCATACAATTGTATCATAGCACCACCAATACGAATATGTCCATCTTCACATAATTCTGCAAAGCATAAATCAAGTTTTATTGATGCACCAACAATAGAGTGAAAATCATACTGCATACACTATCATTGCATTAGATTGATTAAGAGTTCATACATTAGTAGTGCTTGTGAAAGTAAACTAAATCCAAAAAGTTGCAGTTGCTTTATATTTATTTTCAACTAAAAATTTAACCTTTTTTTTATATAACACTTACATACCTTCACAAATTACTCCAGCAGTTTCAGTATGAGTACATTCGCCAGATTCACTAGCTGACCAAGCACATTCTAAAAGAGAAGTCTCATGACCTCTACACTCAACTCTGGAGATAAGTTTAGGCCTAGATTTCTTGGAAAAAGATTTTGCACTGAAGGCTGTTGCTCCTGCAATAATGACATCTTAGTGAATCAAAATAATAAAAATTAAGAGATCTATGAGTTTACCTGTTTTCTGGAAACCAAGTTGACCACAAACAATATTGGCATCCTTGGCATCCCAGGAATTACCACAAATTGTGCCCCACACTTGATTGAAGCAAAACTCTACTGTGCCTCCACTACCTGTATTTGCACCTACAATTCTAATTGATCCATGGGTACAGTTAGAAAATTCCACAGTTGCATCTGCAAAGACAAAGATTGGCTCACATATAAATTAAGTCAACAATTATATTACTTTGGCATACTACAGCTGCATCTTCATCATATCTGCAGGGACTTTGCTGTAATGTGTATTGACATTCCCAAATTGTAGCTTCATGACCACTGCAGTTTACATGATAAAGAAGTGTTGGCCATATGTTATCAGAAAACACACTTATGAGTGGAAAAGCACCTGTATATAACATAATGATAAGATCTATTCAAAATAAAATTTTATTAACCTACCAAAAGGTGAATAACCTAGCTGTTTGCAAGTAACTGAGGCCTCTCTGGGGCTCCATGATCTGCTACAAATACTTCCCCATAAAGAATTTACACACACTTCTACCATACCAATGTTTTCACTCAAGTGACTTCTAATTCGAACTTGTCCATTTGAACACAGTGCTAATATATTTTGAATACAAATAGATAGTGAATGAAGCATAACTAAATAGTACTAGTGGTACATGTGCACAAATGCGAGCGAGCCTAAAACTGCACTATGTTAAACATTTGATTTTAACTTTTAACACTCAAGCTACTAAAAATATAGTCGAATTTTTTTTATTACGTATGTACGGTAAAGGGGATTCAATGCCATAGTAACCATTCATCCCCGCAACTGTTTGGTTTGAAAAAACAACAACAAACAGCAAAAACAAAACAAAAAAACAACAACTACAACATAATATCACTTATTTAAACGTTTCTTTGGGATATTCTAAATAGTTAGTTGTAACCCACAATACTTCCATACAACTGAACATTACACAAGACTTACCTTCGAGCTTAGTCTAGTGGACAATGAATTTTTAAGTAAATATTGTTGCGTAGGGAATATAACAAATAGCGCTTTAACTTACCACCACCATAGCTAACTCGAATAGAAACAAGTTT